>PJUF01000386.1_pt1 | contig 33420 bp, 28 predicted proteins | sample 1512191 | NCBI WGS metagenome assembly PJUF01 (sample SAMN08177673, study PRJNA422409) | Feces metagenome, whole genome shotgun sequencing project. | isolation source: Chicken feces (3) enriched on wood chips | host: Gallus gallus | place: USA: Madison | collected 2015-01-15 | reverse complement strand
TTTGTTGATAAGCCAAATTCCAAAGAAAATCATCAGTGCCCTGAATACAATCGCGCCAATAATTCCCCAAAAAAGTACCCTGTGCTGGTATTTTTGCGGAATACTGAATGACCGGAAAATAACGGCTATTACAAATATATTGTCTACAGAAAGCGAGAGTTCCAATAAATAACCTTGAAAATATTTTGAAAAGGCTGTACGTGGCGTGTAATTTAAAGGGTTTTCAATATGCTGATTGGCATACAACCAATATACAACTCCGGAAAATGCCAAAGCCAACGCTACCCAAAATGATGTCCATTTAGCCGCTTCTTTGGGAGAGATAATATGCGCTTTTCGATTAAAGACCCCTAAATCCAGGGCCAATAATATAATAACTGCTGCAATAAAAATCTCCCAGGCCATTTGATTATTTAATTTTCACAAATATCTATAATTAAATCGATTTCTTTATAATAAAAAAGACGGGGAATTCCCGTCTTTTATAAATTAAGTATAACATCAGATTAAGCATCCAACGCTTCTGCACCACCCACAATTTCCAAAATCTCATTGGTGATGGCCGCTTGTCTTTCTTTGTTATATTGAAGCACCAATTCTTTTCTAAGCGAATCCGCATTGTCAGTCGCTTTGTGCATCGCTGTCATCCTGGCTCCATGCTCAGAAGCATTAGAATCCAAAACCGCTTTGTACAATTGTGTTTTCAATGCCTGAGGGATCAAATCCGTTACGATTTTTTCTTTTGAAGGTTCAAAAATATAATCTACCGTAGAAACTGATTCTATTTCACTTTTTTGAATTTGAACCGGCAGGTATTGTTCTTCAATTACAATTTGCGTTGCTGCATTTTTAAATTGATTGTACACAATCCGTACCTCATCAAAATCACCTTCAAGAAATTTTTCTGTAATTTCTTCCGAAATCGCGGCAACATCTTCAAAATTCACATTGTCCCAAAGCGAAGAGCTGTTTTTGTAAATTTTATTTTGCTTACGCAATAAGTCATGCGCCTTTTTTCCGATTGAAAGAATTTCTGTTTCTACGCCTGCTGCCTGATTCTGAACCAGAATTGTATTGGCTTTTTTGATTACCGATGAATTGAATGCTCCGGCCAAACCTCTGTTAGACGTAATCACGACCAGCAACATTTTCTTCACTTCGCGCTGTGCAGTGAGTTTCCCTCCGGCATCATTGTCTAATGTAGAACTGATGTTTTCAAGGATTTCTCTCAATTTGTCTGCATATGGACGAAGTTGCACAATCGCATCTTGGGCGCGTTTCAATTTTGCAGCCGAGACCATTTTCATGGCACTGGTAATCTGCATTGTGGAGGCTACCGATGTAATCCTGCTTCGTATTTCTTTTAAGTTTGCCATTCTTTTAAAGTATATAAGTACTTTTTGAGATTCTTCACTTTGGTTTCGACTCCGCTCAGCCACCGTTCGGAATGACATCAAATATAGTGTCATTTCGAGTGAAGTGCCACGGAACGAGAAATCTCTACCTAATTAATTATACCTGGCCGTTGTATCAGCAATGGCCGTTTTCAATACATCGATAATTTCATCTGAATATTGTCCGCCACGGATTTGATCCAATACATTTGCGTATTTATTTCTCATCAATCCTAAGAAATCTTCCTGCCATTCTTTCACTTTCGCAACCGGAACATTTCTCAATAAACCGTTTGTTCCTGCATATATGATAGCAACCTGTTCTTCAACAGGAATGGGTGAATTTACATTTTGTTTCAGGATTTCCACATTTCTTTCTCCTTTTCCGATTACTGCCATAGTAGCGGCATCCAAATCAGAACCGAATTTTGCGAAAGCCTCTAATTCACGGTATTGTGCTTGGTCAAGCTTCAATGTACCGGAAACTTTTTTCATCGGTTTTGTCTGGGCATTACCCCCCACACGCGATACAGAAATACCTACATTGATCGCCGGACGGATACCTGAGTTAAATAAATCAGATTCCAGGAAAATCTGTCCGTCAGTAATGGAAATTACGTTGGTTGGAATATAAGCGGAAACGTCACCTGCCTGTGTTTCAATGATAGGCAATGCCGTCAAAGAACCTCCACCTTTTACTTTTCCTTTCAATGATTCAGGCAAATCATTCATTTCCGAAGCCACTTTATCGTCACCAATGATTTTCGCAGCACGTTCCAATAAACGGGAGTGCAAATAGAAAACGTCACCCGGATAAGCTTCACGTCCCGGCGGGCGACGAAGCAACAAGGAAACTTCACGATAAGCAACCGCTTGTTTAGATAAATCATCATATACAACCAAAGCAGGACGACCTGTATCACGGAAATATTCTCCAATCGCAGCTCCGGCCATTGGCGCATAAACCTGCATAGGTGCAGGGTCAGATGCGTTTGCAGCTACGACAACAGTATATTTATCTGCTCCGTGCGCGTGCAACGTATTCATAATTTGAGCAACGGTGGAACCTTTTTGTCCTACTGCTACATAGATACAGTAAACAGGTTCACCTCTGTCATAAAATTCTTTTTGGTTCAAAATGGCATCAAGCGCAACTGAAGTTTTCCCGGTCTGGCGGTCGCCAATAATCAGCTCACGTTGCCCTCTACCGATTGGGATCATCGAGTCAATGGAAACGATACCGGTTTGCATCGGTTCGTTTACGGGTTGACGATAAATAACTCCTGGTGCTTTACGCTCGATTGGCATTTCAAATAATTCACCTTCAATCGGGCCTTTTCCATCAATCGGATTACCCAACATATCTACCACGCGGCCTAACATTCCTTCGCCCACACGGATAGATGTAATTCGTTTGGTACGTTTCACAGTATCACCCTCTTTGATTTCTTTGGATGGGCCTAACAATACGATACCTACGTTATCTTCTTCGAGGTTCAACACCATCCCTTCCAGTCCGTTGGAGAATTCTACCAACTCACCGTATTGAGCGTTGTCTAATCCGTAAACACGGGCAATACCGTCTCCAACACTAAGGACAGTCCCAACTTCCGACAATTCTACATTTACATCGAAATTGGAAAGTTGTTGTTTTAATATCGCTGAAACTTCAGCCGGTTTTATTTCTGCCATTTCTATTTATTTAAAATTTAGGAATGTATTCGTTTTTGTCAAATTCTTTTTTCAATCGGCTCAATTTGCTGCGGATGCTGCTGTCGATTTGTTTATCGCCAACACGCAATACAAAACCACCAATCAGGTCAGCATCTATTTTATTTTCTACCTCATAAGAGTATCCGTCACCAATCGCCTGTTTTGCTTTTTCAACGATTTGATCAATCATCGAATCGTCTAATTGGGTAGCTGAAGTTACTTCTACTTTATGGATATGATTCAATCTGTTATACAGCGTTGTGTACAAAGATGCAATTTCCTTTAACCCGGTTTCTCTTCTATGGGTGATGACCAATTGAATAAAATTTTGGGTAATGGGGGAAAAGTCCTTGAAAATCTCTTTTGCAATCTGGTTTTTTCTTCTGGAATCCAATACAGGTGAACTTAAAAATTGCGAAAGTTCACGATTGGATTGAAGAGCAGACTTCAACTCCATCATTTCCTGGTTAATTTCTGCCGCTTTGTTGGTTTCCAGAGCGAAATCCAGTAACCCTTTTGCGTATCTTTTAGCTGCGCGAAATCCTGCCATTTTTTATCAATTAAATTTTGATTCATTAATCATTTGAGCAGCCAATTTTTCTTGCGCCGGCTTGTCGTTCAATTCCTTTTTAAGCACTTTTTCGGCCACTTCAATCGAAAGAGTCGCAATCTGATTTTTCAATTCTGTCATGGCGGCGGCTTTTTCATTTTGAATAGCGGCTTTTGCATTTTCTACCAATCTGTCTGCTTCGACCTGTGCTGTTTCTTTTGCTTTCGACACAATTCCTTCACGCATTTCTCTTGCTTCTTTCAAAATTGCATCACGTTCGATTTTGGCTTCTTTCAAAATCTTGTCATTTTCAGATTTCAAAAGCGCCATTTCTTCACGTGCTTTTTTAGCTTCGTTCAAAGCGTCTTCTATGGATTTCTCTCTTTCATTCACAGCAGATAAAATAGGTTTCCATGCAAACTTTCTCAATACGAAAAGTAGCAAAAGAAAGAGCAATGTCTGCCAGAAGAACAAGCCAAATGAAAAATCGTTGATTAATTTCTCCATTATATTTTCGTTTTAAACTTTTTTATTTAAATTTTGGCCGCTTCGACTCAACCTAGCGACCGGATTAAAAGAAACCCACTGCAACCAACCGTTGTTCAATGGGTTTCAAATTTTTGATTTACACTGCAAATAAACAGGCAAACCCGATACCTTCGATCAACGCTGCTGCAATCAACATCGCCGTCTGGATTTTACCGTAAGCTTCCGGCTGACGAGCGATACCTTCCATCGCACCTTTACCGATTAAACCGATTCCGATTCCGGCTCCGATAACCGCTAAACCACCACCTACAATTCTTGGAATTTCCATAAGTAAATATTTAAATAATTAAACAAATTCAATTTATAATTAATGCGCTTCTTCTGTTTCATGATGTTCCTCTACTGCAAACCCAAAATAAAGGGCAGACAATATGGTGAACACATAAGCCTGCAACAAGGCTACAAAAAATTCAATCAGGCTGATGAAGAAAGTCAACCCGAAGGTCAAAGTTCCGCCTAACCAGTTTTTCAAAATAAAAATCATTCCAATCAGGCTCATCATCACAATGTGTCCCGCCGAAATATTGGCAAACAATCGGATCATCAGTGAAAAGGGTTTGATGAAGATCCCCAAAACTTCAATTGGAATTAATAAAATATACAAAGGAACTTTTGCATACCAAGGCATGGAGCTTCCCAAAGGATCAAAAATATGTGTCCAATAAGTCCGCTTACCTGAAACAGTTGTAATGATAAACGTAAGAATGGCCAGCGCGAATGTGATGGTAATATTACCTGTCACGTTTACACCAAGCGGGGTCATCCCCAATATATTCATCAACCAGATAAAAAAGAAAACCGTTAACAGGTAAGGCATAAACCTTTTGTAATGTTTTTCCCCGATATTTGGAATGGCAATCTCATCTTTTACATATAACACAATCGGCTCTAAAATTCCGGTCAAACCTCTGGGAACCATAGATTTCTTATAGGTTCTGGCCATGCCACCAAACAATAACAACAGAATAATTCCTGCAAAAACAATGTTCACTACGTTCTTGGTAATGGAAAAATCCCAGGGTTTTTCATTTGAAGGAAAATCACCTTCATAATTTATTGTTCCCTGAGCGTTGGTTTTGTAAATTTTGCTGTGGTATAATTTATAATGCTGCCCTCCTTTTTCTACCACATTTTCACCATGATGAAATTCAGAGGCGCAGAAAATTTTCAGTCCGTTGTCAAATAAAATTACCGGAAGAGGGAAACCATAATGTTCTCCTGTTTCTTCGTTTGAGAGAAAATTGTAATGATAATCATCTGCCATATGATGCTGGATGACTTCACTGATCTTTTCTTTTGTAACTCCCTGCTCTTTAGAGGGTTTTGTGTCGCCTCCATGTTCATTTTCCGAAGCAAAAGAAACAGAAAAACTTAAGACTAAAACCAAAAAAGTAAACAGTTTGCAAACGGTGCCTTTCATTTAGCTCAATTTTGAGGTGCAAAAGTAAGCCTAATTTTCTTAAAAAAGAAACCTAATTTTCTGCTTTTTGTCATTTTTCAGGATTGAGTAAAAGTTTTGCTGTATAAATCGTAATTAATACTAAACTAATAAGATACAGAACCACAAAACTATATTTGTATTGGGTTTCATCAATCAATTCAAATCCGTTCATGAATATTTTGGCCGCGATGAGTTTCACGGCAATGATTCCGATGAAAATAAACCCAAGTTGTTTATGAAAAAACGCATTGGCTTCCGCAATTAAAAAAAGCGTCAACGCACAAACGATGGCGGTAAAAACATAAATCGATGCAAAGTCAGCTTCAGAATTAAACACAAATTTCATCAATAAATAATGAATCAGTACGCAAAAAAGGAAAAACAGAGCATAATAAACCGCTTTGAGAAAATTCTTATTCATTTAATCTTTTTAATTGTTTCAAAATTAGGTACAAAGATACACCCAAACCCATTAAAGTCCCAATGAGGGTAAAATAATTAGTTTCAGAAGTATTCCATTTCTCATCGGCCTTTCTGCCCAGCCAGATAAAAATCAGCATAATGGCCATCATCTGAAAAGCGATTCCGGTTAGCTGGAGGTATTTGGCGTAGGGATTTTTGTTTGGTTTTTCTGACATCATGTATAAAATTTCAATTGAAAATTTCAGAATGGCTCCCCACTCTGACTAAACGAATCTCTTTTGTTGGCTCATCTATTTGAAACCAGATAATCAACAAATCGGGTTGAATGTGGCATTCCCAATTATCTTTGAATTGACCTTTTAATTTATGGGGCTTCATTTTTAAAGGGATATTTTTTACGCCACCATCCATCAATAAATCCAGGCAGTCAAAAATCAAATTCAATTTTATATCATCTTTCGAGTATCTTTTCAAATCTTTTTTAAACCGAGTTGATTCTGTAAGTTTAAATTGAGTCATAGTTCTTTGGACGTAATTACTTCGATTCTTCCAAAATCCGCTTAAAATATTCGGATAGTTCTTCTTTACTATTAATAGAATCCAACTCTATTTTTCCGTCTGCATAATCCTGTATTTCTTTCATTGCGGCTAAGGTTTCCGCATTGGGAACTTCATATTCCGAAGCCTCAAAAAGCAAAGTTTCGATGTAATTATTTACACTTCTGTTTTCCTCTTTGGCTTTTTGCTGCAAATGCTTATAAAGATTCTTGTTTAATCTTATTGAAGTTAATTTTTTATCTTTTGTATTCATTTTGATATGATTTGTAATACAAATATACAGGTTTACTTTATTATGAGGATTGATTAACTTTGCAAAAAATTTAATTTGGTCAAAATCGGAAACATAGAATTACCGGAATTTCCTTTGTTGCTTGCGCCGATGGAAGATGTGAGCGATCCGCCGTTTCGTCGTTTGTGTAAAATGCACGGAGCGGATTTGATGTATTCCGAATTTATTTCTTCTGAAGGACTCATCCGAGATGCCATAAAAAGCCGAATGAAACTCGATATTTTTGATTACGAACGCCCTGTGGGAATCCAGATTTTTGGAGGTGACGAAGAAGCGATGGCTTTATCGGCCAAAATTGTGGAAACCGTTCAGCCTGATTTGGTAGATATCAATTTTGGGTGTCCGGTCAAAAAAGTAGTATGCAAAGGTGCCGGAGCCGGTGTTTTGAAAGACATCGATTTGATGGTTCGATTGACCAAAGCCGTGATTGACAGCGCCGATTTACCGGTTACCGTGAAAACCCGACTGGGTTGGGATTATGATTCCATCAACATTCAAGAAGTAGCCGAAAGATTACAAGAAACCGGAATCAAAGCTTTGTCCATTCACGGGCGAACACGTTCGCAGATGTACAAAGGCGAAGCCGACTGGACGGAAATCGCCAAAGTAAAAGCCAACCCCAACATTGAAATCCCGGTTTTCGGGAACGGGGACATTGACTCTCCCGAAAAAGCTTTGGCTTATAAAAACAAATACGGTGTGGACGGAATTATGATCGGCCGTGCCGCAATTGGGAATCCCTGGATTTTTAACCAGATCAAACATTTCCTGAAAACCGGGGAACATTTATCTGAACCTACTTTGGCTGAACGAGCCGAAGCTGCTAAACAGCATCTTACCTGGGCGGTAGAATGGAAAGGCGAACGTACGGGAATCCTGGAAACCCGCATGCATTATACCAATTATTTCAAAGGAATTCCACATTTCAAACCTTTTCGACAGCGATTGGTCACTTCTGATGATTTGAAAGAGTTGTATGAAATTTTAGATGAAGTCGGGCAATTTGAAAATGTAACAGAACCCTAACAGGGTTTGAAACCCTGTTAGGGTTAAGAAGCTTATTATGTTAATTTACGAAAAAGAAATCGTCATTACCCCGGAATTCATTGATCAAAATCATCATGTGAACAATGTACAGTATGCACATTGGGTAGAAATGATAGCAGGCGAACATTGGGATTTACTCAAACACAAAAGTAAATATGCCGGAAATGTGTGGTTTTTAATGGACCATCATATTCAATATAAGAAGCAGGTTTATCTTGGCGAAATTCTTTTGATACGGACATATCCTGAAAATCCGGAAGGAATTCGCCAGCCACGGAAAGTGGAATTTTATAGAGATGGTGAACTGGTAGTGGATTCCAGAACCCTTTGGATTATGATGAATCCGGAAAATGGAAAAATCATTCGCATTGAGCAAGATTGGTTAAATGAGTTTAGGGATAGCTTGTAAATTCGTAAATTCAAAACACTTAACTGTTCATGATGAACATTTAAGTAAACAAATACCATTTCACACCAAACTGTACTTTGAAATCACGATAAGGAACGAACGGCGCACTGTAATAATTGTTTTCTCCCCAAAGTGAATTAAAATGATCGGCGCGAAGATAAATACGCATTCTGTCTACTTTGATGTTTAGAAAAAAATCAATTAACGGATAGCCCCCGATTTTCTGAATACCAAATTCGGAATTATTACGTTGCAGCATGAATTCATTGATGACCGGAAAAAATTCCCTTGATTCAAATTCTGTAAAATAGTTCCCGTTAAATCCGATCTGAACTTCTGCTTTGTCATCAAACATTTTGCTTTGCCAATAGATGGATGCTCTGGCAATCAAATCGGGAAGAGGTAAAAAATCTTCATTTTGCGTTACTTTTTGGTATTGAACCGTAGTTCTCAAATTGAATTTTTTGTAAGTCAATAAATTCTCTCCTTTGATTTGGAACAAAGAAACATTTCCGTTTAATTGTTTCGGTCGGAAATCAGAATTTACATAAACATAATTATCAATATTATACAATTCTGCTTCAAAAGAAGTGCTTAGTTTAGTCAAATCTAATTTTCCGAATAGTTTTTGTGTATTTGTGTTTTCAAAACTAAAATTGTAATAATTAAAATCTTTGTAAAAACTCTGGTTGTAATATAAATTCAGAGATGGGAATGCAGACTGAACCATGATTCCTCCTATTATATGGTAACCGTTTATGGGCTGTATATCCAGTTCCGCGTTGAGATGGTACTGACTTTTAAAAATTTCTCCTGATTTGAATTCGGCATCAGCATTTAATTTAATCCATTCATTCCAATCAAAATATAATTTCCCGATTCCGCCCATTAAATTATCTTCCATTCCTGCCGGGATATTAACCAGGCCATGAGAAAGCGGTGATCTGTAATAAAGTTTCAGATTTTCATAACGCAACCCTGCCTCTATCAACAATCTTTCTCCCCATTTGAACTCAAGTGAAGATGTGTTTTGCAATGTTTCAAAATGCCTTCTGTTGCCTCTGCCCATGTCAGAAAAGACGGGGCTCTCATAATAGTCCTCTGCCTGGTTTTCTTTGTATAAATACTTTTGCTTCTCGTAAGTAAATATATTTTTAATGATTAGCGGAGCTCTTAATTCCGTAGAGTCAGATTTTGATTTCCCAAACAATCCGTAACTCGCTCCCAGATGAAACCTGCGCGAATCAAATTCAGAATCGGCATAATCAAGGTTGACAAGAATATTCTGACGGTTGGTGGTTCGCAAACTGTCATCTAAGGCAAATTGATCTAAATCCTGTATGCCGCCATTTTCTTCATTATCCAAATTCTGCGAAGCAAAATGTGACCAGAACTTCAATCTCTCATTCTTGGACTTATAATTGATTGTCGCAATTAAAGCATTATTGGAAGTCAATTGATTTTGATATCTCCCTACTGAACGAAGCCCGCGATAACGAACGGAATAATTGAATTGGGGTGTCAAATTATGAGCAAATGTAGTTGAAAGATATTGACCTTCTCGCCAGCCGTTTTCATAGACAAATTCGGTCATTGGCGTTTTAACGTCATAGTAACGGATGTCTTCGGGATATAAATAATTAAATGATTTTCCTTTGGGAAGGATTTGAATTCTGGGATTTTGTTCTTCAAATTCCAAGGGATTGAAGGTTTGCCCCGGATTGGGAAAAGGCATTTTTCCGAATAAGTCCTTTTGCAAAAAATTCTGCCGGTAAAAGCTTTCAATCGTTAAAACCGTATCAACAACGGTAGGGTTTATGTCCCTTTCTCTCCAAATTTTATAGTCTGAAATTACGGGAGTGTGAACCTGCAAACTGTCGTTGGCTGCCTCTCTTTTCCCGAACTCCTGAAGCGAATCAAGTTCTGCATCTACTTCATTTGGAATACTGCCTGACTGAAGTACCTGGGCGTTTCCCGAAAAAAGGATAATAAAAAACAAGAGCCCAAACAGCTTCTTCATACTTAAAAAAGATTTGGGCAAAGTTAATTTAAAATTCGGTGAATAAAAAAACCCACTCATGGAGTGGGTCTCAATATCTATTTTAAATTTTCCATTAATAACCTGGGTATTGAGTCAGGTTACTGTTTTGATTTAAAGTATTTTCATCAATTGGAAATACAAACTTCTTGTCATTTGCAGGCAATTCACATGTTGTACAATTAGAAGTCCTAACGATAGGAAGATTATTTCTTTTTAAATCATAAAACCTCTGTCCCTCTGCAAAAAACTCTTTATACCTTTCTGTTAAAATATCACTTAGCAAGTTTTCTCCAGTATAAGAAAGCCCACTTCTAGATGCCGCAAAATCATTAAGCTCTATTAAAGCTTCATCTGTTTGACCTAAATAGTACATTGCTTCAATCTTATTTAATATAGCTTCAGAATACCTTAATATTTTAATATCTCTCACAAAATTTCCAGACTCAGAAGTGCGCTTCCATTTTGTTGTGTACCAACCCGCAGGGTCACCTGGAGGATTTCCTAAATCAGTTAATAGTTTCTTTCTAACATCTGTTCCTGTTTCATCTCCAAACTTATCAACAAAGTTTTGGGTAAAATAAAAAGAGCTTCTCGTCCCAGTCCTTTCATAATAGCTTGACAATGATAAATTAGATCCAATATTTGCAATACGAATGTTATTAGTATTTAAATCCAATTCCCAAACTGTTTCTGGCTGATTCTCTGATAAAGAATTAAATATACCAATGAAATAATTCTCATAATCCAACTCTGAAATTGGATTTAGACTCGTTGAAATTGGCGCATACGCAGGTGGTGAGTCATTCAAAACTTGATTTGCGTAATTCAATGCTAGCTGAGCGTCCCCTTCAGCTTTTCTAGTTAAATAAACTCGAGATAAAATTAATCTAGCTGCTGTTTTAGTTAAGTAATTCTTGGTTGGAGCTACATCATAGGCATTAATAATTCCAGCTTCCAAATCAGATATAATTTGAGTGTAGATTTCCGAAACAGTTGCTCTTGCCGGCTGAATCGAAACGTCATAATCTCCTAAAACCAAAGGAACTCCATATTCTTGATTTTGCCCTGAGCTTGGTGCTGAAGAATACGAATTAACCAAATGAAAATAAGCAAATGCTCTTAATATTTTAGCTTCGGACTTGATTCTATTAACATTATCAGAATCGGGAACTAATTCATTATTTATAACTATGTTACAATATAGAATGGTTTTATACATGTGACCATAAAATCCAAAATCATTGGTTAATTCTCCATAATTTATATTTGTCGTATTTAGATATGATGTAGCAAACATACCGTCTGACAATAAATCTCCAAACATTAATGCTTCTGCTCCAAATGCACTGACATTTGTAATACTCAAATATGCATTGTTCAGAAACATTTGCAATTTATCTTCAGTATCAATCGTATCTATATCATCCTGATATGTGGGCTCAATATTTAAATCATCTTCTGAACAAGAATTCATTAATTGAACTGAAAACAATGTTAACCCTATTATTATAAACTTTTTCATAATTTAAAAATTAAAAATCTATTTGAATACCTAAAGAGTAAGTGCGCAGTACAGGGGCAGAATACCAATATCTACCTTTTCCAATCCATGACCAAGAATTTGAATTAGACTCAGGGTCATAATTCAAATCTTTATCAAAGGCATAGGCCCATAGATTAGTACCTCTGAAATAGATTGATAAATTGTCAATCCCTGTATTTGTTTTAAATAAGTCTCCAAAGGAATATACCAATTTCAATTCCTTTAAACGAATATGATCTCCTTTATTTAAGAATCTTGAGGATTCTAATCTAGACTCATCAGCATCTAAGAAAGTAGCCCTTGGATTAGAAGCATTATAATTTTCCATTCCTGGTGCATCTGTCCAACTATCATAAAGAGCAGCTGTTATTTGGTTTCTTGTGGGAAATCTCCCATCATGTATTGTATAAGAATGTACCGCGTTTTGCACATAAAAATCAAACTGCCCTGCAAACATAAAGCTTAGAGAAACATTTTTATAAGATAAATCCGATCCAATTCCTGCTATATAACGCGGAAATGCGTTTTTTCCCATCCAAGCTTTTTCTGCTTCATTTTTTTCGGAAGTCTTTACCGTTTTTGTCCCGTCGGTCCAATACCATGGATTACCTTGTTCATCTACACCTCCCCATAAAATTGTATAATACTCACCAAGCAAATGTCCCGGTGATAAAGCAACAAAATCATTATCTGCGTCAGATGGCCCTGCTTCATCATCACCTGGAAAAGTTACTAAATCTTGATATAATTCATCGACAAAAGTTTCTTGAAATGAACCATTAAGGTTCATAAACCATTTAAAATTTTCATTATTAATTATAGTTCCGTCAATAGAAAGTTCAAATCCTTTATTGTCTAATTTACCTACATTTCCTTTGTAGGCACTCAAGTAACCAGTTTCATCAGCAGGATCTACATCAAAAATTGCCATATCAGTAATCTTATTGTAGTAATCGATAGTTAACTTCAATTTGTTATTGAAAAATCCTAAATCTAATCCAATGTCTAGATGCTTAGATTCTTCCCATCCTAATGAAGTATTTCCTGGCGATCCAATATAACCTATTCCTGCATTATTACCCCATGTATATGAAAGATCATATCCTAATGCTTCTTGTGCATTATATTGGCTTCCCCATTGATCAGCATATGGAATATTACCCAATACCCCATAGCTTCCTCGAAGTGTAAAAATAGAAAATACATCTGGCATAAAATCTTCATTATGTGCATTCCAAGATGCGCCAATTGACCAGAAGTTACCAAATTTCTTTTCTTCTCCCAAAGTTGAATTACCGTCTCTTCTAAATTGGCCAGATAAAATATATTTATTATCAAAAATATAATTCAAACGTGAGAAATAAGAAATCTGTGTCCATTTGTAGTCTATATTACTTGTTAATACCTCTTCATCAGAAAACATGAAATAGGGCAAGAATCTTGTCATCCCAAGTGTTGAAGAACCAAGATAATCATATTTATGATCTTGGAATTCCATTCCTAAATAAACCTGTAAATCATGTTTATCTGCAAATTTATTAATATAACTTAATGTATTTGTCCAGTTCCAATCTAATGTTTGAGTTCTGGCATCAGCATAATATCCTCTATCAGTAATTGAAGTGGTAAAATAAGGAATATAAGAATCAATCAAACTAGTTTCTTTCAACCATTGATATTGTAATCCATATAATGAGTTAAAAGAAAGATTTTTCGCAAATTCCCAATCTGCACTTACCGAACCGATCACGGTATTAACAATTGCATCCATTTTTGTACCGTCTTGTACTCCTACAGGATTAAATCCCGGAGTATAGTCTTGCGTACCAATATTACCTAAATCTTGATTATAATCACCTTCTGGTGTATAGATTGACCGCAATGGGGAAAGCATAATAGCAGAATTGACTGGACTCGCCGAAGCTCTCCCTCCTGCATATGAATCTCTGTTTATATTACTGTAATTCACATTGGCATTAAATCTTAAACGGTCATTAGCTTTATGTTCTACAGCCGAATTTAAACTTATCCTATTAAATAATCCCTGTGTTACCCATGGTTTATTTTCATAATAAGACCCTCCTAATCTAAAAGATGTGTTTTCTCCTCCCCCTGTTGCAGAAAAACTATAGGTTTTAACAGTGGAGACATCCCGGGTTACTGCATCCGTCCAATCTGTATATGGGTCTCCTGGTGAATATTGTGGCTCATATTTATCTAAATAATATTGGGTTGCATCTTCAAGGCTTGTAAAGGTGGGGATTCCATTTTCGCCTTGTGAATTCCACATTAAAATCCCTCCATATTTTATATATTCATCTCCATTCATCAATTTTAGACTTTCAAATGCTCTATCTTGAATTGCCATTTCTGTTGAGAAATTAAATCTTGTTTTTTGATTAAATTTCCCTTGTTTGGTTTTAACAATAATTACTCCGTTTGCGCCTCTAGATCCATAAAGTGCTGTGGCTGAAGCATCTTTCAACACGGAAACTGATTCTATAGCATTGGGATCCAGGGCAGACAGAGGGTTCCATGACTCCATCATTGCAGCGTTATCGGCTCCCTTACCCACTACTACTCCATCAATTACATATAATGGGTTTGGTGATCCTAGCAAAGAGCTAATGCCCCGAATAACTACCATATTGGACGACCCTGGGTCACCACTCGCTGAAGAAAACGTCAAACCAGCAACACGTCCATTTAAAACATCATCTATAGATGAATAGGGTGTGGATTCAAAATTTTCACTGGTTACAACATCATATGAACCAACTTTTTGTGCCGGGTCTATTTTAATACCTCCTAAAAGTGTAACTTCAGGAAGAAGTAATTGTGCGCCAAACTTCAAGGTTCCCATATTTTTTTTGGAAATCTTAAAATCCTGAGAAGTACCCATAGCATCTGTGATTACTAGTACATCGCCAACTTGGGCATCTATAGTAAAAGCGCCATTCTCATCTGTTATCGCTGAAGAATCTCCTCCTCTTACAATTACTTCAGCATCGGCAACCGGGCCAAAATCATCTTCGACAGAACCCGTTACTTGGGCAAAAGCTACCTGCCCTATAAAGAGCAGGAAAAGTGCACTTAAAAATGCAAATCTTGTCCTCATACTTATTTTTTTATAACATTATCGTCGCAAAATTGTAACATTTTATTAAGAATTCCTAATTTATTTTAACAATTGACTTCAAAGAAGTGGATTCTATAATAAAAAAAGCCACTTAAAAGTGGCTTTTTTTAACAATTAACTCTTTTATTGCCAAAGTGGGTGTTGTGTCATTTGCGTATTTAAATTCATCTCCAATTGAGGCATTGGAAAAGTAAATACTTTATCATTTGCCGGCTTTTCACAATTTGAAATACAGTTCGTTGTTTTAATAATTGGCATATTATTCCTTTTCAGATCAAAAAATCTTTGTCCTTCTCCGAAAAATTCTTTTCTTCTTTCTGTTAATATGTCATTCAATAAATCCGCCCCAGTATATGTAGTACCTCCTCTTTCACTAGCAAATGCATTCAATTCTGTTAGTGCTGTAGAGGTTTGACCTAAATGATATAGGGCTTCAATTCTATTAAGTTTTGCCTCAGACATTCTCAAAATTTTGACATTAATTGTAAAATTCCCCTCTGAAGTTAACTTAGGCCATTTTTTCAATGCGACCCCCCTAGGCTCATCTCCAATTGGTCCCAAATTTCCAAATAAACCGATTCTTTTGTCACTATCAGGGAACATTTCTTTAAAGTCCTGCTTGAAAAATATTGAACCTCCTGATGATGCATAAAGAGCCCCTATCGCTTCATTTGTTCCGGGGTTTTCTGCTAAAGACATATTAATCTCCCAAACCGTTTCAGGTTGATTTTCTGTTGTATTAACATCCATACTTGAAAAATAATTAACATAATTATTTGCATCAATAAAACCAAAAGTACTTGGGGAATTATTTATTACTTCATTAGCGTATTGCAATGCCAAATTATAATCTCCAGCTTTACCTCTGGTCAGATATACTCGAGAAAGAATTAGTCTAGCGGCCGTTTTACTTAAATATCCTTTATTTAAGGGTATTTCAGTAGTCATCGTATTTAATGCCATGGTTAAATCTGAAATCACTTGATTATATACCTCATCTACGGTGTTTCTTGGGCCTTTATAGTCTGCGTTATACTCTCCTGTGTAAATAGGAACGCCATAATCTTGGTATTGTCCAGATGTAGGATTTGAAGAATAAAAATTAACAAGATAAAAATATGCTAATCCTCTAGCTATATATGCTTGTCCTCTCAAATTTGCAAGGTTTTCTTCGCTTTCAAATTCTGTAATGGTGGAATTGATAGCTAAGTTTGACATTGCTATTATTCCATTTAAACTTCTTAATTGGCCAAATTCACCATTTGAATTTTCTACTGTCCATGTCATTGAATTTGTAGTTAAGTATCTTCCTGAATTTGAGTTGCTTACAAAAGAATTGTCAGAAATTAAATCTCCCAGTATTGATATTCTAGCCCCAAAAGCAGTATATCTTGCGGCTTCTTTATAAATCCCTATTACAATACCTGACAAATCTGTTTCAGTATCTATCCCTTCTAAAGGTATAGCATAGTCAGGAGATTGATCCAGTCTATCTTCATCACAAGATGTAAGAGCAAATATGCCAAATAATGATGTTGTTAATAATAATTTTTTTATAACGTTTTTCATAATTCAAATTTTAAAAATCAATAGACACACCTAGAGAATAACTTTTCATTAAAGGAGATGTATAGTCATAAACTCCTTTTCCTTGCCATGGGTATAAATAATCATTAGAATTAGACTCAGGGTCAAAGGTCAAATCTTCATCGAAAGCATAAGTCCATAAATTTACCCCCCTTAAATATACTGTTAAATTATTAATTCCAACTGCCTTTTTAAGAACATCTCCAAAGCTATATGCCAATTTTAAGTCCTTTAATCGAATGTGATCACCATCTCTTAAATATCTAGAAGAGTTTACAGTATAGTGCTGTCCTTCACTATTTACCCCACCAATTGTTTGAATGGGATAATCTGCATTAGGGTTACTTGGGGTCCAGCTATTGTACAATGCATCAGTGGTTTGATTGAACATCGCATAAAAACCATCATTATAGACATATGTACTCCATCTGTCATAAACAGAATAATCAAATTGCCCTGTAAAATAAACGCTCAAGGTAAATCCTTTATAACTAAAGTCATTTTTTAATCCAGCCATAAATGTTGGAAATGGAGTCTTATCTTGATAATATCTGCTTGCTTTATTAATGTCATTTGTCGTTTCCGTCTCTGTTTCATCGACATACCATAAATTATCACCATTTTCTGGATTAACACCAGCCCAACCGTAAGTAAGATACTCTGCTATTTCTTCACCTTCTTTGATTGCTTTTAACGCTCCTTCTAAGAAATCAACTTCAGGGTCAACTGTTTTTAAAACTTTCGATTGATTATATGAGAAGTTACCTGATAGAGACCATACAAATTCTCTTTTTATTGGTGTTGCTTTGATTTCAAATTCTATTCCCTTATTTTGCAGTTTTGCAAGATTTCCATAATAATCAACTGCATCACCTGGTGTGGGGGTACTTGGATTCACAACATATTGCAAAATAGTTTCATCTGTTTTTTTATCATAATAATCTACAGAAAAATTTAGCCTATCATTAAAGAAGCCGAGATCTAGCCCTAAGTTCATTTGCTTGGAAACCTCCCATCCCAAACCTGAATTTCCAGGGTCAGTAATAGTTAATCCTCCATCTGCACCATAAAATGTGGTTCCAATCAATGCAGTGGCATTATAACTTGCACCCCAAGTATCTGCATAAGGTATATTTCCCGCTTCTCCATAGTTTCCTCGTAAAATAAATGAACTAAACACCTCTGGCATAAATACCTCATTAGCAACATTCCAAGAAGCTCCTGCAGCCCAAAAAATTCCATCTCTATCAATTGTCCCTAAAGTTGAGTTTGCATCCCATCTTAATTGGCCAGTGATAGTATATCTATCGGAAAATGTATAATTAAGTCTAGAAAAATAAGACATTTGAATCCATTTTTCTATATTACCTCCAATTCCAAATGATGTTTGGTCAGTTGCGTTTGATAAATAAGGTTCTTGAATGTATTCAAAGTCCATTCCTTGGGCTACCATATAACGCGCTTTATGTTCTTGGTATTCCATACCCCCATATACTTCTAAGTTATGTTTTTCAGCGAATGTCTTTTTATATGCTAATGTATTGACCCAGTTCCAATCCCAATATGACCCTCTTGATTCATATAAATAACCATTATATTGAGCACCATCACCATTTGCTGGATCCCACCAAAGCTTCTCATCGACAGTTTGATATTGTGTACCAAACATAGAATTTATGCTTAAATCTTTTGTTAACTTTAAATCACCCGAAACTGAAGATACGAATGTTTTTATTGATCCATCTTGAAAGTTTGTTGCCAATACCCCTAACGGATTAAACCCTACGCCTAAACCAGGCAAATTAGTTTGATTAAGGGTTCCATCTTCATTATATATTGGAATTATTGGTGATAATGTCCATTGTGTTAACCATGGATTGGCAAATGCCCCACCAGAAGGGTAGGTATGGTTTTCTGTATTTGAGAAATTTCCAGTAAAATTAAGGGTAAATTTATCTGTTATTTTATGGTCTATAGCTGCACTGACACCAATTCTATCATATTTCCCATGCTCAACAAGGGGTTTATTTTGATAATAAGAGCCTCCTAACCTAAAAGATGTATTATCTCCTCCACCTGATGCTGAAAAATTATATGTATTTACCATTGCATTATCTCTCATGACAGCACCTCGCCAATCTGAATCTGTAAATCCGTCGTAAAATGAAGCGGCAGAAAAATCATTAACAGCATCTACCATTGAGTCATACCCACCTGAATTAAAGTATGTTAACCCCCCCCATTGTAAGAATTCTTCTGCGTTCATCCATTTACTCTTATCAAACGCAATGTCTTGAATAGCCATATCAGAAGATAAATTAAACCTTGTCTTTTGGTTATACTTTCCTCTTTTAGTTGTTATGACGATTACCCCATTTGCACCTCTTGCACCATATAACGAAGTTGAAGAAGCATCCTTTAAAACTTGAACAGACTCAATTGCATTCGGGTCTATACTTGACAAGGGGTTGAAAGATTCCATAACTAGTGAATTATCCGAACCTTTCCCAACTATTACACCATCAATCACATATAAAGGATTTGTAGTACCAATTAATGATCCAACCCCTCGGATGGCAATTATATTAGAAGATCCCGGCTGGCCCCCATTCGAAGAGAAGTTTAAACCTGCTACCCTACCATTTAATACTTCATCTACTGAAGCAACTGGCGTTAATTCAAAATCTTCTTTATTAATAACAGTATAGGCTCCCACCTTCTGAGCTGGATCTACTTTAATTCCACCAAGTAGAGTTACTGTTTGTAATTCAATAGGCGCTCCAAATTTTAAAGTTCCCAACCTAGTTTTGGAAACATTAAATTCTTGTGTAACTCCCATCAAGTCTGTTACAATTAATACATCACCAACTTGGGCATCAATAGAAAACGCTCCGTTTTCATCCGTTATCTCCGAAGCGTCACCCCCCCTTACATTCACTTGAGCATCTGCTAACGGAAAACCATCAGCATCTTCTACCGTTCCTGTAACTTGGGCAAAAATTACCTGCCCTACTAAGAGCAGGAAAAGTGCACTTAAAAATGCAAATCTTGTCCTCATACTTATTTTTTTATAACATTATCGTGGCAAAATTGTAACATTTTATTAAGAAAAACAAATTTATTTATCTTTACAAAGCATTCACTAGAGAAAGTTTGAATGCAACCTGAGATGATTTATTTTGTTTTAATTAAAAATTCGCATTCAATTGTATAATCAACTTTTTTAAATCCACCTCATCTTTTAAAGAATATTTGCCTGCGTTTATTAAACCAAGGGCAGCTTTTTCTTTATCATTAAATAGTTTTGCGAAATCCTTTTTTGACTTTGGAATCTTTATGATTTTGTCCCCTTCAATCCCCATAAAAAACTCTCCTTTTACAGGAACATATTTGTCGGGAATTGTCTTATCGTATCCCGTTTGAGAAACTCTTCCTTCTTGAAATTTAATCTTTTCTTTTTTATATAAATTATATTTTTTTCCTTTTTGAACGGTTATCAAATATCCGTTTTCGGATCTGGTTTCGTCAAGAAAATAGGTTAAGTATGTATAAGTTTTGTCCAAATTAATAATCTGGAATTCTTTGTCATGGATATTCGGAAAATATTCGTAGACTTTATCTCCGTCTTTAAACTCCATCCTATCTTCATAAGCATTATATCGCGCCAAAAAATCTTGTAGCAGCCCCCCCACTTTTACCGCTGAAAATTGTTCATAAAAATACATAGAGCCCTGTGTATCTCCTTTTGTGGGCGCTTTTGCAACAACGGAACCATTTCCATTGAAATTTGTAGAAATGTATTGTTGTCCCTTTTCTTGAGAAAATACTACTTGAATCAAAAAAAATGTAAAAAGACTAATAACTAATTTCATAAGCTTTAGTTTTATAAATTATTTATCAAATTTATAAAGAATTCATTCTTCTGGGTTTATTTAATATAAAAAAAGCCTGAACTTTAATTTTTCAGGCTTTTAACATTATTCTTTAAACAGGCTCAATAGCCTATTTTTATTTATTTCAATTTTTTCTTCACTTCAACTGTTTCATAAGCTTCAATGATATCGCCTACTTGTATGTCATTATAATTTTTGATATTTAATCCACATTCGTATCCTTTGGTGACTTCTTTCACGTCATCTTTGAAACGCTTGAGGCTGGCCAATTCTCCATCATAAATCACTACTCCATCACGAATGAGACGGACTTTTGAATTTCGGGTAACTTTACCATCCAACACCATACAACCTGCAATAGTACCTACTTTTGAAACTTTAAACGTCTCACGGATTTCTATATTTCCTGTCACCTGCTCTTTCAATTCCGGAGAAAGCATACCTTCCATTGCTTCTTTTACATCATTGATGGCATCATATATAATGGAATAATTTCTGATTTCGATTTCTTCTCTGTCCGCGATTTCTTTTGCCGAAGTACCGGGACGAACGTTAAATCCAATTACAATTGCGTCGGAAGCGCTTGCCAATAATACATCTGATTCGGTAATCTGGCCAACTCCTTTATGCAATATGTTGATATGGATTTCATCTGTGGACAATTTTTGCAAGGAATCGGTCAATGCCTCAACAGAACCATCTACATCTCCTTTCAGGATGATGTTTAATTCCTGGAAATCCCCCAAAGCAATACGTCGGCCGATTTCGTCCAGTGTAATGTGTTTTTGTGTCCTAATGGTTTGCTCTCTCTGAAGCTGTTCTCGTTTTGTTGCAATCTGCTTGGCCTCCCTTTCATCTTCGTAAACACGGAATTTGTCACCAGCCGTAGGTGCTCCGTCCAAACCTAAAATCGTAACCGGTGTCGAAGGGCCTGCTTCTTTGATTTGCTTCCCTCTTTCATCCAGCATTGCACGTACTTTACCATGATTGCTTCCTGCCACCAAGTAATCTCCAATGCGCAATGTTCCGTTTTGAACCAAAATCGTTGAGACATATCCTCTCCCTTTATCCAGAGAGGCCTCTACAACTGTTCCTGCAGCCAAACGTTTTGGATTTGCTTTCAACTCCAATACTTCTGCTTCAAGCAATAATTTTTCCAGAAGCTCTTCTACATGGAGCCCTTGTTTTGCTGATATATCTTGAGATTGAATGGAACCACCCCATTCTTCAACCAATAAATTCATATTGGCCAATTGCTCTTTTACTTTATCAGGATTAGCACCCTGTTTATCTATTTTATTAATTGCAAATACAATCGGCACTTCTGCTGCCTGTGCGTGGCTAATGGCTTCACGCGTTTGTGGCATCACTTGGTCGTCAGCCGCAATTACAATAATGGCAATATCAGTTACCTGGGCTCCCCTTGCCCGCATCGCGGTAAAGGCTTCGTGACCCGGTGTATCTAAAAACGTAATTCTTTCTCCATTAGGTAAAACCACATTATAAGCTCCTATATGCTGGGTAATACCGCCTGATTCTCCTGCAATTACATTTGATTTTCTTATGTAATCCAACAAGGAAGTTTTCCCATGGTCTACGTGTCCCATTACGGTAACAATAGGAGCTCTTGTAGTCAGGTCTTCCGGGTTGTCTACCGTTTCTTCTTCGGAAGAGATTTCTTCTTCTGCATTGGTGAAAACTACTTCATATCCGAAATCATCAGCAACCAATTGAATAGTATCTGCTTCTAAACGCTGGTTCATGGTAACCATAATTCCTAATGACATACAGGCCGAAATCACTTCGGTTACCGCGACATCCATCAGGCTTGCCAATTCATTTACCGTAACAAATTCGGTGACATTAAGTGTTTTGTCTTTCTCCATGGCTTCAAGCTCCATGGCCTCAAGCTCGCGTCGTTCTTTTCTTTTATCACGTCTGTGTTTCGCTCCTTTGGATTTAACTCCTTTATTGGTGAGTTTCTCAAGAGTTTCTTTGATCTGTTTTGAAACCTGCTCATCCGTAAGCTCGGCCTGCGGCCTTCTTACAGGGCGATTATTCCCTGCTCCTTTATTATGCGGACGATTATTGTTGTTATTGTTTGAACGATTATTGTCAGCAGGTTTGACATCATCAAGTTTCACATCCTTGCGGATACGTTTTCTTTTCTTCTTATTTTCTTTTTCCTGCTTTTGCTTTTCTTTCCTGTCCTCAGCTAATTTTTTGTCTTTCTCAAATTCAGACAGGTCAAGCTTTTTACCTGTAAAATTAGGACCATCCAGCTTTTGGTATTTGGTCTCTATTTTTTCAGGTTCGCCGTTATTTTCTTCTTCAGGCTGAGCTTTTTTGACCGGTTCCGGTTTTACGGCCTCCGGTGCTTTTTCTTTTTGAGGTTCCTTTTTCTCTTGAGGTTTCTCTTCTTTAGGTTGTTCAACCGGTTTTACTTCGGGTTCAGGCTTTACTTCTTTAACCGGTTCTTCTTTTTTCTTTTCTTCCTTCTCTTCTTTCTTTTCCTCTTTTTGTTTTACTGGATTAAGCTTATCCAAATCAATTTTACCTACCGTTTTCGGCCCCTCCAATTCTACTTTTGAAGTAATGATTTTTTCCGGTTCTGCCGGCTTTGGCTCCGGTTCTTCTTTCTTGACTTGCGGTTCCGGCTTTCTTTCGGGAATCTTGTTGATGACAACCTCTTCCGAAGCTGCTTTCTGCTGGGCATCGGACTGGAATTCTTTTATTAAAATGGAATACGTTTCCTGATCGATTTTCGTATTGGGTGTACGCTCAACCTGAATTCCTTTTTCATTCAAAAAGTCCACAGCGCGGTCAATCGAGATGTTTAATTCTTTAAGTACTTTATTTAATCTTATCGTTTCCGACATATATTGATTTGGATTTTCGGTTTGCAAATGTACTAATTCTAAATTTAGTACGGTTTTTATTTGTTTTGCAGATTAATCTTCTAATTCCTCTTGTAAAATTCTGATTACGTCTCGTATGGTTTCTTCTTCCAAATCGGTTCTTGAAATCAGGTCATTTACATCTTGTTCCAAGACGCTTCTTGCCGTATCTAAGCCTATATTTCTAAAAGCATCTATCACCCATGCGTCAATTTCATCACTGAATTCGGTTAATTCCACGTCTTCATCCTGAGGAATATCTCTGAATACATCAATTTCCATTCCTAAAAGTTTTCCCGCCAAGCGCACATTGTGTCCTCCTTTTCCGATGGCTTTGGAAACTTCTTCTGGTTTTACATATACTGTTACTTTATGGTCATCTTCGTCAATTTCCATTCTGGAAATTTTTGCCGGGCTTAAAGCGCGCGACACAAACAGCTGCAAATTATTTGTGTAATTAATTACGTCTATGTTTTCGTTTTTCAGTTCACGTACAATAGAATGAATTCTTGAACCTTTCATTCCCACACAAGCTCCTACCGGGTCAATCCTATCATCATAGGACTCAACGGCTACTTTTGCTTTTTCTCCCGGGATTCTTACAACTCCTTTGATGGTGATAATTCCATCGAAAATTTCAGGGATTTCCTGTTCAAATAATTTTTCCAGGAATTTGGGCGATGTTCTCGATAAAATAATCTGTGGCTTGATTCCTTTCAGCTTTACTTCTTCTACCACCGCTCTTATTGATTCTCCTTTTCTGAAATAGTCAGATGGGATTTGGTTTTCTTTGGGTAAGATCATTTCATTCTGTTCATCATCCATTATAATGATGTGTTTTTGACGAATATGATGGACTTCTCCTGAAATGATTTCTCCTTCCATATCTTTAAATCGCTCATAAAGATTGGCATTATCATGTTCCATTACCTTTGCCACCAGGTTTTGGCGCAAAGCCAAAATCGCTCTTCTTCCCAAATCTTTCAAGGCAACAGATTCTGAAACTTCCTCGCCTACCTCAAAGTCCGGTTCTATTTTTCTTGCGGCGGAAAGCTCAATTTCCGCACTATCATCTTCGGCCATTCCGTCTTCCACTACAATCCGGTTATGCCAAATTTCCAAGTCGCCTTTGTCCGGGTTTACAATGATATCAAAATTATCATCTGACCCATATTTTTTTCTTAAAACGCTTTGGAGCGATTCTTCCAAAATTGCCATCAGTGTGATGCGGTCTATGTTTTTTTCGTCTTTGAAATCACCAAATGATTCAATTAATGCAATATTGTCCATTCTTATATTGTTTTAAAAAGTGATTTTAACAATTGCTTTTTTTATGTCTTTGTAAATAATTCTTTCTTCTTTCTCAACCGTATGTTTCCCCTTCCCAATCGGTTTTGGCTCTCGAACTGTCCATTTCAGGGCAATTCCATCTTCATCTGCAGAAATCAATTCTCCCTCAACCTCTTTTCCTCCATCTGCTTTTGTGATTTTCAAAATCCTGCCAATGTTTTTCTTATATTGACGGGGCAAAACCAACGGGTTCCCAACGCCCGCCGATGAAACATTCAAAGAGAAATCGTTTTCCTCTCTGTCCAAATTATGTTCAACATGACGGCTGATTCGCACAATTTCATCTATGGAAAGTCCTTCATCTCCATCTACTAAAATTTCAATGGAATTATCAGGCGAAATGCTCCAGTCCACCAAAAATAATGATGGATTTTCCACAATCGCTTCGTCGATTAATTGTTTTACTAATTCTTGATTCATATGAACAAAAAAGAGAGCTAACGGCCCTCTTTCACAGATTTTCTCCTTAAATTCGTGGCAAATATACAACAATTATTTGAATTAATGAATTTTACATCAAAATATCAGACCGAAATAGGGTGGCTGGAAGTCAAAGGAACCGAAAATGAAATCCATTCTGTCCTTTTCTTTGATGAAGAACCCATGATTACGGACTTTCAACCAAATATAGCCCAAAAATTACTCAAACAGTTAGATGATTATTTTAAAAAAGGCAAGTGGACATTTGATGTAAATTTAAACCCTGCCGGAACCGATTTTCAAATTCGTGTGTGGAAAGCGCTTCAAAAAATTCCATTTGGAAGAACGATTTCTTATCTGAAGCTGGCACAAGATCTGGGTGACGAAAAAACAATACGAGCAGCGGCAAGTGCTAACGGAAAAAACCCAATTTCCATTCTGATCCCCTGTCATCGCGTGATTGGGAAAGACGGAAGCCTGACTGGTTACGCAGGCGGTTTACACAGAAAAAGATTTTTATTGGAATTGGAAAAGGGAATTAAATCAATGGAGTTGTTTTAGTTCCTGAAGAATTTACCAATTGATCTCATCAAAAAGGTCGTAATAGAAAAATACAGCAAACATGGCCAGCGAAATCAATATGCCAAAGCCACTTGTCAAAAAGTAGCCGATGACCGAACCAAATGCCGCTTTGATTGCTCTTTTATGGTCTTGCCTATCATAAATCAATTCGCCAATCAACGCTCCTAAAAACGGCGCAACAATGATGCTTATAAATCCAAAAGGAGAAAAAATAATCCCGATAATCAAACCGATTACAAGCCCCCAAACACCGTATCTGCTTCCTCCCATTTTTTTTGTTGCAGCAATGGGAACGGTATAATCCAAAATGATTCCTACAATTGTTAAAAACCCAAAAATGCCTACCACCCACCAACTTATTTCAGAAAAATTCATGATTTTGGCCAGTAATAGCGAACCAAAAGCCAAAGGAGCACCGGGCAGAACCGGCAAAACCGAGCCTATTACTCCCATAAGCATAATCAGTCCGAAAATAATTTTAATGATTAAGTCTTCCACATTTGTAAAATTAAATCTTTTCCCTTTATAATTTCGGTAAAATTTTGGAGATGGTTTACCTTTGCAGTAAATTTTCAAAAAGTGTTCGAAACATCAACCAAATTATATTCCAACAAATACATTGCTGATTTGGTGAAAATAGTTCGCAAGCAAGTAAAAGAACTATTTGGAGACACGGTAAACAAAGCTTTCCTTCCTTTTATAGAGGTCATTTTCTGGGTAATCACCCTGCTTCTCCTGGATTTCATACTTCAGAGAGTTTTGGGTGGATTGGTGGGGCTTCTTGCCAAGCATTCTAAATTCAATTGGCTCAAAAAATTCTATGACCATAAAGTTTTTCGGACGCTAATACATTTCATAACGGTTTGGATGCTGACGGAAATCAATCCATATGTATTTCAAAAATACCATGGCATAGACAAATTTGCCGACAAGCTCATCGGATTGCTTATCATCCTGATTATCATTCGTTTTGTCTTCCGTTTAATCGATGCGATAATTGACATTAACGATGAAAGAGAAAGTCATACCACAGTAGGAGTCAGAGCTTTTGGACAAATGATCAAAATTTTCGTGGCGTTTTTTGGAGCACTGACTTTTATCGCCACTTTGATTGATAGCAATCTTACAAGCATTCTAACCGTTTTGGGAGCATTGACGGCTGTAATTTTATTGATTTTCCGTGATTCGATTTTAGGGTTTGTTTCGGGGCTGCAAATCGCAACATCCAAAAGCATCAAAGTCGGAGATTGGATTTCCGTTTCAAAATACCAGATAGAAGGTGTGGTGAAGGAAATCAATCTTGCCATTACCAAAATTGAGAATTTCAACAAGACCATTTCAACCGTCCCCACTTATGACCTGATTGCTTCTGAGGTAACAAACCATTCCGCCATGCTGGAATCTCATACCCGAAGGATCAAGCGGTCGATTGTTTTTAATGTGAATTCTTTTAAGTTTTGTGATGAAGAGTTGCTCCGCCGCTTTCGGGAAATTGACCTGATCAGTTCCTATATTGAATTGAAGCAAGAGGAAATTAAAGAGAGCAATCGAACTGTAACCCACAAAGATCGCATCATCAACGGGCGACAACTTTCCAACATAGGCGTATTCCGAAAATATGCCGAAAATTATCTAATGAATCGAACCGATATTTCTAAAGCTGACAAGCTCGTTGTTCGACAAAAAGAACAGACACTGGAGGGAATGCCGCTTGAAATTTATTGTTTTACCACCTCTTCCGATTTCTTGGCTTATGAACGAATCCAATCCGATATTTTTGACCATCTGATCAGTGCCAGCAAAGAATTTGAACTTGAGATTTCCCAACCTTTTGTAATTCAACAAAATCATGACAAAGCTTAGTGTAAACATCAATAAAATTGCCACTTTACGAAATGCGCGTGGCGGGAACACTCCCAATGTAGTGGAAGCCGCCATAAAAGCGGAAGAGTTTGGTGCACAAGGCATAACGGTTCATCCACGGCCTGACGAACGACACATCCGTTACCAGGACGTTTACGATTTGAAGAAAATTGTCAAAACCGAATTCAACATCGAAGGAAAACCGGTGGACAGCTTCATGAAACTGGTTTTGGAAGTCAAGCCGGAACAGGTTACCTTAGTTCCCGATGCTGATGATGCGATTACGTCCAATGCCGGGTGGGATACGATTAAGCATCAAGTTTATCTCACCGAAATCATTTCTGAATTCAAACGAAACGGCATCCGCACTTCTATTTTTCTTGACCCTAATCCAAAATTAGTGGAAGCCGCTGCTCAAACAGGCGCCGACAGGATTGAATTGTATACGGAAAATTTCGCAGCGGAATATGCCCGAGGAAATTTCGGAGGGATTAAACCTTACCGTGAAACAGCTGATGAAGCCCTGAAAAACGGTTTGGCTCTAAATGCCGGGCATGATTTGAGTTTGGACAATCTGCAATATTTTATAGAGCAAATCCCTGAAATCACGGAAGTTTCCATCGGCCATGCTTTGATTTCAGAAGCGATTTATATGGGATTTGAAAATACGATCCAGGCTTATTTGAAGAGGGTTGAGGTGGGGAATCAAATTAAATAAATTAGATATGTATAAATTATTTTTTCTCACTATGTTTTGTTTCATATTTATTTCATGTGCAAATAGTTTTATTTCCGCAAACCACCCTGAAGCTATTAAAAAATTGAAAAAAGGTGGATATGGTATTTTAGAATTATCCTTTACTAAAAATCCAAAAGAAGTTAATTTCGATGGAGTGTATATGATCGCCATCAATAATAACACTGGAAAAAGTTTAACGTTATTTATCAAATCTGCAACACCTGTTAATGCAGAAAAGCATATAAAAACCCTAGACTTTAACCAAAAATATTATTCCAATTATGTCCTTCCGTCCGGCAGCTATACTGTTCAACAAATTACAGGTTATTCTCCCTATTTTAATATCAGCATTGGAACGGAATTTTCATTTCAAATTCACCAAAACAAATTGAACTATTTAGGGGAATTTGACGTTCGGCCAATTGAAAGTGAAAAAGGAAATGCTATGATGATGGGAGCGAAAACAATAATCGATTTTGACATAATGGTTTCTGATGAATTCAGCAGGGATTCTGCTGAAATCTATAAGCATTTTGATTATGTAAGATCTTTGAAGTTGAACAAGCAGGTACCAAATAAGATTTTAAAAACCACTGAGCCCATTAGGGTTCAAACAGGTTCTATTCCCGTAGTGGCTGGGCTTTAAAAATTTTCTCATGACAAAAATCCTCCACAGCAAAATAGTTGGTAATCAACCCGAACATTTACTCATTTTTCACGGGCTTTTCGGCCAATCAGATAATTTCGCGACGCTGGCTAAACAGTTTGCGGAATTTTATACCGTCCATGCTATTGACTTGCGCAATCATGGGCGAAGCTTTCATTCAGAAAATATGAGCTTTGAAGCGATGTCGGAAGATGTTTTAAATTACTTAAATCATCATCAGATTGAAAGCTGCTACCTGCTTGGGCATTCGCTGGGCGGGCGCGTTGTGATTGAATTTTCATACAAACACCCTGATCGGATTGAAAAACTCATCGTTGCCGATATGGCTCCAAAGGCTTATCCGCCACATCACCAGGGAATTATCAAAGCATTGAATTCCGTTGATTTTGATAAAGTTGAAAAACGGTCAGATGTAGATGAAATTTTAAAGCAATTCATTCCCGATGTAGGAACCAGGCAATTTTTGCTGAAAAATGTTTTTCATGCCGACAAGGGAAAATATGCTTTCCGGTTCAATTTAAAGACATTGACTGATTCTTACAATGAGATGGTCGGCGGAAATTTGACCTATGGGATTTTTGATAAGCCCACATTGTTTTTACGGGGTGAAAAATCAGATTATATACGGGATGAGGATTTCGGCCTGATTAAAAAACATTTTCCCCTGGCGGAAATCAAAACCATTCCAAATTCAGGGCATTGGGTTCATGCAGAAAATCCGAAAGCCTTTTTTGAAGATGTTGTTTATTTTTTAAATAATTGATTAAGAGCAAAATCAATTCAATTCATTTTTAATTTTTACCTTTACTTTCCAAAATTTTCAGCTTATGAAAAAGGGAATGTTATTTTCATCGGGTACAAGTACCGGAAACATTGATTTCGCATCATTATTGCTTAGGCTAGCCGGTGGTGGTTTTATGCTGTATGGCCATGGCGCTGCAAAATTCTCAAAATTCTTTGCAGATGAAGCCATAGAGTTTATAGATCCACTTGGCATCAGCGCGACCGCAACATTGGGGCTGGTTGTTTTTGCCGAAGCGGTTTGCGCTCTTTTGGTCGTTTTGGGTCTCATGACGCGGTACGCCCTTATTCCTTTGATGTGCACCATGATATACGCTGCTTTTGTTGCGCATTCTTCAGACCCTTTCGGCAGAAAAGAACTGGCTTTGGTCTATCTCTTTATTTACATCTGTTTATTGCTTTTAGGCCCGGGCAGATATTCACTTGATAGACTGATAAAGAAAAGACGGCAAACGGTTTAAAAAAAATTAATTCGTAAAATAATAAAAAATCCCGGTCGCTGAGGTTCTCGAAGCGCCGGGATTTATATTTTAATCTGTTTCAGAAATTATTATTTCTTAACGATTTTTTGGCTTGTAGTTGCTTTTCCGTTGCTTACTGTTACAATATAAACTCCTTTTGCCAATGATGATGTTGCAATACTTCCTCCATTGTCAACACGGTTAGAAGAAACCAATCTTCCATCTAAAGTATAGATATTTACGGTAGCACGCTCAGATAATTGAAGGGTTAACCTATCAGTAACCACTGTATTCATTTTAACCTGGTTGCTGAAGTCATTAACATCTGCAACGCTCATTGTGCCTTCTATTCCTGCTGCGAAATTATCAAAAGCTACTGTACCTCCTGAATAAGCTCTCACCGCTACCTCTAGGCTTACTGCTCCTGTTCCGGCTGGCATTTTGGCTGTGTAGAATGTCCATTCTGCAACAGTAGGAAGATATTCGTTCAATGTTCTAAATTCATCTTGAGAAGCATCGTCTGTAGTATAAACAGCACCACCTTCAGCATCTCTGAAGATACTCCATAGTCTTGAGTCAGAATCATCTCCTGAAGATTTGTACCAGAAATTAATTTCATAAGTTTCTCCTTCGGTAACAGGAATTGTCTGATAAAATCCTGTTGTTGCTGAAGCAGCATTGTATGCTACACTTTTAGAACCATCTTGTGCTTCACCTGAAACTACTTCCGGCGCAGTATAAGATTCATTTGGGCCTGCCGCCCATGAATCGAAATCACTTTCGAAGCTATCATTTGTCAATAAGTTTTGCGCAGACAACGCAGTTACTGCTAATACAGTTAAAGTTGTAAAAATTTTTTTCATTTTTTTAAATATTAGAATAATTTGCAAATTTAATATTTTCTACCAAACTGGTAGAGTTATATTTATTAACAAAAAGTAAATAAAGAACCTTCCGTAAAAAAATTAGAGAAGGTTCTCTAAATTGTGTTATAAAAAATATTTGATGATTTAAAAGTCATAACTAAAGCCCAGAGAGAATGTACGGCCGATTTTTTTACTTTCAAAAATTTCAGATGGTGCATTGTAAGATTCAAACCAATCCTCTTCTTTGTCATCCAGAATATTGGAAACCTGTAGAGAAATTTTTGTGTTTTGATGTTTCCCGAATTTTTTATTGATTGTGAAATTTAAGCTGTTAAATGGTTGGGCATATACGTCAGGGAATAGGCCTGTGCCTACAATAGAAAGGGATTTTCCTCGCACATTGTAAAACAATCCGGTTTGTAGTCCCCTATCTGAATTTAAATATTCTATTCCGGCATTGATGACATAGGGTGCCTGACCGGCCATATCTCTTTTGTTCTTTATGTTTTCTCCTTCACGTTGAAATTTTTTCCGCGTAGTAAATTCTTCTTCTGTCATTTCTATTTCAGATTTGGCGATAGTAACGTTCGAACTCAGGCTAAGGCTTTTCATTCCTTCCGAAATAAATCCAAGGTGTTTTTTGAATTCCAACTCTATTCCATAGACTTTTCCGTTTCCCACATTTCTCGGCTGATAGTGGTTTCCTGTTTGGGCAGTGATGATTCTGACAAGTTCAATCGGTGATTGAAAAGATTTATAAAAGCCGCTTACCGAGAATATCTGATCTCCAGAAGGAAATAATTCCCAGCGAAGGTCAAAATTATCTATGTTGGTTTCTTTTAAACCTCCATCCCAGGAACCGATTCCCCATAATCCGCCAATAAAAGTCCTGTCGGTCAGAGGATCATAAATTTCGGCATAAGAAGCTTCTTTGAATGAGGGTCTTGCAATGGTTCTGGCATATCCAAGCCGTAAATTCATTTTATCATTTACCGCAAAGATGAGATTAGCAGTTGGAAAGAAATTAGTCGAGTTAATTCTTTCCTGATCATTCTCATACTCTCCGTCTTGGTTCGCGCCTGTATAACTCAAAACAAAATTTTCAACTCTTACGCCCAATACAGTTTTTAGTTTATCAAACAATTCGTATTCATTTGAAACATACCCTGCCATGGTAGATGATTTGGATTCGTAAGCATTCGTATTGGGGTTTGGGTTCCCATTACTGAACCATATTCCGTTTGGTGAATTGGGATATAGGTTTTCATCATTCATTACATCATTAAAATTATAAGAAGACCAGTTTTGAGGTGACCAGAACTGCATTAAATATTGAAGGATGCTGAATTCGCGTTCTTTGTAAATGTATGCCCCGCCGATTTTAATCTGGCCCTTGTTGTATTTTTGTGTCATATCTAATTTTCCAACGCCAGCGAATTCATCAAGCTTTCTCCATATTCTGATAGGATTTCCTCCGGCACCGGAAGAGAACAGCGTGTCAATGGACTCATAAGTAAAAGCTGTTTTCCTAATGTCCGGATCTTCGTTTTTTGAAAATGTTGGAGATAACTTCCATTCCAGCTCAAAATTTCCAGATGAGGATTTGTGAACCCCCTGTAAAATTATATTGGTCAATGCTCTTTGGTTGTACAATAAATCGTCTTCCCCTGCTGTAAACCCCGAATGTCCTACTGCGTCATCACTATCATTTACAAAAAACCGTCCGGCAGTACTTTCTCCGTTTTGTAAATGCATCACATTTAAACTATATCTTGATTTATTTGTTTTATAAGAAGCTCCTCCCAGTACACCCATCAAAACAGAATTCACACCCTGTTCTCCTGTTTTGGTCTTGGCAAAGACCAAATCCATGCGGGAAGGATCTGACTGAAGCCTTTGGTAATCGCCATATTGGTAATCGTCATAATATTGGGTTTCGTTTTTATAATTAAACCCTAACATCACGGCAATTTTATTGTCGTTTTCCAGCCTGAACTGATCACCGTAGGAAATGGAAAAATCCTGGTTCATAAAAGCCGGTTTTCTTGAAGCCCCCAATGTCTTATTGAATTGGCCTATAAAATTATAGGTTGCATCTGGTGATGAATTTGAATTAATCGGAGTCGGAAAATCTCCTTCTGCTCCATTGGGCAAAGCTCTAGTACCGTCATCAAAACCAAGAAAGTCAGTATTAC
>PJUF01000383.1_pt1 | contig 33695 bp, 23 predicted proteins | sample 1512191 | NCBI WGS metagenome assembly PJUF01 (sample SAMN08177673, study PRJNA422409) | Feces metagenome, whole genome shotgun sequencing project. | isolation source: Chicken feces (3) enriched on wood chips | host: Gallus gallus | place: USA: Madison | collected 2015-01-15 | reverse complement strand
ATAGACTTTAGCGCCACGGTTTACCCAATAAGCCCATTTCTCGTCATAAGTATGTATTTCTGTGGTTTGCACACCATCATTACGAAAAACCGGATAACCTTTATTAACCCAGTTAAAAATTCCGCCGTATAGTGTGTAAACATTTTTGTAGTCAAATTTAATGAGTTTACGGGCTATTTTTTCGCTACGGTTGCCTACAGAGCAATAGACTACTACCGTGACATCTTTTGGTATATTGTAAATGCTACGCATATCAAACCAGAAATAACCGATATTTTTTGCGCTACGCAAATGACTTATATCATATTCTTTTTTTTCTCTGGCATCCAGCAAAACCACATCCTTCAGTGCTCTTAAAGAATCTGCAGAAATTAAAGGTGTGTGATGCTTGCAAAGGCTGTCTACAAATAAACTGAACTCTTCTTTATGAGTTTGGGATAAAGCAGACTGTGCAAAAGGCAATGTCAACAATAAAAGTATCAGCACTCTAAATAAACTCATGGAATATGTTTTTTATCGTGATTTTAACGCTAAATAAACAGAAAATGTTTTATAAATTATTCTGCAATTTAAATAAACGGAGTTTTTAAATAGCTCTTAAAGCTAGAAACTATCTTTTATTATTGCCTTTAGAACGTCCTTTGTGGTTAAAAAAGAAACCGTATTTTTGCCAGTCTTAAGATTTTTAATATTAATATGAGCATTTCTAAAACCTATAGTCCTAAAGAAGCCGAAGATAAGTGGTATGCATACTGGGTAGAAAACAAGTTTTTCAAATCTGTGCCAGATGAGCGGGAGCCTTTTACCATAGTTATACCGCCGCCAAACGTCACGGGAGTATTGCATATGGGCCATATGCTGAATAATACCATTCAGGATGTGTTGATTCGCAGGGCCAGGATGAAAGGGAAAAATGCTTGTTGGGTTCCGGGAACAGACCATGCGTCCATAGCTACAGAAGCCAAAGTGGTGGCCATGTTAAAAGAGCAAGGCATCAATAAAAAAGATTTAAGCCGTCCGGAATTTTTGAAATATGCTTACGAGTGGAAAGATAAATACGGAGGTATCATCTTAGAGCAGCTAAAGAAATTAGGTGCTTCCTGCGATTGGGACCGTACGGCTTTTACTATGGACCCGGCATTGTCTGAGGCTGTAATTGATACCTTTATCCATCTTCATAAAAAAGGATTGATTTACAGAGGCGTGAGAATGGTGAATTGGGACCCGAAAGGTTTAACAGCCGTTTCTGACGAGGAAGTAATTCGCAAAGAAGTAAACCAGAAATTATATTATATCAGCTATAAACTAGCGGATGCGGACGGACACGTAACCATTGCCACTACAAGACCAGAAACCATTATGGCCGATGCTGCGGTTTGTGTAAATCCGAATGACGAACGTTATAGCCATTTACATGGGAAAAAGGTCTTAATTCCACTTATCAATAAAGAAATTACAATTATTCCGGATGAATATGTGGAGACAGATTTTGGTACCGGATGTTTGAAAGTAACGCCTGCACATGATTTAAACGATTATGAGTTGGGTTTAAAACATCATTTAGAAGTAATAGACATTTTAAATGATGACGGAACTTTAAACGAAAAAGCGCAGATTCTGGTTGGCGAAGATCGTTTTATAGCCCGTAAAAAAATAGCCACACTTTTAGAAGAGGCCGGCGCATTAGAGAAAATAGAAGAATATAAATCGCAAGTAGGTTTTTCTGAAAGAACAGATGCGGTTATAGAACCAAAATTGTCTTTACAATGGTTCTGCAAAATGGGAGAAATGGCTGTTCCGGCGCTGGAATATGTAAATAATGGCGATATCAAATTGATACCGGATAAGTTTATCAATACTTACCGCCATTGGATGGAAAATGTAAAAGACTGGTGTATTTCACGTCAGTTATGGTGGGGGCAGCAGATTCCGGCCTTTTATGCACCCAATGGTGATGTAGAAGTGGCTAAAACGGCGGAAGAAGCTTTAGCTGCGTTTAAGGCAAGAGATGCAAAATATGCGGAATTAACCGCCGCAGATTTAAAGCAGGACGAAGATGTGGTGGATACCTGGTTTTCTTCATGGCTGTGGCCAATTTCCGTTTTTGATCCTTCGGTATGTGGAAATCCGGAAAGTAAGGGAAATGCAGATTTTCAATATTATTATCCAACCAATGACTTGGTTACCGCTCCTGAAATTTTATTCTTCTGGGTAGCCCGTATGATTATGGCAGGGCATGAGTTTACCGGCGAAATTCCGTTTAAGAATGTTTATTTAACAGGGATTGTAAGAGATAAAATAGGGCGTAAAATGTCTAAATCTTTGGGTAATTCTCCAGATCCGTTAGACTTAATTGCTCAGTATGGTGCAGACGGAGTTAGGGTGGGCATGTTGTTAAGTTCTCCTGCGGGTAATGATATTATGTTTGATGAGGCTTCTTGCGAGCAGGGAAGGAATTTCGGTAACAAAATATGGAATGCATTCCGTTTGGTAAAAGGCTGGGAGGTAGATAATAGTCTGGAAAACCCAAACAAAAAAACTATCGACTGGTTTGAAGCCAGATTTAACGAAGCGCTAACACAAATTGAAGCCAATTTTGCGCAGTATCGTTTAAACGAAGCTTTAATGGATACCTACAAACTGGTTTGGGATGATTTCTGTGCATGGTATCTGGAAATGGTAAAACCTGCTTATCAACAACCTATTGATGCGATTACTTATCAGGCAACTATCAATTTCTTTGAGCGGATTTTAAAGCTATTACATCCGTTTATGCCTTTTATTACCGAAGAGTTGTGGCATGACGAAGTTTTTGGAAAGCGTGACCCCAAAGATTGCTGTATTGTAGCGCAGTTAGAAGAGCCAAAAACATTTGACAGTGCGTTGCTAAAAGAGGTGGAAATTATTAAACAGGTAATTTCTGAAATCAGAAACGTAAGAAACAGCAAGCAGATTTCTCCAAAAGAGGCTTTAAGTTTATCTGTTCAGATAAATTCGGGAATAGATTTCAACCAGTATAAAAATGTGATATTTAAGCTGGCTAACATTAGTGAACTGAATTATACCGAAGAAAAATTAACAGGCTGTGCTTCTTTCCTGGCCGGGCGAGATGAATTTTATATTCCGCTGGAAGGAAATATAGATGTAGAAGCCGAAAAAGAAAAAATCAATAAAGAGATAGCTTATTTGCAGGGATTTCTAAAAGCAGTAAATGCTAAATTGAGCAATGAAAGATTTGTGCAGAACGCTAAGCCAGAGATAGTAGCAAACGAGCAGAATAAAAAAGCAGATGCCGAAGCTAAGATTAAGATTTTAGAAGAGACATTAGCAACTTTGTGAAAAAAACATAAAGGACGCTAAGGTTTTAAAAGATAAAACAAGGCAGGGTTTTACAAATAGCCCTGCCTTTTTGTGTTATATGAAAAATCTAGTTTGAAGTATCTAAATAGCCTTTTCAAACTTTTGCTGTTGAATGTGCTGCCTCAATAATTCCTTAATTTCCCATCTTTTCCTGTCAGACTTTACGTGGTCTAAGGGTATAGAGAATGCATTTTTGTGAATATCATGCACAATAATCTTATTAAACCTGGTTTCAAAAAATGCAATTTCTGAAATAGGTAAATTAAGTTCTTCAACAGGCTTTCCTTCTTCATTCAGCGGGAATTTCAAGCTGTTTTCTGTAACGCTAACCACGCATACTCTGTTTTTATAAAACAAATAGAAGCAGTAAACAGAAGCTATTAAACAAGCTATTATAAAAATAAGCAGCAGGGTTTGTAAATTAACTGCATTGCTGTAATACAGGAATGCCAGAATTAAAATTAAGGCTGTGCCCGAAAGCGTAAAAATTTTAATCATCAACTCATTCCCATCCCGAACGATAACTGATTTTTGGTTCATAATTTTTACTGTTTTTGATTTTTTACGTAAAAATTAATTTCAAGGTTTCATAATTAGTTGAAAAATTGATACTTGCCTTTAGATTATGCGCTGTTTGGTTTGATAATTGCTTTTTATTATAAAAATCAATCTATTGGGCAATATGAATCCTTTTAAAATACACCACGTTATTCTGGCTTTGGCTTTATTGGGCAGTTCCTGTACCCAAACGTCTAACACGTCATCTCAAGCAGCGGCGCCTTCAGACAGCAGTAAAACGGTTTTAAATTATATTATTACATGCGATTCAGTAGGGATTATTTCCAGAAACGATAAAGAGCAACAATTACGAATAAAATTTGGCGAAACTACAATTAGCAGAGATTCTTTCTTTTTAGAGGGAATGTTTCAGGAAATGATAAGTGTGGTAAATAAAGGAGAAGTTGATGAACTAAAAATTCATTGGAATAAGCATGGGCAAATCAGGATGGTAGAAATTGATAATCCACGTTCTCCTTATCAGCTTGCTAACGGAGTGAAAATTGGGACAAGTTTGGCCGAGCTAACACAAATTAACCAGAAGGCTATTAGTTTTTACGGTTTTGGCTGGGATTATGGCGGCACCATCAATAATTTTAACAAAGGTGTATTGGAAAATCAATTTCCATGCTTTTCTGGCGTATTAATGCAAGATAAGGAAAATGCAAAAACAGAGATAAATCTATTTGGCGATAAAGTGTTTACCACGGATACACCAGATATTGACCAGCACAATATTTGCCTAAAAGTAATTCGCGTTTCATACAGATAGGCCGTAATCCGGAATTTCTTCTATAAATACGTAGCTGTTGTTTTTATAGTCCATCTGGCAGAAATGATGTTGCAGTCCGTTAGTTACAATCAAGTAATTTACCTTGTGAATGAAATTGTAACGGGCAGCCTGGTCAAAAACTTTCTGGTCTATTTTTACCGAAGTAGCCTTACATTCTACCAAAACATCCGGGCAACCGTCTCTATTAAAAACCACAATATCTGTACGTTTTTGAAGGTTGTTAAGCGTTAATCCGCCTTCCAGTTTTATAAGTGTTCGCGGATACTTCTTTTCTTTGATTAAAAACTGCACAAAATGCTGTCTTACCCATTCTTCAGGAGTTAATAACAGTGTCTTCTTCCGCAATTCATCAAAAATAAAAATCTGATGGCCTTTCTGTGTTAGTTTAAAAGGATAGGGAGGAAGATTTAAAGGAACGGGATTAAACATGCTCCAAAATAAAAGAGTAATTATTAACAATGCAATTTTATTTGCCGATTATACTTAATTTCGCTTTCATTGAATAATACATCCCAGTTAGGAAATGACAGCAAATGATATCCTTAAAGATATTAAGAATAGAAAATTTAAACCCGTATACCTCTTACACGGCGAAGAAAGTTATTATATAGATTTAATTGCCGATGCCCTGGAAGCTCATGTGCTTTCTGAGGCTGAGAAAGGTTTTAACCAAACTATTTTTTATGGTAAGGATACTGATGCGGTTAGTGTTTTAAATACAGCTAAGCGCTTCCCTATGATGAGCGATTACCAATTGATTTTGGTGAAAGAAGCTCAGGATTTGAAATTTGATAAGCTTGCTGATGTTTTCCAGGCCTATTGCGATAAACCATCGCCCAGCACCGTTTTAGTGCTTTGCCATAAATACGGAAAGTTTGATAAGCGTAAGAAAGTCTATAAATCTATCGAAAAAAACGGACAGGTTTTCGAATCGGCCACAATTTACGAGAATAAAGTACCGGCCTGGATAGATGATTTTGTACGTGGGAAAGGGCATCATATCAATCCCAAAGCGTCTGCGCTGCTGGCAGAATATCTGGGTAATGATCTTAGCAAAATTTCTAATGAGCTGGAAAAACTGATGTTAAATGTGGTGCAAGGGCAGGAGATAGGCACTAAAGAAATTCAGGAAAACATTGGTATCAGTAAAGATTTTAATGTTTTTGAGTTGCAGAATGCTTTGGCTAAAAGAGATGTCTTAAAAGCCAATCAGATTGTTAATTATTTTGGAGCTAATCCTAAAGCAAATCCTATGGTTTTAGTGGTTGGAAATTTATACAGTTGGTTTTCTAAGATTCTAAAGTACCATTATTTACAAGATAAATCACAGGCATCTAAGGAGTTGGGAATAAACCCATACTTTGTAAAAGATTACGAACTGGCGGCAAGAAATTACCCATGGCAAAAGGTGTTTGGCGTAATGTCGCTATTGCGTGAATACGATTTAAAATCTAAAGGGGTAGAGTCTACCGGTAATACCGATGCAGCGGACTTAATGCGGGAGATGGTTTGGAAGATTTTACATTAATAGATAAGGCTTATTTCAGCAGCAGCATTCCGCACCAGGTAGCAGCCAAACAAATAATTACACTTAAAGCAGTATAAGAAAAGGCGGCAAGGTAATTTCCAGACTGGAAAAGATTGATGTTTTCTGCGGCAAATGTAGAAAAAGTAGTAAAGCCACCGCAAAATCCGGTTATCAGGAGATATTTGAAATCCTGATTGGGCATTTGCTGACGGTCAAAAAGGCCAATCAAAATCCCAATAACGAAGCAACCCAGAACGTTAACTATTAATGTGCCCCAGGGAAACAGGCCGGGAAAATATTTAGTTGCGGTAACAGAAGTGAGGTATCGCAAAATACTGCCAATCCCTCCGCCAATAGCTATCAGAATAAGGGTTCTCCACATATAAAATTATCAAAAGAGCTCAGCAAATATATCAATAGTCGGTAGAAATGGAACCAGAATTTATTTTACCAGCTTCCCAGCCAATAATAGCAGTTTTTCTAGTACTTCCCCACATATATCCACCAAAAACTCCCGACGATTGTATAACCCGATGACAGGGAATAAGAAAAGCCACCGGATTGCTGCCAATGGCAGTTCCTACCGCCCTTGACGCTTTGGGTGCCCCAATTTGGCTGGCTACCTTTCCGTAAGTACATAGCTTCCCCATCGGAATTTTAAGCAAACTCTCCCAAACTTTCAATTGAAATGGCGTTCCTTTTAAATGCAGTTTTATTTGTGGCAGATTCGTCCAGTCGCTCTCAAAAATCTGCAAGGCATTTTGTTGTAGCAAATCCATTTCCCGTTTAAGCAAGGCTGCAGGGAACTTATCCCTCAAATCGCTAAGGGCTTTGTGCTCATCGTCTTCAAAAGCAATATAGCAAATACCTTTTGTGGTAGAAGCTATAATTAGTTGGCCGAACAGGCTCTTCTTAATGCTATAATTGATGCTGAGGTTTTGCCCTCCATTTTTAAATTCTGCCGGCGTCATCCCTTCAATATTGATGAAAAGATCATGCAAGCGGCTGGTGCTGGATAAACCGGTTTGAAAAGCAGTTGCAAAAATAGACATCTGTTTATTCTCGCTCAGCATGTTTTTTGCATATTCTATGCTAATGTATTGTAGAAATTTTTTCGGACTTACGCCCGCCCAATCTTTAAAAAGTCGTTGGAAATGCGCTGGGCTTAAGCTTATTTTTTCGGCCACTTCATCTAAATCAGGCTGATTCCTAAAATTGGCCTTGATGTACTCAATGGCTTTGGCTATTCTGGCGTAGTTAATATCGTCTTGCATATCTCTTATCTAAGCAATATACAAATTTGCTATTATCTGGCTTTTTATAAAATCCGAAACTTGCTAAAAATATATCCATCTGATTATTTTAATGAATGCAATCGATTGTTTAAAATAAAAATATTTGTATGTTTACTATTTATTAAAAATTGAAAGCTGATTAAAAAACCATAACCATTTAATATGAAAATTCGTATTTCCTTAATTTTGCTGTTGTTTTTTGTGGTAGAAGCAATAGCTCAACAACAAAAATTTCCTTATCAGGATGCAAGCTTAGCTTTTGAAAAAAGAGTGGAAGATTTATTGGGAAGGCTTACGCTGGAAGAGAAAGTGATGCTTATGCAGGATGTATCCAAACCTATAGAGCGCCTGGGCATTAAGCAATATAACTGGTGGAATGAAGCGTTACATGGAGTAGCCAGAGCTGGAAAGGCAACCGTTTTTCCGCAACCTATTGGTATGGCTGCTTCTTTTGACAAAGATGCTTTGTTTAACGTTTTTAGCGCAGTTTCTGACGAGGCAAGAGCCAAACATAACTATTTTTCGGCCCAGGGCAGATACGGCAGATACGAAGGTTTAACCATGTGGACGCCAACCATCAATATTTTTAGAGACCCAAGATGGGGCAGAGGAATAGAAACTTATGGAGAAGATCCTTATTTAACCAGTATTTTGGGTGTTGCTGCGGTAAAAGGCTTGCAGGGAGAATCTGATTCTAAATACGATAAAATACATGCTTGTGCCAAACATTTTGCGGTACATTCCGGTCCTGAATGGAACAGGCACTCTTTTGATGCGGCCAATATTAAGCCCAGAGATTTGCATGAAACTTATCTTCCTGCATTTGAAGCTTTAATTAAGGATGCCAATGTACAAGAGGTAATGTGTGCTTACAACAGGTTTGAAGGTGATCCGTGTTGCGGCAGCGATAGATTGTTGCATCATATATTGAGAAATAAATGGGGATTCCAGGGCGTTGTGGTAGCAGATTGCGGGGCAATAGCCGATTTTTACAAAGAAAATGCGCATAAAACACATGCAAATGCAGTTACGGCTTCAGCTGCGGCGGTGCTAAGCGGAACAGATTTAGATTGTGGTTCCAGCTATCCGGCTCTGGTAGAATCGGTAAAGCAGGGCTTTATTCAGGAAAAAGATATTGATATTTCTGTGAGGCGTTTATTGCTGGCGAGATTTCGGTTGGGGGAAATGGATGATCCGTCTTTAGTGCCCTGGTCAAAAATGGATTACAGCGTTGTTGCATCAGAAAAGCACAAACAACTGGCGTTGGATATGGCCAGAAAATCCATTACACTGCTTCATAACCCATCAAATATTTTACCCTTAAAAACAGGTGGATTAAAAATTGCGGTAATGGGTCCAAATGCTCAGGATTCTATTATGCAATGGGGGAATTATAATGGTACGCCAACCCAAACAATAACCATTTTAGAAGGAATTAAATCGGCTTTAAGCCCAAAAGATAAATTGATTTATGAGCAGGGATGCGGTTTAGTAGAAAATACGGTGATGAAGAGTGTTTTTAATGAATGTTCTTTTGATGGCAAGCAAGGTTTTCTGGCTACATACTGGAATAATAAAGAAAGAAAAGGAAATCCGGCAGCTAAAATGCAAATGTCTAACGCATTTAGCCTAAATACTTCCGGAGCCACCGTATTTGCGCCAAATGTAGCACTTGCTAATTTCTCTGCAAGCTATACCTCGGTTTTTAAGCCACAGAAATCCGGAGAAGTAACTTTAGAGTTTTACGTTAATGGGGTATTAGATTTGTGGATTGATAACCAATTGGTTAGAAATATTAAAACGGGACATGGTAGCCGTAAATATACTCATAATCTGAGTGTAGAGAAAGGCAAAAGCTATGCTATTAAATTAGATTTTGCACATAATATGGGCGACGCTCAATTGAATTTTGATATTGCTCATAAAGATGTTGTTGATATAGAAAAGTCGGTAAAAAGAATTGCAGATGCAGATATTGTGATTTTTGTAGGTGGAATTTCGCCTTTGCTGGAGGGCGAAGAAATGGGCGTAAACCTGCCTGGGTTTAGAAAAGGCGACCGGACTGATATCCAGCTGCCAGCTATCCAGCGGGCGTTTGTGGCAGCATTAAAAAAAGCAGGTAAAAAAGTGATTTTTGTAAATTGTTCTGGTTCTCCGGTAGGCCTGGCAGATGAAATCCAAAATTCAGAAGCTATTGTACAAGCCTGGTATCCTGGCGAAGTAGGCGGGCAAGCAGTAGCCGACGTGTTATTTGGTAAATACAACCCTTCTGGTCGTTTACCGGTTACTTTTTATAGAGATACTACCCAGCTTCCAGATTTTGAAAATTACGATATGGCGGGCAGAACTTACAGGTATTTAAAAGATAAACCATTATATCCTTTTGGTTACGGATTAAGTTATACCCAATTTAACTACGGAAAGCCTGTGTTAAATCAAAATTCCATCAAAAAAGGCGACAATATCAGATTAAACGTTGCGGTTAGCAATGCCGGAAAGTTAGATGGAGATGAAGTTGTACAAGTATATTTGCGTAAGAAAGATGATGCCGACGGACTTATCAAAACTTTACGAGATTTTAAGAGGGTAAATATTAAAGCCGGGAAAACGGCCAATGTAGAGTTTGAAATCACACCAAAACAACTGAAGTGGTGGAATGCATCTCTGCAAGATATGGACGTGGTTTCTGGTGAGTATCAGCTGCTGGTTGGTAAAAGCTCTGCACAGGAAGACTTACAGGTAATAGATTTTAGTATTCAGTAGGTAAATGTAAAAGAGCGTATTGGTAGCTCCAATTCTCACATCATCACTAGGTGAGTTTATTACAGGCTTGCGAGGGTTGTTCAGAATGAGTTAGTTGTCGTGTAAGAGCTGAAATTGTTAGCATACTGTCCGTAGAGTTAGCTTAGCGTATCTAAGGATTTACTTAATTAATAGGAGTTTCAAACTCCTATTTTTTTTATATAAAGTCGAGTCAGAGACTCTTTTTCATTTACTAATCCGTAGAGCCTTTCAGAACTACAGTTTATGCACACCTCAATAAATATAAAAATTACGAGGCTCTAGTTTATCTTCACTATCCAAAATCTTTTTAACGTCTGAACCATCTAACTTACAAGAATACAAATGAAAATATTCATACGGATACGAAGTTGCTCCTTTCAATTCTTGAACAGTCACGAAAAAGATTCTTTGACCATCAGGGGACAGTTTTACACTCTCAATAGCAGTTTCTCCACTTGGCAATGGAATATTTAATTTCTGTTTATCTGTACCATCATAATTCATTAGCCAAAACTTATCCTCACCCTCATACAAAATCTTACACAACTGTTTCGAGTCATCACATTGTGCTACAGATGGGATATCAGCATTAACCTCCTTTTTGCAGCTTACCTGAAAAATTAAGATTGACGCAGAAAATAAAAATAATACAATTGAACTTAATAATAATTTTCTCATGATTTTTATAATTTTAAATTAACAAGCCAAATATTCTTAATCCCTTTTTTAATATTATTTTTTGTTCCGCAGACTTTATGTGTTTTAGTGCATAATTTATTATAATTATGCATCCGGTAGGTAAGAAAATCAGAAAATTCAGAGAACTGAGAAACTTTACACAAGGTTATGTGGCAGAGCAGTTGGGTATTAGCCAAAGCAATTATGCCCGTATAGAAAGTGATGATATCAATTTGAGCGAAGAACGGCTTTTAAAAATAGCGGAAATATTGGATACGGATAAAGAATCTATCTTAGGTTTTGATGATAGATATGTTTTTAATATCAATAATGCACAAAATTCTAATAATGGAATTGTTCACCAATACCAGATAAGTCCCGAGATTAAAAAACTTTATGAAGATAAGATAATGCTTCTGGAAGAAAGAATAAAGGAACTGGAGGGGAGATTGGGGAGTAAATAAATAAGTTTATTGGCTGAATCCTTTCTGCGATTTAGAATAAATTATTTTTTGTATTTTTGTTGTAAATGTTTACCAGCTAATAAAAGTATTGGCTGTAGCTCTGTGTTTTATATAAACAGTAAATTCAGTATGAATATCACAATCACACAATTATATACATTGCTAAGTGAAAAAGTTGGTAAAGAAACAGCCGAAAGTTTAACAAGTTATATCGAAGCTAAAATTGAGAAAGATGTTGTGGATAAAACACAGCATCTCGCCTCTAAGGTAGATTTGGCAAATGCAAAAACAGATATGATTAAATGGTTTGTAGGGCTTTTTCTGACTTTGGCATTAATGATTATCGGGCTGTATTTAAAACTTTGACAGCTATGAGTCTTCCTTATAGTTTACTTTACTGCCACAATACCTGAACTGCGTTATTAAGAATTTGCTGTTATTAAACAGATTTCTCCCTTTGATTGAAATGAAGCAGGGTTGGGAAAAGCCTTTCGTTTTTTACCAAGCACTACTGTCCTCTGTAAAATAGACCGGATAGAAATGGTATTGGCGAGTTTAAGCAGCCAATAAGAATGTATAGCCGGACTATAGATACAAATGAAAGTACTGAAATTGCTCTTCTAAAAATAGAAATATGACATCCTGTCATTTTACTTGCTCTTAATAGGTACTTTATTACAGAAACTTCTCTGCCAGTATAAAATAATTCTGCCATTTTTCTATTGGCATAGCCATTGATAATAGCTATGCAGTTAATGTGTAAATAAAAAAATAAGATTCATATGTCTAAAATTATTGGTATCGACTTAGGAACAACAAACTCATGTGTTTCTGTAATGGAAGGAAATGAGCCTGTTGTTATCACTAATAGTGAAGGAAAACGTACAACACCGTCAATAGTTGCATTTGTTGAGGGAGGTGAGCGTAAAGTTGGAGATCCTGCTAAACGTCAGGCAATTACCAACCCTACAAAAACTATCTATTCTGTAAAGCGCTTTATGGGAAGCAGCTATGATGAAGTAGCTAAAGAGATTAGTCGCGTTCCGTATAAAGTAGTTAAAGGAGATAATAATACACCAAGAATAGAAATAGATGACCGTAAATATACACCACAGGAAATTTCTGCAATGACGCTTCAGAAAATGAAGAAAACTGCCGAAGATTTCTTAGGTACAGAAGTTACAGAAGCGGTTATCACAGTTCCGGCGTATTTTAATGATGCACAGCGCCAGGCTACTAAAGAGGCCGGAGAAATTGCCGGATTAAAAGTAAGAAGAATCATCAACGAGCCTACTGCAGCTGCACTTGCTTATGGTTTAGATAAAGCACACAGAGACATGAAAATTGTAGTGTTTGACTGTGGTGGTGGTACGCATGACGTTTCTGTTTTAGAACTGGGCGATGGTGTTTTTGAAGTAAAAGCTACTGATGGTGATACTCACTTAGGTGGTGATGATTTTGACCAGGTAATTATTGATTGGCTGGCAGAAGAGTTTAGAAATGAAAACGGTGGTTTTGACTTAACCAAAGACCCAATGGCTTTACAGCGTTTAAAAGAGGCTGCTGAAAAAGCTAAAGTAGAGCTTTCTTCTACTACATCAACAGAAATTAACTTACCGTATATTACTGCTGATGCAACTGGCCCTAAACACTTGGTAAGAACTTTATCAAAAGCTAAATTCGAAACTTTAGCGGCTGATTTAATTGAAAGAACCATAGCGCCTTGTAAGTCTGCTTTAAAAAATGCAGGTTTATCAGTTTCTGATATAGATGAGATTATCCTGGTAGGTGGTTCTACGCGTATCCCTGCCATTCAGGAAGCGGTAGAAAAATTCTTCGGGAAAGCGCCTTCCAAAGGTGTTAACCCAGATGAAGTTGTAGCAATTGGTGCTGCTATCCAGGGTGGTGTATTAACCGGGGAAGTTAAAGACGTATTATTATTAGACGTTACTCCGCTTTCTTTAGGTATCGAAACTATGGGCGGTGTAATGACTAAGTTGATAGAAGCTAATACTACTATTCCGACTAAAAAATCGGAGACTTTCTCTACGGCCTCAGACAACCAGCCATCAGTAGAAATTCACATTCTGCAAGGAGAGCGTCCAATGGCGAAAGACAACCGTACAATTGGCCGTTTCCACTTAGATGGAATTCCGCCTGCACCACGTGGTGTGCCTCAAATTGAAGTTACTTTTGATATTGATGCAAATGGTATCATCAAAGTTTCTGCAAAAGATAAAGCTACAGGTAAAGAGCAAAATATCAGAATTGAAGCTTCTTCTGGTTTAACTGATGAGGAAATCAAAAAAATGAAAGAAGAAGCAGAAGCAAATGCAGAAGCTGATAAAAAAGCAAAAGAAGAAGCAGATAAAATTAATGGAGCTGATGCTTTAATCTTCTCTACAGAAAAGCAGTTGAAAGAATACGGCGATAAAATTTCTGCAGACAAAAAAGCAGCGATTGAAGATGCTTTAAAAGGATTAAAAGAAGCACACACCGCTCGTAACTTTGCAGATATCGATGCTAAATCTGAAGCATTAAACCAAGCCTGGGCTGCGGCATCTGAAGAGATGTACAAAGCTGGTGCTGGTGCAGAGGGTCAGCCACAGCCTGGAGATGCCGGCCAAGATCAGCCTTCCGGTGGTGCAGATGACGTAACAGATGTTGATTTTGAAGAAGTAAAAGACGATAAAAAGTAATTTTCTTTTCAAATATATATAATGAAGAAAACCCGATTTCTTAAATGAATCGGGTTTTTTTATGAAGAGACTTAAGAACTTACAAGATTAAGAAAGACATAACTCTTCCTTTTTAGATTGCTATGCTATACCAAGTAAACTTTAGCCCTCCTAATATGCATATCGCTTTTATTTTTAATAGCAAAATGCTGTAATTAAGTGGTGCTGCAGCTTGGCGCTGTATAGCTTGTTCAAGCATTTGTTCCAAACGTTTTCCCCACTCATTTTATATCCCTGAATGAGCTGTTTTAAGCTTTCACATGTTAGAAAAACGGTGTCACCCGGTTTTGAACGCATTTTGCAGCGTATAAATACAGCGCTGCGCTCCATGTTTGCCAGTCTTGCCCATATGGTATTCCGTCCTGGCTTTTTATCCATTCATTGAAACCATATTCCAACCTAAGATCTCTAGACTTCGTGATAAGCGCAGTAAGGACTACAAGTTTTTTCTCTGCCAGTTCAAATTGTCCTGCTTTTACTAAGGCTGCAATATAAAATCCACAAATAAACGGCCATATCCCACCGTTGTGATAATCACCAGGTTGGTTAAACTTTCTGTATCGTTCATGCCATTCGCGATCGTCCGGATAAATGAAAGGGAAAAAATTGGGTGGAATATCAATACATAGTATTCCTTCTTTTTGCATGCATTTACAAGAATGTTCTACCCATTCTATAATTGAATTGGCTTTTTGTGGGGACGCTATTCCGCTAAGTATAGCAAAGCTATTACCGAGTAGATCGAACTTATCACTACGGTATGATTTATATGTCCATAGCACATAATATTGTTTTTCCTGGGTGAATATTATGTTCATTTCCTTAGCAAGCCTATCTGCTCGCTCTTGATATTCTAATATTTTTAGAGCGCTGTGATACAGTGTGTTAACGTATAGGCCATAGCCTAAAACCCACTGTTCGTCTCGCCAGTCGCTTGTGGGTTGCTGGGCTACAACTCCGTGATCTGTTGGGCTTTGATACTGCATCCAGCGTAACGACTTATTAACAGCGTTTTCTAGAAAATTTGAATTTCCTGTCATTTTACGATATATGCCCACTGCCATAAGAAACAACGGTGTTGTATCGCTAGCGCCTAAATTGTTAGGGTCATAAACGATGGATGGTATATGTCCATGTACTGTTTGGCTAATTGCTAAAGCCTCCAAAACGTTCTTTATACTGACATAAAGCTGTTCATTATGGGTGCTTGCAATACCAAGTATAGATAATAAAAGATCCCGGGTGTAAGGTTCCGGATATCCCCAGCCTGCTGTACGCGGGAGATTATGAAATGGCCCATTGCTATTATTTAACAACACTCCTTCGGCAGCTGTCTTTGCAGCATCTATATCCTCAAATTGTTTTTTAGTAAGCATCTCTTTTCAAATTAGTCAATCTTGAAATACTGTTTCATTATTTTGACAAATTGTTTTGCTACTACTATATAGTCAAATTGTTCTTCAACCCTTTTTCGCCCTGCCAGCCCCATAGCAGTGCGAAGTGAGGAGTCTTGCATTAGTGTAAACAAAGAATCTGCAATGTCTTTAATATCTGCTCTATAATCTACGGCGCGAGGGACATCAAAGTGTATAATGTGATTGTCTTCATAACCGGATTCAGCACCTAAAATAACGCTATCAACAACGATTTCTTTTCCTACATTCGCTAAAAGGGCTGTTTCTCCATGTACCAGCGTATCGAGCATGCCCATAGCCCGAATACCAATAACAGGTTTGCCACAGGCACCAGCTTCCACTTGGGGCATGCCGAAGCCTTCCAGCCTGGAAGGAGCGGCATAGATGTCGCAAGAACCGATTAGATAAGGCATAAAATCACGAGATATTGTATTGGTGGCATATACTATTTTTTCAGTTATTCCAAGACGTTTGGCAAGCTCATAATCATATTGATTTTGACAAGATGTGCGTGGTTGCGGCCATACTTTACATACATACTTCCATGGCGGTACATCTTTGTCGATCATGGCTAATGCCTGCATGACTTCGTTTGATCCTTTAGAAGCTGCATCGCCACCAATAGTCAGAATCATAATTTCATCTGCAGATACGCCAAATTGCTTCCGTACCGCAAGGATCTTAGGGTCTTCACTTGCATGGGGAATGAAAGAACTGGTATGACAACCTACCGGGAGAACCTCTATCTTATCTCCTGAAATGCCATCTCTAACATACATTTCCTTTACCCAATTTGAGGTGACCAGGATAAGAGGTAAATGGTTGAGAATTTCTCTGTAATTGGCAATGTATCCGTCGGCAACAAGCCAAGGCACAGCCCTTTTTCCAAAATTTTGGGGATGTATAACAATGGAGGGAACATATCCCCAATAGCCAATACCTACGACCACATCGGGTCTAAACCAATCGTAATACCATTCTTTCTCCTGATCCGACTGCCAGTGGGCAGCATGTACATCCACGCCAATTGCGAGCAAGCCTCTATAGAGTAAATCTCCTTGTGTGGACAGGCCTCCCGGTGAGGGTGGATAGTCAAATAACAATAATACTCTCATGTCAAAATTCCTCCCTTAGATAACCAGTCCAGCGCCTTAAGGGTATCTGTAAAGGACCAGAAAGCTTCTGTACTTGGGGTGGTCATCACTTCCCACCCTTCTTTTGGATAACCATATATCTTATTCATAATCTTATACTTTATATCATAAGTGGCAAGGTTAAGCTGATTTTTTATTGGGGCGGCTTTATGCGGTCTTGGATAAAATTGACGATTCCCATCATGATATGCAAATGTCCACAGTTCTTTACTTTTTATTTTGCGCTTTTGCCAGAGTTTTATCACAGCTGTGCTGACTTCTACATGTCGCCGATGATAGGTGTATTCGCCTGATGGATTATGTGTAATCACTAGGTCATATACGACAGGCGGCAACAGTGTAATGATGGTACGTTGAATTTCGGATTCGCTCAATGGTGTCTGGCGGACACCATCATCTAAACATCCCATTGCTCCTTCTGCCCGCAAAACTTTAAGAGCAGCATTGAATTTTGGTGCGCGATCGGGATCGTTGCCACGACAAACACTTACCACGTAAACTTTCCAATCATCATGTCCGAGGATTGTGCCCCCCGCCCAAAGGGTTTCATCATCTGGATGCGCAACGATTACAGCTATTCTTTTCTTTGCCGAAACTTTATCGATAACAGTTGTTGGTAAAATTTTTTTCATCTTCTTAATATTTAATTTTTACCTATACGTCATATCGCCAGACGGCCTACTATAACTATACTTTACTATTGACTAATATTTCTCTTACTCATTTCTATTCTGGCGGTGCATTTCTTCTTTAATTCTTTAAGAAATCTTCTAAATAGTCTGTTTGTACTTCTTGTATTTCTAAAAATTTTTTACTTAATGAACGAGTAGATGGTCTATTTTTGTTCTTATTGGAAGGTTCGTAAAAAATGTAGGCGTATAACCCGTAACTTTTTTGAATAGAGGAGACACACTTGAATAATTTAGCAGGTAAGATATTTGGGTTAGGTTTAATTCGCCATATATAATATATTCTTTGATTTTTTCTACTTTATGCTGGGTAATAAAATGTTTAAGTGTAATGCCTTTGGCCTTAAAAAATATTTCGGCAAGGTAATGGTAGTTTTTTTTTAATTTACTGATAAGCAGAATCGAAAAATTAACATGGGGTATTTCTTTTGAGTAATGGACGGGCTCTATTACAAGATTAATAATCTTTTCTATTAGTTTGGCAGTGCTGTCTTCTAATATTTCCAGGCTCGATTCATGCAACAATTCCATTAACTTTTCTCTCTGGGTTTCTGTAATGGCTTTTAACAATTTTACTTCTCCTAATTCTATGGAATTATAGGAAATCCCCAATTTATCAAGCTCAGATTTTACAAGCATCTTGCAACGACTGCTAACCATATTGTGAATAATTATTTTCATAATATCCCGGCGTATAAATGATTTACTAAATAACCTGTTGGTGTAATTAAATGGGATTGCTCGTAATATCAAACATGAAATCGACGCAAAACTTGTAATATATACCGCTATAATATATAATGATAAAAACTAAATTTTGTTTTTCAGAGGAAAGGAAATGTGGGCGAGGTTGTGAGTTTGTTAATAAAGAGACAAGTACTCATCCGCACAAGGCCGAGCTGCATATTTGCTAGAGGAGGGAGAATGAGCAGGAAGTATAGTTTTCATAATGAAAGCCGATTAAACTTTGTAAGTCTAAGCGGGTAAACATAAGTCCCCTGTTTATAAACATTTGTGCTATTATAAATTGTCTATACTATCTATATTAGATTTTACCAATTAACTTAATTTAAATCAAAGGAAGGGATTAGCCTGATTAAAAATCTACGCATTAATTATTTGTTTGCTTCTTTCAAGCATATAATGTCACGCAATAAAGCTCTCTGTCAATAAATAAAATAATTTTTGAATGGCATTTTTAGAGATACCTGATGGTATATCCCCGATTTTGATTAAAGCAGCTTTAAAATATGAAACACGGAATACTTAAATTTACGATTACCCTAACTATGCTTGTAATTACAGCAGGACATGTATTTGCACAGCAAAAGGCAACACTTAAAATTAATAACAAAACCAGCTACCAGAAGATAAGAGGTTTTGGAGGCTTTGTTAACAGTCCGCAATTTGCTTATAACCATATGTCTCCGGCAGAGATTGCTAAAATATGGGGAAGTGCGAGTGAAACTGGTTATAATATCATGCGAATTTTTATTTCTGACAATGAAAACAGCTGGCCTCAGGCAATAGCAACAGCTCAGCAAGCGAAGTCTTTGGGACTTATATTATTTGCCAGTCCGTGGTCTATGCCGGCACAGTGGAAAACCAATAATAGTACCGCCGGTGTAAACGAAAATGGAGTAATTGGATATTTAAAAGAAGAACATTATGCAGATTATGCAAATTTTCTGAACAGATTTGTTGTTTTGCTACGTAATAACGGAGTGGAGTTAGATGCAATATCTATACAAAATGAACCAGATTATGATGTAACCTATTCTGGATGCCATTGGACGCCGGCGCAAATGGCTAAATTTCTAAAAGAGCAGGCTTATAGGATAAGCTGTAAAGTAATGTCGCCAGAAACCGTTGGGCTGTCTAATGTACTTTATGCAGATGCCTTATCTGCTAACGATGTTGTGGGCTCTTTTGATATTTATGCCGGCCACCAGTACGGAGGTGTAGGCAATGCGCATAAAATATTTCGGCAGAAAGGTAAAGAGGTATGGCAATCAGAGTTTTTAATTAATTGGAACAGCAATACCAATATACCAGCCAGAGATTTTAACTGGTTTCTAGATGCGTTTGATTTTGCGAAAGCCATTAACACATCTATGCTGGCAGATGTAAGTGCCTGGGTGCATTATGCTTCTAAGCGTTACTATGGTATGTTAGGAGACGGTATTTACGGTACAGTAAACGGAGAAATTACAAAAAGAGGTTATATTCTTTCGCATTATGCTAAATACGTTACAGGAGCCACCCGCATTGAAAATACCTGGAACGACGATTCTGGTCTTTTAGATGGATCAAGTTATATATCTGAAGACGGAAATCAAAGTATTGCGGTTATCATCAATAATTCGGCTAATAATTATGTGCTTACTGTTGATTTGCCTTTTTACACGCTTGGCGGAAGTCAGGTAACTACCACAGCGGCAAGTAACATGTCTCAGCAGGCAATTAGCCTTACCGCAGAAACTGCCCGGCCAAAAGTAGAAATAGCCGCGTCTAGCATTACTACGCTTATCTTTAATAAAAGCAGCGAAAGACCAGAATCTCAAATGGCAGGAAATAGAGTTTATTATGATAGATTAGACGATAAGATAGCCACAAATACAGCCTTTGGTACCAGTTATAAGCTGAGCGGGAAAACGGTAACATTTAAGCATGACAGCCCGCTGATTAGTGCCAATACCTCTTTAGCGAATGGTTATCTTGCATTGGGACAACAGTTTAACCGCTTGGTTTTACATGTAGATCAGTTAAGTTCTACATTAAACTATACTTCTTCTAATACTACTCTGCATTATATAAACAGAAGTGGTGTTCTTCGTACTCATAACTACGGAACTGTAGATCTCAACAAGCGGGTAAATTTTGATTGGGTTTTTGATATATCAACTAATGTGCTTCCTGAAGGATGTTTGGGTATTGTAGGGATTACTAACGGAAATTACAGTTCTGTGTTTACAATTAAATTCGGAGATGTGTATTTAGCCACAGGCACAGAAAAAATGCATCAGTTTACCGGAATTTACAGTGCCGCAGACGGAGATTTATTAGATTGCTTAGAAGATATTACCTATACATCCATAGACTTTAGTCAAACCACCGGCATTACCGGGAGTATGGATTGGCAGAGTTCTGCCGCAAATAAAAATGGTTTGTTTTATGTTGCCGGCGGTATAAATAATCAACAGAACAACGTTGTGTCGGGCGCTAATGCTGCCCATATCCGTTTAAACGACGAAAGCGGGAATTTTTATGCACCAAACAATTTTACCGCTGCCGTAGCATCTCTGCAAACTACTTTAAGTGGCTTTAAAATGATGGTTTTACCTTTTGAGTCTAATATACCGGCCGGCGTTAAAGCTTATATTCTACAGCCTTCTGCTACTGCAGTAAACGGAACACTTATTACGGGTAGCAAAATTCCCGCAAATACGCCATTTTTAGCAAAAGGTACCGGTACATTTAACTTTGAAGGTACAGGAATGGTTTCTACGCCACGTAATTTAAAAGTTAACGGTGCAAGCGGAGTTTATATACAAGTTAAAGCGCCATTAAATAGCTATTATTTGAAATATGAGGCAGGACAGGTTTCTTTTCAAAAGGTATCTGCCGCATCAACACTGGAAATTAAGCCCTTTGGTGCATACATAGATGCCGCAACAGCCTTAACAGCATCTGAATTACCTTTAATATTAAACGACGGCGGCCATTTGCCGGTAGAATGGGCTAATTTTAACTTAAAACAGGAAGGACTATTTGCCCGTTTAAACTGGACAGTTTTTTCTGAATCCAATAATACCGGATTTCATATAGAGCGCAGTGGCGATGGTCTACTTTTTGAAAATATTGGTTTTGTTTCTGGCGCCGGCACCAGCAATAGCGTTAAAACGTATAGTTTTACAGATTATTCACCGCTTTCCGGGAATGCTTATTACAGGTTGAGGCAAGTAGACGCTGACGGACAAAGCAGCTATTCCGAAATCAGAGTCTTGCATTTTAGTGCCGGCCTCTCTATTACTTTGTATCCTAATCCGGCAGATCATCAACTTCACATCATATCTACCAAAGAAGAAGGCATTATGGAAATTTTGGATACCAACGGAAGGGTGGTTGCAAAGGCGTTTATACCAAAAAATACTGGTGCAGTGGTTGATGTAGGCAGTTTAAAGACCGGAATTTATGTTTACCGTTTGGGAAGCAAAAGCGGAACATTTATTAAACGATAGCCAAATGCGATTAGATTATTCTGTTTTTTAGCTTGCCGCTGCGGGCATTAATGCTATTTGGTAAAAAAGGAGATATTACATGATTGTAATATCTCCTTTTTTGCTTGAATCTTATAAACTGTTGTAATTCTGTTGTTTATGTTTTGTTTTAACAAAGGTTAACATCTCTAATTAAACAAAAATTCCATTTTTTTGACATTTTATGCCGTTTCTTCCTCTGCAATAATTCTACACTTGTAACTGTGTAATAATGTATTGTAGCTTCTTTCTTTTACAGTTATTTATAATAGGTGAGAAAGTATAAGATGTAACCGCTACTGATGACAGAGAAGTGTTTGCTTACTGCCATTAACAAGAACGTGATAATAAGAACAAATAACAAACAATAATCTAAAGTATCCATTTATTCATGAAGAGATCTAATTTGATGTTTGCCAACCAACCCTTACGCTGTTTATTTATAGTTCTGACGCTGCTATTTGCGGGGGGTGTTAGCGGACAAGGCAATCTGCAAAAAGGTACTGCACAGCAGAAATTTATTCATACAGGCGCTGGAAATCCCTATCTGCCTTTATGGGAACATTTGCCCGATGGCGAACCGCGTGTTTTTGAAGACCCGGACAATCCGGGAAAATATAGGGCTTATATTATTGGTTCTCATGATTTAAGATATAGCAGCTATTGCGGTCCGGATATTAGAATGTGGTCTGCACCGGTAGAAGATTTATCTAGTTGGAGAGATGAAGGGGCAATTTTTACTTATGAGATAGACGGTCAATGGGATGTAATGTATGCACCAGATTTAGTAGAAGTTAAAAGAAAAGACGGAACCAAAGAATATTATTTGTATCCGCATAGTCGTGGACCAAATAGAGAGGCAATGGTAGCAAAAGGAAGTCGCCCGGATGGTCCTTTTACACCAATTAACCTTACAGCTGATGGCAGACGTACTGTTCCGGGAAGCATCCTGGGTTTTGACCCAGCGGTTTTTATCGAATATATTGATGATCCGAAAGATCCGGATTATGAGATAGGTTTCAGAGCCTATGGATTTTGGGGTTTTCAAAGATCCTTAGCGGCAGAATTAGATCAGAAAACCATGTATTCTTTAAGACCCGGAACAAAGATTATTAATTACTTTATTCCGGCAAGTAGTCGGTATGGCGTAATTCGCGATCCCGAAGGTACTACCTACCCAAATATTTACGAAAAAGAGAATTTGGGGTCTTTTAACTTTTTTGAAGCTTCATCTATCCGTAAAGTAGGTAATAAGTATGTAAGCGTTTATAGCGGCTATTCTGGTCCCGAATATGGTGTGCCCAGTTCAAACTCTACCTTGCGTTATGCGGTAGGAGATTCTCCGTTAGGACCATGGAAAAGTGGCGGCGTACTGGTAGATTCCAGAGCTCCCGTATTAAACAAAGAGGGAACTGCAATAGTCACAACAAATGCAGGTCATAATACTCATGGTAGTATAGAATTAATTAACGGACAGTGGTATGTGTTTTATCACAGGCCGCCCAGAGGTTTTGGTTTTGCAAGGCAGGCTGTAGTTGCGCCGGTAATAATAGAGTGGGATGAAAAACCTGTAGCAGAAGGCGGAACATTGTCTATAAGAGCTTATGATCCCTATTCAGAAAATAAGCTATGGACAGCAAAAGACAGTCAGGGCAGAGAGTATAAAGGCGCCGAGGTAACCTCAGAAGGGTTCCATATTTGTGGATTAGATCCTTACCAGTATTATTCTGCAGGATATGCCAGCTATTTGTCTGATATTGGTATCCAACAGGATTCATGGGATATTTGGGATAACCACATGCCAATTACTAACGTAAAAAATGGTCATGTTGTTGGATTTAAATATTTTGGTTTTGGTGGACTGAAAAAGGATACCTTAGGTTTAAAGGCCTTTGAAGGAACAAAAGCGGATAATAAAACAGCATTTAACTTATTTATTACACCTAAAACAGCAAGAGCTTTTAAAGTAAATGTTTGGTTAAACGGACCCTGGGATAATGAAGTATGGAATGGAAAGAAACTAGGCGAAATTCATGTGCCGGCAAATGCTAAACAAGAAACTACCCAGTTTACGCTAGACGTTTCTCAGTTTGTAGATCATCTTGATAAAAAGCATGCTATATATCTGGTAGCCGAAGCAGATGGGCAAGATGCACTTTACGATTTTATAGGTTTAGGTTTTAGTGCTAAAGACAAAAAAATAGTTCGCCCGGTTGCGCCACAGGTTAATATTATGGTAAATGGCAAGTCTATAGCTTTACCAGCTACCCCAGTGAGATCTACCAATCAGAACGGTATTATAGGTTATGATATTTACGAGGCAGCTTATAAGCTACCGCCGCGTACAAAGAAAGTGCCTGCTGTTAAAGCAAGTTCCAATAATCCAGATGTTAAAGTAGCTATTTCACAGGCGAAATCGTTAAATGAAGCGGCCAGTGTTAAGTTTGATTATAATGGCGTTTCAAAAACATATCATGTTAAATTTAGTGCAGAGTAAATATTTAACCAATACTTGCTTAACAGGCATCACAAAAAATATATAGTATGAAAAGATATTTGTTAATTACGCTAATACTGGCTTTATCGGCTAGTATTGGCTTTACACAGCAAAAAGCTGAGTCAAAGGCAACATTAAAAAGCGCTTTTGAAGGTAAATTTTATATTGGAACAGCTTTAAATCTTAATCAAATCTGGCAAAGAGACCCGGCTGCAGACAAGCTGATAAAGAGTCAGTTTAATTCTATTGTAGCAGAAAATGCTATGAAAAGCATGCATATGCAACCTCAGGAGGGAAAATTTAATTTTAAAGATGCGGATAAGTTTGTAGAGTACGGCGAATCCAATAACATGTTCCTGATAGGTCATACCCTAATCTGGCATTCACAGGCTCCATCATGGTTTTTTAAAAATGAACAAGGAGAAGATGTTTCCAAAGAAGTGCTTATAGAGCGCATGAGAAAGCATATTACAACTGTTGTCTCCAGGTATAAAGGCAGAATTAAAGGTTGGGATGTAGTTAATGAAGCCATATTGGATGATGGATCATGGAGAAAAAGCAAATTTTACAATATCATAGGAGAAGAGTTTATAGAACTGGCTTTCAAATTTGCACATGAGGCAGATCCCGATGCAGAACTTTATTATAACGATTATTCTATGGCTTTAGAAGGCCGAAGAAACAGTGTTGTTAAAATGATTAAAAATTTAAAAGCCAAAGGAATAAAAATAAGCGGCATTGGTATGCAGGGGCATTTATCGCTTGATTTCCCAAAAGTTGAGGATTTTGAAAAAAGCATATTGGCTTTTGCTGCAGAAGGGCTAAAAGTGATGATTACAGAAATGGATATTACTGTTTTACCTATGCCCAACAGAAATATTGGCGCCCAGGTAGAGAGTAGTTTTGCCTATAAAAAAGAAATGAATCCGTATGAAGACGGGTTGCCAAAAGACAAAGAAGCATTATTGGAAAAACGCTATCTGGATTTCTTTAAACTTTTTTTAAAGCATGAAGACAAAATTAGCAGAGTTACACTTTGGGGAGTTACAGATGCCGATTCGTGGCGAAACAATTGGCCAATGCCGGGTAGAACAGACTACGCTTTGCTGTTTGACCGGCAATACCAAGCCAAACCTGTTGTTAAACAGATAATAGACTTAGTGTCCAAACAAAAACAATAAAAATAAAAACAAGGCATTACTAAAAATAATGCCTTGTTTTTTTACGAACAATTTGCTGAAGCATATAAACCTGGAAATAGCTTATTAAAACAGCAAATCTTGAACATTTTTATAACTATAATGATGAAATGTCCCCTCCGTAGCCTTAAACAGAAGATACCTTTGTTAGGTCTCAATGCAATTCATCACAATTTGTATTTTGAGGTTAACCAATAACAATTGCAAAATTGTTTGATAAGCTTAATTCAGTTTAGATATGAGAAAAAAGAGTGTATTTCATCCTTTAAAATTTTATTCCAGTTGTTTGCTCGTTTTATCCTGTTTTACACAAGGTTGTAAATCTGTTGAACCGCAAGAATCTAAAGACCACGAACCTATCTTTAACAATTTTGTGTATAAAGGAGATGATAAGGTTTACAGGGAAAATACGGTTAACTCCAATGGGTTTTACACAAGTATCTTACAAGGTTGTTATCCAGACCCGGCAATTACCAGGAAGGGCGATGATTACTTTTTAATAAATTCTTCTTTTACTTTTTTTCCGGGAGTACCCATTTTCCACTCTAAGGATTTGGTTAACTGGACCCAGATAGGCCATGTATTGGATAGGCCTTCACAATTGAAAGTAGAAAATACCTTAATGAATTTCGGCGTTTATGCTCCGGCCATTAAGTACAACCAATATAACGACACGTTTTACATGATAACCACTCAGTTCTCAGGAGGATTTGGTAATATGGTTGTGAAGACAAAAGATCCGTTTAAAGGATGGAGCGACCCCATAAAACTGCAATTTGATGGTATAGACCCTTCTATGTTTTTTGATGATGATGGTAAAGCCTATGTGGTGCATAATGACGCTCCTGCAAAAGAGGATGAATTGTATAATGGTCACCGTGTCATTAAAATCTGGGACTATGATTTAGAAAACGATAGAGTTGTTCCGGGAACAGATAAGATTATAGTAAATGGAGGTGTTGATATTTCTAAAAAACCGATCTGGATTGAAGCGCCACACATCTACAAAAAGAACGGGCGTTATTACCTCATGTGTGCAGAAGGAGGAACAGGCGGAGCACACAGCGAAGTGATTTTTAGTTCAGATAATCCTAGAGGGCCATATACGCCCGCTCCAAAAAATCCTATTCTAACGCAGAGGCATTTACCAGCAAATAGATCTAATAAAGTAGATTGGGCCGGACATGCAGATTTAGTTGAAGGGCCGGACGGAAAATATTACGGCGTTTTCCTGGCCATCAGACCAAATGAAAAGGATAGGGTAAATACGGGCAGAGAAACTTTTATCTTACCAGTAGACTGGACTGGAGAGTTTCCTGTTTTCGAAAGCGGACTAGAGCCTATGCCGGCTGTTATTTCCACTCCTGGCGGAGTTGTAAATAAAAAAGGCGATGAGGGCTTTTTTCCATCCGGTAATTTCGAGTTTAAAGATAACTTTGATAATGAAAAACTAGACTACAGGTGGATTGGAGTAAGAGGCCCCAGAGAGCATTTTGTACATTCTGATAAAAAAGGCGGAATCCGTATTAAACCATTTACAGTCAATATAAGCGAAGTTAAACCTACATCAACCTTGTTTTACAGGCAACAGCATAATAATTTTTCGGCAGAAGTTGCTATCAGTTACCAGCCAACTTCGGAAAAAGATTTAGCAGGACTGGTATGTATGCAGAACGAAAAGTTTAACTACGTTTTTGGTATCACTAAAAAGGGAAATAATAACTACATCGTATTGCAACGAACACATGATGGTGCAAAAACCGTAGTGGCCAGTGAAAAAATAGATACCAATAAGCCTGTTCATTTACAGGTTAAAGCCAGTGGCGATAATTATGAATTTGCATTTAAAAACGGGGCAGGAAATTACAAAACGCTTGGCGGAATTGTATCCGGAGACATTCTATCTACCAATGTTGCTCAGGGTTTTACAGGTAATTTAATAGGTTTATATGCAACTTTAAATAATAATATAGATTTATCCACAGTAAAATAATGAGGTAAAAGTAATCCAAACCAGATAGTCCCTGTTCCAGCTTTGTTCAAGAAATACTTAATTGAAGCAGAACAGGGCATTTTAACCTGACTGGCATAGCGCTTAATACAATAATTAATTTTGAGTCTATAAAAGATATAAACCAATATGAAACCATTACTTTGTTTATTTATAGCGTTTTCGATATGCTCGATTTCGTTATTTGCACAGCCTTCAGAAATGCAGGCGCCCGAAGGTTTTGATGTTTCCCGCCAGGGCATTGCCCGGGGAAATGTTGAAATGATTACCTATAAATCTAAAACCGTTGGTACAGAACGTAAAGCAAGAGTGTATACTCCGCCGGGGTTTAATAAGCGCAAAAAATATCCTGTGCTTTATTTATTACACGGAATAGGGGGAGATGAAAACGAATGGTATAACCAGGGGAATCCGCATGTAATATTAGACAATCTGTATGCACAAAATAAGCTTGAGCCCATGATTGTGGTTTTACCCAACGGGCGGGCAATGAAAGACGACCGCGCCGTAGGAAATATTATGGATGCCGATAAAGTAAATGCCTTCTCCGTTTTCGAAAAAGATTTATTAAATGATTTGATACCGCACATAGAAAAAACGTATCCGGTATTAGCAAAAAGAGAATACCGGGCGATAGCGGGTTTATCTATGGGAGGCGGGCAGTCTCTGAATTTTGGATTAGGTAACCTGGATAAATTTGCATGGGTAGGCGGTTTCTCCTCGGCTCCGAACACCAAACGAGGAAAAGAATTACTTGCCAATCCCGAAGAAGCCAAAAAGCAGCTTAAATTGTTGTGGGTTTCCTGTGGAGATAATGATGGACTTTTTAACGTCAGTAAGAGCACTCATGAATACTTAGCCAATCATAAAGTACCTCATATTTATTACGTAGAACCCGGTAATCATGATTTCAAGGTGTGGAAAAACGATTTGTATATGTTTTCCCAATTTTTATTTAAATCCATAGATAGCGCTACTTTACCGAAATATACTATTTTAGGTACGCCAGCTTCAACCAATATACGGTCGGCTAAATATCCACAGGTTTTGCCAGACAGACGCGTTATTTTCAGAGTAAATGCCCCCGAAGCCCAAAAAATACAGATAGATTTAGGTAAGAAATACGATTTAACCAGAGAAGCTAACGGGTTTTGGACCGTTACAACCGAGCCAATAAATGAAGGATTTAACTATTATTCCCTGATTATAGACGGTGTGGCTGTGGCAGACCCATCAAGCGAAACTTTTTATGGCATGGGAAGAATGGCAAGTGGTATAGAAATTCCCATTGCAGGAGAACCTTTTTACGATGAAAGAGACGTACCACAAGGAGAAGTTAGGATGAAGAGGTATTATTCTGATGTTACCAAATCATGGAGGAAGTTATATGTATATACACCACCTGCTTATGATATAGAGACTAACAGCAAATTCCCGGTTCTTTACCTGCTTCATGGAGGTGGAGAGGATGAGCGGGGATGGTCTGCCCAGGGAAAAGCAGATCTTATTTTAAATAATCTGATAGCCGATAAAAAAGCAAAACCCATGGTAGTGGTTATGCTGGACGGTAATTTATCTACCGGTATGGCCGGGTTTTCAGATCGCTCTTTAGCTATGTTTGAAAACGAGTTGATAAAAGCAGTAATCCCTTTTGTAGAGAAGAATTTCAGGGTATCTGCTAAGGCAGCAGACAGGGCTTTGGCCGGATTGTCTATGGGCGGTATGCAAACCTTACATGCGGGAATTAAGCATTCTGACTTGTTTTCTGGTTTGGGCGTATTCAGTTCAGGATGGTGGTCTAACAGACCCGAGCTCTCAAAACCACATTATGATTTTATTCAGGAAAATGTTGCGACAATTAACAAAAACGTGAAGAATCTATGGGTATCTATGGGTGCAAAAGAAGATATAGCTTACGAAAACTGTAAAATCATGCTAAAGAAGTTCGACGATATGGGGCTTAAATATACTTACGAAGAATATCCAGGAGGGCATACCTGGCCAGTGTGGAGAAGAAGCTTACACCAGTTTGCTCAAACTTTATTCAAACAATAAATGCCATACAGATGAAAAATAAATATCTTATTACGTTGATTATAATAGCTGGAGCTACCTTAAATAGCTTTTCGCAGCAAGTAAACAAAAACTTTCACATATACCTTTGTTTTGGACAATCTAATATGGAGGGACATGCAAGGGTAGAAACCGATACCAATTTGCCTGTTAATAAACGTGTCAAACTACTTCAAGCGGTTTCCTGCGAAGATCTTAAAAGAGAACAAGGTAATTGGTACGACGCTATAGCTCCTCTGGTAAGATGTAATACCGGTCTTGGCCCGGCAGATTATTTTGGGAGAGCCATGGCGAACAGTTTGCCTGATAGTGTAACTATAGGAATTGTAAATGTGGCAGTAGGTGGTTGCAAAATTGAGTTATTTCATAAAAAATATAGTGAATCTTATATAAACACAGCGCCAGATTGGATGGTAAGTGCATTAAAAGCCTATGGTAATAATCCGTATCAAAAACTGATTGAGATGGCAAAAGTTGCGCAACAATCCGGAGTTATTAAAGGAATACTCTTACACCAGGGCGAATCTAATACGGGGGATACACTTTGGCCACAAAAAGTTAAGGAGGTTTATGAGTATTTAATTCAGGATTTAAATCTCAAGGCATTAAATGTGCCCTTATTGGCCGGAGAAGTAGTTCATGCAGAACAAAACGGTGTATGTGCAGGTATGAATGAAATTATCGGACAGCTACCCGGGTTCATACCCAATGGCCATGTGATATCGTCAAAAGGGTGTGAGGCAGGTGCAGACCGTTTACATTTCACAGCGGCGGGTTACAAAGAACTTGGAAACAGGTATGCTGCTCAGATGCTCACTTTATTGGCAAAATAAGCGTTTTTAACGTTATTGTATCAGATAATATTCTGTTATAGCACATTCCGATAAGGAAATTAAAGGATATGAGTTAGGTGATTGCAGTAGAGCCATCAGAGCCCGTTTAATTGAATGGACAGAGTCCGGATTTCCTGACTTAATGCAAAGCGTAGCAGATTGAGCCACATATAACATTTCCGGAAAATTGTTTGTTCAGGATTTTGCGGGTTATGTTGCCCTTAGGCTTCTTTTAACTGATAATTGAACATCTGTGCTATCAATTCAGACAAAACTGCCATTTCAGGACGCCCCGGTTGAAGTATTTTTGAAAGTATATGTATCAGAAGCAGTAACGTTCTGCTGTCTGTTCCTATAAAATCCCAAAGCTAAGTTGATGAACCGTATCTTCTTTGCGAGGGAAATTAAACCTAATAAACAAGTTGTCGCAATGATGAAATACAGATTTATTCACCCGTTTAGGGTTTTATGTTCTATTTGTTTTTTACTGTTATCTGTTTTTATTTCCTATGCAGAAGAAATAGTAGCTAGCAGCCCCAATAAACAGCTAACCGTTAAAATTACTACAGAAGATGGCCTGCCAAATTTTTCCGTACTTTTTAAAAACAGCGTTATGCTGGAAAAATCGCCTTTGGGAATAATTACCAACGAAAGTGATTTTAGCAAAGGGATGAAATTACTTAAATCAGATGCCGGGCATGTTAACCAGAACTACACACTGGATAGAATTAAGCGGAGTGCGATAACTTATCAGGCCAATACGCTTAAATGTACTTTTGAAAATGCAGATAAGAAGCAAATATATGTATTGTTTCAGATAAGCAATAACGATATAGCTTTTAGATATGAATTACCAGCCTGGGGCGAGCGGATAGTCTGCGTGGTAGAAAAAGAAACTACCGGCTTTCGTTTTCCTTCACATACCACAACTTTCCTGTCGCCTATGATGACACCCATGGTTGCCTTTGCCCGCACAGCACCTAGCTATGAGAGTGGATACGAGGCAGATGCACCGTTAGAAAAATCTACGTCAAGGGAAGGTTATGTTTTTCCCGGCTTATTTAAAATCGGAAATGATGGCTGGGTGCTGCTTTCAGAAACCGGAGTTAACAGCCTTTATTGTGCTTCTCATTTAAGTTCTTGGAAAAACGGCGTCTATACCGTAGAATATCCAAATATCAAGCAAAATAATGGTTTTGGCAGCAGCGGTGCACAAATAGGTTTACCTGGAAAAACGCCGTGGCGAACTATAACTGTGGGCGATAATCTTAAACCGATAGTAGAAACCACTATAGCTTTTGACGTGGTTGAACCTTTATATGAAGCATCGCAAAAATATAAGTATGGAAAAGGAACGTGGAGCTGGATAATCTGGCAAGACGAAAGTATGAATTATGACGACCAGGTAAAATATATTGATTTAGCATCGACACTTGGTTACGAATATATACTCATTGATGCCTGGTGGGATACCAGAATAGGTTACTCAAAAATGGAGGAGCTTATTAAATATGCTAAATCCAAAGGCGTTGATGTATTCTTGTGGTACAATTCAAACGGATCTTTTAATGATGCCTTCCAAACGCCTCTAAATAAAATGAACACTTCTATTGCCAGAAAACGAGAGATGAAATGGCTACAGCAAGTTGGAGTTAAAGGATTGAAGGTAGATTTTCTTGGCGGTGATAAGCAAGAGACAATGCGCCTATATGAAGACATTCTTTCGGATGCGAATGACCACGGATTGATGATTATTTTTCACGGTTCTACGTTGCCAAGAGGTTGGGAACGGATGTATCCAAATTTCGTTGGAAGTGAAGCTGTCTTAGCTTCAGAAATGCAGATTTTCTCTCAGCATGCTCGTGATAATGAAGCTTTTTATGCCACTTTACATCCTTTTATCAGAAATGCAGTTGCCTCAATGGAGTATGGCGGAGTTATGTTGAACAAATTTCTTAATAAAGGGAATAAACAAGGTCAGAAAAGATTAACCACTGATATCTTCCAGTTAGCTACCGGTGTTCTCTTTCAAAATCCAGTTCAAATGTTTGCTTTAACTCCAAATAACTTAGACGACGTACCCAAATTTGAAATTGATTTTATGCGTGACATACCAACTACATGGGACGAAACACTACATATTGATGGTTATCCCGGAAAGTATAGTGTGGTAGCCCGCCGGCATGGGTCAAAATGGTATATAGCGGGTGTTAATGCACAGCAAAACGCATTGAAACTGAAACTGGACCTTCCTATGCTAAAAGGTAAAAAGTCTCAATTATATAATGACGATAAACTTAAGCAGCCTTATACAAAAGAGTTAATCGTTAAAAAGAATGGTGTTATTGATATAGAAATTCAAGCTAATGGAGGATTTGTGATAGTAGCGAGCGAATAGAGATTTTATAATTCAACTGATTATGGTACAAATGATTATGGCACAAATGATTAACGCAATTAAATGCAAAAGGATTTTAAAGCTTCTCTTCTTACATATACTGGTTTTTCCATTTAAGACTCATAGTCAGGATGATTTAAAACTTTGGTACAATAAACCGGTAATTGATAATATTTGGGAACAGGCTTTACCGATAGGAAATGGACGTTTAGGTGCTATGGTTTATGGGATTCCTCACAGAGAACAACTTCAACTGAATGAGGAAACCATTTGGGGTGGGGGACCATATCGTAACGATAATGATAAAGCTCTTGAAGCTTTACCTATGGTTCAAAAAATGGTGTTTGATGGCCAAACACAGGAGGCAGACAAACTTATTAATCAAAGCTTTTTTACCAGAACACATGGTATGCCTTTTCAGACAGCAGGAAGCGTGATTCTTAATTTTCCGGGACACAACCAATATGAAAATTATTATAGAGAATTAGATTTAAATAGGGCAGTAGCTAAAACTAGTTATGCTGTTAATGGTGTGAAATATACGCGGGAGGTGTTCTCTTCTTTTGCTGATGATGTGATTGTTATGCATCTGACAGCTAGTAAGAAAGGAGCACTGGGTTTTGATATCGAGTACGCTAACCCTTCCCAACATGGGGTTTCAAAAAAAGATAATTCTCTGGTTTTAGAAGGAAAAGGTTCTGACCATGAGGGAGTAGAAGGGAAAATTAAATACCAAATACATACTTCGGTTAAAAATGTCGGCGGTAAAGTAACGCTGTCAGACAATAAGCTGAGTGTATCTGCAGCAACCTCTGTAACTATTTATATCTCCATAGCGACTAATTTTATCAATTATAAATCCGTAGACGCCAATCCTGCGGAGGGGGCTGCTTCTAAATCAGCTTCGGCAAACAGGAAGAATGTTAAATCTGCGTTGGAGCAACACTCAGCAACCTACTCTAAGCAGCT
>PJUF01000378.1_pt1 | contig 33790 bp, 24 predicted proteins | sample 1512191 | NCBI WGS metagenome assembly PJUF01 (sample SAMN08177673, study PRJNA422409) | Feces metagenome, whole genome shotgun sequencing project. | isolation source: Chicken feces (3) enriched on wood chips | host: Gallus gallus | place: USA: Madison | collected 2015-01-15 | reverse complement strand
CTCTTGTGAAATCAGCGGTATTATTAGCTAAATCAGCTTTTAGCGCAGCTCTTTTTTTGGAAATAGATGCTTTGAACCCTTGCTGTGTTTCGGTATTTACCTTGGAGAAATTACCATAGTATCCCGAGAAGCCTGTGATCTCACCTTCTTGGCTAATCCCTTCAGGTAGGGTGTATTTTATCCCGGTCAACTCTCCCTCTTTTTCCCCAAGGCCAGGGATCTCTCCCGGAGTGTAATCTTTTAATTCTTGATTATAGGAGGTATCATCATCACTGTCTTTAGAACAGGAAATTTGGAAGAAGCAGATGCTGCATAAAAGGACAAGGCTTGTCAAGATGGATCGTTTTTTCATAAGATTCGTTTTATTAATAGTAAGTTTCAATTGAATAGAACTTCTGTTTCAAAGGTATGAAGAAGAAAAACCTTAAAAAATACCGGATTTCAGGTAAATTTCATTTCATTTTCCGGGAGTTGGCAAAGTTTACAATTTGCGCAATCGATTGACAGCAATTTCAGAAGAAGAGAATTCTTATATTGTCGCTCAAATTATAATACCCCATATCATGATTTTCAAGAAACTACCTTATTTGACGCTTTCGATGGTTTTAGGCCTTTCGTCCGTTCATGCGCAATCAAGAGTTGATAAACCATTTAATGATAATTGGCAATTCTATAAAGCGAACAACAGCACATTTTTTACGGATTTTGATAATGGCACTAAGTATTTTGAAAGCCAAAGTCAATGGACCAAATTAGAAGTTTGGGAGGATATTCAGTTGCCTCATACCTATAATAGGGAAGATATGCAGAAAGATCGGAATTTCTTTGAAGGTAAAGCTGTTTATCAAAAGAAATTCCAGATGACAGCTGCAGATAAGGAAAAAAGAAGCTTTCTGAAATTTGAAGGAGTAGGGGCAGTGGCTCAACTGTTCGTCAACGGAAATTATATTGGTGAACATAAGGGCGGCTATGGCATGTTCGTTTTTGAGATCACCAATTCGGTGGAATATGATAAAGAGAATACTGTGGTTGTAGTTTCGGATAATAAATCGAGACGTGATATTATTCCGATCAACCAATTCTTATTTCCGGTATATGGTGGTATTTACAGGCCTGTGCATTTGATCCAAACGAATAAAACCGGATTTGTAGTTACGGACCAAGCTTCTGCCGGTATTTACATCCGTCAGAAAAATGTATCTTCCAAGAGTGCTGATGTTTCGGTGGAGGTAAAATTGGAAACCAAAGAAAAGCATACCCAATCGGGAGAATTGCTTGTTGAAATTCGGGATTTTGAAGGCAAGGTGGTGCAAACGGAAAAACAGGCGGTTAAGATAAGTCCACAAGGAGTAACCTATGTGACCCAGGATATAAAGATGAAATCGCCAAGATTGTGGGATGGTGTTAGGGATCCATACCTTTATTCGTTAACCGCGAAATTAATGGTGCAAGGGAAAGAGATGGATGCGGTAAAACAACCGTTGGGAGTTCGTAAGGTAGAATTGATCGCGGGTAAAGGTGTGTTCTTAAATGGCAAGCAATATCCAATGTTTGGTGTATGTAGACATCAGGACCGGGAAGGATTTGGAAGTGCTTTAAGTTTTGAACAGCATAAGGAGGATTTCGCTTTTATGAAGGAAATGGGGGTTACTACGCTCCGATTGGCACATTATCAACAATCTCCAGAGGTTTATGCTTTGGCTGATACTGTAGGTTTTCTTACTTGGGCAGAGATTCCTTTTGTGAACAGGGTGTCGTATTATGAGAATGATAATGCGAAGCAGCAGATGCATGAATTGGTAAAACAGAATTTCAACCATCCTTCTATTTATATATGGGGAGTACATAATGAAGTGTATTCTAAAACTGCGGATGAACAGGTTCCGGTGTTGTCTAGGGAGTTGAATGATATCGCAAAGACATTGGATCCAGATCGTTATACTGTAGCCGTTACGGGGTATAATGTGGTTGATCGCCAGGAGAATCTGAGTACAGATGTGCAGGGGATAAACCATTATTTCGGATGGTATGGTGGTAAGATTGAAGATCTGAAACCATGGGCTGAAAAGGTTCAACAGAATTTCCCGGATTATAAGGTTATTTTATCGGAATATGGGGCAGATGGAAATATAGATATTGGCCAGGAGTTGTTGGAACAGCCTAAGGATGTGGTTTCTGGGAAGTCTTTTCCTGAGAATTATCAAACGGAGACACATATAAAGCAATGGGCTGCGATAGAACAGAATCCAATTATTTTGGCTTCCTATGTGTGGAACATGTTTGAATTTGCGGTTCCTGCCTGGAATAGAGGTGGTGTGAATGCAAGAAACTTAAAAGGGTTGATTACGTTTGATCGCAAGCGTAAAAAAGATTCTTTCTATTGGTATAAGGCCAATTGGAATCCAGAACCGATGATTTATTTGGCGAATAGGAGGGATAATAAAAGAACAAATGCAAGTACAAAGATTCAGGTATTTTCGAATTTAAGTAATGTGGTTGTTTCGGTTAATGGGAAAGATTATAAGGCAGTGAAAGGGGAGAATGATAAGCATTGGGTGGTAGAGCAGGTTCAGCTTCAAAAAGGAGAAAATAGAATTGTGGCGAAAGGGGAAAATAATGCAGGTGGTAAAGCTACTGCTGCTAATGTGTTGACCGATGAAATGATTTGGACCTTGGAATAGTTTGTGCGTTGGAATAGGTTGGAGGTTTTCACTCAAACGTCATTGCGAGGAGGTACGACGAAGCAATCTTTCGATTAGTGTAAAGATTGCTTCGTCGTACCTCCTCGCAATGACGATAATGTTCCTCGCAATGACGTGAATAAGAACCCTACTTCACTATAAAATTCCAGCCATATGGATCTTCGATCCTACCATATCTTAAATCATTCAAATAATTCAATACCTTATTTGAAAACTCTCTTCCTTCAACCGGAGGAAGACTATAATCCTCACCTTCATATCCAATACGATCAATATGCGTAATGGTTGCAGCAGTACCTGCCGCAAAAGCTTCCGTCACTTTACCCTCTTTTATCCCATCGATCAGCTCCTGAACAGAAACCTTACGTTGCTCTGCCTTATATCCCCATTTTTCAGCCAATTCCATAATCGTCCTACGCGTCACACCATGAAGAATCGTATCCCCATGAGGCGTAATAATCGTATCCCCGATTCGGAAGATCAAATTCGCTGTTCCAGCTTCTTCAATGTACTTATGCTCAAGCGCATCCGTCCACATGATCTGATCATAGCCTTCATCGTTTGCCAATTGCGTAGGATATAACGATAACGCATAATTCCCAGCATTTTTAGAAAAACCAACACCACCTTCCGCAGCACGTGTATAATGCGTTTCCACTTTTAAACTGATCGGTTTGCTGTAATAAGCACCTACCGGACAAGTGATAATAATGAATTTGTATGATTTTGATGGATGTACGCCCAATGCCGCTTCAGTAGCAAACATAAAAGGACGAATGTAAAGGGAAGTTCCACCTACTGCAGGAACCCAATCTCTATCTACATCCAATAATTTTTTTAACCCATCCATGAAGATCTCTTCCGGCACCTCTGGCATCTGCAAACGTGCAGCTGATTTATTGAATCTTTCCCAGTTTTTATCCGGACGGAAAATGCTTACTGTACCATCTTCAAACTTATATCCTTTGATACCTTCAAAAATAGCTTGACCATAGTGCAGTGCAGACATGGAAGGGCTTACAGAAAGGTCTCCATAAGGCACAATGCTTACATCTTCCCATTTGCCATTGTCGTAGCTAGCTACGAGCATGTGATCAGACATGATCTGTCCGAATTTTAAATTGTTAAAGTCTACCTGCGAGAGTCTTGATTGTGTTACTGGCTCTACGCGAAATGAAATTTGTTCTGTCGCGCTCATATCTTAATTGATTGTTTTCGTTCTGCAAGTTAGGCAAAATTATTAAAATCCATACATTGTATGTTTTCCTATTCAGCACTGTATACTCTTTGCTATACTGTTAAGTATTAATACCCGAAAAATCCATGGAAAAGCAATTCGGTATAATATTTGGATTATCGACCGGCAACTAACAACGTTACGTTAACTAACAACAGGTTATGGAAAGGAAATTACCAAACTTCAATAATTACGAAACCAAACAAATCGGTGGTTGGAAATTCATCTTAGGTTTTTTTGTGTTTCTATATAAAACAGCGATTCGTCCTTAATAATTGGCTATCATTGGTGGCCAAGCGGCTCACCATTCACTAACTATTTTTCATTAATTCGAGCAGGGGATCAAGATATTCTCTACTATTCGCTAATCTTGGGACTTTATTTTGTCCACCTAATTTACCCCTACTTTTCATCCATTTGTAGAAGGTTTCTTGAGGAGCATGATGTATGATCGGCTTATTCAAGGCCATATTCTTGTGACGTTTAGCGTCATAGTCGGAATTTATCTCGCGAAGAGTATTATCCAAAATATCACAGAATCTTTCGAAGTCTATCGGATCTTTTTCAAATTCAATGACCCACTCATGTGCACCGGCTTCTCCTTCCCTAAAATAAACTGGCCCCGCTGTATAATCTTTGATGTTCGCTTCAGTGGCCAAACAAGCGGCTGCTAAGGCATGTTCCGCATTATCCACGATTACTTCTTCCCCAAAAGTATTGATGTACTGTTTGGTCCTCCCCGAAATCTGAAACCGATAAGGCGTGGTCGAAGTGAATTTAATTGTATCACCAATCTTATATCGCCAAAGACCAGCATTGGTAGAAATAATGAGGGCATAATTCTTCCCGATTTCTACTTCATGTAAGCCTAAAGTTTTAGGATTTTCTTCGTGGATATTCTCCATCGGAAGGAATTCATAATAGATTCCATAATCCAACATCAATAAGAGGTCGTCGGAGTCCGACTGGTCCTGGATTCCAAAATATCCTTCCGAAGCATTGTAGTTCTCTAGGTAATACATGCTATCCGAAGGGATCAATCTTTTGAACTGTTCCTTATAAGGCTTGAAACTGACGCCACCATGTCCATAGAATTCCAGGTTTGGCCATACCTCCAAGAGGTTGTCTTTCCCGGTAAGCTCCAGGATGCGGTTTGCCATGACAATGTTCCAGGTAGGCACTCCAGCCAATGAGGTTACATTTTCCTTGATGGTGATCTCCGCAATCTGAGCAATCTTTTCCTCAAAATTCGGATTTAGGGTCACTTCAAGCGTTGGTGTCCTTTTGAACTCTGCCCAAAAGGGAAGGTTTCGGATCAATATCGAGGATAAGTCCCCATAATAAGAATCAGGGCTGAAATTGTTGATTTGGGAGGAACCACCAATGACGACTGATTTTCCAGTGAAGACTTTATTCTCTGGCTTATTATGGCAGTAAATGGAAAGCATGTCCTTTCCGCCTTGGTAATGGCATTCTTCTAATGCTTCAATACTTACAGGGATAAATTTACTGCGATCAGAAGTGGTGCCCGAGCTTTTTGCGAACCATTTGATATCTGATGGCCAAAGGATGTTCTGTTCGCCTTTGATCATCCGGTCCACATAACCTTTGATGTCATCATAATCCTGGATCGGAACCCTTCTTTTGTATTCATCTGGCGTAAAAATGCTATTATAGCCGTATTTTTTACCCCATTCTGTAGCTTCTGCGGCTGATATCAAACTCTGGAACCACTCATCCTGTACATCATGTGGATATTTCATGAACAACTCAATCTGATGAATGCGTTTTTTCATGATCCAGGTAAAAAGTGAGTTCAGTAAAGCCATAGTGTATTGCCGAAAGCTAAATTTAGAATTTTTTTCTTCTCAATTCAAAATGTCTACCCAAGTAAAACTTACGCGCAAGTTCATTGTTCGCGATTTCTTCGGGTGTTCCAGTTAACATGATCTTACCTTCTGTAAGGAGATATGCCCTGTCCGTAATGGAAAGAGTTTCCTGTACATTGTGGTCAGTAATAAGGATACCGATGTTTCTGGTCTTTAATTTTGCGACGATGGTTTGGATCTCTTCCACGGCGATCGGGTCGACCCCTGCAAAAGGCTCATCCAATAGAATAAAGCTCGGATTGGCCGCCAAAGCGCGAGCAATTTCTGTCCGGCGTCTTTCACCACCTGATAATAGATCGCCCCGGTTCTTACGAACCCGGTGCAAACTGAATTCGGTAAGTAATTCTTCCAGTTTTTCCTTGCGTTCGGCTTTGTTGGGGTAATGGATCTCCAATACCGCCATAATGTTGTTCTCTACAGATAACTTACGGAAAACGGAAGCTTCTTGAGCCAAATAACCAATACCGCGTTGCGCACGTTTGTACATCGCATCTTGTGTGATTTCAAGATCATCTAAGTACACATGCCCATCATTGGGCTTGATTAATCCCACGATCATATAGAAAGAAGTGGTTTTACCGGCTCCATTGGGGCCTAATAAACCAACGATCTCCCCTTGTTCAACGTGGAAGGAAACATCATTAACAACAGTACGTTGTTTGTATTTTTTGATGAGATGTTCTGCTCTAAGAATCATGTGTTATTCCTTTATCTGCAAAGATATTTTTAAAATTTTATTGCCTTTACATTTAATTGCAAATTCTTCTTCCCGCGCCAATTGTTTTCTTCGATCGAGTAACAGATGTCGAATGGCTGTCCGGAATTGATCTGATCCACAAATTCGCCAAGGCCAAAACCGATACAATCGTATGTGATGGAATCGGATTGTTTGACGGAAAATTTCAAATGTATCCCCCCTACAATGTAGGCGGGATAGGCAAAAGTAACCTTCTTCGTCAAAAAGATTGGTGCTTCATTCTGTGGGCCATAAGGCTCAAACTGGCGCAGCAATCTAAAAAACTTCGTATCAATATCGTTAAAATTGATTTCTTTTTCAATTAAAACTTCTTGTTGTAGCATTTCTGGTTTAATGGTTCTGGAAACCACCTGTTCGAAGCGTTCCTGAAACAGGGTAACATTTTCGGTCGGCATGGTCAATCCAGCGGCATATTTATGTCCTCCAAATTGATCCAATAGATCAGCACACTCGCTCAAGGCTTCATAAAGGTCGAATCCAACTACGGAACGTGCAGATCCCGCGATATGTCCATTTGTTCGGGTTAGGATAATGGTCGGACGGTAATATTTCTCAGTTAATCTGGAAGCTACTATGCCGATCACGCCCTTATGCCAATCTTCTTTATACAGCACGGTGGTCTTGCGCTGTTGAAGGACGGTATTGTCGTTCAATAGTCGTAATGCTTCCTCAGTTATATTTAAATCAAACTCCTTACGGGCATTGTTCTGATCATCAATATTGAGTGAAAATTCCTTCGCTTCTTTCAAGGATTTGGAAATCAATAATTGAACGGCATCCTTCGCATGGTCGATCCGTCCTGCAGCATTGATCCGAGGTCCGATCTGGAAAACAATATCGTTCACCGAGAAGGTTCCGGTTTTATTGCTGGAGAGATCAATTAAGGCTTTTAACCCAAAAGAGGGGTTGCTGTTTAGTTTCTTAAGTCCAAAATGGGTTAAGAGACGGTTTTCGCCCGTGATCGGAACGATATCTGAAGCAATACTTACCGCTACGAGATCCAGGTATTGATAGGCGAGCTCCATATCCATCTTGTTCTGAAGGATAAATGCCTGAACGATCTTAAAACCAATCCCACAACCAGATAATTCTTTATAAGGATAAGGACAATCTGACCGCTTAGGGTCCAATACGGCAAATGCATTCGGCAGCTGATCACCTGGTAAATGGTGGTCCCCGATGATGAAATCAATGCCCTTACTATTGGCATAATCAATCTTGTCGTTTGCCTTGATGCCACAGTCCAGGGCAATGATCAAGCTGAAACCATTGGCTTCGGCATAGTCGATCCCTTGAGTAGAAATACCGTAGCCTTCACTATAACGGTCTGGTATATAATATTCCATGCCGGAGTTAAAATTCCGGAAGAAACTGTACACCACCGAAACAGCTGTGGTTCCATCCACGTCATAATCGCCATAGATCAATATCTTTTCCTTATTCCCGATAGCTCTTTCAATGCGTTCTATAGCCTTGTCCATATCCTTCATCAGGAAGGGGTCAAGAAGGAGCGAAAGGGAAGGGCGGAAGAATTCTTTGGCCTGATCGAAAGTCTCTACGTTTCTGTTGATTAAGAGTTCTGCTATGATGGGGTTTATGCCAAGCTCCTGTTGGAGCTTATTGGTTTTTTCTGTATTCTTTTTTGGTTTCAGGACCCACCTTTTTTGCATATCTTTGCCTCTAAATAACGTGTAAATATACATTTTCTAGCGCTACTTACCTACAAACATATATAAATGGCGAAAGCATATTCATTATTTGAGGGTTCTTATTCTGTCGATTCCAGTAAAAAATTTATTCCATTTGATCCCAAAAAAGATGATCCGAAAGACAGGCCGGGTTCATTGTTCGTACATGTACATCCTTTTATTATCGAAACTTCCGATGGTCTGATCGTATTGGATACAGGTTTAGGATTGAGAAACGAGATGGATGAATTGATAATCCATGAAAATATTAAAAAATTAGGCTTCACGCCAAACGATGTGCGGTATGTATTGATGTCGCACTTACATAAAGATCATGCCGGTGGCATGGTGGATATTAAAGATGGCGTAAAACGTCTTGCATTTCCCAATGCAGAGTATGTGATCCAGGAGCAAGAGTGGGAATATGCTTACAGTACCGAGTCCTCATCCTACAAGACGGAGGTCTTCGATGTCTTACAACGCAGTGGAAATATTCTTTTTGTGAATGGTGATGGGCAGTTGACACCAGAGATCAGCTATGAACTTTCCAGTGGACATAGCAAATACCATCAGGTATTCCATGTGTTGGCGGATGGTAAGAACTACTTTTTCGGTGGAGATGAGTTGCCCGAACCGGAAGAGATCTTCCGCAGCTTCATTGCCAAATACGATTATGATGGTCGTAGGGCGAGGGATCTTCGCGCACAATATTGGGCAGAGGGTGCACCAGCAGGTTGGATTTACTTATTCTATCATTCTAAGAACATCAGCGTAGGGAAGCCTGAGCAGAAACCGGATGGGACCTATAAGATTGTTACAGCCGAATAATCACGAAAATTTATTATATTTATAAACAAGTTTTGTTTAAATTATTTAATTTTTATTTAAAATATAACGTTTAATCATGTCGATAGTTAGAGAAAGTGACCTAATTGGTATTGGCAAAAAATACCAGATTGAGACGGAGGCTGGAGACAACATGGTTGTCGTTATCCATGATGATGGTCGTCGGGAATTATACCGGCACGAGGATGAAGATAACGAAACCCATTGTGTCATGACCCTTTCTGACGAGGAGTCTAGACAAGTTGCCGGCATTCTTGGCGGTTTATCCTATAAGCCAAAAGCATTAGAAACGATAGAAGTAGCCTTAGATGATTTAAGGATCGAATGGTATAAGGTGGAACCAAGCAACGATGGTGTGAATAAAAGCATCGGGCAATTGGAGGTTCGCCAGCGTACTGGGGCTTCTATCATCGCGGCCATCCGTGAGGAAGAAACCATTATTAATCCAGGACCAGATTATGTGATCACCCCAGGTACCACACTGGTTATTGCTGGAAAGCTAAAAAACATCAAATTATTAAAAGAAATCTTACTGTAATTTAATTCTATGCACAATACCATTATTATAGAAATAGGAATCGCTGTTTTATTAGTTGCGTTAGTAGGTCTTTTGGCCAATAGACTTCGGTTTTCGGTTATTCCTTTTTTTATTGTGATCGGCATGGTGCTGGGAAATGAAAATTACCCTGATTTTGTAGGTGATTTATTGGCAAAGGTCAACCATGAGGGATTTACGCATGCTGTACAATCCACCTGGAAGTTCCTGACCTTCACAGAAAGTAAACCTTTCATTGATTTCATGGGGCGCTTGGGTGTGTTGTTCTTGCTGTTCTATCTAGGGCTTGAATTTTCCGTTGGAAGGCTCATCAAGTCCGGTAAATCCATTGTAGCAGGGGGGACGATCTATGTATTGTTGAACTTTTTCTCCGGTCTATTGGTGGGATGGATGATGCATCTGCCTTTTAAAGAGATGATGGTGCTTTGTGGGATCATGACAAGTTCATCTACGGCGATCGTTGCCAAGGTCTTGACCGACCTGAAACGTACGGCCAACCCGGAAACTGAGGTGATCATGGGTATGATCATGTTTGATGACCTGTTCATTGCCATGCATATTTCTTTCCTTTCCGGATTGATCCTTACCGGAAGTGGTTCCTTCTGGACCGTTGCAGGAACCTCTTTATTGGCATTGGGATTTATCCTCTCTTTCCTTATTTTAGGAAGGAAATTAGTTCCCTTCATCGATCGGTTATTACAGGATAAATCATCCGAATTATTCATTTTGGTCATCTTCAGTCTGTTGTTCTGTATCGCAGGTTTCTCCGAAACCATCCATGTGGCAGAGGCTATCGGAGCCTTAATGGCAGGCTTAGTATTCGCGGATTCCAAATACCTAAAGAAGATTGAAAACATGGTGCTACCGTTCAAAGATTTCTTTGGAGCGATGTTCTTCTTTAGTTTTGGTTTATCCATTGATATGTACTCCCTTGGGGGTGCAGTAGGATGGGCGTGTTTCGCTGCAGGTATTACGGTAGTGTGTAATGTGGCGTCTGGTTATTTCGCTAGTAGGTTCTCCAACCTGAAAGCGAAAAATTCTGTCGATATCGGTTTTACCCTATCGGCAAGGGGAGAGTTCTCCATTATTATGGCGAACATCGGTAAGGCTGGTAAGTTGCTGCCGGTGATCCAATCTTTTGTAGTGGTGTATGTATTGATCCTGTCCATTATCTCTCCTTTGTTGACCAAGGAGTCCAGAAATATCTGGAATAAGTTGGCAGGGCATGAGGCAGCCCCTAAAAAACCAAGAAAGAAACTTAGTGATTTAGAAGCTCCCTTGACCGACTCTTAATCGTCGTATCCGAATCTTTTCAGGTAATTCTTTTTGCTTCTCCAATCGGGGATAACCTTTACGAACAGTTCCAAGAAGACTTTTCCGCCAATAAATTCTTCGATATCCTGTCTGGCATAGGTGCCCACTTTTTTGATCATGGCGCCTGCTTTTCCAATAATGATGTTCTTTTGGGAATCTCTTTCCACAATGATTTCGGCAGCAATCCTGGTCAGGTTGCCTTCTTCTTTAAAGGCCGTAATAATGATTTCCGTACTGTATGGGATTTCTTTTTCGTACAGTTTGAATACTTTTTCGCGGATGATCTCAGACACAAAGAAACGCATGTTCTTGTCCGTTAACTCGTCCTTTGCATAATAAGCAGGATGTTCAGGCAATTTATCTTTGATATATTGCATCACCGATTCCACATTGTAACCCAGTAGGGCGGAAATTGGGAAGATGGCGTCTGGATTGATCTTGTTTTTCCAGAACTCAATTTTAGCTTTCACTTCTTCCTCGGAGGATTTATCAACCTTGTTGATGATGACGGCAACCGGTGATTTGGTGGTTCTCAGTTTTTCAAGAACATCGTTTTCGTCGTATTTTTCGTTGATGTCTGTAACAAAAAGAAGAATATCCGCATCAATTATGGATCCCATCACGAAATTCATCATGGATTCCTGCAGGGAATAGTTGGGTTTGATGACCCCAGGTGTGTCGGAAAACACGATTTGGTGGTCTTCATCATTGACAATTCCGATAATTCGGTGTCTTGTTGTTTGTGCTTTAGGAGTGATGATAGACATCTTTTCACCTACTAAAGCGTTCATTAGCGTAGACTTACCTGCGTTTGGCTTGCCAATGATACTTACGAACCCTGCTTTATGTGACATTATTTTTAATTATTTATTTGGAATACAAAGAAACAAATAATATCTTTGTGCTCCAATTCGGAAGTAATATAATCTGCTTTTATAGATATAGGGAGCAAGATTTTAAAAATATAATGCGGGATGGAGCAGTTGGTAGCTCGTCGGGCTCATAACCCGAAGGTCATCAGTTCGAGTCTGGTTCCCGCTACTAAAAGGGTTAAACGCGAGGTTTAACCCAAAGATATTTAAAATACATTGCGGGGTGGAGCAGTTGGTAGCTCGTCGGGCTCATAACCCGAAGGTCATCAGTTCGAGTCTGGTCCCCGCTACTACTAAGGTTTCTATGGTAACATGGGAACCTTTTTTTTTTGGTTTAAATCGGAGAATTTTCATTTTCAAACAAATCGTGTAGTTTTTGTTGGAGCAACCTTTTATCAGGTAGTTGCATTTGATATTCAGCGACCATTGTTGGTGAAAGGCTGCGGTTCAAAGCATATTTTACTACTTCACTATCCTTGTCTTTACAAAGCAATATGCCAATACTTGGGTTTTCGTTGGGTTTTTTCATGTCCCGATCCAAAGCTTCGAGATAGAAATTGAGTTTTCCTAAATGCTCTGGCTTGAATTTATGGGCTTTAAGTTCAAAAGCTATTAAGCACTGCAAACCTCGGAGATAAAACAATAAATCGACATAGAAATCACTATTGCCAACTTGAAGCGTATGCTCTTCAGCAATAAATAAAAAATCTTTACCTAATTCTAAAATAAAGTTTTTCATTTGATGTATTAAGCCTTTTTTTAAATCGCTCTCGTTAAATGGTTCAGGAAGGTTTAAGAAATCAAAAATATAACTGTCTTTGAATGCATTAGTAATACCTGCATTTATTTCTTTAAAAGTTTCGGGCAGTTTAGCCGTGCTAATTATTGTTCGCTCAAAAACAGCGCTATTAATTTGACGTTCCAATTCTCGTATGCTATATTTTTCCTGGATGGTTAACCGGAGATAAAACTCTCTTTCTTCTTCGGATTTACAACGAGAAAAAATTGTTCGATGATGTGTCCAACTTAGTTGAGTCAAAATGGTTTTTCTAATGTTCTGAAATTCGAAAGTAATTTGTGTCCCCAGTGGGGACACAAATTTATCGTACTGATTATCAGCATGTTGAATTTGTCGCTTCACTGAGGCGACAAATTCAACATGCTGATAAGTTTCATAAAACTGAATCATTCTATATAGCCCTCTGCGATTGAACCCCTTTAGCTCAGGATTGTTCTTTTGAATGAATTGGGCTAATTCATCAACCGTTTTATCTCCCCATTCCGCAACAGAAAGTTTTTGTTTTATGTAAGCTCCAATGTTCCAATACAAATTAATCAATTCGACATTTACCGCTTTAATCGCTTTGTTTCGAGACTGTTGTATTAAAGAAATGATTTCTGTAAACTGTTGATGCATAATGAGTTGTATGTGGCATAAAATTATATATTATACTCCAATCACATTAGTCGTATATTGTACATCCTTAATTAATTTTCTTTACATTTATTATTCTTTTTCTTGCCATGGTTTCTATGTTTGCTATTCAAAATATGTTTGATTTAGGATTAAAACAGTGCCTAAGTATGCTTGAAGCAAGGTTATAGTATGTAAAAAGTATGTCCAACATACATTTTATATACTTTCAGTATGCTTTCATTTTAGTTTCACTACGGATTCAACTTTACTGTTTTATGATTTGAACTCATTTTTTACTAATGGAATAGTTGTTTATCGAACTGGTTTATAGAGTCTGCAATTAATTATATTTAAAATAAAATATATAATATTAAGAAAATATAATTACCTTTGCTTTTGCTATTTTTGAATATTGTACCATTATTGACAATTCCTTTCTATTTAGTTATTCAAAATTAACCGGAAAAGCGAATTATTGCTGTTATGATCTTGGAGCAGAGAAGTATTAAAATCGGTTTGTTCGTATTCGAGGAAACAGATGGGCAACGCTTGGAAGACATTATGTTGGGATATGAGTTGACCAATTTTCTGGTTTACAATTTAAGAGAGACTTCCGTAGATAGACTATTACCGTCCCTTTCCTTAAACGCTATGGATATCTGTATCCTTGACATCGATTTGGGATTGGAACAAATCGAGAGGTTATTTGCCATGTCTGCTTTGGAAAACTCCAGTCATATTTTGATCTATGCCGATGAACATCAGATGGATTCTATGCGGAAATGTATGGAATATGGAGCTAAGGGTTTTTTAAAAAAGGGGGTACAGGAGGCCGAATTATTATTTGCCATGGCCTCTGTTTTAGAAGGTGAGTCATTTATCAGTGCGGTCCTGGCTACCCATTTATTTAAAACCTACCAACGTAAATGGAGACTATTAAATGAACTGACCGAGAGAGAAATCCTTGTAGTAAATGGTCTGGTTGAAGGATCAAGCTACAAACAAATTGCACAACAGAACCACATGTCCATCAATACTGTTAGGGATTATGTGAAGAAGATCTATCGTAAACTCCATATTCAAAGCCGGGGCGAATTGCTCTATAAAGTACATATTCTCTAGCAAATAGGATTTAATTAAATTCGACATGCGAGATTCTTCTACCGTAGGGATACTATTCCTTATTTTTCTCTATTTATTTCCATACCTATGTTTTGGTCAGGATAAGGATTTGAATATTCATTTTGAAAAAGATAGTTTGGAAATTCAAGATGGGATGACCTTTTTGAATTCATTGATCATTGAGAATCTGAGATCGGATACCCTTTATTTAGAAATAGCTGGAGAATTTTTGCCGATGGCTCTATTGAAAATTCCGGATGAGCTCCAGATTGCGCCCCATGATGTCTTACATCTCCCCATTAAATTTTTAGCATCCAAATCCCTGATCCATCAGCAAGATCAACATTTCAATTTTGATGTTGTTGTGAAGAACAATGGCTCTCCAAAAAAGATACCTGTGGGTTTCAAGACCCATATATCCCATCAAAAAGGGCTATCTGTGCAATTAGAAAAATCCAAATTCTATCTGCTTCCCGGAATGGAAAAGACCTACTTAAGCATTTTGGTTTCCAATCCAGGCTTGTTGCCCGTTGATTTTAAAGTGAAGGTCAAGAACCTACCTAAAGGCTTTGAGCTTTTAGCGCATTCAGAAGCTCATCAGTTGGGAGGTAATGAAAAGAAAGATATTGTAATTCCACTTAAGCATCCCAATTTTGAAGGGAAATCAATCGATTTTTACAGCTCTTTGGAATTAGAGCTGGACCCTCGGGAAAGACCTTTGCGCTATACCCTGCGGTTTTTAAGTTTAGGCAGTAAGGTAAATTTGATTGATCAATATGCAAGTGCTGGAAATTTCAGCGTAAGTAACAATGAAATAAATTATTTGGGCAGTAATTTTATCAATAGTCTACAACTGAATTCCAGATCAGAACTTTATTTTCCAGGCCAGCAGAAATTGGATTATTCGCTGCAATACAATTATTACCTCAATCAATCCACTTACCAATTGTTCAACAGTTATTTGCAATTCTCCAACAAGAGCTGGGGAATTTATGCGGGTTCGTTGAATGAAAATTTGAATTATAACTTGAACGGAAAGGGAATTAAAGGAACCTATCGATGGAAGGATCAACGGATACACGGCATTTTCATGGATAATGACCTGGTTATCCTTGGAAATGAAATGGGGCGTAGGCCTGTGGGTTATAATATAGCCTTGGAATACCTGAAAGGTCCACTTTCGAAGGAAACCAGGCGATTTTTAGCAGTATTCAATAGCAGACCCGACCTTAACTCCAAAGGTGCCATGATGAATGTAGAACAACAGGTTTTTCAGTCAGGGTTTCATAAAATGCAAATGGAAAGCGGAGTAAGTTTAAATAGATTGACGCTTGATCAGGATCAGATTTATGAACTGGGCTATGCAGGTGGGATACGCTATGGATTTCAAGGAGAACGATTTGGCTGGCAAAGTTTGCACTATTATTCCCATCCAAATTTTACCGGAAACCGTAGGGGGGTATTACAATCGGAGATTTTGTTTGATCATAAACCACATAAGATCCGGAGTTATACGTTGGGATGGACCTTTAACCGGAACCGGATAAAATCCAACGGAATGGAATATGCTGCTGTGCTAAAAGATCTGTTACAGATTTCCCAGATGAATGCCAGCGTTGGTGTCCAACAAAAATTATCCAGGGATTGGTCTGTAGGCTTTAGCCCTTATTATATGAGGCAGGAGATGGATCGATATGATGCAGCTGCTGAAATCGAACATAATGAATCCCAATCCTGGAGACTTCGAAATTCATGGAGTTATTTCGGAAGAGGGAAAGGCATGAATATAAGCTTGGATCAGGGGTTTTCCGAACAGCACCTTGGTCAATCCAGAATAGAGCGGTTCTATTCCATTAGGGTGAATTCACAAGTCAATTTAAGAGCCTTCAGCCTGACGATGTTCTACCAATATAACCCCTATTTTTTGTCCGATGGGTTAAGCAATATGAAATTTGGGAAGTACCATGTGTTAACCGTAGAACCCAAATATTCCAAAATTTTCCTGCATAATACCTTACTAGTTTCCAGTTCCTTGATGTACTATTATCATGGTGATAGCCGGAACAGCAACTATGTTTGGAACGGACAGTTTGAGTATGAGGTAAAACCTGGATTACAGTTGAGGGGAGACTTCTATTTCGGGATAAACAAGGTGCAACGAATGATGATGTATAACCCGGAAACGGGAATTGATCCGGAACCGATTGTATATAATAAAAGAGATCCTACGCTGTTGTCAACCCGACAGATTCGATTAGGTCTTAGGAAGGATGTTAAGTTCAATAGCCAACGGAATGAAGCCAACCTATTGTTACAATTCTTCCATGACAGCAATGGAAATGGCAAACGTGATGCTGGCGAATCTGCAGCCTCGGGAGTGCTTGTGGAAATGAAAGGACTGATGGCGCAGACTGATAAGAGTGGAAAAGTAAAGTTTAAGGTGTTAAAGGGGGAATCTTATTCCTATAATTTACAAAACCATAATGGTTGGATGCTTTCGAACGATGCCATCAAGCAGTTTAGCCTGAGTAGAAATCAATCTTTTGACATTCCCTTGGTCAAGATGACCCTGGTCAGAGGGGCGATTTTTCAGGAGTTAAAGGCCTACCAGCAACAGGTTTCGGATTTTTCCGATTATCAAGTCCTTATCCGCGGCGAAAATGGCGGGTTTTTTCAAGCTCGAACGAATGCTGAAGGCCGTTTCATCGTTTTTTTACCCGAGGGAAACTATAGGGTGGAGGTCATTCCTAAACAAGGGTTTATGGAAGTGGTGGAAAACGGGAAACACTTTAGTATTCAGGAAGGAAAAGAGGTTAGTTTGAATTTTCAGGTCATCAATTCTGAACGACGTATTAGGATACAACAATTTTAATATGGAAAAAACACATCTTTATGTATAGAAAAAATAATTAACTAATAAGACAGTATACTTAAATTAGCAGTCTGTTTAATTTATTAATGATTATGTTAAAAAAATCAGTTTTAATGTTTGCTACACTGTTGTGTGTTAGCATGGTTCAAGTTGTTTATGGACAAAGTAGAGATGTAACGGTCAATGTGGAGTTACGAGATGTTTTGAGTGGGGGTGGTACAGGAGATGGTGGTAGCCACCGGTACCAATAATGTTGCTTTCCTTTTTGATACGGAGGCAAAATATCGCCAAACCCAAACGCAAGTGGTTGCAGATCAATTGCGTGTGTTGGCTACCAGGAATTACAATATCAACGTAAAAGCCCAAACGCCTACATTCACATCCACTACCTCTTCAAGCACCCTTCCACTTAGTATTTTGAAAGTATCGACAGCCCTAAATGGAACAACTTCATTTAGTACCGCTGTTGTACCAACAACCGTAGACCAAGTTGTTTACACAGGTGGAGTACCGACTTTAAGTCAAGGATTTGACTTTAAATACGAAATTGAACCAAACGTATTGTTAGTTCAAGCCCCAAAGGAACAGTATAATGTGGTATTAACTTATACAGTTGTTGCAAATTAACAGTCATGGACAGGGGATGCTTTTCCCCTGTCCTATTTTTTTTATTACCTATGTTACGCTCCAGAACTTGTTATTTTTATTTTTTCCTGGTTTTATTATTTACAATAACCAAAACATGGGGGCAAGAAATATCGATTTCACCAGCTATTTTGCTGTTTGATGGGGAACCAGGTCAAAGTATGAGCAAAACCATAAAGTTGACCAATCATGGGAAAAAAGTCTATGATTTCCAGGTAACCATCAAAGATTGGACAAGGGATTCCATTGGAACCAAGATCTATGCAGAACAGGGAACTATGCCAAATTCCAATGCCAATTGGATCCTTGTGAATGAAACCATTGTTCGGATTTTGCCGGGTCAGGATCTACAGATGACCATCCAAATGGAAATACCTGCTGATCATGTTGGGGATTTTACAAGTAACTCCATGTTCTTCCTAACGCAAATAAACACTGAAAGACAACAAACCAATCACCCCTCAATTGGTATTCAAATAAATTATGAATTTGGGGTGCAGATTTTTCATAATCCGGTGGGCGCCAAAAAAGGGGAAGTCATCTTCAAGAACCTATCCTATTTGGAAAATAAGGAAACGGGAAAACGCCAGATCCGCGTTGATTTTGAGAACAATGGTCATCTCCATAAATCGGGTCAGATTCGTTTCGAAATGACCAATACCGAAAATGGAAGGGATTATAAGTTAAATGAACTGGCATTCGCCATCATGCCTTTAGGAAAACAATACCAATTAATAGATATCCCAAAAGAGGTGGAAGCAGGAAAGTTTCATTTGGTAGCGCTGTTGGATGCCGGAGCGGGCTATGAATTGAATATTGCAGAAAAGAAGATAGATGTGGGCTTTTAGGATATATTTATTTCTACTTGTCGTCATATCACAAGGGTATGGGCAAACGGCACGTATGGAATTGACCATGGCTTCCATGCAGGCAGGAAATGCGAGCATGTTAGGTACAGGATACCAATATAGTCGCGGATTGGCATTTACCAATACGATCCTTGCAAGATCTCAGTATTTTTATTTTCAGGAGGGATATGCGATTTCAAATTTGCCAATTGGTTTATTATATCTTCGTGCTGAACAATCCGACCGAGTTTATCCGACCTTCCAATTGACGACCTATGATCAGGAAATGGCGCCGGATGTGATTTTAAACCAGATGAGTTCCGGTAGTTTTAATATTAGATACGAGCTGTTAAATCTTCAACAATATGCTTTGAAGGCTGGGGAATATCACAACCTGATCCAACTTGAACCTAAAAACAACGCATTATTTTCGCAGGTCAGTCCTAATCCGACCAGATTTGATCTGGTGATCCCACGCGTTGTTTCCCCTAACTTCATCAATAGGGATGTGACGTTGAACATCAACCAATTGTCGTATTACCGAAATGGGTTTACCTATCAAGTTCCCTTTAATTCATCCGTATATCATTCCGTGCCAGTCCGAGCAGAATTTAATAGCCATAGTCCTTATTTTAATTTCTCTTCCCCGCATAATACCATTCAAAATAACTATGTGGAGGTTTCCAAACTGCAGATGCATGGTGGAAAATTTATAAATAATGCCTTCTACAGGTTAAGTGATGCCCAGCAATTTTTATGGCAAATTACAGACATCCCCGTAGGAAACAGGACCCAACTTTATTATGGATTTAAACTGACCTCGACAGATTTGAAAGCATCTTTTTTGCAGCCTGGGACCTATAGCACACAGATCCAACTTCGGTTGATGGATGCGAACGACCATCGAATTAATCGAGATCAGGCTATTAATGTCCATTTGGAAATTCCGGAAATGACCGAGTTTCAAGTGAGTTCCAATCAGGTGGATTTAGCGTTAAATTCTGCTGTTGCATACCTGCAGGGTGTAAATAAAGATTATGCAGGACATTTGGTTCTCAGTAAGAATGGGCCCTTCCAAGTGACCGTTCGTTCGAATTCCGCCTGGTTATACAATGGGCCAAATAGGATTCCGGCCAGTACCATTTCGATCGGGCCGGTTGGGAATGATCCTCGAATTACCGCTGTTGAACAATTGAGCTATGATCCCCAAACGCTGATTCTTTCTTCCACAGGAACCATCGATGGCTCCTACAATATCCGTTACTCCATTCGCCCTACAGCCGCCCATCAGCTCATCCATGTGGAAAAAGGACGGTATACAGGCCTGATTACCTACTCCATTACAGCCCTCTGATTACTCTATAATAACATTATTACAGAAGCGTATCCCTTTTTTTGCTAATTTTCAGTTGAATGAAAAAGAGATCCATTATCTTGATAGGAATTGCGATAGCAATTGTTGTAGGCTTGATTGTTTATCGTGTGATAAGCAATAAGGAGAAAGAGGAAAAGCAAAGTGGCCCTGGAGGTCCAAGGGCGGCTTCTAAAGTTTATGGAAAAGTGATACAGGGTCAGCCATTTTCTGATTTCCTTTCCTTGTCGGGTTCTATTGAAGCCGACGAACAAATCGAGATCCATTCGGAGATTTCTGGTCTGGTGGAGTCCATCAATTTTTCGGAAGGTGGTAGGGTTGGACAGGGGCAGACGCTGCTGAAGATCAACGACGCCGAATTGCAGGCCCAATTGGCGCAGGCGCTGACCCGCAATAACCTGGCGGGTGAAAATGAACGGCGAGCAAAATTATTGTTGGAGAAAGAGGCGATAAGCCAGGAAGAATATGATATTGCCAGTGCAGATTTTCGTACGGCACAGTCACAGATCCAATTAATCAGAGCGCAATTAAGCAAGACCATAATTAAGGCGCCATTTTCGGGAACCATCGGTCTTCGTAATATTTCCAAAGGAAGTTATATCACGCCGACCACCAATGTGGCACAGTTGGTGAACACCAATCGGGTAAAGATTTCCTTTTCCATTCCGGAAAAATATGCTAACAAAGTACGGGTGAACAATCAGATCAAGTTTTCTGTTCAAGGAGTAGAAGGCGAGTTTACTGCCAAGATCTATGCAACAGAACCATCTGTGGAACTGAATACCCGGACCTTATTGGTAAAAGCGGTCACACCAAATCCAAATGCTAAACTGATGCCAGGTACCTTTGCGAATATCATTTTTCCGTTGGAAACGGTAGAAGATGGCCTATTGGTCCCAGCAGAAGCATTAATCCCGATTCAGAATGGGAAGAAGATTTTTGTGATGAAAAACGGTAAAGCAAAAGAGGTGATGGTGGAGACGGGCGCACGTACGGATGAGGACGTGTTGATCACATCGGGATTGGTAGCTGGGGATACCGTGCTGACATCAGGGGTGATGTCTTTGCGTGATGGTGCAGCAGTGAAAGTCACACTTCGTTAATAAGCGAATAAAAATGAGTTTATCTACCTTAAGTATAAAACGTCCGGTTCTGACAATTGTGATGAACCTAGTCTTGATTCTGTTCGGGATCATTGGCTATACCTTTTTAGGGATCCGGGAATTCCCTTCCATTGACCCGGCGCAGATTTCCGTAAGGACTAATTATGCCGGAGCGAATGCCGATATTATCGAATCCCAGATTACAGAGCCTTTGGAAAAGGCCATTAATTCCATCGATGGTATCCGGAATATTTCGTCCTCCAGTAACCAAGGGTCCAGTAACATCAGTATTGAATTTAATTTGGGCAAGAACCTGGAAGAGGCGGCCAATGATGTTCGGGATAAGGTTTCCCAGGCCTTACGCAGTCTTCCACAGGATATTGATGCCCCGCCAGTAGTTTCCAAAGCGGATGCCGATTCGGAGCCTATTATCACCATGACCATTCAGAGTGCCACGAAAAACGTACTGGAGCTATCGGATTATGCGGAGAATGTAATTGCTCAACGATTGCAGACCATTCCTGGTGTGAGTTCGGTGCAAATCTGGGGGCAGAAAAAATACGCTATGCGCTTGTGGATAGATCCGGTAAAACTGGCTTCCTATGGGTTAACAGTAATGGATGTTCGGAATGCACTGAACACGCAGAATGTGGAGCTTCCATCAGGGAAGCTGACCGGAGCAAATACCGAACTCGCCATTAAAACCTTAGGGAATCTGGCAACAGAAGAAGAATTCAGCAATATCATCATCCGTTCTGATAACAACCGAACCATCCGGTTTTCGGATGTGGGAAAAGCGGCTTTAGAGGCGGAGAATTTTGAAACCAAAATGTCGGATTCAGGTTTCCCGATGGTGAGTTTAGCAATCATTCCACAGCCAGGAACCAATTACTTGGAGATTGCAGATCAATTCCATAAGGAATACGAAAAGTTGGAAAATGAACTTCCTGAGGGATTTGAAACCAATATTGCGATCGATAATACGCTTTTTGTTAAAAAGGCGGTGCTGGAGGTAGTGGAGACCTTAGGGATTGCGATTGTCCTGGTGGTGCTGATCATTTATCTGTTCTTCAGAAACTGGTCCATAGCCTTCCGACCTTTGATCGATATACCTGTTTCTTTGATCGCTACATTCTTTATTATGTACCTCTGCGGATTTTCCATCAATGTATTGACCTTGTTAGCGATCGTACTGGCAACAGGATTGGTGGTGGATGATGGTATTGTAGTTACAGAGAATATTTTCAAGAAGGTGGAAGAGGGAATGTCGCCCATAGAGGCGGCTATCAAAGGTTCCAACGAGATTTTCTTTGCGGTTATCTCCATTTCTGTAACCCTTGCTGCGGTATTCTTACCGGTAATCTTCCTGGAAGGATTCGTGGGAAGACTTTTCCGAGAATTTGGGGTCGTCATCGGGGCGGCGGTATTGATATCAGCCTTTGTTTCCTTGACCTTGACGCCGATGTTGAATGCCTATTTAATGAAAGGTGGCGAGCAGAAACATTCCAAGTTCTACATGCGTACGGAAAAGTATTTCGAGATGATGAACAAGGATTATGCAAGTGGGTTAAAAAGCTTCCTGAAATATAAATGGTTGGCTTTTGCGACGATTATCCTTTGTTTTGGTTTGATCTATCTTTTCTATCAATTATTACCAAAAGAGACTGCTCCTTATGATGATCGAAGTTACATCAGTTTGAGAGCGACTGCACCAGAAGGTGTTTCCTACGATTATATGGATCGTTTTATGACGGATCTCACGATGCTGATCAATGATTCGGTGCCGGAAAAGAAAGTGAGCTTAGTGATCACCTCTCCAGGATTCGGTTCTGCTTCTTCCAATAGTGGCTTTGTGCGGTTGGGATTGGTTCAGCCGGATGAACGGGAGAGATCGCAGGCTGAAATCGCCGATCATCTTTCAAAATTGACCAGGCAATATTCCGAGGCCAGGGTGGCAGTTTCACAACAGCCAACGATTTCGGTGAACCGCCGTGGAGGGATGCCAATACAATATATTATCCAAGCGCCTAACTTCCAGAAATTGGAGGAAAAGATCCCTGTGTTTATGGAAGAATTGGCGAACGATAAGACATTTTCCATCACCGATGTGAACCTGAAGTTCAATAAGCCAGAGATCTATGTGACTATTGATCGAGAAAAAGCAGAATCTATGGGCGTATCGGTATTGGATGTGGCACAAACCCTACAGATGTCGCTTTCAGGCCAACGCTTTGGTTATTTCATGATGAATGGAAAGCAGTATCAGGTGATGGGGCAATTTGATCGGAAGGATCGTTCCACACCAATGGATCTGGCGTCTATCTATGCGAAGAATAGTCAAGGAGAATTGATACAGTTAGATAATATTGTTGAAATTGAGGAGCGGAGTAGTCCGCCTCAATTGTACCATAACAACCGTTATATGTCGGCTACGGTTTCTGCGGGACTTGCTCCAGGTAAAAGTATGGGCGACGGTATTGAAGCAATGGAAGCCATTAAGGAAAAGGTGTTGGATGATACCTTTACCACGGACTTGGGGGGTGAATCCCGAGATTTTGTGGAAAGTGGATCGAATACCATGTTTGCTTTTGGATTAGCTGTTCTTTTGATCTTCCTGATCTTGGCAGCACAATTTGAAAGTTTTATCGACCCGATCATCATCATCATCACGGTTCCGATGGCTGTTGCTGGGGCCATGTTCTCGCTATGGTTATTTGGCCAATCCTGGAATATCTTCAGTCAGATCGGTACGATCATGTTGATTGGTCTGGTAACCAAGAACGGTATTCTGATCGTGGAATTTGCCAATCAGTTGCGAGAAGAAGGAATGGAAAAATACGAAGCAGTGTTAACCGCTTCGGAAGCCAGGTTGAGGCCTATTTTAATGACTTCCTTGGCCATTGCCTTGGGGGCATTGCCTATTGCGATGTCTTTAGGTGCGGCATCCACCAGTAGGATCGGTATGGGGGTTGTGATTGTGGGTGGAACCATGTTTGCTTTGGTATTGACCTTATTTGTCATTCCTGCCTTTTATTTAATGATGTCTAGAAAAAAACATAAGAATCCAGAATTGGAGCAAATTGAAGAATAACATGAAGAATTTAGGGATCATATGGTTATTGATGTTGGCTTGTTTGGGTTCTCAAGCTCAGGGGCTATTAACGGTGCAAGAGGCCGTGGAGATAGCGTTGGAGAATAACTATGAAATCAAGCTTTCCAGTAATGATTTAAGGATTGCCGAGGAAAATGTGACCTACGGTAATGCAGGTATGCTACCAAATGTGACGGGAAATTTCTCCCAGAGCAATAGTGTGCAGAATTCCAGGCAGACGCAGTCCAATGGTGATGAACGTTCTTTAAGAAATGCCAAAAACAACAGCATGTCGGTTGGGGTGAGTGTAGGATGGACGATTTTTGATGGTTTTGGCATGTTCTCCCGTTATGACCAATTAAAGGAATTGCGGAAACAAGGGGAGTTTGAATTGAAAAAAACGGTATTGACGACGGTTTCCGATGTAATCTCTACTTATTATACCATAGTGGAACAGCAGAATTTGTTGTTGGCCATTGATTCCAGTATCAATATCTCGAAGGAAAGGTTGAAAACAGCAGAAAACAGGTTTTCGATCGGAAAAGCCTCTCGCTTAGAAGTGCTTAATGTTCAGGTGAATTTGAACGAAGATGAATCTAGCCGGTTGCGGCAGGCCGATGTAGTCAAGAATCTGAAGATCAATCTGAACAGTTTGATGGCAAGGGAGCTGAGTATTGATTTTGATGTGGAAAGGGATGTGGAATATGACGATACCCTCATTTTCGAGGATTTATTGCAGAAAGCTAGGGCGCATAACCCGGACCTGCAGATCATAGCAGTGAACAAACGGATGGCCGAACTGGAAGTGAAACGGGTTAGGGCAGGGCGATATCCAGTAGTACGTTTGACCACCGGGTATAACCTTTCGGAATCCGAATCCAGCTTGGGATTCGTTTCCAGTTCCAATTCACGTGGATTGAATTACGGTGTTACGGCATCGATCAACCTGTTCGATGGCTTTAACCAAAGGAGGAATGAAAGAAATGCCAAGATACAATTAGAAAGTGCGGATCTATTAATCCAACAACAGGATCTAATGGTTAGAACAGCGATATCTACCGCCTTTCAGACGTACCAAACCAACTTGTCTTTGGCACGTTTAGAAGATAATAATGCTGCTATAGCCCGTCAGAATTTGAATATCACCCTCGAAAAATATAGGATCGGAACAATCAGCGCAGTGGAGTTCAGGGATGCCCAGGAGAACTTCATCAATGCGATATCTCGATTTAATTCCGCTCGTTTACAAGCTAAATTATCAGAGTTGCAATTGAAGGAAATTATAGGGAACATCGATCTTTAGGTAATTGTCTCAAGAAAATGACAGAAAAACAATCGGTTGTGTAAATTGAACAAACGTTTGCATTTCCAAATCATTTTTGAATTACTAAAAAACGTTTTATACTTGTATTAGGCGTTTGATTATCAAGCTCCTCAACCAAATTATGAAGTTCATTAATTTGATAGTTTTCAAAATTCGACTGTTTAGTTTGTTTTAAAATAGGTGATTTATTGGGGGGCTATTAGTCCCCCATAATTTTGTAACTTAGTTTCTTTATTTATTATATACTATGAATAACAACCGTAGAGATTTTTTGAAGAAGGCAGGTTTATTGTCCTCAGCGGCAATTGCATTACCTTCATTAAATAACCAAGTTTTTGCAGCTCCAAACTTTAACATGGCAGGATTTGCTGCTCCAAAAATTGATAAAGTAAAAGTTGCTATCATTGGATTAGGGATGCGAGGTCCTGGTGCCGTTGATCGTATTTCTTACATTGAAGGTGCAGAGATTGTTGCTTTATGCGATAAGCATGCTGACCGTGTAACGAAAGCACAGACCATTCTGACCAAAAAAGGATTAAAAGAAGCTAAAGCGTATTCTGGCGAAGATGGCTGGAAAACCATGCTAAAGAATGAAGATTTAGACCTAGTATATATCTGTACACCTTGGGAGTACCATGCGCCTATGGCGATCGAAGCGATGAAATCAGGTGCTCATGCGGCTACTGAAGTTCCGATCGGATTGACCATCAGCGAAATCTGGGAAGTGGTGAAAACATCAGAAGCTACTAAAAAGCACTGTATGATGTTGGAGAACTGTTGTTATGATTTCTTCGAAATGTTGACTTTGAACATGGCCCGTCAGGGTATGTTCGGTGAGTTGGTACATGCGGAAGGCGCTTATATCCACGATTTATTGGATCTGAACTTCAACAAGAACGGGTATGACAATATGTGGCGATTGCGTGAGAACATCAAAATGAATGGTAACCTGTACCCAACACATGGTATTGGCCCGATCGCACAATGTTTGAACATCAACACCGGTGATAGAATGACGCATTTAGTGGCTATGCAATCTAATGATTTCCAAATGGCTGATAAGGCTAGGGAATTGGCTGCTAAGGATTCTTTCTACCAAGAATTTGTGGGTAAGAAATACAGAGGAAACATGGACGTTACGTTGATCAAGACGGAGAAAGGTAAAACCATGATGATCCAACATGATGTGACTTCGCCAAGACCTTATTCCCGTATTCACTTATTGAGTGGTACCAAAGGTTTTGCACAGAAATATCCGCAAGAAGGAATTGCGTTTGGTCATAGCTACATCAAACCAGAAGAATTGAAAGGTCTATATGACAAATACACACCAGAATTGGTGAAGTTCATTGGTGAACAAGCGAAACAAGTTGGTGGACATGGTGGTATGGACTTTATGATGGACTGGCGTATGATCGACTGTTTGCGTAATGGTTTGCCATTGGATCAGTCGGTATATGATGGTGCTTCTTGGAGTGCTGTAGTTCCTTTGAGTGTACAGTCTGTTGCTAAAAACAGTCGTACAGTAGAGGTTCCTGACTTTACAAGAGGTAACTGGAAAACCAATAAGCCACACGACATGACCTTGAATGGTGGTGGAAACACGAAAATCCGTGCGAAAGTAAACGGAAAGAACATTCAATTGGACGTGTAACGAATACGTATAATTTAAAATAATCCCCTTATAAGAGGTTGCTTTCTTTGGATAGCAACCTTTTTTTTATTATCATCGTTCTATCATGAAGAAAATCAACCTATTGATCCTTCTGGCTTGTGCTCTACAGGCTTGTGAGTCAACGAATAAAAAACAAGATTCCAATTCTATATTGCCTTCAGATTCAGTGGCAGTTTGTCATAATGGAAGCATTCCTTCTCGTTTTGCTTCTTTGTTGGACCAGGGCGATTCCTTGCAGCGTATTCAAGGAAAGGATGAAGTGGAAATGGTTTATATTCCAGGAGGTTTGTTTCGGATGGGTTCTGAGGCTTTTGAAGATGCAAAACCAATCCATGAGGTGAGGGTTTCGCCATTTTATATGGATGCGCATGAGGTGACTAATGCGCAGTATGCTGCTTTTGTAAAGGCAACGGGTTATGTGACGGTTGCTGAGCGCCCATTGGATCCGAAGGAGTTTCCGGGGGTTGATCCGGCTATGTTGGTGCCTGGATCGGCTGTTTTCGCTGCGCCGGCTAATGTGGAAGGCTTGCAGAACCATCTGCAGTGGTGGAAGTATGTGCCTGATGCAAATTGGAGGCAACCGGAGGGGCCTGGAATTTCTATTGTTGGCAAAGAGAACCATCCGGTTACTCAATTGGCTTATCAGGATGCAGAAGCCTATGCAAAATGGGCTGGTAAGCGTTTGCCTACGGAGGCGGAATGGGAGTTTGCGGCAAAAGCTGGTAAGCATGTGAATGAAACCTATTATTGGGGGAATGAGAAATTAGAGGATGGGAAATGGTTGGCGAATATTTATCAGGGCAAGTTTCCATTGAAGAATACGAAGGAGGATGGGTTTGAAACGACTGCTCCTGTAAAATCTTTTCCGGCAAATGCTTATGGGTTGTATGATATGGAAGGGAATGTATGGGAATGGTGTTCGGATTATTATCGACCGGATTATTATGGAGCAAGTACTAAGGATAATCCAAAAGGACCTAAGGATTCTTATGATCCTCAGGAACCTGGGGCAGTGAAGAGGGTACAGCGCGGTGGTTCTTTTTTATGTAATGATGAGTATTGTGAGCGATATAAGGCGGGGAGTAGGGGAAAAGGGGAAGTGAATTCGCCAACAAATAATGTGGGATTTAGGTGCGTGGTTGATAAATAGGTGTGTTGTTGCCTAGGTACGCCCTCAGTCATTGCGAGAAAAATTTGCGTTTTTGCGTTCTCTTCGTCATTGCGAGGAGGTACGACGAAGCAATCTTTAGATTAGTGTCATCCTGAGCAGCGTCGAAGGATCTGTACGGGTACCAAATTTAGATGCTTCGACTTCGCTCAGCATGATATAGGGGAAGATTGCTTCGTTCCTCGCAATGACGTAGGGATTTTCAATATCAAATCTAACAAGGAGGGCATTCGCCCTCCTTTTTTATTTCATCTTCTTTCCTTAATCTATCAAAACATTAATCTACTGTAATTAATATTAATTTCTACACCTCATATTGTCTTTATTAAAAATATTAATGAATTATATTGTATTATTTTTTTCAAAAAATATTTGTGTAATTAAAAGTAAATTTGAATATTTAATTAATGATTAATAACATGGTAGTTATTTAGCGGTTTACGCGCCAGTGTAAACCCCAGTTAACAAACAACAAACTAATTAAACGTATGAAACAAAAAATTTTACTCTTTTGTTTGCTCATCTGGATGATGATGGGACAAGCGTATGCACAAAGTCGACAAGTAACTGGAACAGTTACTTCAGCAAGCGATTCGAAACCTTTGGCCGGTGTTTCAGTGTTAGTATCTGGAACAACTTTAGGCACCCAAACCAATCAAGATGGACAATTCACCATCACCGTACCAAATTCACAAGCGAAATTACTATTTTCTTATGTAGGCTATCAGGATCAATCTGCCCAAGTTGGTTCAAGAACGGTTATCAATATTTCGCTCCTTGCTGTAGGTGAGGTATTGGATGAGGTAGTCGTAACAGGATATTTGGTACAGCGGAAACAAAGTTTTACTGGATCATCGGCAAATATTGCTGGCGATAAAGTTGCTAATCGACCATTACAGAGTTTTAGTCAAGGTTTGACAGGACAAGCATCCGGTGTGAATATTATTCAACCTTCAGGAGTATTGAACAACCCTCCTGTAGTGCGGGTGCGGGGTCTAAGTTCCCTTTCCCTAAGTTCATTTCCGTTGGTCGTAGTGGATGGAATTCCGATCTCCACAGGAGATGTATCTTCCAACTCTTCGGCTAATAACCCGCTTGGAGATATCAATCCCGAAGATATTGTTTCGATCAATATCTTAAAGGATGCGGCCTCTACGGCGATTTATGGATCTAGAGCAGCTGCAGGTGTTTTGGTGATAACGACAAAACGCGGAAAAACAGGCGATGCCAAGTTCAGTTATGATGGCTGGATGGGTTCTTCCCAAGCGGTCAGATTGCCTGAGCTCCTTAATGCAGAACAATATGTTACCCACAAAAACAAGGCTATAGCTAATGCAAGGGCCTTGAATCCGAAATTACCTCAGGGATCTTTTCCTCAGGCGGGAGGCTTTTTCCTTGACACCTTGGAAGATGGCCGTATTGTGGAAACCAACTGGGCTGATTTGATTTATCAAAATGGGATATCCCATAACCATAATTTAAGTGTTACTGGAGGAACTGAAAAGACGAGTTATTATTTTTCGGGCAACATGTCGGATCAACGCGGGATCTTAGTGAAGAATAATTTCAAAAGAAAGGCTATTCGAGCGAACATAGATCATAGGTTATCTGATAGATTTAAATTTGGCGGATCCTTTAGTTATACGAATAGTCATAACCAATCGCCCAATTCAGGATCCGTTCCTGGTGCAGCATTCAATACTTCTGGGCTTGGTCGGATAGCGATGGTTCAAGCACCGAATGTTTCGCCTTATCTACCCGATGGTGGTTATAGTGTTACCGGGAATTCTATTGGAAAAGGTAAGAATGTCCTTGCTCCAAATTACCCCAACCCTATGCCGATCATTGATTTAGATAAAAATACATCCGAAACCAATCGCTTATTTGCCAATGCAAATTTTGAGGCCAATATAATTGAAGGGTTAAAATTTTCCTCTAGTTATACTTGGGACTTGAGGAATACCGGAAACCAGACTTTCTGGAATCCTATTAATGGAGATGGGTTCAGTTACCAAGGTTATGCGTCGAATAATACGGCAAAGGCAAATAACTGGATTTTCATGAATAACCTGGTGTATTCAAAATCCATTAATGACCATAATTTCGTGCTTTTGGTTGGTCATGAATCTCAATTGAACCGGGTAGAAACCTGGGGAGGTACAAGAACAGCTCTTACCGATCGATTCTTTAACCAATTTCAAGGAGGTTATAAAAATAATCTACCCAGTGGAAACGGGGTTGGAGAACAGGCCTTTGAATCTTATCTAAGTTCTTTAAACTATGATTTTGCAGGAAAATATTTCATCACGGCTAATATTCGTAGAGATGGAAATTCGGCTTTGTCAGCGGCCAATCGTTGGGGTAATTTTGGAGGTGCATCCTTAGGATGGACCATTTCAAAGGAAAATTTCTTTGAATCTTCAGTATTGGGTGAGATATTCAATTCCATGCGTTTTAAAGGTAGTTGGGGGCGTGTTGGAAATGGAAATCTAACAAATTGGTATGCCACCAATAATCTATATACAGCGGGTGTTTATGGGCAAGATGGTATTGTGGCTTTCGCACAAGCGGGCTTAAAAGATTTGAAGTGGGAATCAAGCAGCCAAACCAATATTGGATTGGATTTTACCATGCTGGATAACCGTTTGACAGCAGAAGTGAACTGGTTCAACAAGGATATAGACAATATGATTTTGGCCGTTCCACAAACGCCGTCAAAAGGTATACCTGGAAGTTCAATATTGATGAACGTGGGTAGTATGTATAATAAAGGATGGGAGTTCTCCCTGAATTTCCAAGCCATTCGGAGAGAAAATTTTAGATGGAATACAAACGTAAATTTTGCGACCAATGAGAACATGGTGACCAAGCTTTACGATGGTAGACCAATTATTGCCAGTACGGGCGGTTTAGAAACAACGAGTATTACAGAAGAAGGAAAATCTGCTGCCCAAATTTATGCTGTTCCTACAGCAGGGGTAAACCCGGAAAACGGGCGTCGGATCTTCATCAATAAAGAAGGTGAAAAGGTTCAATTTCAACCTTCAGCACCTGGGGCACCATATACCTACCTGGACGGTAAAACAGCTCCAACAGCGGCCGACCAGGCTGTGGCCATGGGAAATACCTTACCAACCTGGTATGGTGGTTTCAACAATGATTTCCAGTTCAGCAACTTTGATGTACAGTTGAATTTTACTTACTCGGGAGGTAACTACATTTACAATGGTACAAGAGCGGGTTTATTGGATCAACGGATCTGGAATAACTCCACTGAAATTTTGGAATCTTGGACGCCGCAAAATAAAAATGCTAAAATTCCATTGGCGATCTACAACGATAATGTTTCCAATGGATCTTCTTTTGCCATTGGCGCCAATGTAGAAAAAGGAGATTTTTTTAGGCTGCAAACGGCCACAGTGGGCTATCGTGTCCCATCGGATTTCTTGCAACGTGCGCAGATTTCTTCTGTTCGGTTTTATGTTTCTGTGCATAATGCCTTCTTACTTACAAAATATACCGGTGTGGATCCTGAAATTTCCTCGAATGGTAACAGTAACCTCAGTTCTGGTGTAGAGCGAAACTCTATTCCAAATGGTCGGACTTTTACATTTGGGATTAATCTAGGGCTATAAATTATCAAGACATGAAAAAAATGAAATCAACAACAAAAATATTAGCAAGCTTCCTGTTTTTAGCCGTTTATTTAATGGTTAATTCCTGTGGGAAGGATTTTCTTGACCGAGCTTCCGAAACGGAGATTCCTGAGGATCAAATCAGTGCTGAAGCTACCAGAATTGAAGGTCAGGTAAATGGTCTATATGCATCGCTGAAAAGTGGGGCATTATATGGGGGTCGTTATCTGATTTATAATGACATCCGAGGTGATGAGTTTATTAACAGGGCACAAAATGGGGTAACCGGTTTTACGGTTTATTTGTTCACCAATGATGCTTCTGATAGTTATGTCGGCAATTTTTGGGTAGCGGGTTATTTAACCATCAATCGGGTTAATATTTTCCTGGATGAAATGGCGAAATTAAAGCCTAATGTAATAACTGACGCTAAAAAGAAGGAATATATTGCGGAAGCTAAATTTGTGAGGGCGATGGCTTATTATGCCTTGGTGCAATTGTTTGCTAAGCCGTATGTGGCTGATAATGGTGCATCTAAAGGAATTCCTCTGCGTTTGAAACCTGAAAAAACGACAGAAAATAATGCGATCCAACGCTCAACGGTAAAAGCAATCTATGATCAAATCTTAAAAGATTTGAACGAATCGGAGATCGATGCACCTTTGAGGCACTCCAATGGTTACAGAACTTCAACAAGAGCGCATAAAAACACGGTAATCGCCTTTAAGACCCGTGTGTATCTAGCGATGAAGAATTTCCCTAAGGTTATTGAGGAGGGCAATAAATTAGTAACTGCTACTGCTCCTTTTAAAACCAAAACGGGTACTCCTCAGGAATTGTTAGGACGGGTTGCAACCGTGTATACCGATAAAATCAGTGCGGAAAGAATTTTGAGTTTCCCATTTGAATTAACCAACATTCCTGGAACACAAAACCAATTATCCTATTATTATAATATCGGTAACTTGGAATATCATATTAATACCTCAGTTACAGGAATCTATAATAATCCCAACTGGCCAGCTACGGACGCTAGAAAAAGGGATTTGACGGATTTGTATGCCAACACTTTTCGATTTCTTACGAAGTTTACGGATGTGGAAACCTACCTGGATTGGGTTCCGGCCATCCGTTATGCTGAGGTATTGTTAAATCTAGCAGAGGCTGAAGCAGAAGAAGGGGATGAGGCGCGAGCACTGGCTTTATTAAAAGCGATCAGACATCGTTCGGATGCGAATTACGTATTTCCAACATTTGACAGCAGGGCTAAATTGGTAGAAGCTATTCTATTGGAAAGAAGGATAGAGTTGTTAGGAGAAGGTTTCCGAATCCCAGATTTACAGCGGAGAAATATGCCTATCGTTTCTGTTGGTGCAGCAAAAAGCATCCTACCAACGGATCCGGAATATATTTTTCCAATTCCTTTGCGTGAAATTATTGATAATCCAGATATCAACAAGTAATAGAGAAGTTTTTATTGATAGAACGTGGTTTATATTACATTAAGTTAATGATCAAAAAAAAGGAGGGCGATTGTAGAGTGCCCCCAAAAAGTTAGACAAATTTAGTTATTAGATTTGTTATTATAATGAGCTCGATATTCCATCGGGCTCATTCCTTTTAAATTGAGTTTTATTCTGTTGTTGTTATAATATTG
>PJUF01000369.1_pt1 | contig 34462 bp, 31 predicted proteins | sample 1512191 | NCBI WGS metagenome assembly PJUF01 (sample SAMN08177673, study PRJNA422409) | Feces metagenome, whole genome shotgun sequencing project. | isolation source: Chicken feces (3) enriched on wood chips | host: Gallus gallus | place: USA: Madison | collected 2015-01-15 | reverse complement strand
TGCCCGCCTCAGTCCATCTGCGTGTGTTTGAATCCGTGCTGGTGGCGGCCAATGCCTCGGCCCCCGGCGGCCATGCCCGCGATGTGGACCATGAGCACATCATGCACATCCTGCAACGCCTGGGCATTGCGCACTTGTCCATGCACTATCTGGACCAGCTCTCGGGCGGCCAGAAACAGCGCCTCGCCATCGCCCGAATCTTCCTGAAGAACCCGCCGATCCTCATTCTCGACGAGGCGACATCGGCGCTCGACACGGCCACCGAGCAGCTGATCCAGCATTCGCTCGCCGAGCTGTCGCGCGGTCGCACCAGCTTCGTCATCGCCCATCGGCTGGCGACGGTGCGCGGCGCCGACCGCATCGTCGTCGTCGACGATGGCGGGCTCGTCGAGGAGGGGACGCATCGCGAGCTGGTGGCGCGCGGCGGCCTCTACGCCTCCCTCAACGCCTTCCAGTCCGACATCGCCGCCGCCGGCGGCTAGCACCCCCCGCCCTCTGCCCGATCGCCGCGCTGCCCGCCCGATCCGCCGCGCGGGTGCTTCGGCACGCCGGTTCGGCTGTGCCGGCGGGCTTGGCACACATGCTTGACGCCACTGGTACCCGTCTGGTATCCCAAGATATCGACGTCGGACAGAGGCCGGAAGACATGACTGGGAGACCGCCCCGGCAAATACAGCTGGAACGCCTGACGGAGGCGGCTTTCGCCCCGTTCGGCGAGGTTGTCGCCCCGGCCCCCGAGCGGGCGCCGCGCCGCTATCTCGACAGCTATGGCGTGGCCGAGCCGTCGATTGCGACGCGCTGCTGGATCTCCACCTTCGCGCCGGAGGCCGAGGGCGAGATCGCCGTCACCCAGCTCGAGGCGCATCCGCACAGCGCCCAGGTGTTCGTGGCGCTGCAGCCGTGCCGGTTCGTCGTCGTCGCCGCCGGCGCGCATGCCGAGACCGGCCTGCCCGACCCCGACACCTGCCGCGCCTTCGTCGCCGAGGCGGCGAGCGGCGTCATCTACCGGCCGGGCGTCTGGCACGCCGGCATGATGGTGCTCGACACGGTTTCAAGCTTTCTGGTGGTCCAGGGCCTCGTGGCGGAGGGCAACGACCTGTTCGCTCCGCTGCCGGCCCCGCTGAGGATTGCCGCCGCGCCGCGGCCGCAACAGGCGGGCCACCAGCATCGTTCGTTCATACCGCCAACAGGAGGAGACTGACATGCGACTGACAAGACGATTGCAGGGGCTGGCCGCCGCGGCGCTGCTGCTGCCGACATTGGCCGCACCGGCGCTGGCGCAGGACAGCGCGCTCGACAGGACCGGCCCGCTCGTGGTCGGCACCAATTTCGGCCTCGCCCCCTGGATCATGCAGGGCGCGTCCGGGCCGGAGGGCTTCGCCGTCGAGGTGACGGACGAAATCGCCAAGCGCCTCGGCCGGCCGGGCTTCGAGATTCTCGACATCAACTTCTCGGGCCTGTTCGCGGCACTGTTCGGCGAGCGCATCGAGTTCACCAACACGCTGCTCAACATCACCGCCGAGCGCTCCGAGCAGATGCTCTACACCGAGCCGCTGCTGGCCACGGGGCGCGGCTTCGTGGTGCGGACCGGCGACACGCTGGGCAGCATGGAGGAGCTCGCGGGCAAGGTCGTCGCGGTCAATCGCGGCACCATCGACGATGCCTGGGCCACCGAGGTCGCCGAGACCTACGGCTTCGAGGTCGAGCGCTACGATTCCTTCCCCGATGCGGTGCAGGCGGTGATCACGCAGCGCGCCTTCGTCGCCGCCAACGAGATTCCGACGACGGTCTATGCCGCGTCGATGAATCCGGCGATCGAGGTGGCCTACAAGGACTATTCGGGCCGCAATTTCGCCTTCGCCTTCCGCAATGGCGACGAGGCCTTCCGCAACCGCGTCGAGGAGATCATCGAGTGCCTCAAGCTCGACGGCACGCTGCACGACATGCACACCAAGTGGTACGGCTCGCCGCCGACGCCGGGCTCGGCCATGGACGTGGTCTATTTCGGCTACGGCCCGCCGGGCTTCACCGGCCACGAGCCGACGGCGCACGTGCCCGCCTGCGAGTGAGCGGACCCCGGTCCTGACCGAACCAACCAGCGGAGCGCCCCCGTGGGGCGCTCCGGCCAAGAGGCGCAAGAGGCCGAGCGATGGGAACGATCAGCGAGGTATTCTTCAACGTCGAGGTTCTCGTCCGCTACTGGGACGTGATCCTGAACGGGCTGTGGGTGACGGTGCAGGTCGCCCTGCTCACGGTGGTGCTCGGCATTTCCGGCGGGCTCGTGTTCGCGGTGCTCAAATGCTCGCGCACCGTGGTCGTCGACATCGCCTTTGCCGTCTTCGTCGACATCTTCCGCACCATCCCCATCCTCGTCATCCTGTTCCTCGTCTATTTCGCGCTGCCCTATGGCGGCATCCGGCTGTCGCCGCTGGTAACGACAGTGGCGACGCTGAGCCTGGTGTTGACGGCCTATTCGGCCGAGACCTTCTGGGCGGCCATCGAGGCGATCCCGCGCGGCCAGACCGATGCGGCGCGGGCGCTCAATATCGGCGCGCTCTCGACCATCGCCTTCATCGTGCTGCCGCAGGCCATCCGCATGTCGATCCCGCTGCTGACCAACCGCGCCATCGCCATCACCAAGGGCACGGCGCTGGGCGCCGCGGTGGCGCTTCCCGAGCTGCTGGGCAGCGCCCAGAGCGCCATGTCGATCGCCGCCAACCCGACGCCGCTGATGCTGGCGGCGGTGCTCTACATCCTGTTCTTCATTCCGCTCGTGCTGCTCAGCCGCTGGCTCGAGCGGCGCTCCACCCGCCAGCGGAGGGCGTGAGTCATGTCCTCGTTCCTGCAGAACTTCGCCAATGTCGACACGTTCATGGCCACCCTGCCGCTGCTCCTGCAGGGGCTGGTGATCACCGCATCGCTGGCGCTCGTGGCGTTGCCGCTGGCGCTGGCATGCGGGCTCGTCGTGGCTCTGTTGTTCGAAGCCAACAACCGCGCCCTCAGCGCCGGGCTGTTCGTCCTCATCGACACGTTCCGCTCGATCCCCGTGCTCGTGCTGCTGATGATCATCTTTTATGCGCTGCCCTTTCTCGGCGTGGTCATCCCGGCCTTCACCGCGGTGGTGCTGGCGCTGGTCATCAACAATGCCGGCTATTTCGGCGAGATCTTCCGGGCGGGACTCGCCTCGGTGCCGCGGCATCAGTTCGAGGCCGGGCTGGCGCTGGGCATCAGCCGGCCGCGTACGCTGATCTTCATCGTCGTGCCGCAGGCGGTGCGCAACGTCATCGCCCCGCTCGCCAGCAACTCGCTGGAGCTGGCCAAGGCGACCTCGATCGCCTCGCTCGTCACCCTGCCCGAAATGCTGCGCGTGGCGCAGGTGGCGCAGGCCAATGTCTACAATCCCACGCCGCTTGTCGCCGCCGCGCTCATCTATTTCATCGTGCTGTGGCCCTTCAGCCGGCTCGTCGCCCGCTATGAGCGCAAGACGCTCAAGGCGCGGTACTGACCCAACCTGACGGGGAAGAAATGATCGCCATCGAACAGCTCAACAAGTGGTACGGTGATTTCCATGTCCTCAAGGACATCGATCTCAACGTGGCCCAGGGCCAGCGGATCGTCGTGTGCGGGCCGTCGGGCTCGGGCAAGTCGACGCTCATCCGCTGCCTCAACGGGCTCGAACTCTTCGAGAAGGGCAAGGTGCGCGTCGCCGGCATCGAACTGACCCGCGCCAGCGCGACGATCCGCCAGGCGCGCCAGCAGGTCGGCATGGTGTTCCAGTCGTTCAACCTGTTCCCGCATCTGAGCGTGCTCAACAACCTGCTCATCGCGCCGCGCCTCACCGGGGCGCGCAACATGACCGAGGTGCGCGAATATGCCATGCATCTGCTGGAGCGCGTGCGCATCGCCGACCAGGCGCAGAAATATCCCAGCGAGCTGTCGGGCGGCCAGCAGCAGCGGGTGGCCATCGCGCGGGCGCTGTGCATGCGGCCCAAGGTGATGCTGTTCGACGAGCCGACATCGGCGCTCGACCCGGAGATGATCAAGGAGGTGCTCGACGTGATGGTGGATCTCGGCCGCGACGGCATGACGATGATCGCCGTGACCCACGAGATGGGCTTCGCGCGCACCATCGCCGACAGCGTCGTGTTCATGGATGCCGGCCGCATCATCGAGACGGCGGCGCCGGCGACCTTCTTCGACAACCCGCAGACCGAGCGGGCGCAGCGCTTCCTCAGGACGATCCTGCATTGAGCGCGCCGACGAGACGAGGCTGAGATGGCAGAGCTGCTGTTCGAACCCGACCATGTGCTGCTCGGCGGCGCCACGCCGCGGCTCGTCGCCGGTCTTGGCGTCCGCGTCAGCGGGGCGCGGATCGCCGCCGTCGGCCCGCTCGACGAGGTGCGGCGCGCGGCGCCGGGGGCGGAGCGCATGGCGCTGGCCGGCCAGGTGCTGATGCCCGGCCTCGTCAATGCGCATCAGCACGGGCGGGGGATCACGGCGCTGCAGCTCGGCTTCGAGGACGATCATCTCGAGCCGTGGATGGCCGGCAAGCGGCGGCGCCAGCAGCTCGATCCGTATCTGCAGACGCTCCATGCCAGCCTCGGCATGCTCGCCAATGGCGTGACCGCCGCCATCCACGCCAATACCGTCGGCGGCGGGGCCAGCTATGCCGACGAGGTCGCGGCGCAGTTGCGCGCCTATGACGATTCCGGGCTGCGCGTGCTGTTCGGCGTCGGCGCCATGGATCGTGCCGAGCTCGCCTATCCGCCGGCCGCGCAGGCCGAGGTGCTGGCGGGGCTGCCGGCGGACTTGCGCGCCGCGCTGGGCGACGTCGCGCGCCCCGTCTATTGCGGCGGGATCGACGCAACGCTGGACTTCATGGGTCAATTGCGGGCGCGGCTTGCCGGCCATGAGCGGCTGAGCCTCGCCTGGTCGCCGGCCGGCCCGCAATGGGTGTCCGACGAATTGCTGGGCGCGCTGGTGGCCGATGCGGCGGCGCAGGGCACGCCGCTGCACATGCATGTGCTCGAGAGCGCCAGCCAGATCGATGCCGTCGCCGCGGTCTGGCCCGAGGGGCTCATGCGCCATCTCGAGGGGCTGGGCGCGCTCGGCCCGCTCACTTCGCTGGCCCATGCGGTGTGGCTGACCGAGGCGGATGCGGCGATCGCGGCCCGCCACGGCGTCACGCTGGTGCGCAATCCGGGTTCCAACCTGCGCCTGCATGCGGGCATCGCGCCGCTGGCGCAATATGTGGCGGCGGGGGTGACGACCGCCCTCGGCTCCGACAACACGGCGCTCAACGACGACGAGGACCTGTTCACCGAGGCGCGGCTGGCGCGGGCGCTGACGCGCAGCCCGGCCTGGGACGGCGCGCCGGCGCTCGATGCGCCGACCCTGTGGGCGATGATGAGCGCCAATGGCGCGCGCGCCATGGGGCTCGGCGCCGAGACCGGCGAGATCGCGCCCGGGCGGCTGGCCGATCTCGTCGCGCTCGACATGCGGCGGGTGCGCACGCCCTATCTCGACCCCGACCTCGATCTGCTGACGGCGCTGCTCGGGCGAGCGCGCGGCGCCGATGTGCGCCTGACCATGGTGGGCGGCGACATCCTTTATCGCGACGGCCGGTTCCTGCACCACGACCTCGCCGCGCTCGAGGCGCGTTGCCGCGCGGACGGGGCGCGCAGCAAGGCGGCGCCGGCGGCGCTGACCGCCGCCGAGGCCGCAACGCTCAATGCGCATCTGCGGACCCATTATGCGGCGCTGCGGGCGCAGCGGCGCGGCGAGGGGCCGCCGCCCCTGATCGCCAGCTCGGGATGGACGCAGCCATGACGCGAATTCACGATGCCGGGCCGGAGCGCGACTTCGTCGGCTATGGCCGGAACGCTCCGCACGCCGACTGGCCGGAGGGGGCGCGCATCGCCGTGCAGTTCGTCGTCAACTACGAGGAGGGGGCCGAATACGCCATCCCCGACGGCGACCCCAATTCCGAGCGCGGCCTGCTCGAGACGGTCTCGGCCGTGCCCGACGGGGTGCGCGACCTCGCCGCCGAGTCGCTCTACGAATATGGCAGCCGCGTCGGCATCTGGCGCCTGCTGGAGCTGTTCGATGCGCGCGCCGTTCCGATCACCGTCTTCGCCTGCGCCACGGCCGTGGCGCGCAATCCGGCGCTCGCCGCCTATCTGCGGGATGCGCAACACGAGGTGTGCTGCCACGGGTTGCGCTGGGAGCGGCACTGGCTGCTGAGCGAGGCCGAGGAGCGCGACCACATCGCGCGGGCCGTGGCCCTCCTGGAAGAGACGACGGGCCGGCGGCCGCTGGGCTGGTACTGCCGCTACGGGCCGAGCATCCATACGCGCCGCCTGCTGCGCGAGGAGGGCGGCTTTCTCTACGACAGCGACGCCTATAATGACGAGCTGCCCTATTGGGACACGCGCGGGCCGGGCCGCCCGCATCTCGTCATCCCCTATACGCACGACGCCAACGACGCCAAGCTCGTCAACCCCATCGGGCTGGGCAGCGCCGCGGCGTTCGGCGCCTATCTGCGCGACAGCTTCGACGTGCTCTATCGCGAGGGGGCGCGGACGCCGAAGATGCTCAGCATCGGGCTGCATGCGCGGCTGGCGCGGCCGGGGCGGCTGCCGGCGCTGGAGAGTTTTCTCGACCATATCGGCCGGCACGAGGGCGTGTGGATGGCGCGCCGGCTCGACATCGCGCGGCACTGGCATGCCCGCCATCCTGCATCCGAGACGGGGGCGTGAGGGGGCGATGACCGATCTGCGCCTGCTGTTCAAGCACGAGATGATCGCGCTCGACCCCAACGGCTTCAACTCCGATTCCTCGAGCGCCACGGTGGTGCTCAAGATGATCTGTCAGGGGCTGACCCGGTTCGACCATGAGGGCGTGCTGCAGCCCGACCTGGCCCTCGCATGGGAGGTGTCGGCCGACTGCACCCGCTTCGTCTTCACGCTCGACCCCGAGGCGCGGTTCCATTCCGGGCGGCGCTGCGACGCGGCGGCGGTGGCGGGCTGCTTCGCGCGGGTCCTGCACCCGGCGGCCAATTCGCTGCTGGCCCACGACTATGCGGGGCTCGACGCGATCGAGGTGCTGGCGGCCGACCGCATCGCCTTCACCTTCTCGCGCCCGGCGCCGGCGTTTCTGCCCAACCTCGCCTGGCGCACGCATATCGTCGACGACACGCAGCGCCAGCCGGTCGGCACCGGCCCGTTCCGGCTGACGCACTGGGCCCGCGGCGAGGGCCTCCGGCTGGAGCGCGCCGCCGAGGACCGCACCCGCGATCCCGGCACCGTGCGCCGCGCCGAAATCCGCTTCGCCCCGCATGGCGCCGAGCGGCTGGCGATCATGGCCGAGGGCGGGGCGGACATCGCCGAGAGCCTGCCGGGCGAACTGGCCCGCGAGCTGACGGCCCCCAGCCGGCTGGTGGTGCAGAGCGCGCCGGCGCGGCACAAGACGACGCTGTGCTTCAATGTCCGCCGCGCGCCGCTGGACGATGCGCGGGTGCGGCATGCCTTCGCCCATGCCATCGACCGGCAGCGGCTCGCGGCGCGCTTCGGCGGCGCGGGGAGCCAGGTCGTCGACGGGCTGCTGGCCGATCCGGCGCTCGCGGACGCCGCCGCGCCGCTGCCGTTCGACCCCGACAGGGCGCGCCGGCTGCTCGCCGCGGCCGGCCATGGCGGCGGCCTGGCGCTGCGCGCCGCCACCACCAATGTGGCGCCGGTCCCCGAGCTGGCGGCGGCGGTGGCGGCCGATCTCGCGGCAGTCGGCATCGTGCTGACGACGACATTTTACGACGACCCGCCCTGGTGGCCCTACATGTATCTGAAGGGACCATGGGACATTGCCTTTCAGGCCAGCCCCGCGCGGCCGCATCCCGATACGCTGTTCTCGCGCGAATTGCGCACCGGCGGGCCCTTCAACGCCGGCGGCTACAGCAGCCCGGCGCTCGACGCGCTGATCGACGAGGCGCGCAGCTGCATCGATCCGGGGCGCCAGCGGGCGCTCTATGGCGAGGCCGAGCGGCATGTGCGCGAGGCGCTGCCGGTGCTGGTGCTGTTCAGCTCGGGCGTGACCGTCGGCTGGCGCCACGGGGTCACGGGCTTCGCCCCGCACCCCATGGGCGTCGTCGATATTTCGCGCGTGCGCGTGGCGGGCGGGGATTTGGGCGACGGCGCCCGGACATGACGGAAGCCGCCAGGCAGGGCGGCGCGACTTGCCAATGCGCGGGCAAGTCCGTTACCGCCTGCAGGAGCCGTGTCGTGGGGGCATGCCTGGAGCATCGGAGAGTGGAGGCGGTGGGTTGAGCGACGAAATCAGCATCTCGGAGAAGGCGTACCAGTATCTGCGCAGCATGATCATCGACCGCAAGATCGATACCAACACGGCCTTCACCGAACGGGCGCTGGCCGACAGGCTGCAATCCTCGCGCACGCCGCTGCGCGCCGCCATCAGCCGGCTGGAGGGCGAGGGCCTGATCGAGCGCGTCGCCGGCGGGGCGATCGTGGTGCGCGAGATCAAGGTGGAGGAGCTCGCCGAGATCCTGCTGGTGCGCATCCTGCTCGAGGGCGAGGCGGCGGCGCTGTGTGCGGCGCGCGCCCCGGCGGCGGAGGTCGCCGCCCTCATTGCCGAGAGCGAGCGCTTCCTCGTCGAGTCCGAGGGCGATTTCGACATGTTCTGGGCCTATGACGACCGCTTCCACCACTTCATCGCCGCGCATAGCGGCAAGCCGCTGCTGGCCAAGCTCATCGGCAATCTGCGCGACATGGCGCGCATGTGCCACGTGACGCGCATGGAGCGCAGCTTCGTCAACCAGGCGGCCGAGCATATCGACGTGCTGCGCCAGATCGAGGCGGGCTCGTCGGAGGGGGCGCGCGCCGCCATGGCCCGGCACATCACCCGGGTCCGCGAACGCCTGATGCGCTGGCTGTTCGACAGCTGAGGCGTGCCGCCGCGCCGTCCTATAGGCCGACCCCTTGCTTTTATTGCGCGAAACTGACCCCGACAAATCCAATATTGCATGGTCGGCGCAATATTCGATCACAAAGATCGCGTCAGCGGCCCTAGCTTCCGTATCGGAGGCGCTGATGCTCGAATTGAATACCAGAACCGCGCGGCAGGGTGTCGTGACACCCGAAGTGGCGCAGATCTTCAGCCTCGCCGCGGCGCGCCAGGCCGATGCCGACATGCGGGGCTGGCTCGGCCATACGCCGTCGCCGCTGCACAGCCTCCCCCATCTCGCCGGCGTCGCGGGCGTCGCCTCGATCGCCGTCAAGGACGAGAGCCAGCGCCTCGGGATGAACAGCTTCAAGGCACTGGGCGGCGCCTATGCGGTGTTCCGGCTGGTGCTCGAGGAAGCCGGGGCGCGGCTCGGCCGCGCGCTGCCGGCCGAAGCGATCGCCACCGAAGAGGTGCGGGCCGTGGCGGCCGGCATCACGGTGTCCTGCGCCACCGACGGCAATCACGGCCGCTCGGTCGCCGAAGGGGCGATGGCGGCGGGCTGCAATGCCGTCATCTTCGTGCATGAGGGGGTCGACCCCGAGCGCGTGGCCGCCATCAAGGCGAGCGGCGCGCGGGTGATCACGGTCCCCGGTTCCTACGATCATGCCGTGGCCGAGGCGACGCGCGTCTGCGCGCGCGAAGGCTGGCACGTCGTCTCCGATACGTCCTGGCCGGGCTACGAAACGACGCCGCTGCTGGTCATGCAGGGCTATACGATCCTCGTGCAGGAGGCGCTCGCGGCGCAGGCCGCGCCGCCGACCCATGTGTTCCTGCAGGCCGGCGTCGGCGGTTTCGCCGCCGCGGTGGCGGCGCATATGGCGGTGCTGTTCGGCGCCGAACGGCCGCGCCTCGTCGTCGTCGAGCCGCAGCGTGCGGCCTGCCTGTTCGAGAGCAACAGGGCGGGGGCGCTGACCAGCGTCGAGCCGGGCGAGCCGACCTGCATGGCGATGCTCGAATGCTACAGCCCCTCGATGGTCGCCTGGGCGATCCTGTCCGAGCTGGCGGACGGCTTCATGACGCTGGACGAGCCCGAGGCCGTCGCGGTGATGAACCTTCTGGCGAAGCCGCAGGGCGGCGATCCGGCCGTGGTGTCGGGCGAGAGCGGCGGGGCCGGGCTGTCGGGCCTGCTGCAGGCGGCCCGCGACGAGACGGCGCGGGGGCTGATCGGCCTGGGGCCGGAGTCCCGCGTGCTAGTGTTCAATACCGAGGGCGCCACGGCGCCCCGGACCTATGAGAGACTGACTGGGCTGAGCGAGGAGCAGGTCCGGCTCGGCGCGTCGCGCTGAGGCGGGGCTGGCGTCCAACAAGGAGAACGCACATGGCTGGCGATCGTCCTGCCGTCGATTACATCGTCGTGGGTGGCGGCTCTGCGGGCTGCGTCGTGGCCAACCGGCTGAGCGCCGACGCCGGCGTGCGCGTGCATATGTTCGAGGCCGGCCGCAAGGACAATTCCCCGCTCGTGCGCTGGCCGGCGGGCTATGCGCGGCTGCAGGGCAACCGCACGCGCTGGGAGTGGGCGACGACCCCGCAGGAGCATTGCGGCGGCCGCCGCGTGCCGTTCCCGCAGGGCAAGCTGCTGGGCGGCGGCAGCTCGGTGAACTCGATGGTCTATATCCGCGGCAACCGGCGCGACTACGACAGCTGGGCGACGCAGGGCAACGACCTGTGGAGCTACGACCAGGTGCTGCCCTATTTCCGCAAGTCCGAGGACAATGAGCGCTTCTGCGACGCCTTCCACGCGACCGGCGGCGAACTCGGCGTCTCCGACCAGCGCGCCCCGAGCGAGCTGACGCGGCTGTTCGTGCGGGCGGCGCAGGAGGTGGGGATCGTGCACAATCCCGACTTCAACGGCGCGCGCCAGAGCGGCGTCGGCTTCTTCCAGGTGACGCAGCGCAAGGCGCGCCGCTGCTCGGCGGCGCATGCCTTCGTCTATCCGATCATGGACCGGCCGAATTTCTCCGTCGACACCGAGGTGCGCGTCACCCGCGTGCTGGTCGAAAAGGGGCGGGCCGTCGGGGTCGAATATCTGCGCCGCGGCAGCCGCACGCCGGAGCGGCTCCTCGCCCGGCGCGAGGTCATCGTCAGCAGCGGCTCGATCAACTCGGCCAAGCTGTTGCTGCTCTCGGGCATCGGGCCGGCGGACGAGCTCGAGGCGCACGGCATCGCCGCGGTGCATCACCTGCCGGGCGTCGGCAAGAACCTCCAGGACCATCTGGACGCGTTCTCGTGCATCACGCTCAAGCAGCCGATCAGCTACACGGCGCAAGACAAGGGGCTGCCCGCCATCCGCCACGGCGTCGAGTTTCTGCTGTTCGGCACCGGCGCCATCACCAGCAATGTCTGCGAGGGCGGCCTGTTCGCCAATACGCGCGGCAGCGAGGACTGGCCCGACATCCAGATGCACTTCATCCCCGCGGCGCTGCCCACCCACCAGCCGGTGAAGGGCCATGCGGTGACGCTCACCGCCGCCTATATGCGGCCGCAGAGCCGCGGCGAGGTCACGCTGGCCTCGGCCGACCCGTTCGACGAGCCGCTGATCGATCCGAAATTCCTCTCCCATCCGGACGACCTGCAGCACAATATCGACGGCGTGAAGCTGGCGCGCGAGGTGCTGGCGGCGCCGGCCTTCAGCAAGGTGATCCGCGAGGAGGCCTTCCCCGGCAAGCATGTGCGCACCGACGCCGAGATCGGCGAATATGTGCGCCAGAACGCCAAGACCGACTTCCACCCCGTCGGCACCTGCCGCATGGGCGAGGACGAGATGGCGGTGGTCAGCCAGGACCTCAGCGTGCGCGGGCTCGAGGGGCTGCGCGTCATCGATGCGTCGGTGATGCCGACGATCGTCACCGGCAACACCAACGGGCCCTCGATCATGATCGGCGAGCGCGGGGCGGACTTCATCCTCGGGCGGTCGCTGCCGCGGGCGGCGCCGGCCGCGCCGGGCCTCGTCGCGGTCTAGCCCGCAGAACAACGCAGGACGCAACAGATGAGCAAGCGGCAGGACATTCTCGATCTCATCGAGGCGCGGCGCGACCACGCCGTCGATTTCCTCCGGAAGATGATCGCCATTCCGTCGGTCACCGGCGACGAGGCGGCGATCCAGGCCTTTGTCGGCACGTATCTCGAGGGGCTCGGGCTCACCGTCGACATCTGGGAGACCGACTGGGACAAGCTCAAGACGCATCCCGGCTATCGCCCGGTGGCGCGCGGCTATGAGGGGCGGCCGAACATCGTCGCGACGCTCCCCGGGACGGGCGGCGGCCGCTCGCTGCTGCTCAACGGGCACACCGACGTCATCCCCGTCGGCGGCGGCGAGGGCTGGACCGACGATCCGTGGTCGGCGACCATCCGCGACGGGCGGATCTACGGACGCGGCTCGGCCGACATGAAGAGCGGCGTGGCCAGCCACATCCTCGCCGTCGAATATCTCAAGGCGGCCGGCGTCGCGCTCAAGGGCGACGTGCTCATCAACGTCGTCATCGACGAGGAGGTGTCGGGGCACGGCACGCTCGACACGGTGATGCGCGGCTACAAGGCCGATGCCGGCATTTCCGGCGAGACGAGCGACCTGGCGGTGCAGCCCGCCTGCATCGGGCGCATCTGGTTCGAGATCGCCGTGCAGGGCAAGCCCGCCGGCATCCAGAAGCGCTACGAGGGCGTGTCGGGGATCGAGCTGGGCAACAAGATCGTCGCGGCGGTCAAGGCGCTCGAGGATCACCGCGTCGCCACGGTGACGCATCCGCTCTATCCCAACGCGCTCGATTCGCTGCCCTGCATCGTCGGCAGCTTCGCCGCCGGCAACTATCCGAGCGCCTTCCCCGACAGCGCCCTGCTCAAAGGCAGCATCGGCACGGTGCCGGGCGAGGATCACGAGGGCGTGAAGCAGAGCCTCGTCGACGCGATCGCCGAAATGGCGGCCGCCGATCCGTGGATGAAGGATCATCCGCCGCAGGTGCGCTTCGTCGGCTATGACGCGCAGGCCTCGGAAATCCCCGTCGACCATCCGATCGTGACGACGCTGTCGCAGTGCTACACCGAGCTCACCGGCAAGGCGCCCGAGATCAGCGGAAGGCAGGGCGCGGCCGATACGCGCTTCCTCAATCTTTATGCCGACACGCCCACCGTGATCTTCGGGCCGGGCTCGACGGCCGTCATGCACGCCAATGACGAATATGTGTCGATCGACGACTTCATCACCGCCATCAAGGTGATGGCCCTCACAATTCTCGACTGGTGCGACGCCGGCGCGCCCTAGGCCCGCCCCGCGCCGCAGACCTCAGCGCCAAGGAGCCCAAATGAGCGACAGCACGCCGCAGATCCCCATCGTCGTCGGGGCCGACACCCTGTGGGAAGGCTCCGAAGGCGTCGGCGAAACCACCAACCCGGCCACCGGCGCGGTCGTCGCGACCTTCGCGCGGGGCGGTGCGGCCGAGGTCGAGCGCGCCGTCGCCGCGGCCAGAACGGCGTTCGATAGCGGCGCGTGGCAGCGCCTGCGCCCGTTCGAGCGCGGTCGCATCCTGGCCCGCATCGGCGAGCTGATGCTCGAGCGGCGCGACGTCATCGCCCGGCTCGAATGCGCCGACAGCGGCAAGCCGCTGCGCGACGCCTACTGGGAAGTGGACTGCGCCGCGCGCTTCTTCGAATTCTATGGCGGCATGGTCGACAAGATGCATGGCAGCTCCATCCCGCTCGGGCCCGGGCTGGCCGACTGGACCGTCAAGGAGCCCATCGGGGTCAGCCTGCACATCATCCCGTGGAACTATCCGTTCCAGCTCATCGCGCGCGGCGTGGCGCCGGCGCTGGCGGCGGGCTGCGCGGTGATCATCAAGCCGGCGGCGGAAACGCCGGTGTCGGCCTACGAGTTCGTCAAGATCTGCCTCGAGGCGGGGCTGCCGGCGGGCCAGGTCAATCTCGTCAACGGCCAGGGCGCGCTTGTCGGCGATCTGCTGGTGCGCCATCGCGGCGTCGACCAAGTGACCTTCACCGGCTCGGTGGCGACGGGCCAGAAGGTGCTGGCCGCGGCGGCGAGCCACGCCATCCCCACGGCGATGGAGCTGGGCGGTAAGTCGCCGCAGATCCTGTTCGGCGATGCCGACATGGAGCGGGCGCTGCCGCTCATCGCCAACGGCATCTTCACGCATTGCGGGCAGGTGTGCAACGCGGGCACGCGCCTGCTGGTCGAGCGCCGCCAGCACGACGCGGTGGTGGCGAAGCTGCACGACATGGCCAAGGCGATGACGCTCGGCGCCGGTATCGACGATCCCGATATGGGGCCGCTGATCAGCAAGGTGCGCCAGCGCGAGGTCGAGGCCTATATGGAGCTCGCGGCGCAGGAAGGCGAGCTGCTGCTCGGCGCCGACCTGCCGGCGGACCCGGCGCTGGCCGCCGGCAATTTCGTGCGGCCGGCGCTCGTCGTCGGCGTCACCAATGCGGCGCGCGTGGCGCAGGAGGAGGTCTTCGGCCCGCTGCTGACGGTGATCCCGTTCGACACGACCGAGGAGGCCATCGCGCTCGCCAACGACTCCCCGTTCGGCCTCGTCGCCGGGGTGCATACGACAAGCATCGACAAGGCCCTGCATGTCGCCGACAGCGTCCGCGCCGGCCAGATCTGGATCAACGCGTTCGGTGTCGATCTCGACGTCGAGTTCCCCTTCGGCGGCTACAAGCTCTCGGGCTTCGGGCGCGAGAAGGGGCTCGAGGCGCTGGCCAGCTACCAGCAGATCAAGAATGTGTGCATCCGCTACACGGCCGGATGACCGACAAGCCTCCCGACCTCGACGGCCGCCACGCAGCGTGGCGGCCGCTTTTTTTCAGGGCTCGGCGCCCTGGTCGACCGGCAGGGCGAGGCCGGACTTGATGGAGTTCATCACCACATAGGTGCGGAATTCGCGCACGTTGGAATCGTTGCGGAACAGCTCCGTGCTGACCGTCTCGAACTCGTGCATGTCGCGCACCGTCATCACCGTGACGAAGTCGAAGTCGCCGGTGACGTAGTAGCATTGCTGCACCAGCGGACAGGCCGCCAGCGCGTTGCGCGTCGCCGTCATCACGTCGTTGCGCTCGCTGTCGAGCTTGACGCCGACGATGAGGGTGAGCGGCCGGCCGAGCAGCACCGGGTCGAGCACGGCGACATTGGCGCGGATGACGCCGGTCTTCTCCATCTGGCGGATGCGGCGCTGCACGGCGGCCGTCGACAGGTTCACCGCATCGCCGATCCGATGCTGCGGCATTTTGTTGTCGAGTTGCAGGAGCGCCAGTATTGCGCGATCGAACGAATCCAGCGAGGCCACACGCTTGTTTCGCATTCGGCTACCCTTATGAGACAATTACTCGCCTGCTGTAGCGCAATAGAGCAGATTTCTCCACGTATATGCGTATTTTTAGCGTGAATACGCCTAGGCACGACGGCTGGCTCGATCGGCGGCGTATGTCAGGAGGAACGCAAATGAACATGACAAAGCTGACCCTCGCAGCCGGGTTCACCCTGGCGGCCATGGGGGTGGTGCAGGCTCAGGACCAGTGGTGGCCCTTCGCGGTCCAGCAGGTGGTCGACGGCCAGATTTCCGAGATGGACTATGTGCCGCTCGAGCAGGCCGAGAAGAAGTGGAACATCTGCGTGCTGTTCCCGCATATGAAGGACAGCCTGTGGGTCGCCGCGGCCTACGGCATCATCGAGGAAGGCAAGCGCCTCGGCGTCAAGGTCACGATCCTCGAAGCGGGCGGCTACGACCAGCTGCCGCGCCAGATCTCGCAGTGGGACGACTGCGTCGCCAGCGGCGCCGACGCCGTGGTGACGGGCGTCATCTCCGAGGCGGGCATGGCGGCGAAGTTCGCCGAGGGCATGGCGCGCAACATTCCGCAGGTGAGCTTCATCAACGCCGTGATCGATGCGCCGCTCACCGGCCGCATCCGCAGCGAGTTCGATGCCATCGGCAAGGCTTCGGGCGACTATCTCGTCGCCAACGAGGGCGATGTCGCGCACAAGATCCTCATGTTCCCCGGCCCGCAGAGCTCGGGCTGGGCGGAGCTCTATTCGCAGGGCTTCCGCGAGTCGGTCGCCGATAGCGGCTTCGAGATCCTCGATGAGAAGTATGGCGACACCGGCGTTTCGGTGCAGCTTGCGCTGGTCGAGGACAGCCTGCAGACCTATCCCGAAGCGACGCTGATCTGGGGCACCGCGCCGACGGTCGAGGCAGCCATCCAGGCCGTCGACGAGGCCGGCCGCACCGACGAGATCCAGATCGTGGGCTCCTACGAGAACCAGGAGATGCTGGACGCGACGACGCGCGGCGATATCCTCGGCTTCGCCTCGCAATATGTCGTCGTCCAGGCCCGCATCGGCATGGACCTCGCCGTGCGCGCCCTCGAGGGCAAGGATCTGTCGGGCGACCTGCGCATCGTGCCGGTGTTCGTCACCGCCGACTCGCTCAAGGACATCAACCTTGCCGACATGCTCGCGCCCGAAGGGTGGCGGCCTGTATACTCGATCGACTGATCGAGGCTCGCCGGGCCCGCAGCGCTGCGGGCCCGGTTTCGACTTCCGGGGAAACGCCTATGCCCGAAACACCTCTTCTCGAGCTTGCCGGTGTGACCAAGGACTATCCGGGCGTGCGGGCGCTCGACGGCGTGAACCTGGCGCTGCACCGGGGTGAGATCCACGCCCTCGTGGGCGAGAACGGCGCCGGCAAGTCGACGCTGATCAACGTCATCATGGGCGCCGTGCAGCCCAGCGCCGGCAGCTACGGCTTCGAGGGCCGCTCGCTGATCGGCTTCTCGCCCGCCCGCATCCGGGCCCTGGGTATTTCCACCGTCTACCAGGAATTCACGCTCGCGCCGGATCTGAGCGTTGCCGAGAACCTGTTCCTCGGGCGCGAGCTGACGCGGTTCGGGCTGCTGCGCCGCGGGGCGATGCGCCGGCGCGCCCGCGCCGTCATCGCCGATATCGGCTTCGAGCTGCCGCTCGCCGCGCAGGTCGTCGACCTCAGCCGTGCCCAGCGCCAGATGGTCGAGATCGCCAAGGCGCTGCTCAACGACGTCAAGGTGCTGATCCTCGACGAGCCGACCGCCTCGCTCACCGAAAAGGAGACCGAGCGGCTGTTCAGCGTGCTCGAGCGCCTGCGCGGGCAGGGCGTCGCCATCCTCTACGTGTCGCACCGCATGGCCGAGCTGCTGCGCCTCGCCGACCGCATCACCGTGCTGCGCGACGGCGCGCTGATCGATACGATCCCCGCCGCGGGCGTCGACCAGCAGCGCCTCGTCGAGATGATGACGGGGCGCACGATGGACGTGCAGTATCCCGCCATCGCCCACACCCCCGGCGCCGTCGCGCTGCAGGTGGACGGGCTGCGCACCGAGGACGGCACCGTGCGCGCGGCGAGCTTCGTGCTGCATGGCGGCGAGATCGTCGGCATTGCCGGCCTCGTCGGCTGCGGCAAGTCGGAAGTCGCCCGCGCCGTGTTCGGCATCGCGCCAGTTGCCGAGGGCACGATCCTGCTCCATGGCGAACCCGTCCTGCGCCAGACGCCGGCGGCGATGCTGGCGCGCGGGCTGATCTATTTCCCGGCCGATCGCGGCGCCGAGGGGCTGGCGCTCAACCGGCCGATCTTCGAGAACATGACGATGACGGCCCTCGACCAGCCGGCCTATGCGCGGCGCGGCTTGCTGCGCAAGCGCGCCGAACGGCGCAGCGCCGAGTCGATCGCCGGCACGCTGCAACTGCGCCCGCCCGACGTCACCCGCGCCGTGGCGAACCTGTCGGGCGGCAACCGCCAGAAGGTGATGCTGGCGCGCGGGCTGACGCGCCGCACATCGGTCTTTCTCTTCGACGAGCCGACGGTGGGGATCGATGTCGGCGCCAAGCGCGAGGTCTACGACTTCATCGCCGGGCTCGCGGCCGCCGGCCATGCGGTGCTCGTCGTCTCGTCCGAGCTGCCCGAGATCCTCGGCCTGTCGCATCGGGCCTATGTCATGTCGCAGGGGCGGATCGTGGCCGAGCACAGCGGCGCCGAGCTGACCGAGGCGCGGCTGCTCGACGGGTTCTTCCATCGCCATGGCGATGCGGTGCAGGGAGCGGCGGCATGAGCGTGGTGGATGACGGCCGCCGCGACGACGGCGGCACGCTTGCGGCGCTGCGCGACCTGCTGCCGCTGGTCGCCATCGTGCTGGTGCTCATGGGCTGCCTGTGGCTCTACGAGCCGCGGGTGCTGAGCAGCAGCAACCTCTACAACGTCTTCCGCAACGCCGCCTTCCTCGCGGTGATCGCGGCCGGGCAGATGCTGGTGATGGTGACGGGCGGCTTCGACCTGTCGGTCGGCGGCACGGCAGCGCTCAGCTCGGTGGTCGGCGCCATCGTCATGACGATGATCTCGGCCGTCTATCCGGATGCGGATCTGCTGGTCATTTCCGGTGGCGTGCTGGCGGGCCTCGGGACGGGGCTCGTCGTCGGCCTGGCGAACGGCATCGCGGTGGCCCTGTTCAACGCGCCCGCCTTCATGGTGACGCTCGGCATGCTGTCGGTGGTCACCGGCGCGGCGATGTACCTGACCGCCGGCGCCCCGATCTACGGGCTGCCCGAGCTGTTCACGCGCACCTTCGCGCGCGGCACGCTGTTCGAGGTGTCGAACCTCATCTGGATCTGCGCGGCGGTGCTCGTCGCGGTGCTCGCGCTGCAAAGCTACCTGCCGTTCGGCCGGCACATCCGCGCCGTGGGCGGCAACCGGCATGCGGCGCATCTGTCGGGCATCAGCACCTCGGCCACCATCATTGCCGCCTATGCCGCCAGCGGCGTGCTGGCGGCGACCGTCGGCGTGCTGCTGATGGCCCGGCTGGGCTCGGGACAGTCCACGGCGGGGCTCGACCTCATGCTGCAGAGCATCGCCGTGGCGGTGGTCGGCGGCGTGTCGCTGCGCGGCGGCTATGGCCGCATCGAGCGCGTCGCGGTGGCGGCGCTGTTCTTCGCGGTCATCGGCAACGGCATGAATCTCGTGCGGCTCGACAGCCGCTACCAGCCCATCGTCATCGGCGTCGTCATCATCGTCGCGACGCTGATGGAGCGGCTCGGCCGCAAGAGGGACCGCCGATGAGCGTCGAGGGGCAACGCCGCAGGCCGGTGCGCATCACCATCAACCCGGTGCTGGTGCTGTTCGTCGCGCTCATCGCGATGCTGGGCGGCATCGCGCTGGTGCAGCCGACCTTCGTGGGGCGCGGCAATCTCGAGAACATGCTCGTGCAGGCGAGCTATCTGTCGCTGTTCGCCTATGCGCAGACGCTGCCCATCCTGACGCGCGGCTTCGACCTGTCGCTGGGCGCGACGGTGTCGGTGATCTCGCTGGTGACGGCGCTGACGATGGTCGCGCTGCTGCCCTATGGCGCGTTCGTCACCATCGCGGGCGGCGTCGGCGCGGGGCTGGCCGCGGGGCTGGCGCTGGGCGCCATCAACGGCTTCATGATCGGGCCGATGGCGATCAACCCGTTCATCGTCACGCTCGGCACGTGGAACATCCTTGCCGGCCTCGCCTCGCTGATCAGCGGCGGCTTCCCCGTCGTCGTGCTGCCCGAGTTCAACCTGCTGTTCTCGCAGGCCCGGCCGCTGGGCATTCCGGTGTCGGTGCTGGCGGCGCTCGGCGTCGCCGCGCTGGTCTGGGTGGTGCTCGAGCGGACGGCGTTCGGGCGCCGGCTGATGATCGTGGGCAGCAATCCGGAGGCGGCGAGCCTCGCCGGCATCGACCGGCGCAAGGTGATCTTCCTGGCCTATGTCGCCTGTTCGGGCATCGCCGCGCTCGGCGCCATCATGCTGACGGCGCGGACCGGTTCGGGCGAGCCCAATCTCGGCGGCAACCTCACCCTGCAGAGCATCGCGGCGGCGGTGCTGGGCGGCGTCAGCCTGCGCGGCGGCGAGGGGCGGTTCTATGCGGCCATCCTCGGCGCGGCCTTCATCACCGTGCTGTCGAGCGCGCTGAACTTCTTCCGCATCGACGCCTACCTGCAGAACGTCGTCTTGGGGGCCGTCATCATTCTGGCCGTGTGCATCAGCCGGCCGCGCGCCTGACGGGGGCCTCGAAAGGCCATATGTTCGTCGCAAAAAGGGGGTTCAAGCGGCCTTCGAGCAGATGAGCGCGCCCTATTTCACCATCGGCCATTCCACCCGCACCATCGACGAGTTCGTCGGGCTGCTGCGGCTGGCCGAGGTGCGGATGCTCGTCGATGTACGCACAGTGCCGCGTTCGCGCACCAATCCGCAGTTCAACCGCGACAGCCTGCCCGAGGCGCTGGCGGCCGTGCAGATCGGCTACGAGCACATCGCCGAACTGGGCGGGCTGCGGGGCCGTCCGGCGGGTGCGGCGCCGTCGCCCAACCTCTACTGGGACAATCCGAGCTTCCGCAATTATGCGGATTACGCGCTGACGCCCCCGTTTCGCGCCGGGCTCGCCCGGCTGCGCGCGATCGGCGCCACGCAGCGCACGGCGGTCATGTGTGCCGAGGCCGTCTGGTGGCGCTGCCACCGGCGGATCGTCGCCGACTATCTGCTGGCGGCCGGTGACGCCGTGTTCCACATCCTCAGTGCCGACAGCATCAAGCCGGCGTCGCTGACGCCCGGCGCTCAGCCCGGCAGCGAAGGGATCGTCTATGCCGCGGCGTGAGCCGTGCGCAGGCCGGCGATGACCTCGAACGGGGCGAGCGTGCGGTGCGCGCCCAGCGTGTCGGCGCCGTCCTCGAGCAGGCGGGGCCAGTTGCCCCGTAGCGCCGGCGGGACATCGATGGTGACAGGCGCCGCGCGGAAATTGGCGAGCACCAGCAGCGTGTCGCCGTCGAGCGCCCGCGTATAGGCGACGATGTCGGGGTGGTCTTCGAGCCAGGGCGCGTAGTCGCCCGCAACGATGATCGGCAGCCGGCGGCGGAGGCCGATCAGCCGGCGGTAATGGGCGAGGACCGACCTGTCGTCGGCCATTGCGGCGGCGACGTTGACGGTGCGGAAGTTGGGATTGACCGCGATCCACGGCGTGCCGGTGGTGAAGCCGGCGTTCGGGCCGTCATCCCATTGCATGGGGGTGCGCGCGTTGTCGCGGCCATTGGCATTGGCGCCGGCGATGAAATCGGCCTCGGGCAGGCCGGCCTCGAGATGGAGCCGGTGCATGTTGAGCGTTTCGATGTCGCGATATTGCGCGATCGAGGCGAAGGGCATGTTGGTCATGCCGATCTCCTCGCCCTGATAGACGAAGGGGGTGCCCCGCAGCAGGTGCAGCACGCTCGCCAGCATTTTGGCGGAGGCGACGCGGTAGCGGCCCGCATCGCCATATTTCGAGACGGCGCGGGGCAGGTCGTGATTGCTCCAGAACAGCGAGTTCCAGCCATCCTCGGCGAGCGCCAGCTGCCAGCGGCTGATGATGCGCTTCAGCGCCACGAGGTCGAAGGGCGCCGGCTGCCACTTGCCCCAGGTCGCGTGCCATTGCTGCATGACGTGCTCGAACTGGAACACCATGGAGAGCTCGTTGCGGCTGCGCCCCGAATAGAGCAGGGCGGTCTCGGGCGTCACGCTCCAGGATTCCCCCACCGTCATCACGTCGCGGCCGGCCAGCGCCTCGCGGTGCATCTCCTGGAGGTAGTCGTGCAGCTTCGGGCCGTCGGCGGTGATGCCGCGGTCGGGCTCCTTGGCGATGAGGTTGATCACATCCATGCGGAAGCCGGCGATGCCGCGGTCGCGCCACCAGCGCATCATCGCATAGATCTCGTGGCGCACCGCCGGATTGGTCCAGTCGAGATCGGGCTGCGACGGCGCGAACTGGTGGAAGTAGTACTGTCCGCTCGCCGCATCGAACGTCCAGGCGGGGCCGCCGAAGGTCGACTGGAGGGCGTTGGGCGGGCCGCCATCGGGGGCCGGGTCGCGCCAGATGTAATAGTCGCGACAGGCGGCCTCGCGCCCCGCGCGCGAGGCGACGAACCAACGGTGCCGGTCCGACGTGTGATTGACGACGAGGTCGAGCAGGATGCCGATGCCGCGGGCCTTCGCCTCGGCGATGAGGGTGTCGAAATCGGCCAGCGTACCGAAGATCGGGGCGATGGCCTGGTAGTCGGCGATGTCGTAGCCATTATCGGCCATGGGGGAGTCGAAGATCGGCGACAGCCAGATCACCTCGATGCCGAGAGCGGCGAGATAGTCGAGCCGCTTGACGATTCCCGGAATGTCGCCGATGCCGTCGCCATTGCTGTCGGCGAAGCTGCGCGGATAAATCTGGTACACGGTGGCGTGCTGCCACCAGCGCGTCGGCGTTCCCGTCATTTCGCCTCGCTGCCGCCGGGCCCGAGCACGAAGGTCTGGATGGCGACGACGGCCGCGCCCCGGCACCATTCGACGTTCTCGCCGGAGCGGGCGGTGAGCGGCAGGGGGGCCGTGCGCGGGTCGCGGTCGGCGGCCAGCCCGGCTGCGACGGCGTCGGCCGCCACCTCGGCGAGGCGCACGCCCTCGCCGCCCAGCACCACCGTTTCGGGCATGGTGAGGTTGGCGATGGCGGCGAGCAGCCGGCCGAGGCCGCGCCCGGCATCGTCCACCACGCGGCGCGCCGCCGGCTCGCCCGAGGCGGCGAGATCGAGCGCTTCGGCGTAGCCGAGCGGCCGGCCGAGCGCGGTCGAGACAGCGCCGGCGATGGCCGTGTCGGTCAGGATGGCCTTGGCGCAGCCGCGATGGCCCTCCGAGCAGACCGGCCCGAACGGGTCGAGCGGCCAGTGCCCGACAAGGCCGATGCCGAACTCGTCATTGCGCACGATGTCGTCGTGGATGACGAGGCCATAGCCGATGCCGGCACCCAGCGTCACCACGGCGAAGCGGTCGAGCCCGCGGCCGGCGCCGAACCAATGCTCGTATTCGGTGAAGGCGATGAGGTCGTTCTCGACGAGGGTGGGGATGCCCGTCGCGGCCTCCACGAGGCTGCCGAGGGACACGTCGGCCCAGCCGAGGAAGGGGGCGCTGCGCACGACGCCATGCGGGCCGATCAGCCCGCCCACGCCGATGCCGATGGCGGTGATCTCGGGGCGTCCGCCGGAGAGCGCCGCGGCGAGTTCGGCGATGGTCGCGACGACGGCCTGCGGGTCGGTGCCGCGCAGGCGGCGGCTTTCGGTGGCCAGCACGTTGGCGCGCAGATCGGTGGTGACGGCCAGCACCTCGTCGGCCATCAGCTTCATGCCGATGAAGCGGCGCGAGCCCGGCACGATGTCGAGCAGTTGCGAGGGGCGCCCGACCTTGCCGTCCGCCTGTTCGCCGGCCTCGACCAGCAGGCCCGTCTCCAGCAGCGGGGTGGCAAGCCGCGTCAGCGACCCTGCCGACAGTTCGAGCCGGCGCGCCACTTCGGCACGCGACAGGGGGCCGTGGATCAGCACCTCGAGCGCGACGGCCCGCGTCGCCCCGTTCCCGGGCGTCCAGCGTGGCGTGATGATCCTCATGGCGTCCGCTTCGTCCTCTCCGCTCCCAGCGGCATTAGCGCATCGAGTTAATTTTGCCAAGAAACATAATAGGGGCAATATCTCCGATCATACGCACATTGACAGCTTAATTACTTCCGTCATAAAACAATTAGGACGGGTCCGCGAGAGACCCCGGCTTCTGGAGGATCCCACGATGACTTTCGCTCCGACGCGCCGCGGCGCGTTGCTTTCCATGGTCGCCGGCGCGGCCGTGATGATTGCCCTTCCCGCCCTCGGCCAGGACGTCACCCTCACCTTCTGGGGCTCCTATGGAAACGGCGGCAATTCCACCCAGCAGGACGCGCTCAACGATACGCTGATCCCGGCCTTCGAGGCGGCGCATCCGGGCGTCAAGGTCACCTATGTCGACGTGCCCTATGATTCGCTGCTGCAAAAGCTCACCACCAGCGCCGCGGGCGGCGAACTGCCCGATCTGGTGCGGGCCGATCTCGGCTGGGTGCCGCAATTCGCCGAGCTGGGCGTGCTGGTGCCGCTGTCGGACGCCATGCCGGACTTCCAGGCGCTGGCGGACGACACCTATCCGGGCGTACTGGCGACGAACCTCTACCAGGGCAAGTATTACGGCCTGCCGCTCGACACCAATACGCGCGTGCTCGTCACCAGCCAGGAAGCGCTCGACGCGGCCGGGATGAGCGCGCCGCCGGCGAGCTTCGACGACCTCAAGGCGATGGCCGCAAAGCTCGACGGCACCGGCATGGCGCTGTTCGCCGACGGCGGGCTGGGGGCATGGAACATCATGCCGTGGATTTGGTCGGGCGGCGGCGACATCACCGATCCCGAGCTGACGCGGGCCAGCGGCTATCTCGATTCGGCGCAGAACGTCGCGACCGTGCAGATGCTTGTCGACCTCTACAATGAAGGCCAGATTCCGAATCTCATCATCGGCAACCAGGGCGCGACGAGCACCTCGGACGGGCTGCCCTCGGGCGAATACGCAACGATCTTCGACGGGCCGTGGATGGCCGGCATCTGGACCGACCAGTATCCGGACTTCACGCCGATCTACGCGCCGATCCCGGCCGGCCCCGGCGGCTCGGTGAGCGTCGTGGGCGGCGAGGATATCGTTGTTACGGCCTCATCGCCCCACCAGGACGCGGCGCTCGACTTCGTGCGCTTCACCCAGTCCGAGCAGTTCCAGGTCGAGATGGCCAGGACCGGCCAGATGACGGTGAACCCGGCCTTTGCCGACCAGCAGACGGCCATCGCGCCGTTCTACGCGACCTTTGCCGAGCAGTTGAAGACGGCCAGGAACCGCCTCGCCATTCCGCAGGCCGGCCAGGTCGACGGCATCCTCAATGCGCAGATCACCGCCGCCTTCACCGGCGAGGCCTCGGTGCAGGACGCACTGAGCAAGGCCGCGGCCGAGATCGACGCGCTGCTCGCCAGCGGGACCTGAGCGCCGAAATGACGGACTTGGTCCGCCAGCCGTCCTCCGCCACACTGGCGCGGCGCCCCACCTTCGGGGCGTCGCACGAGGCGGGGGGCGCAATGGGCGGACTGCGACACCATCTGGCGCCGGCGCTGTTCATCGCGCCGGGCTTTCTGGCCTTTACCGCCTTCATCCTCTACCCGATGGCGCAGGCGGTGCTGATGAGCCTTTACGACTGGAAGGTCGTGGTCGGGGCGACGAGCACGTTTCTGGGGCTCGCCAATTATGCGCGGGCGCTGCAGGATCCGCATCTGTGGCTGAGCTTTGCCAATAGCGGCGTCTACATGATCTTCACGGTGCCGCCGCAGATCGCGCTGGGCCTCGCCATCGCGCTCCTGCTGCGCGAGAAGAGCCCGGCCCAGCCGCTGTTCCGCGTGCTCTACTACCTGCCGGTGATCACCAGCTGGGTCGTCGTCTCGCTGCTGTTCAAATACCTGTTCGCCGATCGCGGGCTTATCAACTACGTGCTCGGGTTGCAGGTGTCGTGGCTCTCCGAGCGCTGGACGGCCCTGGTCGCGATCTGCGCGCTGGGCGTGTGGAAGGGCGTCGGCTGGTCGATGATGATCTTCATCGCGGCGCTGCAGGGCGTGCCGCAATCGCTCGTCGAGGCCTCCAAGATCGACGGCGCCAACGCCTGGCAGCGCTTCCTCAGCGTCACGCTGCCGGCGATCTGGCCGACCATGGCGTTCATCACCATCATGCTGGTGATCGGCGGGTTCAACGTCTTCACCTCGGTGCAGTCGATCACCGACGGCGCCCCGGGCGGCTCGACCGATGTCGTGCTCACCTACATGTTCCGCACGACCTTCAACTTCCTCGATTTCGGCTATGGCTCGGCCATCGCGGTACTGCTGACGCTCATCGTGTTCGTGCTGTCGGCGCTGCAATTGCGCTTCTTCCGCAACGAGGCGACGGCGTGAGCGCGCGACGGATCACGCCTATCGGGGCGCTGCGGCTGGTGACGCTCGCGGTGGGTGCGGCGGTGATGGTCACGCCGTTCCTCTACATGGTGTCGACGAGCTTCAAGGCGCAGCAATATGTGTTGAAGGTGCCGCCGCAATTCATCCCCGATCCGGCGACGCTGTCGAACTACCAGCGCGTGCTGATCAAGGACGATTTCGGGCTCTATTTCCTCAACTCGCTGCTCGTCGCCTGCAGCTCGACGGCCATCTCGGTGCTGCTCAGCGCCATGATGGCCTATGGCTTCGCGCGCTACCGCTTTCCGGGCCGCGAATGGCTGTTCCGCATCCTGCTCCTGGGGCTGATGATCCCGGCGATGATGCTGATCGTGCCGCAGTTCGTGCTGGCCAAATGGCTGGGGCTCATCGACACGCTGGCGGGGCTCGTCGTGTTCTACGTGGCAGGCAATCTGGCGCTGAACACGTTCCTCATGCGCGGCTTCTTCGAGGCGCTGCCACAGGAGCTGGACGACGCGATGCAGATCGACGGGGCCAGCGAGTGGCGGCGCTTCGTCGGGCTGGCGCTGCCGCTGTCGCGGCCGGCGCTGGCGACGGCGACGATCTTCACCTTCCTTGCCACCTGGGACGAGTATCCGTGGGCGCTGGCCAGCATCGTCAGCCCGCAGAACAAGACGCTGCCCATCGCCATCGCGCTCTTGCAAGGACCGCGCGGCACGCAATGGGGGCTTGTCTTCGCCGCCTCGATCATCGCCATCCTGCCGGTGATCGTCGTGTTCCTCATCTTCCAGCGCCATTTCGTGCAGGGACTCACGGCAGGTGCCGTCAAGGGGTGACAATGGCTGAATTGCTGCCGCGCCAGGCCTCGTTCCGGCCGGGCGAACCGATCGATATCGAGGTGCGGGGCGAGGTGCCGGCCGGCACGCTGCGGGCCTGGGGCCTCGGCGACCTCGTCGCCGAAGTCGCCTATGAGGGCGGCGGTCGCGTGGGCCTGCCGCTATTGCCCGAGGGCGGCTATGCCGTGGAGCTCGGCGGGCTGCGCACCGCCATCGAGGTGGCGGCCGAGCCGAGGCAGCGCCTGCGCTACGGGTTCGTGGCGAGCTACGCGCCCAACAAGGATGTGGGGGCCGTCGCCGACACGGTGCGGCGCCTGCACCTCACAGGACTCCAGTTCTACGACTGGGCCTATCGCCATGCGGACCTGATGGGGGGCGGCGCGACCTATCGCGACGCGCTGGACCAGCCGATCGCGCTGGCCACGGTGCGGGCGCTGGTCGCGGCCGTGCAGGCGGCGGGGTCGCGCGCGCTGGGCTATGCCGCCGTCTATGCCGTGGGACCGAACGAATGGGCGCATTGGCAGCACCGGGCGGTGCTGAAGGCGGACGGCGCGCCCCATGCGCTGGGCGATTTCCTCTTCCTCGTCGATCCCGCGGCGCCGGACTGGCTGGCGCATTTCACCGCCGAGCTGCAGCAGGCGACCGCGGCGCTCGGCTTCGACGGGTTCCATCTCGACCAGTACGGCTATCCGAAACGCGCCATCCGCGCCGATGGGGACGATATCGACATGGCGGCGTCGTTCGTGACGCTGATCGGCGCCGTGCGGGCGGCGCTGCCCGAGGCGCATCTCGTCTTCAACAATGTCAACGACTTCCCGACGCCGCTCACCGCGCGCACGGCGCAGGACGCCGTCTATATCGAGCCCTGGGTGCCGCAGGTGACGCTGCAGGCGCTGGCCGACACGGTGACGCGGGCGCGTGCGGCGGGCGACGGCAAGCCGGTGGTGCTCGCCGCCTATCAGAGCGTCTACGACGCGGCGCCGGCCGACGCGGCGGACAGGGCCACGGCGCTGACGATGGCGACGCTGTTCTCGCACGGCGCGACGCAATTGCTCGCGGGCGAGGCGGACCGGCTGCTCTGCGACCCCTATTACGTGCGCAACCACGCGATGGCGCCTGAGACGGCGGCGCTGCTCAAGCGCTGGTACGATTTCCTCGTCGTCCATGACGCGATCCTGATGCCGCCGCATCTCGCCGAGGTGACCCATTCCTATGCGGGCGACTACAATGGCGAGCTCGACGTGCGCTTCGCCGGGGCTGCCACCAGCGTCACCGCCGAGGCCGGCAAGGTATGGCGGCGCATCGTGCGCGACGGCGACCGGCTCGTCGTCCATCTCATCAACCTCTGCGGGCAGGCCGACACGCTGTGGGATGCGGCGCGCAATCCGCCGGCCGATCCCGGCGCCGCCACGTTGCGCTGCAAGGGCCTGTTCGGGCGGACACCGCGCGTCCTATGTGCCGACCCCGACGGCAGCGGCCGGCTCGAGCCCGTCGCCGTGCAGCGCGAGGCGGACGGCTACGCCGCACTGCTGCCGCCGCTCGGCACCTGGCAGGTTGTCGTCGTCGACCTCTAGCGCATAACTCGCACATCGTTCTTCGCGCGTGGCGGTGCCAGGATGCGGGCGAATGACGGGAGAGGCTCATGCGTGTTGCGGTGACCGGGGCGGCCGGCAAGGTCGGACGTGCGGTGGTGCACGAACTGAAGCGGGCCGGCCACGACGTGCGGCCGATCGATCGTATCGGCGACGGCGTGCCGTGCGACCTGCGCGATGCGGAGGCTGCCGCGCGCGCCGTGGCGGGCTGCGGCGGTATCGTTCATCTCGCGGCCTGGCCGACACCCGATGCCGCGCCGCCCGCGGCCGTATTCAACGACAATGTCGCTATGGCGGCCAATATGATGGGCGCCGCGGCGCGGCTCGGCATCCGCCGGGCGGTGGTGGCGTCGAGCCAGTCGGCGCTCGGCTTCGCGTGGGCCGACGAGGTGATCGCGCCCGACTATCTGCCGGTGGACGAGGCCCATCCGTGCCGGCCGCGCGACGTCTACAGCCTCTCCAAGCTCGTGACCGAACAGATCGCACGGATGCATGCGCTGCGCGGCGACCTCGACCCGCGCGTGCTGCGCTTTCCCGTGGTCTGGGATCCTGCCGAGTTCGAGAGCTCGGTGAGGCGGCGACTGGAGCGCCCGAGCCAGGGCGCCAAGAGCCAGTGGGCCTATGTCGATGTGCGCGATGCGGCGCGTGCCGTGCGTCTCGCGCTCGAGGCCGAACTGGCGGGGTTCCAGCTCTTCAACATCACCGCACCCACGGTCTTTGCGACGGTGCCGGCGCGCGAGCTGGTTGCGCAGTTCTACCCTTCGCTCGGAGTGGCGGCCGCGCCGGCGGGCGACGGCGCCTGCTTCGACTGGCGGCGGGCGCGCGACGGGCTCGGTTTCGTCTGCCGCTATCGCTGGACGCCGCAGGGCATCGACGACTACCCGCCTGCCGGCTAATCCATCCGCAGGCCGCCATTGACGTCGATCAGCTCGCCGGTGATGTAGCGGGCCTGCTCGGAGGCAAGGAAGATCACGGCGGGCACGACGTCCTCGGGCTCGCCGCGCCGGCGCAGCGGAATGACCTGGCCGACGACGTCCGGATCGTTGTTGAGCGCGAAGTCCTTGGAGAAATCGGTGTTGATGATCGAGCCGGGCGCCACGCCGTTGACGGTGATGCCGCTGGCGGCAAATTCGCGCGCTGCCGACATGGTGAGGCTCCATACCGCCGCCTTGGAGGCCGAATAGTGGGCATAGGGCATGCTGCCCGCCATCTTCGAGACGACCGAGCAGATATTGACGATGCGTCCGCCGCCGGCCGCCTTCATGCCCGGCACCACCGCCTGGATCAGGAACAGCGGGCCCTTGACGTTGACCGCCTGCACGCGGTCCCAGCCGGCCTCGGTCATCTCCTCGATGGTCGAGAAGGCGCTGATCCCGGCATTGTTGACCAGCACGTCGATCTGGCCGAACCGGGCGCGCGCCTGGTCGACCGTGGCGAACACGGCGGCGCGGTCGGTCACGTCGAGCGGGTAGAATTCGGCCTCGCCGCCGGAATTGCGGATATCGGCGGCGGTCTCGGCGCCCCGCTTCGTGTCGATGTCGGTCACCACCACGCGCGCGCCTTCGGCAGCGAAGGCCAGCGCCATGCCGCGCCCCATGCCCTGCGCTGCGCCCGTCACGAACGCCACCTTGCCCTTCAGTCCCGTGTCCATTTCACACCTCCGCTCTGTGCCCCGATCGATGCGGCCGGGCCGCGGGCAAGTCACTGAGCGATTGGCGCAAGTCCGTGTGGCCGGCTTGCAGCGTTCGGACATTGAATCGGCGGCGCCCAGCGCCTACGGGGGTCGTATGTCACCTGCAGCCGGAGTGGAGAACAGCGGCATGAAGATCGAGAGCATCGAGGGTATTCCGGTCACGATTCCCGGGCGCGCCGCCATTCTCACCAGCTATGGGTCGCTCAAATCGTGGTCGCGCACGATCATCAAGATCACCACGGATACCGGCCTTGTCGGCTGGGGCGACGTGTCGGCGCGCATCCGGCCGGAGACGCTGCGGGGCTTCGAGCACATGCTGCGCGGCGTCAGCCCGTGGAGCACGACGATCATCACGTCGCGCATCCGCAACTGGAACTATTATCCGTGGCAGGCCATGGAGCCGATCATGGCCGGCATCGAGATGGCGTGCATCGACCTGCAGGGCAAGGCGGCGGACGTGCCGGCCTATGAGCTGCTCGGGGGCAGGGTGCATGAGACGATCCCCGTTTCGGGCTACCTCTTCTATTCGCACGCCAACGACCAGGGCACCGAGCAGGTGCACACGCCCGACGAGGTCGTGGGGCTGGCGAGCCGCTGGGTGGAGAAATACGGCTTCGACACGCTGAAGCTCAAGGGCGGCTATTTCAGCCCGGAGACCGACCGCGCGACGCTCGAGGCGCTGCGCGACACCTTCGGGCGCGACATGAAGCTGAGGCTGGACCCGCAGGGTTCGTGGACCATTTCCACCGCCATCCGCATCGCGCGCGATCTCGAGCGCGTCGGGCTCGAATATCTCGAGGATCCGGTGCTCGGCATCTCGTCCATGGCAACGGTTCGCAAGAACGTCAATCTACCCCTGTCGACGAATATGTGCGTGACCAAGTTCGAGGAGTTCGGACCGGGCCTCGCCGCGGGCGCCGTCGATATCGTGCTGTCCGACCTGTGGTACTGGGGCGGCATGCGGCCCACCATCGAGCTCGACCGGCTGTGCGCCACGACGGGGCTCGATGTCGGCATCCATTCGAGCACCGAGCTCGGCATCGGCTGGGCGGCGATGATCCATGCGGGTGTCGCCATGCCGCACTGTTATCTCGCGGCCGACGCCATGTACCTGCATCTGACCGACGACATCATCAAGGGACCGATGCTGCTGCCCGTCGACGGGCGCATCGCGCCACCGGAAGGGCCGGGCCTCGGGATCGAAGTCGACGAGGAAAAGCTCAAGAAATACAGTGCGTTGGCGCAATCGGGCGCGGCCGTCGACCGCTTCCTCGATCCCAGCCTCGCCGACAGCGAACGGCCGGGCTGGTTCCCCTCCATGCCCGCCTGGTAGGATCGTTCCATGCACAGCTCGCGCCGCTTCCCGCCCGTCCAGTCGCCCGAAGAGATTACGCCGGACATGGTGACGGAGCGGCTGAGCTACAGGCTGCAGAAGCTTGTCGGCACGGGGCGGCGCTGGAGCTATTTCGGCGTGGCGGCGCGCACGCAGATCGACGTGCGCACGCTCAAGGCCTATGTGCAGGGTACCGCCTGCCCGAGCCTCGTCAAATACAAGCATCTGCTCACCGTGCTCGGGCCCGAGATCGGCATCGAGTTCAACATCATGAAGGGCTGGCCGCCCCGTTCGGCGGTGATGCCGCCGGACGCCATCGATCTGGGCGAGCTACGCGCCGATCTGCTGCAGAGTCTCCGGGTTCTCGAGGACGTGCTCGACAGCGACGAGCGGGTCGAGGACACGCTGGTGGCGGACGAGGACGCGACCGAGGCGCATGAGGCGGAAGCGGACGGCATCGAGACGCTGCCCGAATTCCGCATGCCGCTGCGCGTCGAGGAGATCGACGCGGCCGCCGTCGCGGTGCGGCTCGGCTACAGGCTGGAAAAGATGATCGGGCCGGGGCGGGTCTGGTCGCTCGCCGATGCGTCCGAGGCCACCGGCATCGACCGGCGCACGCTGCAATCCTACGTCAATGGCGAGGCCTGTCCCAACCTCGCGCGCTATCACCGGCTCGGCTTCGTGCTCGGTCCGCAGGTCGGGGTCGAGCTGGCCTACATGATCGGCTGGGAGCCCCGCTACAGCCAGCCGGCGACGCTGCCGCGGCATCAGAGCGAAGAGCTGGAGCAGGCGCTGCGGCATGCCGTCGGCGCCATCGACCAGTTGCTCGATCCCGCGCTCGGCCAGCACGCCGTACGCCTCATCCGGCGCAACGACAGGGTGGCGCTGGCCGAGCCGGACGCCCACGGTGATGCGGTGCCGGCCCGGCTCAGGCTTATTGCCGAAGAACCCTAGAACTTGCCGTAGTCGCGATAGAGCTGGGCGAGCGAAATGCCCGGCTTGATCTCGGCGCGGATACGGTTCTCGTTCTCGCCCACGCTCTCGGCCTTTTCGAGCACTTGCAGCGTGACCTCGGCGGGGATCACCAGCACGCCGTCCTCGTCGCCGAAGATGTAGTCGCCCGGCGACACGCGTACGCCTCCCACGGTGGCGGTGCATTCAAAATCGACGACGTTGAAGCGGCCGATGGCGTCATAAGGCGTGGTGAAGCGATGAAAGACGGGAAAGCCCGCGCGGCGGATGAAGCCCGTGTCGCGGATGCCGCCATCGACGATGGCGCCGACGCAGCCGCGGCTGGCCGCTCCCGCGCTCCACAATTCGCCCCACACGCCGGTGACGTTCTCGCCGCCGGTGTCGTAGACGGCAATGACGCCGGGGCGGAAATGATCGATGACCACAGGGCCCTTGCGCGTCTTGGTATCGAGCGAGGCATCGGGCTGGCCGACGATCGTGAAGGCTGGCCCCGCGATCACCGTCGTCGGGTCGAGGGGGCGAAGGGCATGGCTCATGGCCTGGTGCCTCAGTCCCAGATCGTCCAGTGCGTCGGCCACGGCAGGCGAGTAGAGGCGCCTGAAGCGGTCGGCGACGGCGGTGGAATGCGCGTCCACGGAAATTCCTTTCGATAGCGGGCGGAGCCTGCCTGCAGTCCCGCCCAGTTCCGGAGAGCACCGCCCGTGCGGTGCGGCTCTGGGGCGTCCGCAAACCGGTGGCCCCGGCGATCACAATACCCAGCGGCGCGCACAAATCCCTGAGTGTTCCGTGCAGCCCGGCGTGGCGCGGTGCGCTCTCGGCCCAATCGATCATTGAAATGCAGCCGCAAGCCTGAAACCAAGGCGCTCCAATCCGTGCCCGGCCTGCCGGCGCGGGACAACGAGCGGGGAGACAACATGGCCGGGCCGCGCGCTTACGCATTCAACAGGCTGCCGCTGCTGCCGCTGCTGCCGGCGGTGGTGCTGGTTTTCGTGTTCCTGGTGCTGCCGGGCCTGCTCGTCGCGGTGATCAGCTTCCGCCCCGGATCGAGCTTTGCCATCGGCAACATCTTCACCGGCTCGTTGAGCCTCGAGCACTACCAGAAGCTGTTCGCGAGCGGCGACTTCCTGCCCACGCTCTATCGCAGCATCGTCTATGTGGTGGCGGTCGTCGGCGGCTCGGCGATCATCGGCATGGCGACGGCCATCGTGCTGCAGCACCGCTTTCCCTCGCGCGGCGTCGTGCAGCTGCTGCTGCTGCTGCCCTGGGCGGTGCCCGGCGTCGTCGTGTCGATCCTCTTCCTGTGGATGCTGAACGAGAGCTTCGGCGTGGTGAACGCCATTCTTCTGTGGACCGGCATCATCGACAAGCGGGTCGGCTGGCTCACCGACGTCAACTACGCCATGATCGGCGTGCTGATGCCGACGATCTGGAAGACCTATCCGTTCATCGCCATGTCGCTGATCGCCTCGATGAAGGCGATTCCCGCCGCACTCTACGAGGCGGCCGACATCGACGGCGCCAACCAGCTGCAGAAGTTCCTGCATGTGACGCTGCCCTCGATCGTGCCGGCGCTGACGCTGTCGGTCATCATCACGGCGCTGCTCTCGTTCAAGGAATTCGACTTCATCTATCCGTTGACCGGCGGCGGTCCCGTCAACGCCACGGAGACGCTGGCCATCCGCATCTACAACGAGGCGTTCCGCTTCTTCCGGCTCGAGGATGCATCGGCGACCGGCATGCTGACGACCATCGTCGCCGCGCTGCTCGCCGGCATCGGGTACAACTCGCTGCGCAAGGAGTACTTCCGATGAGCGCCCTCCGCCACCTGCCCGGCCTGCGCAGCGTCGCCGCCTGGGCCCTCGCCGCGGCAGTGCTGACGCCGGTCTACTGGCTGCTCGTCACCGTGGTGTCGCCGACGCGCCAGATCCTGAGCCGCAATCCAAGGCTCGTGCCGTCCTGGGACACGATCGATCTCAGCGCCTTCGTGCGCGTCTTCACCGAGCGGCCGGTGCTTATGTGGCTCGGCAATTCGACGGCGGTGACGGTGGTTGCGATCATCGTCACGCTGCTCGTGGCGATGCCGGCCGGCTATGCCATCTCGCGCGCCAAGGGGCGGCTGCGCGACGTCGTGGGCTACCTGCTGCTGATGTCGCTGGTGCTGCCCGCCACGCTCATCATCATCCCGATCTTCCAGGCCTATTCG
>PJUF01000368.1_pt1 | contig 34702 bp, 32 predicted proteins | sample 1512191 | NCBI WGS metagenome assembly PJUF01 (sample SAMN08177673, study PRJNA422409) | Feces metagenome, whole genome shotgun sequencing project. | isolation source: Chicken feces (3) enriched on wood chips | host: Gallus gallus | place: USA: Madison | collected 2015-01-15 | reverse complement strand
GAGGCGGCGATCACCCATGCCGAGTTTTTCGAGGATATCGCGGCGGACGGGATTGCGCGCCTTGGCGCAAAGCCGCTCCACGCGGCCATCGGTGTCGTCGGCATTGAGCGTCGTCAGGTCGATCAGCGTTATGGCCTTCAAAAGCCACGCCAATTGGTAATCCTTCTTGACCGTGCGCCGCGCGCCGATGCTGCCGGCCCGACGCTCCAGCGCCGAGCGGTTCATCCGCACCCGCTCCACCCAATCAAGATCCAGGGGATAGCCTGGATTGCGTTGATGAACGGGTTCGTGGCCCTTGGTGTTATCGACGACCTTGAGGCTCATAATTCCTCCACCAGCGCGGGAATGAGCTTTTTGAGCTTCTCCGCGCCTTGCACGGCCATGTGCTTGGTATGCTCATGGCTGATATTTTCACTCGACAGGCCCGCGCCCATATTGGTGATGGACGAGCAGGCCCAGACCTTGAGGCCAAGAAAGCGGCCCAGGATGACTTCTGGCGCCGTGGACATGCCGACGGCATTGGCGCCCAAGCGGATCGCCATCTGGATTTCGGCGACGGTTTCGAAGCTCGGGCCGGAATACCAGAGATAGATGCCCTCTCCGAGCCGGTAGTCGAAGTCGCTGGCCAGCCGCGTCGCCCGCGCGCGCAGGTCGAGGTCGTAGCAGTTGACCATGTTCACAAAACGGCGGTCCGTCGCCTCGCCGATCAGCGGGTTCATGCCAGCATAGTTGATGTGATCGGCAATCAGCATGAGGTCGCCGGGCTGGAAACGAGCGTCGACCGAGCCGGCAGAATTGGTCAGCAGCAGGGTTTCGGCGCCAAGATCGGCCAGGGTTTCGAGCGCGGGCCGCATGGCCGCGGCATTGCCGTGCTCGTAATAATGCTCGCGACCGGTGAGGACGGCGATGCGCTTGCCCGCCATGGTGCCGATGATGAGATCGCGGCCATGGCCGGACACGCCGCCACCGGGAAAGCCCTTGAGTTCGGAATAGGGAATGGTGATCCTGTCATCCATCAGCTCGGAGATGGAGGAGAGACCCGAGCCGAGGACCAGAGCTGCGCTGATCGGCTCGCTACCGGCGATCTTGCGGATGGTCTTGGCGGGTTTGGTCACTTGCTCAGGAACTCCGGACCAAAACTGTGCGGCAGCAATTGCCCCAAGGTCTGTATAAGCGGCTCGCCGTCCACGCCGTGGGAGACGACCTCCACATCGAGATCGGCGAATTCGCGGATGCGCTGGCGGCAGCCGCCGCAGGGGGTGACGGGCGTGGTGCCGGGGCCGGTCACATAGATGCGCATAATACGTTTTCCACCACCGGCGAGCATGGCGGCGATGGCGCTCGGCTCGGCACAATTGCCGACCGGATAGGCGGCGTTCTCGACATTGCAGCCGGTATAGATATTGCCATCGTCGGCAAGGATCGCCGCGCCGACCGGAAAATTCGAATAGGGCGCATGGGCCCGCGCACGAACGGCTTCGGCGGCCTCGAAAAGGGCCTTGTCCAGGTTGGTCTCAGTCACTGCATCCTCCGATAAACAAGGTCGTTTGCTCACTGACTGTCATCCCGGAGAAGGCCGGGATTCATCTCGATAGATGAGGATGGGCCCCGGCCTTAGCCGGGGTGACAATCGAGGTCGTTGCGGCACCGCGGCCGAATGAGATGCCCTACCGCTCCTTGGTGTAGGGAATACCGGCGGCCTTAGGTGCGACGGCGCGGCCGATAAAGCCGGCCAGAAGGATCACCGTCAGAACATAGGGTAGCGCCTGAATGGCCTGGACCGGGACTTCGCCGATAATGGGGAAGACCTGGCCCTGGATGCGGAACTGTACCGCATCGAGGAAGCCGAACATGAGGCAGACCAGCAAAGCCGGACCCGGCCGCCACTTGGCAAAAATCAGCGCGGCGAGCGCGATATAGCCGCGGCCAGCCGACATGTTGTTGTTAAAGCCGGCCGACTGGGCGATGGAGAGATAGGCGCCGCCAATGCCGACGAGGACGGCTGTGATGATCAGCGCCTGATAGCGCAGAAGCGTCACCGAAATGCCGGCCGTGTCGATGGCCTTGGGGTTTTCGCCCACGGCGCGCAGGCGGAGACCGAAGCGGGTGCGGAACAGCACCCAGGCGGTGATGGGCACGGCGATGAAGGCAAAATAGGTGATGATGTTGTGGCCCGAGATCAGCTCGAAATAGATCTGGCCGATGATTGGGACTTCGCGCAGTTCGTTGGCGAAGGGCAAGGTGATGGGATTGAAGCGCTGATCGCCGGAAAGCTGGGGCGTATAGCCGCCGCGCTTGAACCAGGACTGGCCGAGGAAGGTGGTGAGGCCGGCGGCGAGGAAATTGAGCGCCACGCCGGAAATGGTCTGGTTGCCCTTGAAGTTGATCGAGGCCAGGCCATGGATGCCGGAGAACATCAGGGCCGCGCCGATGCCGGCGAGCAGCCCGAGCCAGGCCGAGCCGGTGACGGCAGACATGGCGGCGGCGGCGAAGGCGCCGGCCAGCAGCTTACCCTCGAGCCCGATATCGACGATGCCGGCACGTTCCGAATAGAGGCCGGCAAGGCAGGCGAGGATCAGCGGCACGGCGAGGCGCACGGTGGAGTCGAGGATGAGGGTGATGTCGACGAGATAGGCGTCCATCATTTGGCTCCCGTCGCGGGTTCTGATCGGGCCAGTATCCTGGCCAGCGGCCCACGCAGCATGTCGCCCATGGCGCCAGTGAAGAGGATGACCAGCGCCTGGATCGTGACGATCATTTCGCGGGTAATGCCCGGCATCTGGAAGGCCAGTTCCTGCCCGCCCTGGTAGAGAATGCCGAAGAGCAGCGCCGAGAGGCCCACACCGATGGGATGGCCCTTGCCCATGAAAGCAACGGCAATGCCGACGAAACCGGCGCCGTTGACGAAATTGAGGATGAGACGGCCCTGCACGCCACCGACATTGTTGACCGCCACCATGGCAGCCAGCATGCCGGCCATGGCCATGACGATCATGATCATCTTCTGGTTGGAAATGCCGGCATAGTTGGCGGCAACGGGGTTATGGCCAAGGGCACGGACGGCATAACCGAACTTGGTGCGCCAGATCAGCCAATAGACGAAGAACAGGGCCGCAATGGCGAGGAAAAAGGTGAGATTGACCGGCGAATTGCGGAAGAGCTCGATGAATGAGCGCAGCTGCGGCACGCGGGTGATGGCTTCGAGCGGCGCGCTTTCGTCGGAATTGACGCCGGCGGGCTTGAGAACGCGGCTGATGAGGAAGCCCATCAGCGCGGTGGCGATGAAGTTGAACAGGATCGTGGTGATGACGATGTGGCTGCCGCGCTTGGCCTGGAGATAGCCGGGCACGAAGGCCCAGAGCGCGCCGAAGGCGGCTCCGCAGACGATCATCAGCGGGAAGACGATGGCCCAATGCATGCCGTTGAGCGCCAGGCCAATTAGGATGACGCCGAGGCCGGCCACATAGGCCTGGCCCTCGGGGCCGATATTGAACAGGCCCGCATGATAGGCCAGCGACACGGCGAGGCCGGCGAAGATGAAGTCGGTGGTATAGTAGAGCGTGTAGCCGAAGCCCGAGCCGTAGCCGAAGGCGCCGTAGAGCATGATGCCCACGGCCTGCAGCGGGTTCTGGCCGACGGCCAGAACGATGAGCCCGCCAACGAGGAAGGCGAGGACGACATTGAGCAGAGGCAGGAGGACGACATCGGCCCAGCGTGGCAATGGGGTCATCAGTTGGTATCCCTGCCGGAATTGTTCTTGGGGCTCATCTCGACCAGCGTCTGCTGGATCGGCGTCTCATGCGCGGGCAAGGTGCCCGGTTCGGTAACGACGCGATCGGGGTGAGAGCCCGTCATCAGGAGGCCCAGTTCTGTCTCGTCGGCGGTGGCCGGATCGGCCTCGCCCACGATATGGCCGTCGAAAAGCACGAGGATGCGATCGGACAGCGAGCGGATTTCGTCGAGCTCGACCGAGACGAGCAGGATGGCCTTGCCCGCATCGCGCATCTTGATGATCTGGTTGTGGATGAATTCGATGGCGCCGATATCGACGCCGCGGGTCGGCTGGCCGACGATCAGCACGTCCGGATCGCGCTCCATTTCGCGCGCCAGCACCAGCTTCTGCTGGTTGCCGCCGGAGAAGTTGGAGGATTTGAGATCGAGGTTGGCGGGGCGGACATCGAACTTCTTGATATAGTCCTCGGCCGTGGCGCGGGCCTTGCCGATATCGAGGCCAAGGCCGTCGCCATATTTGTCCTGGTAGCCGAGGATGGCGTTTTCCCAGGCCATGAAATTGGTGACGAGGCCCATGCGCAGGCGGTCTTCGGGCACATGGGCGAGCCCGGCGAGGCGCGCCCGGGCGGCGCCGTCGTCGCCGTCGAGCGAGAGCGGCTTGCCATTGACGGAAATGGTGCCCCCCAGCTGGTCGCGCATGCCGGCGATGGATTCGAGCAATTCGGACTGACCATTGCCGGCGACGCCGGCAATGCCAACGATTTCGCCGGCGCGGACCTGGAAGCTGATATTCTTGACGCGCGGCACCTTGAAGTCGTCGGTGACGATGAGGTTCTTGACGTCGAGCAGGACCTGGCCGGGATTGGCTGGGCCCTTTTCGACGCGCAGCAGCACGCGGCGGCCGACCATGAGCTCGGCCAGTTCGCCCGGCGAGGTCTCGCTGGTCTTGAGGGTGCGCACCATGGCGCCCTGGCGCATGACCGAGACTTCGTCGGTGATGGCCATGATCTCGCGCAGCTTGTGCGTGATGAGAATGATGGTCTTGCCCTCTTCGCGCAGCTTGCCAAGGATGCGGAACAGGTGATCGGCCTCGGCCGGCGTCAAGACGCCGGTGGGCTCGTCGAGAATGAGGGTCTCGGCGCCGCGATAGAGGGCCTTGAGGATTTCGACGCGCTGCTGCTGGCCGACCGACAGATTCTCGACAATGGCGTCCGGATCGACTTCCAGACCGTAGTCTCGGGCCAGTGCCTTGAGCTGTTCGCGCGCCCTCGCAAGGGTGGGACGCAGAAGGGCGGAGTCCTCGGCACCGAGGACGACATTCTCGAGCACGGTGAAATTGTCGACCAGCATGAAGTGCTGATGCACCATGCCGATACCAAGCGCCAAAGCATGGCGGCTGTCGGTGATGGTCTGGGGTGCGCCATTGACGCGGATTTCGCCGCTGTCGGCGGTATAGAAGCCGTAGAGGATCGACATCAACGTCGATTTGCCGGCGCCGTTTTCGCCGACGATGCCGTGCACGGTGCCGCGCCGGACCGCGAGATGGATGTCGCGATTGGCGTGGACGGGACCGAAATGCTTGTTGATGCCGACAAGCTCGATAGCGAGCGCTGAGGCAGCGGCCCCGGGGGACCGCTGCTCGTTTGTCGGGTTAAGACCTGTCATCGCAGTCCAACCCTTTGTTATGGGAGCCTTAGAGGGCTTCGCAGGTCTTGTCGGTGCGGAAATCGTGCACGGTGACAGCGCCCGAGATAATGTCGGCGGTTGCCTTTTCGACGGCAGCCTTCATCTCGTCGGTGATGAGCGAGGCATTGTTGTCGTCAAATGCGGCGCCAACGCCTTCTTCAGCCAGACCGAGGGTGATCACGCCCGGCTCCCAGGTGCCGTCCTCGACGCCCTTCATGGCGTTGTAGGTGGCAACGTCGACGCGCTTGAGCATCGAGGTCAGGACCGAACCGGGGTGCAGGTGGTTCTGGTTGCTGTCGACGCCGATCGAGAACTTGCCCGCGTCCGCTGCGGCCTGCAGCACGCCGGCGCCGGCACCACCGGCGACCTGGAAGATCACGTCCACGCCCTGGTCGAGCTGCGAACGGGCGACTTCGGTGGCCTTGACGGGGTCGTTGAAGGCTTCAAAGCCGGTACCGACATAGGTCTCGACGACTTCGATATCGGGGTTCACGGACTTGGCGCCCTGGGCATAGCCGCAGGCGAAGGCTTCAAGCAGGTCGAAGTTGAAGGCCGGCACGACGCCGATCTTGCCCGATTCCGACTTCATGGCCGCCAGGATACCGACGAGGTAGGAACCTTCATGCTCCTTGAAGACGACGGACTGGACGTTAGGCAGGTCGACGACGGTGTCGATGATGGTGAACTTGGTATCGGGGAATTCCGGCGCGACGGCGCGCAGCGCGGTTTCCCAGGAGAAGCCCGGCAGGACGATCGGGTTGTTGCCGCGCGAAGCGAACTGGCGCACGGCCTGCTCGCGCATGGCGTCGCCCGAGATTTCCAGATCCTGGTAAGCGCCGCCTTCTTCCTTGAAGCGCTCGGCACCGGTATAGGCCGCTTCGTTGAACGACTTGTCGAACTTGCCGCCGCCGTCATAGACGAGGGCGCCGTCGGCAAGCGCAGCACCAGCCATGAGAGCGCTCAGCGCAACACCGCTGACAACGGCCTTGGAAAGCATCGAGATTTTCATTGATTTACGTCTCCCTGTCTCGCACCAGCGCCGGGGCAGAGCCCCTGGATCGATCTGTGTGCGCTAACGAGGGATAAAACCGCGCAATGGCCTCTGCCGCAAGAGGGCAGGCATTGAATTTTTCCGGATGGTCAAAATTTGCGTGGATCATGCGCCCGGGCGGGGGCGCGCGGTGACCGATCAGATGCGCTGGAGAAGCGCCTGGAACAGGGCGGCCAGGTCTAGATCGGCGTAGAGCGTGACCAGAACCGCAATGGCGGCAATGAGGTAGAGGGCAAGACTGTCGCGGGACTGGGTGGTCATGATCGGATTTAATACAAATTGCGTTGAACCGCTTTGTCTTTACCCGATGCCCCGCGGCGGAATCATGGCAGGGAGAAGGCCGATTTCGGCATGGTTAGCAATGCTTTAACGCTGATCAATGAGGCCCGAGCGGCACGATGTCGACGCCCATGGCCGCGGCGAAGCGCTCGAAGAAGCCGTCGATGATCTTCTGGGCCGAATTGCCGACGATGGCCTTGCCCAGCTTCATGATCTGGCCCGAGGCGCCGCCCTGGGCATGGAAGGCGAGGAGTGTGCCCTCGCCATCGTCGGCCAGGGTGATGTCAGCGGCGCCTTCGGCGAGACCCATGAGCCCGCCCTTGCCGCGACCGGAAAGGGTATAGCTTTGCGCAGGAACGACGTCGGAAAGCGTGAGCTCGCCTTTGAACACCGGCTTGACCACGCCAAGATTGACGGTGATCGCGAGATCCAGCGCATCCGGCCCGGACCAGGCGATGTGGCTGCAGCCGGGAATGGCGGCCTTGAGCATGGCGGGATCGTTGAGAGCATTCCAGACGTCCATGCGCCCGGCATGGATGCGATAGCGTCCACCGAAATCCATCAGGCCGACCGTCCGGGAAAGTGCAGGCGACGGCGGGGTGAAGGCATGGGCAGGTCCAACTCTTTACGTGCGGCTTTTTCGCACCAATATGGACTAAATAGTTGGCCGGCCGTGCAGTTGCAATTGTCAGAGCGGGCGGCAGACGCAATCTAGGGCTTACCGGCCCTTGCGCCGGACCGGCCCATTTTTGAGGAGCCCCGCATGACCGACCAAGTGACCACCACTGCGCCCGCGCCCACCACGACCGTTCTGGCCGAAAAGCCGCTGCAGTATCTGGACAAGGCGGTCAATGCCATCCGCGACCTCGGCATCTGGCCCGAAAACCAGGGCGAACAGCCGATTACCGGGCTGCTGCAGCAGATTACCGAACTGGATGAGACGCGCGTGATCCTGATCGGCCGCACGCTGAGCCAGGCCAGCGCCTTCAACGAAGTGGTGCGCGAACAGGTCGCCGCCATGCAGATCGGCGAGCGCTACGAGGACATCACCAAGGGCTTCGACTCGATCCGGGACGACGCCAAGGGCATGGTCGACCAGTTGCAGGACAACAAAATCGACCTGTTCGAACGCGCTTCGAACGTGTGGATGAAGATCAGCCGCGGCGATATCGCCTCGCGCTTCAACAAGATCCGCGACACCTATCTGTCGGTGACCCGCGACACCAAGGACCAGATCGATCGCGAACACACGATCCTCGAGGCCTATCGCGACTTCCGTGGCGCGCTGAAGCAGGCCGAGGTGATGGCGCTGGAAGTGCTGGCGACGGCCGAGCAACGCCTCGAGGAAAAGAAGAATATCCTGCAGAAAGCCTCGGACGAACTGGCCGCCTATGCCGGCACGGTGCCGGCGGATCGGGCGCGGCTCGAAATGGCGCGCGACGAGCGACTGCGGGAAATGCAGAACGAGGAAAAGCGCTACCAGATCGCCAAGGACCTCTCGGACAACCTCACCATCTCCTACAATACGTCGGAAGTGGTAATGGCGCGCCTGATGCAGACCACCAATGCCAAGGAGCGCGTCTATCAGCAGTCGATCAGCTTCTTTTCGACCAACGAGACGGTGCTGACGGCGCTCAGCGCCTCGTTTACCGGCATGTTCGGCCTGCATGAATCGACCGAGACGCTCAATGCCATGAAGGAGGGCATGAGCAAGTCGCTCGAAACGCTCTCGGAAATCGGCGACAAGGTGCAGGAAGAAGCAGTGCGTGCCGGCTATGGCCCGACCGTGCGCGCGGATGCGGTCAAGAAGCTGGTCGATAGCGTGGTCAACTTCCAGGAGAAGAGCCGCACCATCATCAACGAGATGCGCGTCGCCTCGACCAAGAATTCGGCGGAAATCCGCGATGCGGTGGAAGACGGCAAGCGGCGCCTGGCGACGCTGGCGGCAGAGGGCAATGCCCTCCTGCTCGAAACCCGCAACTGAGAGGCCGGGCAAAAAGCGGTGAACAGCATCCATGAGTGACGCGCCGGCAAAGGCCGCTGCCCCTCTCGATGAAGTCATGCTGGCGATGGACGTGGTCGACACGCTCCGTCACCGGCAGGACCTGGTGACGCGCGAGCTCGACGGCGCGGCGCGGGAAAAACAGCTCATCGAAAGGCTGCGCTCGGTCTATCACCAGCAGGGCATCGAGGTGCCCGATCATATCCTCAAGGAAGGCGTCGCAGCGCTGGCCGAGAGCCGGTTTACCTACGAGCCCCCTGCCCCGAGCTTCAAGACCACGCTGGCACGGCTCTATGTCGGCCGCAAGCGCTGGGGCAGGCCGGTGCTGGCGGTGCTGGCTGCCCTTATTGTTCTGGGGGTGGGCTATTTCGGCGTTTGGCAACCCTATCAGCGCGGGCAGGCCGAGCAGGCCCGTCTCGAACTCAGCGAAGGCCTGCCGGCGCAGATGGATGCGCTCTACCAGACCATATACGAGGAAACCAAGGTGCAGGCGGCGGTGACGCAGGCCGACGCCCTGGTCAGCCGAGGCAAGGCGCTGGCCGCCGAAGGTAATCGTGCCGGGGCCCAGGATGCAGTGACGCGCCTCACCGCGCTGCGCGACCAGTTGCGGCTCGAATATTCGTTGCGCGTGGTCAACCGCGAGGGCGTGCAGTCGGGCTTCTGGACATTCCCCGAGGTCAATACCGACGCGACCAATTACTACATCGTGGTCGAGGCCCTGAACCCCGATGGCCAGGCGCTGTCGCTGCCGATCCTCAACGAGGAAACCGGCCAGACCGAGACGGTCGCGGTCTGGGGCCTGCGCGTGCCCGAGGACGTCTACAATGCGGTGGCCGCAGACAAGAATGACGACGGCATCATCCAGGGCAACCTGGTCGGCCGCAAGTCGAGCGGCTTCCTCGATGTGCAATACGCCGTGCCCGTCCTGGGCGGCGCCGTGACCCAGTGGTAGCCCGATGAGCATACGCGGCCCCCAGGCCCTGGCCAGTCTCGAAGAAGCGATGCGCGACATCCGCCGCGAGGAGGATGAAGTCTCCAAGCGCGTGGCGCGCGCCGCCGAGCGCTTGAGCAAGACGCGCGAACAGGAAGCCGAACTTTTCCGCCAGCTGGCGCGGCTGCGGCTCGACCCGACGCTGCAACCGGAGCTCGACGGCCGCATTTCCGGCGCCGAGGCCAAGGCGCGGGACATGCTCAAGGCCCATGCCAAGGATGTCAGCAAGGCGGAAGCGGCCATCAACGGCCTCGATGCGCGTCGGGTCGACCTTGCCGATCGGCGTGCCGCGGCGCTGGCCCGACTGGAAGACCAGCAGAGCAAGCTTGCCGCCCTGACGCGGGAGCAGGCGAGCCGACTGGCGGCCGACCCGGCTTTTGTAGCGCAGCGCAGCGAGACCGAGGAACTGGACCGGATTGCCGAGCAGTCCATGCGCAAGACGCAGCAAGCGGAGACCGACCGCGAGGAAAAGGGGCGCCCCTATCGCGACGATCCGCTCTTCATGTATCTCTGGGAGGCCGGTTACGGCACTTCGGCCTATCGGGCCAATAATCTCGTGCGCTATTTCGACGGTCTAGTGGCCGGACTGATCGGCTTTGCCAAGGCGCGGCCGAACTATGCCATGCTCAACGAAATCCCGCTGCGGCTGCGCGAACATGCCGAATTGCAGGAAGCCAATGTGACGGCCGCCGAGGCCCGGCTGGCGGCGCTGGAAGCCGAAGCGGTGGACGCTGCCGGGGGCAAGCCGATGCGCCAGGCCGTGGCGCAGGCGCAGGCCGAGATCGATGCGCTCGATACCGAAATCACCACGGTCGAAGACGAGCGCGATGACGCCGCAGCGGCGTTGCAGGCGCTGGCCGAAGGGCGCGATCCGGCTTTCGAAAGTGCGGCAAGCGAGCTGGCGGCGGCGCTGGGGCGCGAGGATATCCAGACGCTGCTGGCCGATGCGCGTCTCACCCGCACCGGGCAGGACGATACGATCGTGGCGCAGATCGACGACGTGCGCTCGCGCCTGCGCGAGGAGCAGGAAGAAAGCCGCGAACAGCAGGAGCGCCTCAAGACGCTGGCGGCGCGGCGGCGGGAGCTCGAAGACATCCAGTGGGAATTCAAGAAGCAGCGCTTCGACGATCCGGGCTCGAGCTTCAAGGAAGATCGCCTCGTGGGTGACCTCCTCAACGACTTCCTGCGCGGCGGCATTTCGGCAGCCAGCTACTGGGACCAGTGGCGCAAGAGCCAGAACTGGGCCCCGGGTAGCGAATGGGGCGCCGGCTACCGGCCGACGCGCGAAAGCCGGTCCAGGGACCCCTGGCCGCCAAGCGGCGGCGGCTTTCAATGGCCCGACAGCAGCATCGGCGGATCGCCGGGCCGCAAGTCACGGCCTTCGGGCGGCGGCTTCGGTGGCGGCTGGGGCGGGGGCTCATCGGGCGGTGGCGGCTTTTCGCGACCACGCACCGGGTCTTCGGGCACGCGTAAGCATGGCGGCTTCAAGACCGGCGGCGGTTTCTGAATAGACTGGGATGCCTGATGGACGCTGCTCGAGCCGTCATCCTGCATCCCAGATACCGTGGCTAGAGAGGACGCACCCAGATGTTGCGGAAGGTGACGTCCGCATTGTGATCCTGGAGCAGGATCGGTTCGCATCCATGCGGTTCGTAAGTTGGGTAGCCCACATATGAGGTCGTGCCGACCAATTGAACATGGTTCTGCACAAGGACGCCGTTGTGGAACACCGTCATATAGGCCGGCTTGCGCAGCGTTCCGCTGTCCTCGTCAAAGATGGGCGCTTCGAAGACGATGTCGTAAGTCTGCCATTCGCCTGGAGCGCGTGAGGCATTCACGAGCGGAGCGTATTGCTTGTAGATCGCAGCCGCCTGGCCATGGACATAAGTCGGGTTGTCGATGCTGTCGAGTATCTGCACTTCATAGCGACGTTGGAACTTGATGCCGCTGTTACCGCGATCCTGTCCGTCGAATCCTGCGGTCTCGGCCGGGGCTCGCCATTCGATATGCATCTGGACATCGCAAAACGACTGCGCAGTGACGATATCGCGCTCGCCAATGGACAGAACACCTTCGCTGACAGGCCAGTCGATAGCTCCGCCACCCTCGGACGCCTTGGTCCAGGCATCGGTATTGGTGCCGTCGAACAGGATGATCGCATCCGATGGAGGAGCACCTTCCGGCGCATCCACCGAAACCGGCACAGGCTCCCACACATCGGTCACTTCGGACTGGATATGACGCGGAACGTCGTCGAGGGTAATGTCTTGTGCCAGGACCGTGCCGGCCGCGAAGACGCCCGCAAGGGAAACGAGCATGGCAGGACGAATGTAGTTCATGAAAATCATAGATTATCTCCTCCGTGTCACTAGAATACTAGTGCACCATCATAGGAGTCAAATCTGCATCGGTCTCAGTTTGCAGTGGGCTGGGCCATCAGTTCCCAGACATTGCCTTCGCTGTCTTCGAAATAGGCGGAGTAGCCCCATTCGGATTCCGTGCCGGGCGTGATGATGGCGCCGCCGGCGACGAGGACGCGGGCGAGGATGTCGTCGACCGCTTCGGGGCTTTGCGCGCGGTGGCTGAGGACGAAGCCGGGCGTGCCATCGAGGCTTTCCGGCTTGCCGGCGGTCTGGGCGATCTGCTCGCGCGGGAAAAGGACGAAAGAGAATTTTTCGTCGAAGAAGAAGGCGACGTGGTCCTCGCCGGCCGCGATCTGCTCATCGGAAATGTCGAACAGCGTCCGGTAAAAGGCGAAGGCGCGTTCAAGGTCATCGACGCCGACGGTGATGATGGAGATTTCAGGCTTCATGGCTCAGACCTTGTCGCCGCCGGTGGAGAACAGGGCTTCAAACTGGCCATCCTCGATGCGGGCCGCCGCGATCACCGCCTGGGTGCGGCTGTCGACATCGAGCTTTTGCAGGATGGCAGAGACATGCGCCTTGACCGTGGCTTCGGAGATCGAGAGCTCGTAGGCGATCTGCTTGTTCATCAGCCCGTCGCTGAGCATCATCAGCACCCGCACCTGCTGGGGCGTGAGCGTCGAGAGGCGCTTCATCAATGCGGTGTGATCGTCCTCGCCGCCCAAGGTGGTGCCGCCGGGCACGAAGACCTCGCCGGAGAGGACCGTCTCGATGGCGCGGCGGATTTCCGTGGGGCCGACGGATTTGTGAAGATAGCCGGCGGCGCCCAGCTCGAAGGCGCGGCGCACCACGGTATTGTCCTCGACCGCGGAAATGATCATCACCGGAATGTCGGGATATTGGGCGCGCAGCAGGAGAAGGCCAGAAAAGCCGCGCACGCCGGGCATGTTGAGATCGAGCAAGACGAGGTCGCAGTCGCGATCGGCGTCAAGCGCGGCGCTGAGGCTCTCGAGGTCGCCGGCCTCTTCCACGCTGACCGTCGCATCGCCGCCTGCCAGGGTCTGGCGCAGGGCCGCCCGGAACAAGGGGTGGTCGTCGACGATGATGATACGGCGGCGCGTCATGAATCAAACCTGTATTTGTGATCGCTCGGCGGGGTGAATCGCACGGATTTACAGCGGTTCCACTTGCATATTGCGACAATGCTTAACGGGTTCTTTACCATGTTTTCCCAAGAGTGACCGTCATACCTTCGTGTTGAATCGCGAGGGGTCCGTCTGTGTTGACAAGGACCTGTCATGCCCCGCGCCTACAGCCACTCCAATTTTCCAGAACCGGCACACGATCCGGGCGCCAGTGAGTGGCAGGCCCTGCGTGGCGAACTGGTGGCTCTGCTCGACAAGGTCGAGAGCCATTACGGCCAGGGCGAAAGCGAGCCTGAGGCACCGGCCATGGATGGCCTGGCCCAGCGCGTGCGCCAGCTGCGCGACCAGGTGGAGGTGCCCGAGCCGACGACGCGGCGGCGCGAGGCCCTGCGCACCGTCAAGCGCGCGGTCGACCGGTTCAGCGAGCGCGATGTTCCCGCAGCCGAAGCGAACGAGCCGGATGACCTGACTGCGGCCATTGCCGAAATCCGCAGCCGCCAGGGCGCGGCGATGCCGGCGCCGATGCGTCGCTCCACCGATATTCCGGAAATCCGCGAACTGGGGACGCTGGTGGGTGGCATGAGCCAGCGCCTCGAACGCCTCGAAGGCGAGCTCAAGTCGCAGCGCACCAATGGCGGGCAGGTCCGCGAGGTGGCGAGCCAGGTGGAACAGTTGACCCAGGTGGTTGAATTGCTGGCCGGCGCCGTGGGCGAAACCGGCCAGGTCAAGCGCCTTGAGGCCCAGATCGCGGCGCTCGGCGCCATGATCGAGGAGGGTCCGCGCAACGATCTCAGCGTGCTCAATGCCCGCCTCGACGACGTGTCGACCACGGTGGGCAAGCTGGCCGAATTGCAGGCCCAGCAGATGGAGCGCGAAATCGCCCGCGACCAGCGGCGCAATGCCGAGCCCGATGCGGCGCAGTCGCTAACCCCGGCCGTGCTCTCGATCGAGGCCGGCGTGCGCAATGTCTATGACCGGATCGATGCCATCGAGCGCAATGTGGCGCTGTCCTCGGCCGAATTCGAGCGGCTCACCAGCGACATGGCCGCCTTTACCAAGGCTATCGAGGCCAAGGCCGGCAATCCGGGCGAGTTGGCCCAACGCATCGAGGACCTCGTCGCCCGGTTCGATGACACCGATGGCAATCGCGAAATCGCTGCGCTGAAGGTGGAAATGGGCGCGCTGCGCGCCGCCGTGCTCAGCGGCATGGAGCCGCGCTTTTCCCGCATCGAGGGGCAGATCGAAGCGCTGAGCGAACGCATCACCCCCGTCGATACCAAGGCGGTGGAAAGCCAGCTCAAGCAGCTGATGGCCCGCATGGACGATGCCGGGGCGCAGCTCGATGGCCTCGCCCGACTCTATGCGGCGGACGAACGGCCCGATTTCGACACGCTTGCCGACATGGTTGCCGAACGCGCCAGCGAGGCGATTACCCGCAAGGCCCCTCCCCCGGTGGCCATGTTCGGGCCCGACAGCCTCAAGAGCATCGAGGACCGCCTGACCGGCCTCATCAAGTCGGCAGGCAAGACGCCCGATTACGAACAACTGGCCGACCTTGTGGCGACCCGTACTTCCGAAGCGATCCGCGCGCCGATGGCGAACGGGGTGAGCGACGAGAGCATGGCAGCGCTCGAAAAGCGCATGACGGCGCTGCTCAACACAGCAGGCAAGGATACGGCCGAGCGGCTGACGCGGCTCGAGGCGGCGCTGACAGGCAAGGCCGGTGCCGCAACGACCACTGCTGCTGTCGAGACCCCGGCCAAGCCGACGCAGAAGAGCGCGGCGCCAGCACCGGAGCCGGCACCGCCGGCCGATGAATTCGAGCACGCCCTGCGCACCGACGAGCCGTCCAATGGTCGGCTCGATGCGATCCTGGCGGGCCTGGGTCCGGACCGGCGCGACAGCATGCCGGCCAATCCGGCCGACGACGCGCCGCTCGTGGATCGCGGGTTCAAAGACACGGCGCCGGTGCGTTCGGCTCTGGCCAGCAAGGTCGCCTCGGCCGACAGCGTGCGTGCACCGGCCGCCAAGGCGCCGGCAGCACCGGCGGCATCCTTTGATCCCGCAATGGCAGAGCGGCCGCCGCGTCCGCGTTCCAGCTTTGCCGATCTTGATCGCGATCCGTTCGCCCCGGTGGCCAAGCCCGATGCCGACAAGCCGACCGAAGCGGTTGCCCCGGTTTCGAGCACCAGCACTTTCGTTGCCGCTGCACGCCGTGCCCAGCGGGCCAAGCAGGAGGATGCGCAGGCTCCGGAAAACAATTCCGTCATCGCCAAGGCTCTGGCGCGTGTCCGCTCGCGCAAGGATGCCGAAACCGATATCACCGAAGCAAAGCCGGCAACGGAGCCCAAGGCCGAGCGCAAGCCGCGCAAGGCCGAAAAGCCGGCGCCTGCGCCCAAGGCCAAGGCCGCTCCGCCCGTCGCCCCTGCCCTGCCCGAAACCGGGACCGAACGCCCAAGTTTCCTCGCACGCAATCGCCGGCCGCTGCTGCTGGCCGCGACGCTGGTCGCCGTATCGATGCTGGCGCTGAACCTCGTGATGCAGCGCATGGCGCCGGCCGAACCTGCCCCCGCCGAAACCGAGAGTGCTGCCAGCGTCGAACCGGCGGCCAACCCCGCTCCATCGGACGACCAGTCGTCGCTGGTGCCGCCGCGTGTCATCGACATGGTGGACGTGACGTCCACCGGATCGATCAATCCGGGCGAGCCGATGAGCTTTGCCCGATCCTCGACGCTGCCGGTCTCGACGCCGATGCCGCCGACGCTGCAAGCGGAGAATGGCCGCATCGCCTTCGCGCCGCCGCCGCAGCCGGAGGCAGCACCGGACGTGACCGGGTCGATCGCCACGCCGGTGCCTGGCGCCGATACAGTGCGCGAAGACTATGACCTGCCGCCCGAGGCTGTCGGCCCGATCGAATTGCGCGAAGCGGCCGCCAAGGGCAGCGCACAGGCGCAATTCGAGGTCGGCGCCATTCTGGGTGAAGGCCGCGTGCTTGAGAAGAACCCCGAAGAGGCGGCGCGCTGGTACGAGCGATCGGCAGCGCAGGGCTTCGTTCCGGCGCAATACCGGCTTGGCAATCTCTATGAACTGGGTTCGGGCGTCGACAAGGATCTCGAACAGGCGCGGCTGTGGTACCAGCGCGCTGCCGAGGCCGGCAACCGCATGGCCATGCACAACCTGGCCGCGCTTTATGCCGGCGGGGAACTGGGCGAGCAGCAGTTCGAGCTGGCGGCGGAATGGTTCGCCCGCGCCGCAGCGCTGGGCATGACCGACAGCCAGTTCAACCTGGGGATGCTGCATGCCCGCGGGCTGGGCGTGGAGCAGGATTTCGAGCAGTCCTACAAATGGTTCTCGCTGGCGGCGGCCAATGGCGATGCCGATGCCACCAAGGCACGGGACGACATTGCCAAGTCGCTCTCAGCCGAGGCGGTGAGCCGGATCAATGCCGAGGTGCAGGGCTGGAGCATGGAGAAGGTGGACCTGGCGGCCAATTTTGCGCCCATCGGCACCTGGTCGGCTAAGTTCGATCCCGGGCAGGCGGTGACCAATGTCGAAGTGATCTCGCGGGTGCAACAGGCGCTGGCCAAGCTGGGCTTCGATGTCGGCACGCCCGACGGCGTTGCCGGGCCCAAGACGCGCGATGCGATCAGGGCCTTCGAAACGGCGACGGGCATGAGCGAAACCGGCCTTGTCAATCCGCGGCTCCTGGCAGTTCTGGGCAGCCAGCCGGTATAACGGCTTCTCCATTTGACAGCGCCATGGCCCGGACGTAAGCCCGGGCCACATTCTTTTGCCCCATCCGTGCGGGACCTTACCTCTTGTTGACGGACCATCCCTTAGGATGGCCCGTGAAGCCATCTTACGGGACCTGAGGATCTTGCAGATCTATCTGCCGATCGCCGAGCTTTCCGTGAACCTCTTCTTTCTCGTGGGGATCGGAGGGGCCGTCGGCTTTTTGTCGGGCCTGTTCGGCGTTGGCGGCGGATTCCTCCTGACCCCGCTCCTGATCTTTTCAGGCGTGCCGACGGCGGTGGCGGTGGCCTCGGTAACCGGCCAGGTGGTGGCGGCGTCGACATCGGGCGCGCTCAGCCATTACCGGCGCGGCGGGGTGGACCTGCACCTGGCGATGTATCTGGTGATCTCGGGCATTCTGGGCGCCTTTGGCGGCGTAGCGGCGTTCGACCTGTTGCGCCGGGCGGGGCAACTGGACCTCGTCATCGCCCTCGGCTTCCTCGTGCTGCTGGGATCGGTCGGCATATTGATGCTGCAGGAATCGGTGCGGGCGCTGCTCAAGCGCCGGCAGGGCATCGTCGTGCGCGAGCGCCTGCCCAACCAGCACAGCTGGATCCATGGCCTGCCGCTGCGCGTGCGCTTCAAGAAGAGCCGGCTCTATATCAGCGTGCTGCCGGTGCTGGTCATCGGGCTGTTCATCGGCTTCGTGGGGTCGCTGCTGGGTATCGGTGGCGGCTTCATCATGGTGCCGGCGCTGGTTTATCTCTTGCGTGTGCCCGGCAGCGTGGTCATCGGCACGTCGCTCGCTCAGGTGGTGGCGATGATGGCCGCGACAACGGTGCTGCATGCGGTGCAGAGCCAGAGCGTCGATATTCTCCTGGCCTTCTGCCTGATGGTGGGCGGCACGGCCGGAGCGCAGTTCGGGGCGGCAGCGGGCAAGCACCTGCGCGGCGAGCAGCTACGGGGCCTTCTCGCGCTCCTGGTGCTGGCCGTGGCCATCCGGTTCGGGCTGTCGCTGGTGCTGACCCCGAGCGATGTCTATTCCATGGCAGTGGCGAGCCTGTCGCGATGAAGAGACTGTTGTTCGGCATACTGGCGCTCATTGCCACCATGGTCCCGGTCCAGGCGGAGCGGCTGATATCGGGCGTCTCCAACGATACGGTGCAGATCACTTCGAGCTTCGATGGCGAGCGCATGACCTTTTTCGGCACGATCGCGCCGGAAGCCGGATCGCAGCAGCGCTATGTCGAGGGCCCCTATCAGGTGGTGATCGTGATCCTGGGACCTACCCAGGACCGGGTGGCGCGCAAGAAGACCCACAATCTGGGTGTATGGCTCAATACCGAGCAGGTCGAGTTCAAGCGCTTCCCCAGCTATTTCCACGTGATGTCGAGCAAGCGGCTGCTGGAGATCACCGATATCTCGACGCTCAACACCAATTTCATCCTGCCCGAGTCCCATGCCATGGTGCCCAACCAGGCCGGGTTCATGAAGACGCTCAACTTCGGGCGCGAGCTCATTCGCCTGATGTCGGACGAGGGCCTGTTCGGCGTGCAGGAAAACGGCGTGCAGTTCATGGCCGACAATTTCTACTCGGCGCAGCTGACACTGCCGAGCAATGCGCCGCCGGGGCCCTATATCGCCCAGACTTACCTGTTCAAGAATGGCGAGATCATTGCCCGCAAATCCGACGGATTTGCCGTGCGCAAGATCGATTTCGAGCGGTTCCTGGCGCAGTCTTCGACCCAGCAGCCCCTGCTCTATGGGCTTGCCTGCGTCGCACTGGCGCTGTTCACCGGCTGGCTGGGCGGCGTGCTGTTCCGGCGCTAGCCTGCGACAAGCCGCTTGACCGGAACGGGATAGGTGCGGTCGCGGCCGAGCATGACCACTTCGAGCGCCGGCCAGTGGAAGAGGCCGAAGAAGGCTTGGGACAGGATGTTGAGGGCCCCGGTTGAGCTGCCATAGGCCGGCAGGATCATAAGGCGGCTATCGTGCACGAAGCAGGGCTTGCGCGTGCTGCGACCCTCCATGGCGAGGCGGGCGGCAGGGTGGAGGTGCCCGGCAACCATGCCCGAATGCCCCTTTTTCGGCTCATGGGTAAGGAAGAGGCCTTCGATCTGGAGCTCAGGAAGGCAGGTGCCGCCAATGGCGTGCGGCGCCGGATCGTGATTGCCCGAGAGCCAGAGGCATTCGACCGTTTCGGTGATCGTGTCGAGCCGCATCCGGTCGGCGGGCGTGAGCAGTCCTGCGGAATCGGCACGGTGGAAGCTGTCGCCCAGCGCGATGAGGCGGGTGGCGCCGGTGCGCCTGATATCGGTTTCGAGACGCGACAGTGTCATGGCGGTATCGTAAGGCGGCAGCATCTGGCCCCTGCGCGCAAAGCTGGCCATCTTTTCAAGATGCAGGTCCGCCACCAGAAGAGTCTGGCGGGCACGCCAGAACAGGGCGCCTGAATGCAGTGGCTCGAAATTGTGGCCGGCGAAGCGCAGCACGGGAGTGTCCGGTAAGGGGTTGGCGAGGGCGGCGTTGTTCATATGGTCTTTGTATCGTCCGAAACGAAGGCCGCCTCAACCGCCCATTAGGCACGTGGAATTGACTCAGTGTTCCGTCGTCGCCTCTCGCAATAATTCCGCTGCTGCATCAGCCATAGCCGATTCGCGGGCTTCGCCGAAAATCGGTTCCTTGCCGATATCGAGCAGGATCGGCACGGCGAGCGGGGAAACCTGCTGGAGCGGCTTGTGCACGATGTGATGGCGGATGCGGGAGAGCATATGGCCGAGGCGCTCGATATCGAGCAGGCCGCGCGCGGCGTCGCGCCTTGTGGCTTCGATGAGGATGTGGTCGGGCTCGTGCTGGTAGAGCACATCGTAGATGATGTCCGAACTCATGGTGATCTGCCGCCCGGTCTTCTCCTTGCCCGGATGGCGGCGCTCGATCAGGCCGGCGATGATGGCGCAGTTGCGGAAGGTTCGTTTCATGAGCGCCGATTCATCGAGCCAGGCCTCGAGATCGTCGCCCAGCATGTCTTCGGCAAAGAGTTCGTCGAGCGAGAGGCGATCGGTGCGGATCAGCGCGGACAGGTCGCCTAGACCCCAGACAGCCAAGGCATATTCGGAGGCGACGAAGCCCAGCGGCCGGGCGCGCATGCGTTCGAGCCGCCGGGTCAGGAGCATGCCCAGGGTCTGGTGCGCCAGGCGTCCTTCGAAGGGATAGCAGACGAGGAAATTCTGCGTGCCGCGCGGAAAGGTCTCGACGAGAAGACTGTCGCGCCGCGGCAGGACGGAGAAGTCGCGCTGCAGGCGCAGCCAGTCGCCGACCTGGTCGGGCATCTTGTCCCACTCGGCGGGACTATCCATGATGCGGCGGACGCGCTCGGCGAGATAGGTGGAGAGCGGGAAGCGGCCGCCCATGTAAGACGGAATCTTGGGATCCTTGGCGAAGGAGCGGGAAACGAAGGCCTCATTGTCCTTGATGCCTTCGAAAGCGACGATTTCGCCACCGAACATGAAGGTGTCGCCAAGCGACAGGGTGCCGAAGAAGTATTCTTCCATCTCGCCCAGCACGCGGCCCCCAGCGCCGATCGGCCCGGTGGTGCGCCCCTCTTTCTGGCCGCGGGACCTGACGAGGCGAACGCGGACCATGGGCTCTTCGATGATGGTGCCGATATTGAGGCGATATTGCTGGGCGACCGAGGGGTGGGTGATGCGCCAGCGGCTATCGTCCATCTGCTTGAGACGGGCATAGCGCTCATAGGCGCGCAGGGCGTAGCCGCCGGTGGCGACGAAATCGAGAACCTTGTCGAATTTCTCGCGCGCCAGGTCGCGATAGGGCCAGGCGCCGAGAATTTCGGCATAAAGATCGTCGGCCAGGAAGGCATCGGCACAGGCCATGCCCAGCACATGCTGGGCCAGGACATCGTAGCCGCCCGGCAGGGGATCCTCGCTGTCCTGATGACCCTCGGACACCGCCTCGACCGCCGCTTCGCATTCGAGCACTTCGAAGCGGTTGGAGGGCACCAGCAGCGCCTGGGACGGTTCGTCGAGCCGATGATTGGCGCGGCCGATGCGCTGCAGCATGCGCGATGATCCCTTGGGCGCGCCGACCTGCACCACGAGATCGACATCGCCCCAGTCGATGCCGAGATCGAGCGTGGACGTGCACACCACAGCCTTGAGCCGGCCCGAGGCCATGGCTGCCTCGACCTTGCGGCGCTGCTCGACCGAGAGCGAGCCGTGATGAAGGGCGATGGGCAGCATTTCGTCGTTGATGTTCCACAGGCCCTGAAAGAGCAGCTCGGCCTGTGAACGCGTGTTGACGAAGAGCAGCGTCGTCTTGTGCCGCTTGATGGTTTCGTAGAGCTCGCGATGGGCGTAGATGGCCGAGTGACCCGCCCATGGCAGCCGCTCCTCGGTTTCCAGAATCTGCAATTGCGGCGGGGCGCCGCCATCCATGTGCAGGAGGTCGGTCCGGCCGCCGGGATGGGGTTGGGCGATCCAGTCGCGCAGAAGGTCCGGCCTTGCGACGGTGGCCGACAGTGCGGTGATGCGGAGGTCAGGCGCGAGCCTTGCCAGCCGCGCCAGTCCCAGGGACAGGAGGTCGCCGCGCTTGGAGGTGACGAGGGCATGCAATTCGTCGAGGACGACGCGTTTTAGCGTACCGAACATGAGCTCGGCCTGCGGATGGGAAATCAGCAGCGCCAGCTGTTCGGGGGTGGTCAGCAGCACATGGGGTGGCCTGACGCGCTGGCGGGCACGCTTGGAGGCCGGTGTATCGCCGGTGCGGGCCTCGACGCTGATCGGCAGGCGCATCTGGCTGATTGGGGTCGAGAGGTTGCGTTCGACGTCGACGGCCAGCGCCTTGAGCGGCGAGATGTAGAGGGTGTGCAGGCCCTCGAAGTCGCCATCGACCAGATCGGTCAGGGTCGGCAAAAAGCCGGCCAGCGTCTTGCCGGCGCCGGTGGGCGCGATCAGCAGCTGACTGGCTCCGGCCTGGTACGAGCCCAGAACGGCCAACTGGTGCTCGCGCGGGGCCCAGCCACGGGAGGCAAACCAGTCAGCGATGATGGGGGGCAGAAATGCCGGTAAAGTTGACAGGGCGCACCTAATACAAATCGGACACAAACCTATATGATGACACGGACACTGCCAAACGGAGCAAAGCCGATGACAGAAGACTATCGCCCGGAGCCGCGTTCCGCGCTGACGCGATTTATGGGGGGCAGCCCCGTTTCGGTGGTCATCAAGCTGGTGCTGATCTCGCTCATGGTGGGCTTCGTCATGTCGGTGTTCGGCTTCAATGCCGCCGACCTCGTACTCGGCGCCGTGGAGATGGTGCGCGATGCTTTCCGGGACGGCGCGGGCGTGTTCCGGCAGCTGGGTACATATGTGGTGGCGGGTGCGGCGATCGTCGTGCCGGTCTGGCTGCTGCTGCGGCTGACACGGTCGCGCTGACATGGTCCAGACGCTCAGCCTGACGCCGCAGGCGGCCCTGTCGCGGCTCGTTCCGCATATTCTCGAGATGGAAAGCCAGGCGGAGGGGCGACGGATCGCCATCGGCATTGCCGGCGGGCCGGGCACGGGCAAGTCGACGCTGGCGGCCGAACTCGTGACCATGCTCAATGCGGTCAAACCGGGCAGTGCGGCGCTGGTGCCGATGGACGGCTTCCACATGAAGCATGCCAAGATCGAGGCGATGGGGGCGACCGACCGCAAGGGGGCGCCGCATACATTCGAGGGCGCGGCCTTTGTCGGGTTTCTGCACCATCTCAAGCATGCGACCGAGGCGGTAAGCGGCCCCGGCTACAGCCGCAAGATCGAGGATACGGTGGACGATGCCTTTACCGTCGGCGCCGATGTGCGCGTACTCGTCGTGGAAGGCAATTATCTGCTCCTTACCGAAGGGCCCTGGGCGGGGGTCAAGGCCTTGCTCGATTATACAGTCTTCATCCATGTGCCGCGCGAGCTGGTGCGCAAGCGGCTGATGAAGCGCCATGGCGAAGAGGGGCTCTTTACCGAGGAGCGCAACCGCGCCCATATCGAGCGCAACGATCTGCCCAATTACGATCTTGTTGAACAATCGCGGGAACGCGCGGATGTGGTGATGGAACTGCACGTAGAGCGGTGAGCTGTTCCAGGGTAGAGGCCCCCCACACAACCTCCCCCTGAAGTAGGGGGAGGGGCAGATCGCGTGTCCGAAGAGGCTTTTTCGGCGCGGGCACAATGCTAGAAGAGGGCTCCGTTCCGAGTCTTTGCACCATGACCGCCCGCCCGCAGCATCCGTTCGACGTCCGCAGCAAGGATGTCTGGTCCATCGCCCTGCCCGCTTCGATCGCGTTCATTACCGAGCCGATGGTGGGGCTGGTCGACATCACGGTGATCGGCCGGCTGGGCGATGCGGCGCTGCTGGGCGGGCTGGTGCTCGGGGCGCTGGTCTTCGACATCGTCTTTTCGCTGGCCTATTTCCTGCGCATCGGCACGGCGGGACTGGTGGCGCAGGCCGTCGGTTCGCGCGACCCGCGCGACGGGCTGCTGCATGTCAGCCGGGCACTGGTGCTGGGCATTACAATCGGCCTTGCCATGATCGTGCTGGCCGGACCGATCCTCTGGCTGTCGGTCCGCCTGCTGGCACCTGAGGCGGGCGTGGAAGCGGCGCTGAGCGAATATTTCCACTGGCGCATCTGGGCGGCGCCATTTTCGCTGATCAACTACGCCCTGCTCGGATGGTTCTATGGCCGCGCCGCGGCCCGCACCGGCATGATGCTGCAATTGCTGCTGCATGGCATCAATATCGTCGCCAGCATCGGGTTCGTCCATGGATTGGGCTGGGGCGTCGGCGGGGCCGCAGCGGGTACCGTCTTGGGTCAGGCGGTGGCGGCGCTGCTGGGCCTTGCGATCCTCGTGCGTCATTACGGTGGACCCAGGGCGCTGCTGGCGCGTATCGCCCCGGGCGAGTTGCGCGATGCGGCAGCCATCCGCCGCATGTTCGGGCTGAGCCGGGACCTGATGATCCGCTCCATGGCGCTGATGGGGGCCTATGCGTGGTTTGCGGCGCAGGGATCGCGCATGGGCGAGGTGGCGCTGGCGGCCAACGCCATCCTGCTCAACCTGCTCATGGTGGTCGGCTTCTTCCTCGATGGCATCGCGCAGGCGGCCGAGCAGCTGACGGGCAAGGCGGTGGGGGCCAACTGGCGCCCGGCCTTCGATCGCGCCTATGGACTGTCCATGCTCTGGGGGCTGATAATTGCGGTCGGCCTGGGCCTGGTGTGGTATCTCGCGGGCCCGTGGGTCATCGGCTTCATGACCACCAATGCGGCCGTGCGGGAGCAGGCCCTCGCCTATCTGCCGGTCGCGGCTCTCTGCACGATCACCTTCATGCCCGCCTTCGTCTATGACGGCATCCTGATCGGGACGACGCTCAACACGACGATGCGCAATGGCATGGTCGCTTCGCTCGTGGTGTTTCTGGCTGCCGCCATGGTGCTGCAGCCGATCTGGGGCAATTGGGGGCTGTGGGCCGCGCTCCATGTGTGGTTCCTGGCGCGCGGCGGCATCTACTGGTGGGCGCTGGAGCGCCGCAGGGCCGGACTATTCAGCCCGGCCTGAGCTCCATTCCTGCGTCTTCGAGCCCACCAGCTCGGCAATATTGGACTTGCCCGCGGACCGAACGCCGGCCACGAGGCCGCGCTTGATGCGATCAAGCAAGTCGAGGCCGCCAAAGACCAGCGCGGAATAGAGCTGGACCGCGTTGGCGCCAGCCTCGAATTTCTGCAGCGCCGTCTGCGGCGAGTGAATGCCGCCGACGCCGACTATGGGCAGGGTACCGACACGCTGGCGCATCTGTGCCAGGCGCTGGGTCGAAAGCGCAAAGAGCGGCTTGCCCGACAGGCCGCCGGCCTCGTCCGCATGCTCCAGCCCGGCCACCGCATCGCGCGATATGGTCGTATTGGAGACGATGAGGCCATCGAGGTCGGTATCGAGGATCACCCGGGCGACGGCATCCATGCCGGCCTCGTCGAGATCGGGCGCAATCTTCAACAGCACCGGGACGCGGGTCTTTGCCTTGGCGCGGGCGGACAGGACTTCGCCCAGCAACCGCCGCAGGGCCTCGTCGGACTGGAGATTGCGCAGGCCCGGCGTGTTGGGCGAGGAAATGTTGACGGTGAGGTAGTCGGCCAGATCGGCAAAGCGGCGAACGCCGAGGACATAGTCGGCGACGAAATCCTCGCTGTCCTTGTTGGCGCCGATATTAACGCCGAGCGCCGCCGGGACGCGCAGGCCACGAAGGCGCTCGAAAGCGGCGTCGTGGCCCTCATTGTTGAAGCCCATGCGATTGATGACGCCATCGGCCTGCGGCAGGCGGAAAAGGCGCGGCTTGGGATTGCCCTGCTGCGGGCGGGGCGTGACCGTGCCGATCTCGACCATGCCGAAACCCATCAACGCCAGCGGGCGCGGCACTTCGGCATTCTTGTCGAAGCCGGCGGCCATGCCCACGGGGTTCTTGAGGTCAAGACCGCAGAGGCTGGTCGCCAGTTCGGGCGGATCGGGCCGATCCTGCTGTGGCGCCAGACCCAGGCGCAGGGCGGTGATGGTGGCGCCGTGGGCCGTTTCGGGGTCCATGCGCAAAAGCGCGTCCCGGGTGAGGTTGGCGAGGCCGGCATTGCGCAGCAGGGGTGAGAACGCGGAGAGGATCATTGAACGGCCTCGGGCAGGATGCAGTGTCCTTGGGCATCGACACTGATGGGCTCCTGCCACTCGACATGGGCAAGGTCCAGGTGATCGCCATAAAGATGGGGGAAGAGCTGGCCGCCCCGCGACATCTCCCAGGTGAGACCGGTACCCAGGTCTGCGGTCCGCACGGCAAGTAGAACCAGATCGGACTGGTTCCTGAAGTGCAGGCGCAGCGTCTCGGCCAGCTGTGCGGCCGTGGAAAAATGCATGTAGCCGTCGCTGAGGTCGATCGGCATGCCGGCGTACCGGCCGGAGAGGCGAGCGGGCGCCAGGCTGGCACTGGTGGCGATCTTGTAGATGAGGCGCGGCGCATCGGCCATGGCGACAAAACCTCGCGCAGATATGGACTGGTTGCGGGGTAATCGGGAAAGCAGCGCTTTACAAGCTGGGTGGAGAGGAATAATTGTAGGACTGTTTTCCGCAATAAGACACAATTCCTCTCCGGGTGCAGCATGCTCTCACATCGGGCCATATGGGACGGCATAGACGCGCTGGCACGCCGCCATGGCGTGTCGGTGTCGGCGCTCGCCAAACTGGCGGGGCTCGATGCGACGGCATTCAACGTGTCGAAGCGTGTGAGCAAAGATGGCCGCGAACGCTGGCCTTCAACGGAAAGCATCGCCAAGATCCTGGAAGCTACCGGGGAGAATTTCGACAGTTTCCTCAGTGGGACGGGCATATTCATGCCTATGCCGAGCGGATTTTCCGAACCCGATCTGCGCAATATCCCGCTCCTGGGCCTCGCCCAAGCGGGCAGCGGCGGCTTTTTCGACAGCGCCGGTTTTCCACTGGGACATGGCTGGGACGAGGTGGCGCTGCCCACGCCCGATGACAGCGGCATCTATGCGCTCGAAATTTCGGGCGACAGCATGGAGCCGCTTTACCGTGAAGGCGACCGGGTGGTGGTCTCACCCACCGAACAGGTGCGGCGCGGCGACAGGGTCGTGGTCAAGACGCGGGATGGCGAAGTCATGGCCAAGATCCTGGCGCGGCAAACCGCCAGGCAGATCGAGTTGCATTCGGTAAACCCGGCCTATGACCCGCGCATCTTCGATATTGCCGATATCGAATGGATGGCCCGCATCATCTGGGCCAGCCAGTAGGATCAGGCGACGTCGCGGTCGCCTTTTGCGGGAAAGACCAGCGTCGTCACGGCACCGCCGTCACTGGAAAATTCCAGCTGGCCATTGAGCGTCCGGGCAAAACTCGACATCACACGAAAGCCCAGGCGCTCGCTATTGGCCGGGTCGAAATCGGCTGGATAGCCAGGGCCGTCGTCGCGCACGAGGAGAACGATGTCGTCGCCTGCCTCGCGCAGATCGACCACGAGCCGCCCGCGCCCCTCGGCGAAGGCGTGCTTGATGGCATTGGTGGCCAGTTCGCTCAAGAGCAGGGAGAGCGTGATCAGCCGGTTCACATCGAGGTTGCCGATCCGGGTCTGCACCAAGACCTCTACATCGCCCTTGCCGGCACTTTGCAATACGTCATCGAGCAGGCTCTGGAGATAGGCTCCCACCGGCAGGTCGCTATTGGTGGGATCGTAGAGGCGGCGATGAATGCGCGCCATGGACTGCAGGCGGGCGGAGGCCTCGTCGAACACGTCGGCCGCCTCGGCATGACCGCGCAGCTTGCGCTTATGGATGGTCAGGAGCGCCCCGATAAAGGCCATGTTGTTGGCGGTGCGGTGCTGCAATTCCTCAAAGAGGGTGTGCTGGCGCTGCAGCAGTTCGGCGCTGCGCACCTGCTCGTTGCTCAATCGCCTGAGCGCGGAATGCATGACATGGATGATGAAGATGTCGGCGGACAGGATGGCGACAAAAAACAGCACCGCAACGAGGCTCTGCCCATCGAGTGCGAAAGAGTCAAAGGGCGGGATGAACCAGTACCAGGCGGCAAATATGGATAGCACTGCGGTGACGATTCCCGGGAGGGTGCCGCAGAAGAACGCGGTCAGAAGGACCGCCGGGAAGAATGTGAGATAGGGAAAACCGCTCGGCAGTGCCCCATTGACGGCGAAGCGCACGCCGAGCGCCAGGGCGAAAGAGAAGAGCGCTACTGCGTAGGCGATAAGCGAGCGTCGGCGGAACCACTCGGAAATGTCCAGCAACCTGGCGCCGAAACTCGTTGCAGCCAAAAATTAACCCTCAGGGGCGCGACACCCAGACCCAATTGAAACGCGACAAATCATAACGTGCCTTGGGGCGTTTGGCTGCCCGGAAAGGAAAAAATTCTGCCGGCGACAACCGCAGGCAGACGCTATCACGTTGGCCGCCGCCGGCCTGCTGAGCAGTCAGCGGGCCAGCATCTTGCCCGCGAGCGCATCGGCGATGAGCCGGCGGGTATTGTCGATGCCGTAGAGCGCGGCGAAGGAGCCGAAGCGGGGGCCGCGCTCCTGGCCGATCAGCACCTGATAGAGCATCTGGAAGAAGTCGCCCGAAACACCCGGGCCGCCGGTGGGGCTCTTCTTGGTAAGATCCTGATAGCGCTCGATTTCGCGGGCGACGTCGAGGGATGCGTTCTGGATGTCTTCGTTGCTGGCGTCCGCCGGGAGAGCAGCGAGGGCTGAAGACAGCTTTTCGAGGGCGTCGCGCTCCACATCGTCGGGGCCGCGATAGGACTTTTCCACGAAATCGCGGAAATAGCGCATCGCATAGCCGACGAGGGCGTCGAGCTCAGGATGGGTCTCAGGCGAAACGCCGGGTGCATAGGCCGAGATATAGCCCCACATGACTTCGGGCGTTTCCGGATTGGAGGCCGTGGCAAGGTTGAGCAGCAGCGCGAAGGTGACCGGCATGTCGACCTTCGGCACATTGCCGAAGTGGACATGGAAAGCCGGATTTTCGAGCCGCGCGGCAGGTTCCTGCCGATCATAAGCGGCGACGAAATTGAAGTATTCATCGACGGCGCGCGGGATGACGTCGAAGTGCAGGCGCTTGGCGACACGCGGCTTCTGGAACATGTAAAGCCCGAGGCTCTCGGTCGGGGCGTAGGTCAGCCATTCGTCGATGGTCAGGCCATTACCCTTGGACTTGGAGATCTTCTGGCCCTCGGCATCGAGGAACAGTTCATAGACATAGTGCTCGGGCGGGGTGCCGCCGAGGATGGCGCAAATCTTGTCGTAGATGTGCTGATTGGTCTGGTGATCCTTGCCGAACATCTCAAAGTCGACGCCGAGGGCGGCCCAGCGCATGCCGAAATCGGGCTTCCACTGCATCTTCACGTGGCCACCGGTGACCGGCACGGTGGTGTCGCGACCGTCTTCGTCGGTAAAGGTGATGGTGCCGTCCTTGGCGTTGACCTCCTTCATCGGCACGTAGAGCACACGGCCTGAAATGGGCGAGATCGGCAGGAACGGGGAATAGGTGGCCTGGCGCTCGGCACCGAGCGTGGGCAGCATGACCGCCATGATGTCGTCATAGCGCTCGGCGGCGCGGCGCAGCACGTCGTCGAAGCGGCCCGACTTGTAATAGTCGGTGGCGCTGGCGAATTCGTAATCGAAGCCGAAAGTGTCGAGGAAGCGGCGGAGCATGGCGTTATTGTGCTCGCCGAAGCTCGAATATTCGTTGGTCCAGGGATCGGGCACGGCGGTCAGCGGCTTTTGCAGATGCGGCTCCATCGCCTCCTTGGAGGGGACGGTGTCGGGAATCTTGCGCATGCCATCGAGGTCGTCGGAAAAGCAGATGAGCCGCGTCGGCACCTGGTCGCGGGTCAGCAGGCGAAAGGCCGTGCGCACCATTGTGGTACGGGCCACTTCGCCGAACGTGCCGATATGGGGCAGGCCCGAGGGACCGTAGCCGGTCTCGAACAGGGCCTCGCCCTTGCCCGACTTTTCGAGCCGTTTGACGATCTTGCGCGCTTCCTCGAACGGCCAGGCGCGCGCGGTCTGCGCGGGCTCGAAGAAGGAGGGGTCAAGAGCGGGCAAAGCGGCGGGCGACACTGGGCTGCGGCCTTTCGGATGAGAGGGAAAGATGGGCAGGGCTGTGTGCACGGATTAGCATGCGGCGTCAATGTCGCAGGTGGTTGCGCGGCGTCGGCGCAGCGCCTAGTTCTTGATCCTGTCCGCAACCGGGAACGCCACGATGACCACCGCCCAAGACGCCCTCATTCACCTGATGATCGTCGCCGCAACCTCCGACAGCGCCATGACCGAAAAGGAATTGCAGCGCATCACGGCGCTGATCGACCGCTTGCCGGTGTTCGAAGGTTTCGACAGGGAGCGGCTCGAGACCGTGGCCAATGACTGCGCGGACATTCTCAACGGTCCGGACGGGCTCGATCGCGTGATCGAGGGTGCCGTTGCAGCACTGCCGGCCAAGCTGCAGGACACGGCTTATGCGCTGGCCGTGGAAGTGACAGCGGTCGACCTCCATCTCGAGCAGGAGGAATTGCGGTTTCTCGAAATGCTGCGCGATCAGCTCAGCCTGGACCGCCTGACGACAGCGGCCATCGAAGTGGCTGCCCGCGCGCGGCATCGGCGGCTGCCTGCCTAGTAAAACCCGACCGGGAACCAGCGCAGGTAGAGTTCGTCGAGGGCGCCGTTTTCCTTGAGGCGCACCAGCGCCCAGTCGATGGCATGACGGATCGGGTCATGTCCGGCAGGGACGGCGATGGTGAACCCTTCCCCGAACAGCTGGGGCCGGAAATAGGCCTCGCCGGCAAAGCCGCAACAGGCCAGGTTTTCGTTGAGCCAGAACGAGGCGCGCATCGCATCGCCAAACCAGCCAGCGACCGAACCGGCCTTGACCGCTTCGAGCCCCTCGATTTCGCTGTCGAAACCCACCGCCTCGACCTCGGGCAGGTAGCGCGCGAGAAAGGCCGCGTGGGCGCTGCCGGTGCGCACGGCAATGCGTTCGCCGCCGAGGCTATCGGTGCTGAAACCGTCGACATTGGTGGCCCGGGTCACGAAGCGGCCGGGCAAGGCCAGATAGGTCGAGGAATAGTCGAAAAGCGCGCCGTTTTCTTCCGTCATGGCAAGGCCGGCGATCAACGCATCGCCCTGGCTGTCGCCCAAGGCATCGGCCGCCTGGTCCCAGGGCCAGGCCTGCATGGTGCAGGCGATGTTGATTTCCGAGCAGATGCGCTTGGCGAGATCGATGTTGAAACCGACCAGCTCACCGGTCTCGTCGCGAAAATTGAAGGGTGGAAAGTCGGCCGTGGTGAGGAAGCGAATGGCCGGCACCGGCGTGAGGCTGGGCAGCATTTCGCGCGCATCGGGATCGGCATGATAGGGGAGCGGCTGGGCGAGCGCGGGCGTAAAGAAGAGGGCCAGCACGGCCAGGCTCAGAAAAGTTGCTCCGTGCTTTGTCGCTGGCATCACATACCCCTCATCCGGCCTTCGGCCACCGCCACTCGAGCGCAGCTCTCGCGGCCTTCTCATCTCAAATCGCTCCACCGGAGCGATTTTTCCCTTCGGGCCACCTCAAAGTCCCACAAGGGGAGAAGGGAAACCAGAGCGCTAGACCTGGTCCAGGCCATACATCAGGTCGGCGATGAGATCGTCCGGATCTTCGAGGCCGACAGAGAGCCTGAGGAGGCCGGGGGTGACGCCGGTTTCAAGGCGGACGTCTTCGGTGAGGCGCGCATGGGTCGTTGTGCGCGGGTGGGTGATGAGCGACTTGGCGTCGCCCAGATTGTTGGAAATGAGAATGACCGACAGGTTGTCAGAAAGGGCAAAGGCCCCCTCCTGCCCGTTCTTGACGTCGATGGCGATGAGGGTGGAGCCGCGCGTCATCTGCCGTTTGGCGAGGTCGTATTGCGGATGGCTGGGCAGATGCGGATAGATGACGCGCTCGACCTTGGGATGGCCCGAAAGCGCGGCGGCGACCTTTTCGGCACTGTCGGTCATGCGCTCGACGCGCAGGGCATAGGATTCGAGCCCCTTGAGCAGCACCCAGGCATTGAAGGCGCTGAGGGTGGCGCCGGTCTGGCGCAGGAAGGTGTGAATGTCGCCCTCGATCAGATCCTTCGAGCCCAGGACGATACCGCCCAGCACCCTGCCCTGCCCGTCGATATGCTTGGTGGCCGAATAGGTGACGAGATCGGCGCCCAGTTCGAGCGGCTTTTGGTAAAGGGCGGTCGAGAAGACGTTGTCGACGATCAGCTTGGCGCCATGGGCATGGGCGATCTCGGCCACCGCCCTGATGTCGACCAGCTCAAGCGTCGGATTGGTCGGCGTCTCGATGAAGACGACCTTGGTATTGGGCTGCATGGCCCGGGCGAAATTTTCCGGGTCACGGCCATCAACCAGCGTCGAGGTCACGCCGAAGCGCGGCGCGAAATCTTCGACCACGTAGCGGCAGCCGCCGAACAGGGCCTTGGCCGCGACGATATGATCGCCTGCCCGGACCTGGCTCATGACCGCATTGGTGACGGCGGACATGCCCGAGGCAAAGGCCTTGCCGGCCTCTGCGCCTTCGAGCAGCGCCATGCGGTCCTCGAACATGTCGACTGTGGGATTGGCGAAGCGCGAATAATTGTGGGCGCCGGGGATCTTGTTCTGGAACAGCAGCTCGGCATGTTCGGAGCTGGGATAGGAATAGCCCGAATTGAGGAAGATGGCTTCGCTGGTCTCGTTGAACTCCGAGCGCATGCCGCCGCCATGAACCATCTGCGTCGCCGCGGCGCGCTTTTTCGGATCGTTCAGGGGATTGTTTTCTTTGGACATGGCAGCGCTTTCCAACAAAAAACCGGCACGCAATGGGCGGCCGGTTCCACAACGGTTTTTAGCAATTTCTTTTAAGTGGCTGCAAGCGACCGGCCAAATCACCACTGGCCATTACCCTAATTGCAGGAGGCCCTTTGCGTCAATCATGTCAATCGTCATCGCCCGGCTTGTCGGGGCAATCGAGCTTTGGCACAAGGGCGTATGGATTGCCTTGGACTAGCCGGGCAATGACGGGGCGGAACGATCAGGGCAATCCTGACCACCGGAGAGAGCGATGACCCAAACCTGGCCCAAGGGCGTCTTTCCGGCGCGGCTCATTGAGAAGCTGCACGACCAGGGCGCCATCAGCGCCGCGCGTCCCTTCGACGCCGACCAGGTGCAGCCGGCCAGCCTCGACCTGCGGCTGGGCAAGACCGCCTTTCGGGTGCGCTCGAGCTTCCTGCCAGGCCCGTCCCATTCGGTGGCCGAGCGCATCGAAGCGCTGAAGCTGCATGAGATCGACCTGACCAAGGGCGCCGTGCTGGAGCGCGGCTGCGTCTATCTCGTTCCGCTCGAGGAAAGCCTCGACCTGCCGCCCGAGGTGAGCGCTTCTGCCAATCCCAAGAGTTCGACCGGGCGGCTCGACGTGTTCACGCGCGTCATCGGCGATCGCGCCCGCGGCTTCGATCAGCTGCCGCCCGGCTACAAGGGTCCGCTCTATCTCGAAATCAGCCCGCGTACCTTTCCCATCCTGGTTCGCACCGGTTCGCGCCTCTCGCAGATGCGGTTTCGCAGCGGCGATGCCCGGCTTTCGGTCGCCCAGCACCAGGCGCTGCATGCATCCGATACGCTGGTTTTCGGTGGCGAACTGCCGGTCGACAACGGCGTGGCGCTGTCCATCGATCTCGAAGGCCAGGGCCGCAACGGGCTGATCGGCTTCCGCTCCAAGCGTCATACGGCCGTGGTCGATGTCGACAGGAAGGCCGCGCTCGACGTGCTCGACTTCTGGGAACCGCTCTATAGCCGGGGCCGGAGCGAGCTGATCCTCGATCCGGACGAGTTCTACATTCTCGTCAGCCTTGAGGCGGTGCATGTGCCGCCCACGCATGCGGCCGAAATGGTGCCCTTCGATCCGCTGGTGGGCGAATTCCGCGTGCATTATGCCGGCTTTTTCGATCCCGGATTCGGTCATTCGGCGGCCGGCGGCACCGGCAGCCGCGCGGTGCTTGAAGTGCGCAGCCGCGAAGTACCTTTCCTGCTTGGCCATGGCCAGATCATCGGACGGCTGATCTACGAGGAACTGGCCGAAAAGCCCGACCGGCTTTATGGCAGCGCCTTCGGCTCGAACTACCAGGCCCAGACGCTCAAGCTCTCAAAGCATTTCAAAGCGTTCGAGGGGTAGGTCGAACGGCCTCTCGAAAGCCGGACGCTGCTGATCCCCGCAGCTAAACACGGCTGATAAGTCTCCCTCATCCGCCTCGTGGGGGCACCTTCTCCCACAAGGGGAGAAGGGGGCCTCGGAGCACTATGCCGCCACCGCGGTGCCGGGGGCGCTCTTGGCGCCGGTCATGAAGGCGACGGCGTCGGACATGGTATAGTCCTTGGGGTCGATGACGCAGAGACGCCTTCCCAGCCGGTGGACATGGATGCGGTTCGCCACTTCGAAGACATGGGGCATGTTGTGGCTGATGAGGATGATGGGAATGCCGCGGGCCCGCACGTCCTGGATAAGATCGAGCACCTTGCGCGATTCCTTGACGCCCAGGGCCGCAGTCGGTTCGTCGAGGATGATGACCTTGGAGCCGAAGGCTGCGGCACGTGCCACCGCCACGCCCTGGCGCTGGCCGCCAGAAAGCGTTTCCACCGCCTGATTGATGTTCTGAATGGTCATCAGGCCAAGTTCGCTGAGCTTTTCGCGGGCGATGCGCTCCATGGCCGGCCGGTCGAGCTGGCGCAGCACCGTGCCCATGAAGCCGGGCTTGCGCAGCTCGCGGCCCATGAACATGTTGTCGGCGATCGACAGGGCGGGCGACATGGCGAGGGTCTGGTAGACCGTTTCAACGCCGGCCAGCCGCGCCTCGATGGGTGAGGCAAAGGCCACCGGCTGGCCATCTAGAAAGATTTCGCCACTATCGGGCCGGATAGCGCCGGAGAGTGCCTTGATCAGCGAGGTCTTGCCGGCACCATTGTCGCCGATGACGGCGAGGATTTCGCCAGGCATGAGATCGAAGTCGCAATTGTCGAGGGCGGTCACCCGGCCATAGCGCTTGTTGAGATTGCGGGCATAAAGGATGGGTTCCATCACGCAGATACCTTCCTGATCCACTGGTCCACGGCCACGGCGGCGATGAT
>PJUF01000364.1_pt1 | contig 34849 bp, 28 predicted proteins | sample 1512191 | NCBI WGS metagenome assembly PJUF01 (sample SAMN08177673, study PRJNA422409) | Feces metagenome, whole genome shotgun sequencing project. | isolation source: Chicken feces (3) enriched on wood chips | host: Gallus gallus | place: USA: Madison | collected 2015-01-15 | reverse complement strand
TCCGGAATTCGCGGCTCAAAATGTAATTTTCCGTCATGAACTCTCATTCCGCCGAAACCTTCCACAATGCTCATCCAGGTTCCCGCCATCGATGTGATGTGAAGACCTTCTTCGACTTCTTTGTTGTAATCATCCAAATCCAGTCGGGATGTACGCAGATAAAATTGATAAGCCTGCTCCATTCGACCCAGTTTTGCCGCCTGAATACTGTGTACACAAGGCGAAAGGGAGGATTCGTGAACGGTCAGAGGTTCATAAAAGTCAAAATGTTTTTCCAATTCCTCCCGGGAGAAATGATCTTCAAAGAAATAGAATGTTTGCAAAGTGTCGGCCTGTTTGATGTAGGGTGAACGTAAAATCCTGTCCCAGGACCATTTCTGATTTAACGGCCGTTCGGATTTGTCCAATTCCGCAACCGGCGTCAGATCTTTGTCCAGAAAACCATCCTGTTGAAGATAAACACTCTGTTCTTCCGAATAAGGAAAATACATATTGTCCGCCACTTTTTTCCATTCGCCCATTTCGGCTTTTGAAAGTCTCGCTTTGTTCAGAATCCTTACATAATCCGAATTGAAATTCGCTTCTACTTTGGCAATTTGTTCTACGGTATAATCAATGCACCATTTCGCTAAATAATTGGTATAGAAATTATTGTTGATGTTATTTTCATATTCGTTCGGGCCGGTTACGCCTAAAATCACATACTGATTTTTTTCTTTGGAAAAATTGGCTCTATGGTACCAGAATCTTGCAATGCCAATCAATACTTCCAATCCTTTTTCGGGAATGTAATTGTAATCCTCTGTAAACCGGACATAATTAAAAATCGCAAAAGCAATCGCACCATTTCGGTGGATTTCTTCGAATGTAATTTCCCATTCGTTATGGCATTCTTCGCCATTCATGGTGACCATCGGATAAAGTGCTGCGCCATTTTTGAAACCTAATTTTTCGGCATTTTCAATCGCTTTCTTCAAATGATTATACCGATAAGCCAAAAGATTTCTCGCGACTTCCTGATTCTTAGTTGCCATATAAAAAGGCAGACAATAAGCCTCTGTATCCCAATAAGTTGAGCCACCGTATTTTTCGCCGGTAAACCCTTTTGGACCAATGTTCAACCGTGCATCTTTGCCCAGATAAGTTTGGTTTAACTGAAAAATATTGAAACGGATTCCTTGTTGTGCTTTCACATCGCCTTCAATCGTGATATCTGCCATTTCCCAGATTTTTGCCCAAGCTTCTTTTTGTTCGTTTAATAACTGATCAAAACCTTTTTCATCAGCCTGATTGACGGCTTTTTTTGCTGCATTGATTAGTTCGTCCTCATTATGATTGGTCGAAACGGTATATCCGCCAAATTTTATGAAGGATACGGTTTGATTTTCTGCTACATTCAGTCCATAATTCAATTGAATTTTTGTAACCGATTCTTCTTCAACATTTGGAATGATTTCCTGCAATTTATCTCCGACAAAAACCGCGTTTTTCATATACGTCACCACGTTGAAACCTGTTTTGTAAGTTCTTGCCTGTACAAAAGCAAAGCCATTTTCATTCCCGGAATCCAATGGTTCCCAAAAGATTTCTTCCCAATTCGCGTCTCGGTTTTTCACACCGGAATCCACGTAAGGTTTGAAATTGATTTTCGCTGATTGGTTTAAAGGTTTGATTTCGAATTTAATTGCGCCCAATTCGTCCAAATCCAAAGAAAGAAAACGAATTGAGTTCACTTCAATTTCAGTTCCGTTCTGCAATTTTGCCCGAAAAGAACGTCCAAGCCAACCTTCTTTCATATTAAGCTCACGGCGGAAATTAGAGATTTCGGCTTTGTTTAAATCCAAATTTTCTCCGTTGATTTCCACGTCAATTCCAATCCAGTTCGGGGCATTTAATACTTTGGCGAAATATTCGGGATAACCATTTTTCCACCAGCCTACTTTGGTTTTGTCGGGATAATAAACGCCCGCTATGTAGCTTCCCTGAAAGGTTTCTCCGGAATAGGTTTCTTCAAAATTAGCGCGTTGTCCCATGGCACCGTTCCCAATGCTGAAAAGACTTTCAGATGACATCACGCGCTCTTTGTCAAATCCTTCTTCTATGATTGACCATTCGTCAGGTATGATATAATCTTGATTCATTTTTATTGTAATAAGTATAATGTGTTAGTTATTTTCTAAATTTCGTTAGGAGACCTCACAGGTTTTGAAAACCTGTGAGGTCTTTTTATTTATAATTTCAATTCTTTTAAATCAAATTCCATGAAGTCCTTAAATACAAAATCCGCTTCGTTCAAAACTTCTTTATTTCCAATCCCGATACTTATCATTCCGGCATTTTTCGCAGCCTGAATTCCGGCTACGGCATCTTCAAAAACCACACATTCTTCGGGTTTTGAATTCACTTTTTTCGCTCCCAGAAGAAAAACTTCGGGATCGGGTTTGGCTTTGGAAACATCATTTCCATCAATAATTGCATCGAAATAATCAACCAATCCAACTTTTTCCAAAATAGGTTTTGCATTTTTACTCGCCGAACCTAACACGATTTTTCCTCCTTTCCCTTTAATAAAATTTAATGCATCCAAAACACCCGGAAGGATTTCGGACTCATCCATTTTGTCAATATAAGTCAGGTAATCTTTGTTCTTTTGATTCAGGCATCGATCAAATTCAGCATCGGAAATTTGTATGTTCCCCAATTCGAGAATGATTTCCAGTGAACGAATCCGGCTAACGCCTTTCAACAATTCGTTGTGTTCATGCGTGAAATCAATTCCCAATTCATCGGCCAATTTTTTCCATGCAAGAAAATGGTATTTTGCCGTATCGACAATTACGCCGTCAAGGTCAAATATGTAAGTGTTTATTTTAATCATTTGATTCGGGCTGATAAGAAATTGCATTTTTATCGGTAATCAACAGATTGCTGAATCCGGCAATCAATAGAGAACTCCCGGCTACAATCATCGCGTAAATTGCCTTTTCGCCCATTAATCCCGACAGGAAATTAATTCCGCCAAGAGCCGCTACGATTTGAGGCAGTACAATAAACATATTGAACAATCCCATCATCATTCCCATCTTTTTCGGGTCAACTGAGCTGGACAACATTGCATAAGGCATTGACAAAATGCTCCCCCAGGAAATTCCGATCAGAATAAAACTTACATTCAGCATAGCCTGACTCGGAATAAAATACATTATTAAAAATCCGATTCCACCCAAAATTAAGGATCCCATATGAATCAGTTTTCGGTTTATTCTTCTTTTGGATGTGTAAAAAGTCAGAAGCAAAGCAAAACCCATGGAAGACAGTCCGTAAATCCCCATTGCGGAGCCTACATGGTTGGCGGCATCCTGATAATCGGCGTTGGCTTTATTAAATAATGTTAATTCGTCTTGATTGTCTAAGTTAAATTCTTTCTGGTTCGGTGCAGGGGAATTGTACACGTGTTCTGTTAAAGCAGGTGTTGCCATACTCCACATCGTAAAGAAGGCAAACCAGCTAAAAAACTGAATGATTCCCAGTTTTTTCATAGTAGAGGGCATATTTCCCAATGCATATCCAAAATCTTTGAAAAAATTAGCATTATTTTTTTCTATTTTGAACTCTTCTATGTCTTCCGGCGGATATTCTTTCGTCGTAAAAATGGTAATCAGAATACTAGTTAAGAACACAAATGCTCCAATTGCAAAAGCGACTTTTACAGACATCGGAATCACACCAACGGGTGCCTCATTGCTAACGCCCAATTGGTTGACCAACCAAGGTAAATTACTCGCTATCCAGGTTCCAATCCCGATAATTAGTGTTTGCACAACAAACCCATACGAACGCTGTTGGTTGTTTAATTTGTCGGCTACCAATGCACGGAACGGCTCCATACTAATGTTGATGGATGCGTCTAAAATCCAGAGAAAACCTGCCGCAATCCATAATGCGGAGGAGTGGGGAGCAAAAAACAAAGCAACGGAACTAAGAATCGCTCCGATTAAAAAGTAAGGTTTTCGCCGTCCCAATTTTGGATGCCAGGTATTATCGCTTAAATACCCAATGACGGGTTGAACCAATAATCCTGTTAATGGTGCTGCAATCCATAACAAAGGAATAGCCTCTTTTTCAGCGCCGAGCGTCTGAAAAATCCTTGACATAAAACCTCCCTGAAGAGCAAATCCGAATTGGATACCCAGAAAACCAAAACTCATGTTCCAGATTTCCCAGAATCCTAATTTACGCTTTTCCATTATCGTAATTAATTGTTAAACAATACGATAAGCGCAAAGCTTATCAAAACTTATAAAAGGTGAGAAGTAAAAATATAAGCTTTGATTTGACAAATATAAACGATAATTTGATTTTGAGTCATTTAAGAATAGGTTTTTAACTTTTTCTTTTATCTGGTTGAGTCACGTTCAATCAATTCTGTTTCAATGATTATTGTCTGGTATTCTTCTTCAGGCGTAATGCCTTCCAGTTTGTCGATGAGTAATTTGGCGGAAGCCTCGCCCATCTGACGCCCATGCTGGCTCACAGCGGTTAGGCTTGGATATGAATATTTGGGCAAATCTCCGTCTGAAAAAGCGATGATGGAAACCTCGTCCGGGATTTTGGTGTTTTTCTTTTTAAAATAATTGGCAGCGGTAATGGTGTAAAATTCGTTTACGCCAATCAGCCCGTCGATATCGGAAAACTCATGGGCCAATTTCTCCAATTCTTCAAAAATAAAACTCTCGATTTCATCTGACGAGAATTGATCTTTAACCTTGATAATTAACGAATTATCAATGTAAATTTGATTTTCTGACAGGGCATCTTTATAACCTTTCAGGCGAAGTTTTCCTACGGAAACAAAGTCTTCTGTCGTAATAAAAACAATTCGTTTGCAACCGGTGTTCAGAAGTTGTTGGGTTGCTTTTTTTGCCCCTTGGAAATCATCAATCACCACTTTATCGCAATTTACATCAGTCACTTCCCGGTCAAACATCACAATGGGAACACCTTGTGAAATGGTTTCGTTGAAATGGTGATAGTCAGCCTTTTTCATGGTTTCCTTTGCCACAGAAAGGATGAAACCATCGATGCTACCGTTGACCAATGTTTCCATATTCAGCACTTCTTTTTCAAAGGAATCATTAGAAACAGCAATGATGACATTATAATTACGTCGGTTTGCCTCTGCTTCTATCCCCTGTATCACTTTGGTAAAGAAGTGGTTGACGATCTGCGGAATGATGATAGCAATGGATTTGGTGGATTTATTTCTGAGATTGAGTGCAATGGAGTTCGGTTTGTAATTGTACATTTTGGCAAATGCCTGAATTTTTTGGCGTGTTTCCAGTCCTATTTCTTCATTGTCCCTAAGTGCTTTGGAAACGGTTGAAACCGAAACTTCCAATTCTTTTGCGATTTGTTTTAATGTAACGTTTTTTTTCAATTCAAGTTTTTTTAAACGTTTTTCATGCAATTTTTTAGCAATTCTTTCAAAAACCCAAAAACTTATCAACACGAAAACGTTTTCGGAACTTTTTGTTTAACAGTAAGTACCCTTACATAATATGTATTTACATAATTTTAACATCGAGAAGTAAAAATATAACATTTTTTTAAAAAGTTAATTAATATCTGAGGTTGAAATGAGCCATTATAATTTAGTTGATCCAATCAAAATATTTTATGGCAAATTCTATCTGATAAATTAAAAACCAATAAAAATCAAACAGATGAATTTATTGAACAAAATTTATGTTGTATGCTTATTGGTCATTCCAATTTGGGTGGCAGCGCAGACAACAGTGAGTGGTGTAGTAATGGAAGAAGGAACAGGGTTTTCTTTGTCTGATGTTGCTATTGTAAATCAAAGTACACTGGAAGAAACATTTACAGACATGGACGGAGTCTTTTCAGTCCAGGCCTCAAATGGGGATGTAATCGTCTTTTCACTTACGGGTTATGATGATTTAACCGTTAATTATAATGGTGAATCTTCTTTAAGCATTTCTATGCGAACGACTTCTACATACCAATTGGATGATGTCGTGGTCATAGGTTATGGAACAACGACGCATAAAGACGCTACCGGATCTGTAGTAGCGGTTACGGAAAAAGATTTTAACGATGGAATCGCAACGGCTCCGGAACAATTGTTGACCGGAAAAGTGGCCGGTTTGGCCATTACCACCGGTGGCGGACAACCCGGAACCGGATCCTTGATCCGCATCAGGGGAGGTTCTTCCATCAATGCGGTAAATGATCCTTTGTTTGTGGTGGACGGCGTTCCCATGGACAACGGTGCAAGCATTGCGGGTTCTTCCAATCCATTGAATTATATGAATTCAGGAGACATTGAATCCATCAGTGTTTTGAAAGATGCTTCTGCTACCGCCATTTACGGGGCAAGAGCGTCCAATGGTGTGATCATTATCACTACAAAAAGAGGAAATAAAAACAAAAAACTGGGCGTAAACTTTAACAGTTCCGTTTCACTTTACGACCGGATAAATCAGGTAGATGTTTTGTCGGCCGATCAATTCCGTCAAATCATCAATGAACGCGCCAACGAAGATGTTGCGGCATTGATGGGAGGTGCAAACACCAATTGGCAGGATGAAATCTTTAAAAAAGCTTTGGGTTATGATACCAATGTAGGTTTGACCGGAAACATCACACCCAATTTACCATTCCGATTGTCGTTGGGTTATACCAATCAGGACGGAATCTTAAAAACCAGCAATTTTGAAAGAACAACGGCATCCGTTAGTGTGACGCCTTCATTATTGGATAACCATTTAACGATTGATGTGAATGCCAAAGGTTCGGTTGAAGAAAATCAATTTGCCGATACAGGAGCGATCGGTTCGGCCATCATGATGGATCCGACCCAACCGGTTTATTCGGGGAATTCCAATTTCGGAGGATACTGGGAATGGTTGAACAATGAAGGCAATCCCAATGCCAACGGAACACGAAATCCATTGGCACTATTGATGTTGAAAGACAACCATTCTTATGTAAACCGATTGGTGGGGAATGTGAAATTCGATTATAAAATCCATGGATTTGAAGATTTGAAAGCGGTGTTGAATTTAGGATTGGATTATTCTCAATCCAGCGGTTCGGAAAGAGTTCCAACTTTTGCCCGGATGAATTATAATTCAGAAACACCTGAAGACGGAGGATTAAACAGAGATTACAGCCAGATCCGCAGAAACCAATTATTTGATTTTTATTTGAATTACAACAAAGAAGTAGCCTCTATCAAAAGTTTATTTGATGTGACCGCCGGATACTCTTACCAAAGTTTTGATTATGACAACTATGATAAAAGCACCAGTGCAAACGGAGAGGTACTTAACGGAGAATATAAAGATATCTACACCCGTGTTTTACTGGGTTTTTTCGGAAGATTCAATTATACATTTAATGACAAATATTTGTTGACTGGTACTTTGCGTTATGATGGTTCTTCCCGTTTTGCTGAAGATACAAGATGGGGATTATTTCCTTCACTGGCAGTAGCCTGGAACATTTCGGAAGAAAACTTCTTAAGAGATTCCAAAACGGTTTCCAATTTGAAACTGCGTGCAGGATGGGGTGTTACCGGACAAGAAAACATCAACAACCAGCCTTATCCTTATTTGCCCATTTATTTGAGTTCGACCAATGCATTGGCTTATTATCCGATCGGTGGCGCTTTTGTTCCGACTTTGCGTCCTAATATTTATGATCCAAAACTTAAATGGGAAGAACAAACGACCTGGAACATAGGTTTGGATTTCGGATTCTTTAACAACAGAATGTGGGGTTCCGTAGAATATTATCTAAAAGAAACCGAGGACATGATTCAAACGGTTGCGGCACCACTTCCTAATTTGAACAACCGGATTACGACCAACATCGGTACGATGGAAAACAGAGGAGTGGAAATCGCATTGGGAGGCGATGTCATCAAGTCAAAAGATTTGACGTGGACTGTAAATGCCAATGCAACTTTCAACGAAAATGAAATCACAAAAATTTCCGGAGCGGGAAACAATGATTTTTATCTGACAGGTGATGCCATTTCCGGTGGTGTCGGGAATTTGGTTTTGGTAAACATGGTAGGTTCTCCATCTTATTCGTATTATGTTTACGAACAGGTTTACGATGCCAATGGAAGTCCGATCGAAGGTGCTTATGTAGATCGAAACGGAGACGGACAAATCAATGATCAGGATTTAAGAGTATTACATTCGGGAAGACCGGATTGGATGTTGGGTTTAAGTTCCAATTTGACCTATAAAAACTGGGATTTCGGTTTCTCTATGAGAGCCAACATCGGAAACTATTTGTATAACAACGTAGCTTCAAACGTAGGGACTTTTGCTTCTACACGCGGTACAAACGGATTTTTGGTAAACATTCAGACAGATGCTTTGGATTCCCAATTTGAGAACAACGAATATTTCTCTGATTACTATGTTCAAAATGCATCTTTCCTGAAAATGGATTATATGACGCTGGGATACACCTTTAAAGAAATTTTTGGAAAAACCAATATGCGTTTTTACGGAACGGTTCAAAATGTATTTACCGTCACGGAATACGAAGGGCTGGATCCGGAAATCGGAAGCGGAATCGATAACAATGTTTATCCACGTCCGCGCATCTATACGCTGGGTGTAAATGTGAACTTTTAATTACAAAATCAATTGAAAATGAAAAATATAAAATCATACTTATTCGTCATCTTTTCAGGATTGTTTCTGACTTATTCCTGTGTGGATGATTTGGATGTAGAAATAGAAGATCCCGATGAAATCATAGGTGGAAATGCTTACCAAAGTCTGGATGATTATACTTCCGGTATCGCAAAAGTTTACGCCGGATTGGCATTGTCAGGACAACAAGGACCTGCAGGACAAGGAGACATCGGAGGCATCGACGAAGGTTTCGGACAATACCTGCGTGCTTACTGGCAGTTACAGCAATTACCAACTGATGAAACTAAAATCGCCTGGAACGACGGTACATTGCAAACTTTCAACTTCCAGACTTGGTCAAGTAACAGTGAATTCATCAATGCCGGCTACAGCCGTTTTCTTTATGAAGTAGAATTGGCCAACCAGTTTTTGAGAGATTCCGGAGACGACCGTCTGGATGCGATCGGACTTTCTGCAGAAGAGAAAGAAGTTGTCCACCAGTACCGTGCTGAAGCGAGATGGTTAAGAGCTTTAGGATATTACCACGCTTTGGATTTATTTGGAAATGTGCCGTTTAAAACCGAAAACGATCCCGTTGGTGGCTATTATCCACCACAATATTCAAGAACAGAATTGTTCAATTACATCGAATCCGAATTATTGGCAATTGAAGAAGAAATGGTCGCACCGCGTACTGCCGGACATTACGGACGCGCAGACCGTGCCGCAGCTTGGGCTTTGTTGGCCAAAATGTATTTAAATGCTGAAGTTTATACCGGAACAGCCCGATATGCTGATTGTGTCACTTATTGTGAAAAAATCATGAACGGCGGATATTCATTGGCTACGAATTATGAGAATTTATTCCGTGCAGATAACCATCAGGGAGACGCGATGAATGAAATCATATTCGCGATTCCTTATGATGCCACTTATATGCAAACCTTTGGTGGAATGACTTTCGTGATCAATGCTTCCATAGGTGGGGACGCAAGTCCTTCCGAAATGGGCGTTCCCGGTGGTGGATGGGGAGGAACCCGAACCACTAAAAATTTGGTGCATTTATTTGCGCCCGATGGAAATGTGGAGGCCGTAACGGATACACGCGGTAAAAAATACAGCGCCGGAAATGGTACTTTCTTTACAGACGGACAACAATTGGAAATGGCCGATGTGACCCTTTACAAAAACGGTTACGGCGTTTTCAAATTCAAAAACCTGAATGCTGACGGTTCTGCCGGAACCACAGGTGAAAATGACGCAAGCCAGGTAAGCGTAGACTTTCCTTTGTTCCGTTTAGGAGATGTCTACCTGATGTGGACAGAAGCCAAAATGAAGACAGGCGGAGCTGATGCGACGTATGTGAATTTATTGCGCCAAAGAGCCAATACTTCTACGGTTAATGCAAGTCAGATCAACGACCAATTTATTCTGGATGAAAGAGGAAGAGAATTATACTGGGAAGCAACTCGTAGAACAGATTTAGTTCGTTTTGGAAAATTTACAGGAGGAAGCTACGTTTGGCCCTGGAAAGGACAATCTCCGGAAGGAACGGCTACCGATGGCAAATATGATTTGTATCCGTTACCGGTATCCGATTTATCAGCCAATCCTAATCTGACTCAAAATCCGGGTTATTAATTTTAATATTCAGAACAATGAAAATTTTTAAATACATACTAAGCTTGATCTTCATTGCAGGAACGATTTCTTCCTGTACAGACGATGATTATACAATGCTTGACGGAACCGAACAAGCACCGACGCTTACGGTTGCTGGCGATACAAATCTGGTTTTACTAAGCGAAAATTCCGATATGGAAGCGGCTTCATTCTCCTGGAACGAAGTAAACCTAAACGTGAATACACCTGTAACTTACATTTTACAAGCTGCATTGGGCGGAACGGATTTCGCTGCACCGGCTACTTTGCAAAACTCGGGTGATACTTCATTTTCAATGACTGTTGCGCAGTTGAATTCAAGAGCTATCAACATGGGAATTCTGCCTGAAACGCAGGGTACCATTGATTTCCGTGTGGTCGCTAGAATCGGAAATACCGATTCACATGATTTAATTTCAGCTCCTATTACATTGACAGTTATACCTTATACCGACGAAATCGACATTTCTACCACTTGGGGAGTTGTCGGTTCGGCTACGCCAAACGGATGGGACGGACCAGATATTCCTTTCTGGCAAACCGGAACCGAAAATGTTTATGTGGCTTATGCCAATTTGATTGACGGAGAAATCAAATTCCGTGAGAACAATGCCTGGGACAATAATTATGGTGGAGCAGGAGGAAGTTTAGTAGCAGGAGGCGACAATATTCTGGTTACTGCTGGTAAATATAAAATAACGATTGATTTCAATAATATGACTTATGTAATTGAAGCCTTTTCAATTGGAATCGTGGGAGATGCTGCTCCAAACGGATGGGACGGGCCAGATGTGGAATTATTGTTTGACTCAACTTCTGACCAATTCCGTACGGTTGTGCAATTAACAGATGGAGAAATCAAATTCCGTTTAAATAATGATTGGGGAACTAATTGGGGAGATACCGGAGCAGATGGAACGCTGGAAGACGGAGGAGATAACATCGCTGTCTCAGCAGGAAAATATGTCGTAACTGTGAATATGAACGATATGACATACGAATTAGAAGAAATTCAAAACATTTGGGGATTGGTTGGTGACGCCACACCAAACGGATGGGATGGCCCCGATGTTCAGTTGAATATTGACTATACTAGCGATTATACCGCAGGAGGTGTTTGGTACATCAATAATGTTTCGCTCAATGCCGGAGAAATTAAATTCCGTGCCGACAATGACTGGGGCTTGAACTATGGTGATGACGGCGCCGATGGAACACTTGAAAACGGAGGAGCTAATATCGTCGTTCCTGCAAATGGAAATTATAACGTGGTATTTGATCTCACGAATCTAACATATTCGATTACACCGAATTAATTACATAACATTGTCCAAGGCCGCAAGAGAGCGGCCTTTTTTATCTGAAAATTTAATATGAAACGATTTGTATATATTACTTTATTGACTTTAGTTTCCCTAAATTCTTGTAAAAATGATGATGACAGGCAAAACAATTGTGGATGTAGTGCAGAAACCATTGCCACCGTACAGAATTTAGAAGGAACTTTGTACCCAATTGATTCTCAAAACGAAAACACGCCTGATGCAAATTATGCTATCGTTTGGAATAATGAGGAAATGCCCGGCTGGCAAACTTCTTATTATGTCTGCAATGATGCTCTGATAAACGATTTGGGCGAAATACCCGAAACAGGAAAAGAGGTCATTTTCTCTGGTAATACCAAAGAATTATGTGAAGAAATCATAACAATTCCCGAGCATTTTCATTATCAAATTGATTTAACTCAAATTAGCTTACCGTGAAAAAATTATTCTTCCTGTTCAGTCTTTTTTTCAGCGTCATTATTTTTGGCCAAATTTCCACTGTTCCCAATCCCCCGGAAGCCGACGGTCAAGTCATCATCTATTTTGACAAAGCCGGAACCGGTCTGGATGGATACAACGGAACCATCTATGCACACATCGGGCTTACTGTAAATGGAAATGCATGGCAAAACGTCATCGGAGATTGGGGCGACAACTCCGTTCAGCCTGCTTTGACTCTCGTTTCCGGAACGATCTATTCGCTCACCATGTCACCTACACTTTACAGCTATTTCAGCGTTGAAACATCCAATACCATCAATGCGATAAATGTCGTTTTCAGAAGTGCAGATGGTACACAGCAAACTTCACCTGATTATAACATTCCGATAGGTGGATTCCAGTTGGTTTCCTCCAATCCGGCCAATGGCGTAACGGTTACCGTGAATCAGGGACAAAACCTCAACATTTCAGCTTCCACTACGCTCAATGCGAACTGGACTTTAAAAGCCAATGGTACGGCCGTAAATACTTCGAATAATTCTTCCAATTATTCCCATAATTACCCAATTAATGAAACAACAGAGTTTGAACTGACAGCAGCACATGCGGGCGGACAAATCATTACGATTGAATTCACAGCAATCATTACGCCGGTTGTTGCCACACAGGCAATTCCTGCATGGATGGATCAGGGGATTAACTATAATTCGAATACTTCACAGGCGGGATTAGCAATTTACGCTCCCGGAAAAAGTTTTGTCCACGTAATTGGAAGCTTTAATAATTGGATCATTTCCAATGATTATCTGATGAAACGGGATACAACGAATCCCGATTTATATTGGATTGAATTAAACGGACTAACCCCAGGCGAAATTTATACATTTCAATACCGCACCAGTGACGGAATTAAAACCGCAGACCCTTATTCGACTTTGGTTTTAAGCCCGTGGGACGATCCGTACATCACTCCGCAAATGTATCCCAATCTGCCGGAATACCCTGCCGGACAAGAATTTGAGGTTTCCGTTTTACAAACCGATCAACCCGATTACAATTGGCAAGTGACCGATTTCGACCGCCCGGCAAAAGAAAATTTAATCGTTTATGAATTGCTTATCCGTGATTTCAATTCGGAAAAAACATGGAATTCATTGATTGAAGATTTTCATTATTTCAAAAATTTAAACATCAACGCCATCGAAATCATGCCGGTAATGGAGTTCGAAGGAAATGTTTCATGGGGCTACAATACCGCTTTCCATTTGGCTTTGGATAAAGCCTACGGAAACAAAGACAGTATGAAACAATTCATCGATTTGTGTCACCAGAATGGAATTGCAGTGATCCTGGATGTTGCACTGAACCATGTGTACGGACGTTCGCCATTGGTAAGAATGTGGATGGATGACCCGGATGGTGACGGTTTCAGAAACCCGACGGCTCAAAATCCATATTGTAATACCGAAGCAAAACACGCTTACAGCGTAGGTTACGATTTAAACCATCAGTCATTTGCAACGCAATACTATGTAAGACGCACGATAGAATATTGGATGCAGGAATTCAAAATTGACGGATTCCGATGGGATTTAACCAAAGGATTTACCAATAACTGTTCTCCCTCTGACGAAGAATGTACAAACGGCTATCAGCCCGATCGTGTAGCAATCCTGAAACAATATGCCGATTATCAATGGGCGGTTGACGATGATTTCTATATCATTTTTGAGCATTTGGGATATGGCGGTTCACACGAAGAGCAAATCGAATGGGCCAATTACAAATTCCCCGAAGGAAAAGGAATCATGCTTTGGGACAAGGCGACTGAGCCCTATAACCAAAACACAATGGGCTGGGAGGAGAACAGCAATTTCAACTGGATCGACCATGAAATTCAGGGTTATCCGGGCAGAAGAAATATCGCTTATGCCGAAAGCCATGATGAAGAACGGATGATGTACAAAAATTCCCAATGGGGAAATGAAAACGGAAGTTATGATGTGAAAAATACTGAAACCGCTTTGGAAAGACAACAGGCCTTGGGTGCGATTCTTTTCACGGTTCCGGGACCCAAAATGTTATGGCAATTTGGAGAACTGGGATATGATTTCAGCATAAACCATTGCCAGGATGGAACCATCAGTGATGCTTGCCGTACCGACCCAAAACCGATTCCATCTGAAATAGGTTATACAACAGATACCAACCGATTGGCGGTTTACAATACCTGGTCACATTTGTTGAACATCAGGCTGAACAATGAAGTTTTCAATACCGAAACTTATGACATTCAGTCGGGTGATTTGCTGCCGCGAATTTATGTGTGGAACGATGCTTTGCCTATGTCAGAATTAAAAAATGTGATTGTCATTGCTAATTTTGATATGGTTCAAAAGGACATCATTCCGTATTTTCCTTATACCGGAACCTGGTACGATTTGATGAGTGAAGCACCCATTTCAGTTACCTCAACAGACGCAGATTTTAGGGTCACACTGCAACCCGGTGAATTCCACGTGTACGGAAATCAATTGGCGGCTATGTCGGCTGTGGAAGTAAATAACTCCACACAGAAAATCCTTTTGGTTCCTAATCCGACTACAAATAAATTCAGTTTTTCAAAAGAAGTTCAGATGGTTGAGATTTATGACATGGCCGGTAAAAAAGTGAAAGATTTTAAAGGCAATTTTGCCAAAGGAAGTTCATTTGACGTTTCAAATCTTCCTTCAGGAATTTATTTGGTTAAATCCATCAGTAATTTTGAAATTTCAACCAACAGATTGATTAAGAAATAATTTCGAATATAAGTAAACCTTATAATTTGTATTCTTTAAAATCCTCTTGCATTTATATAAGAGGATTTTTTTAATTTAGGGAAATGAAATTCCGGTTCGATAAAAAATATGGATTGTATTTCCTGGGATTACTCCTAGTAGAAATCTTGATTGCACTTTTTGTGGAAAATCCGATCATAAGAGGTTCGGTAGGAGATGTCCTGGTAGTCATATTGATCTATTGCTTTATTCAAACCTTTCTTCAAATAGATAAAAAGAAAACCATCATCGGAGTAGGAATATTTGCCGTTTTGGTTGAAGTCTCCCAAGCTTTCAAACTTGTGGAAAAACTGAATTTACAAGACAATAAATTCTTCTCAACCGTTTTGGGAACCACATTCGACCTGAACGATCTTTGGGCGTATGTCGCCGGATGCGCCGTGGTCTGGATGCTGGAATTCTATGACGATGATTCCCGTCCCAAAAAGAAAAAATTTTTAGGGTTTTAATCTTAAAAAATTAACCCAGATAAACTCCGGTCTAAAATATTCAAACCAATCTCGCTTCCATAGTGATTTCAAAAGCAAAAGCTTTGCTTACCGGACAATTTTTTTCGGCATCCTGAGCCAGTTTTTGAAATTCATGTTCGGTAATTCCGGGTATGCTGGCCATCACAACCAGTTCCGATTTGGAAATCTTTCCATCGGTCATAAAAATAGTAGATTCGGTGCTAATTTCATCAGGATTGCATCCGGCTTCCGTAAGATTGGCGCTTAGCTTCATGGTAAAGCATCCGGCATGTGCTGCCGCGAGTAATTCTTCAGGATTTGTCCCCACTCCTTCCTCAAAGCGGCTTTTAAAGGAATATTGGGTTTTGTTCAATACCGTGCTGGCAGTCGTCAAATGCCCGCTACCTTCTTTTGTCGTGCCATTCCAAACGGCTCTTGCATTACGTTTCATAAAATATTTTTATAATTCGCTGCAAAAAAAAGTCCAAAAATAAATTCTCTTAAAAAGTATCAAGATTTAAGTATCAAGTATTAAGACTTTTGTGTAGATCAGCATAAAACCTATATCTGCGTAAGCAGACTATGCCAACTATATCAGACGCATTCAATACTATTCTGACTATGTGGTTAAAAAAATTGAGCTTAATTTTTAACGGTCTAAATCTGTTCCTCCTCCGTTCAACTTCCGGTTCAGTTCCGCCTGGAATTCTTCCAGAACCGGTTTGACCGTGTTTTCGGGAAGGTCAGAAATGCGGATGTACATCAACCCGTCAATGGCATCGTTGAATTTTGGATCGACATTGAATCCGATCAGTTTCGCATTCTGTTTGATATATTTCTTGATCAAAACCGGAAGACGTAAAACGTTGGGTTCAATTTCATCGATCAATTTATCGAACTTGTTCAAATCGGCTTCGGCTTCATCAAAAAAGAATTCTTTGTCTTCGTCTTTGAGTTTTACTTTGAATTCCTTTTTCGGCCGTACATATTGCGCCACATAAGGGTCATAATAATGTGATTTCATAAATTCGATCATCAGGGATTTTGAAAAATCTGAGAACTGATTGGAAATTGAAACGCTCCCTATGATATATTTCTCTTCCGGATTTCGAAGTGTTACGTGAACAATTCCTCTCCACAACAGGAACAAAGGCATAGGTTTTTGTTGATAATCGGGCACTACAAAGGCACGCCCCATTTCGATACATTTTTTGAAAAAAGGATGCAGTTCGGGTTCAATATGAAATAGTTCATGCAAATAAAATCCGTTTACCCCAAATTGCTCATAAATTTCTTTTCCAAGCGCCATACGGTATGCTCCCACTATTTTACAGGCTTCATTGTCCCATAAAAATAAATGATGGTAATGAACGTCATACCGATCCAAATCTATTTCCTGATTGGTTCCTTCACCAATCTGACGGAAAGTCAGTTCACGTAAACGCCCTATTTCCCGTAAAACATTGGGAATTTCGTGTGCTTTGCTGAAATAACATTCATAATTATTGTTTTTAAATAACAATGCATCTTCGGATTTACGTAGAACTTCAATCTCTGCATTGATCAAATCCTTCGGCGTTTCTTCTACAATCGGTTTTGGTTTTTTGCTGGTAGCATTCATGGCTATGGTAGACGGAATCTTAAGCGTTTCCATCAGCAAAGATTTTTTTTGGGTATAATAAGTGGATAGCGAATAGGTCTTTTTTCTGAGAAATTCAGAAAATGATTTTACATCTTCAAATTCCTGTTGTTGTTTGGGTAAAATAGGTTTTCCAATCCTGATTTGAATAGGTTTTGTTCTCGGACGAACCATTTCAGAAGGCAGCATAGCCGTTTGTAAATTGGGGCTCAGGGCAGCCATTCTATAAAAAAAAGGACTGTTTTTTGCGCGGAAATACATGGGAATTACCGGAACATCTAATTTTTTTATCAGCTTTATTGCCGAATCCTGCCATTCGCGATCCACAGTATTGCCCTCTTCATCTTTGGCGGAAACCTCTCCTGCGGGAAAGATGCCCAGACAGCCTCCTTCTCGCATATGCCGGATAGCTTCACGCATTCCCTTGCTGCTGTTGAAGACTTCTTTTCTTGTTTCAAAAGGATTGACCGCAATGACCATAGGTTGCAGCGGTTGGATGCGGTGTAAAAGAAAATTGCCCATTACTTTAAAGTCGGGGCGGATTTTTGAAATGATGTGCATCATTAAAATTCCGTCCAATCCCCCCAATGGATGATTTGAAACAATGATAAACGGGCCTTCTTTGGGAATTCTTTCTAAATCGACATCGTGCAATTCATATTTTATTTCCAAATCCTCCAAGAGGTATTGCAAAAAGTCGGAAGCATTTTTTTCATAGCCGTTTGCATACAATTCATTTAGCCTGGAAATTCCGCTAATATTTTTGAACATCCAAGCAAGAGGATAGCCTAAAGGCCCTATTTTTTTTAGCCCGGATGCCTGATAAATATCTTTTGTACTGACTAAAACCATTATTCTTTAACAATTATCTGCAAAGTGTTTTTAATGATTTGCCGTAATAATTCCTCTCCTTTATAGAAAGTATATGTTGATTTTTCATCAAAATGTCTTAGTGTGTATAAAGATACGCCTTTTTCCAATTCCAATTTGTACTCAGTTTTTATCTTTTCTATAAACGAATCCAATTGAACATATTTATCTTCTAGACAGAGTGACAAAGTGATGGCGGAATTCTGCATCATATTGACTTTGATTTTCAGGTCGTGAAGCAAATTAAAAATCAAGCTGATTTTTTCTTCGGTAATAAATGAAAAATCACAAGTTGTAAGCGTCAGAAGATTTTGATTCTTTTTGACGATGTAACAAGGAATAAACGGATCAAGCGCCAGTTTATTTTGAATTTGTGTTCCTTCACCCTCGGGATTAATAAAGGATTTCACATAAAAGGGAATGCTTTTCTGACGTAGGGGCTGCATTGTTTTGGGGTGAATAACAGACGCACCGTAATAAGCCAGTTCTATGGCTTCTTCGTAAGAAATTTTATTCAGCAGCTTTGCATCATCAAAATAACGCGGATCAGCATTCAGCACACCCGGAACGTCTTTCCAGATGGTCATACTTTCTGCGTTTACACAATAAGCAATAATTGCTGCCGTGTAATCCGAGCCTTCACGTCCCAAAGTCGTAGTGAAATAATTGGGATCAGAACCAAGAAATCCCTGGGTTACATAAAATTTATTTTTGTCCAGTTTTGAAAAATTCATTTCGGTTTCTTCCCAGTTTACTTTTCCTTCCCGGTAAGATTCATCTGTTTTGAGGTAATCTCTCACGTCAAGCCAAGTATTTTCAATTCCTACAGAATTCAGGTAAGCGCTTATAATTTTGGTTGAAATCAATTCTCCACAACAGACTACCTGGTCGTAAACAAAATCGTAATTAGGTGATTTGTTTCTTCTTAAAAAAGCATTTAAATCTTCAAAAAACTGGCTGATTTCCTGTTTAATTGATTCAGGTTTTGCAAATAAGTCTTCTGCGATTGCGGTATGCATCTGCAATATTTCGGAAATTTTTGCCTTGTAATCTGATTTTTCAAAATAACTGCTTACAACTTGTTCCAACGCATTAGTGGTTTTCCCCATAGCAGAAACCACCATAAAAGTCCCATTATAACCTGCTGATTTTAAAACATTTGATATGTTTCTAACGCTTTCCGCATCTTTTACAGACGCCCCCCCGAATTTGAATACTTTCATTAATTTTTAACTTTCTTCCGAAACCAAGCAAAGATAACCAATGTCACAATCTTTTTAAAATTGCTTATTGCATAATTTTACGATATTTGTGCAACGCAACAAAACAAATCAAAATGAATTTAGAATCAGGCCAGACTTTAGGCGAATTTATCATTGAAAACCAAAAAGATTTTCCTTATTCCTCAGGAGAATTAACCCGTTTGCTGAGCTCAATTAAACTTGCTGCCAAGGTTGTTAACCACAAGGTGAACCAGGCGGGGTTAGTTGATATTTTGGGCAAATTCGGAACAGAAAATATACAAGGAGAAGAGCAGCAAAAATTAGATGTGTTTGCCAATGAAGTGTTCATTAAAACGCTTTCACAAAGAGAAGTCGTTTGTGGAATCGCTTCTGAGGAAAATGATGATTTTATACAACTGGATAGTTGTATGAATTCTGAAAAGAGCAAATACGTGGTTCTGATTGACCCCTTGGATGGTTCCTCCAATATTGACGTAAATGTTTCTGTAGGGACCATTTTTTCTATTTACAGAAGAGTTACACCAGAGGGTACGCCTGTTCAACTGGAAGATTTTTTACAACCCGGGAACAAACAGGTCGCTGCCGGATATGTGGTTTATGGAAGTTCAACCATGCTTATTTATACAACCGGAAACGGTGTCAACGGATTTACGCTTAACCCTTCGATCGGTACTTTTTATCTTTCTCATCCCAATATGAAGATTCCGCAAGATGGTAAAATTTATTCTGTGAACGAAGGCAATTATGCTTTGTTTCCAAAGGGAGTGAAAGATTATATCAAATATTGTCAGATGGAAGAAGATGAACGGCCTTATACTTCAAGATACATTGGTTCTTTGTGCGCTGATTTCCATCGTAATATGATCAAAGGTGGAATTTATATTTATCCATCAGGAACCAAAAGCCCTAACGGAAAATTGCGTTTATTGTACGAATGCAATCCAATGGCATTTATAGCAGAACAGGCAGGGGGCAAAGCGTCTGATGGGTTTCAAAGAATAATGGATATAAAACCCGGAGAACTTCATCAAAGGGTGCCTTTTTTCTGCGGCTCCAAACACATGGTAGAAAAAGCAGAATCCTTTATGGGATAAAATGAAAAAAAGCCCGTTCAAAACGGGCTTTTAATCTTAATTAACACATGAGGACAATTTATTTTACTAAATCTGATTACCATTTTACAAACACCGTGCCAAAAAAAAATTTACTGTTTAATTAATTCATAATTCTTCTCAAGAGGCCCCGTTATTTTGTTGCCCTCCATGTCCAGCCTTGTTAATTTATTTTCTCCGACACTGTACAGCATGGGTTCCGAGTCTATGCCTTCCATAATTAATGTATTGCCATCCTCTTTCCAAGTAAAGTCCCCTAATTCTTCAAAAATTTTCTCGTCCTTGTCTAAGTATTTAGACTTCATGTTGTAGGTTTCGTCTGCATTCAGCGTAATGGTTGTTTCAATCCCTGAGCAGTCCGCACAAGGTAAGGTGCCTTTGTAAGTCCCTAAATAATCCAGTGAATTTTTGGCATTGTGTTCATCGGCAATACCTTCAGTTTGCCGGGGTTCTACTATTGATTCTTCTTTTTTGGTTTCGCAGCCTACAAAGAGAAATGCAACGGCTAATGTGGTTAAGATGAAATGTTTCATTTTTTTATTTTTTCATCAAGAGTCAATTTCTGTACCAAAATAATTTGATTTATTTGTATTTTAACTTTCATCTTTTGGAATGTCAAATAATAAGCTCACCACAATTACGCAGGCCGGCTAAAAAACAGAGAATAGGAGATGAGATTGCCTTAAGTAAAATAGTTTCTAAATTGAAAAACTTGAGCCATCAAGAAGTTTTATTCATTCTGAATAATTCCGCAAGACCTTTAATTGTATGGAGGTGATCCTGCACATCAATCTTTTTTGTAAGCGGGGCATATACAAAGCTGAGTCCGCCTGTGGCGATGACGAAACACTTGTCATTTACTTCTTCATTAATTCTGTCAATCATCCCCTCTACCATACTGAGAAAACCATAAACCAATCCGCTCTGCATACAGCTTTCGGTATCAAAACCCAATACTTTGGAAGGCGGTTTCAGTTCAATTTCTTGAAGCTGGGCGGTTTCTCCAACCAAAGAGTTTAACGCGGTTTTAATTCCAGGTGCAATGGCTACACCCATGGTTTTCCCTGATCCGTTTACTGCCGTAAAAGTAAGAGCTGTACCAAAATCGACGATGATTTTTTTTCCGGAATAAAAAGATTGAGCGGCAACAGCGTTGGCGTACAAGTCGGTTCCCATTTGTTGGGATGTATGCTGAACATGAGACGGTGTATCACGGTCTACAACCAGAGGTTCGGTTTGGTGAATTTTTTTTAACGAATTCAAAACCGCCTTGGTCAAAGTCGGCACAACCGATCCGATGACGATGTCCGTTATATCTTCTTTTTGGATTCCGAAAGGCTCATACATACCACTGAATTTGGCAAAACATTCGTCTTCCGTCCTATAAGGCTTGGAATTAATTGTCCAGGAAACAATTTCTCCCTCTAGCTTGAAAACGCCAAAACGTATATTGGTATTTCCTATATTGACTGCTAAAAGCATTATTTTTTCGGATAAATGTTGTCTGAATAATCTATATCTGCCAATCTTGTGGTCGGGTCAATGATTACCCTTGAAACCTCTTTTGAAATTTTGACGGAATAATCGGGGTTTGTCCATGCCCAAGGTTCAAGCATGGTTCTTTTCAGGTTTTTATAAATCTCCAGATTTTCTGCCGGCTTTTGCCCTCTCAGTTCCAGATTGGGGATATAAAACAGCTCTTTGCTTCCGTCTTTGTATTCTACATACAAATCAACAGGCATTGCGAAATTGCTCAGGTTTTTGAGTTCAATTGTTGAATTTGTTACAGTCTGAACAGCATAATTAATTGTTCTTGTTGTATTGATGAACAAATTATTGTACCATTTTAAGTTCAATCCTGATACTTTTTCCGCAACACGTTTAAAATCGTTTGGATAAGGGTGATTAAACTTCCATTCTTTATAAAATTCTTTGAATGTCTTTTTCAGGTTTTCTTCTCCTATGATATAGCCGAGCTGAATAAGGTAAACCTGCCCCTTGACATAAGCTTCAACACCATAAGCATAATTATAATTGTAATAATCTGCCAAAAGGCTCATTGGTTCTTCAATCCCGGACTTTGCAAGATCAAAATAACCGGCATAGGCATCCGGATTTGGATTCGGCTCAACAGGGTGGTTGAAAACATTTAAAAAGGCCAACTGTTCCGCGTAAGAAGTAAAACCTTCATCCATCCATTCATTTACTGTTTCGTTGATTCCAAAAAGCTGCTGAAACCATGAATGTGCCGCTTCGTGGAAAATCACGCCAACAAGGCCATCCAGATTCCGGCCGCCGGTAACCAGTGTCGCGGTTCCATATTCCATTCCCCCGTCTCCCCCCTGTATAATGGAATAGGTTTCCCACGGGTATTTTCCAAAATAATTTGACATAAATTGGAAAAATTTCACCGTAGGGTCTTGTGCCTTCAACCAATTCTCATTGATTTCACTTTTATTTAAATGAACAAAAAATACTTCCGGACCGCCGGGAACCTGCTGCTTTGAAACAATAAATTCTTTGTCTGCCGCCCAGGCGAAATCATGGATGTTTTCAGCTTTAAAATGCCAGGTTGCTTTTCCATTTTGTTCTTTAATTTTGGGGGTTGCTTCATAGCCTTTTACTTCTGACTGATTTTGCAGTTTTCCCGAAGCGCCTATGATATAATCTTTCTGAATGCTTATTTTTACATCAAAATTCCCAAACGGCGCCACAAATTCACGGCCTATGTATTCGTCTAAATGCCAGCCGTATTGGTCATATTGTGCCATTTTCGGATACCATTGTGTCATAGAAAAGTCCACACCTTCCGGGGAGTTCTTCCCTCCTCTTCTGATGATTTGTGGAACCTGCGCCATCCATTTTAATTCAAAAACAGCTTGAGAATCTGGTGAAACAGGTTGTGCCAGCTCTACTTCCATAATGGTTCCGCTAACTTTAAATTTTAATTCTTTTCCATTTTGTCGGATGGATCTGATTCTTTGAAAGCCAATGTTTTCCGGTTTCAATTCCGCAATTTTGCTTTTTATTTTTTGATTTTTCCCTTCTCCTTCTTTGATGACCATCCTGCCATCCGGATCGGGAATGTTTTGCAATCGGTAATCCATAGCGCTTCCCGGCTGGAAGGCATTATAATAAAGATGAAAATAAACTTTGTCCAGTACGTCAGGGGATTTATTATCATAAATCAATTTCATTTCACCTTCATACTGAAATAGTTTTTCGTCCACATCAATATTCATCTGATAATCTACTCTCTGCTGCCAGCTGCCGTTTTCCTGTGCAGAAACTGCCATTAACAGCAAATTGAAAAATAAAGCTCCGATTGTTTTGCGCATTGACTTTCTTTTTGGGTAAACATACAAAAAAGTGAAATTTTGGTTGCCTTCAAAAAGATTTTTTTTACTTTTGGATTCCATTTTAATCTTACCTCCCCTTCTCAACTTTCCTTAAAGGTCTTATATTAACTAAGAAAGGAGAGAGTGAATAAATTTTTATACTGCCTGATATTAACCTTCTTTTCCATGTCAATACAAGCTCAACAGAGCAAATTTGACAGTGTTTACAATGTGATTTCTTTGGAAACCATCCGTATGGAATGGGCCGCTCATGTTGCAGACTCACTTTACTTGGTTTCTAAAACAGATGAACAACGGGTCAAATCTTCATTTTTATCGGCCAGCATATTTCATAAAACCGGACTGCCCAACGAAGCTATCAGACGGGCAAAAAGAGCGGACAGCATTGCGGAAAAAGCAAATTTGTATGGACTTGAAGCACGGATATGCGGTTTAATTTCTACCATTTACCGGACTTCTCGGTTGCCTGTTCAGGGTAAAGTTTATTTGCAAAAGGCTTTAAAGGCAAGTAAAAAAATAGAGGTTTTGGATCAATCCTTTAAATTTCAAGGAAACCTCTATCAGGAAAGAGCTTATTATGAAATGGATAATAAAAATTATGCCGAGGCTATTCAATTTCTAAATCAAGGAAAATCGTTTTTTGAAAAGATTTCATCTTACAAAGAAAAAAATTTCCTGCTGGCAACAAATGAAGAGTTGGTTGCAAAAAATTATGTTTTCCTGAATCAGTTTGACAATGCGCTCAATTCTTATAAAAAAGGAATTGAATTACTTAAAAACTCCAAAGTAGAAAGCGCATTGGAGGGATTTCTTTACAATGGACTGGGAAATGTTTTCCTTGCAAAAAATGAAAATGAAAAAGCAATCCAATATTACACAAATGCTCTTCAAATAGCTGAAACTTCCCAGTTTACAGCTTTAAAGGAGGAAGTTTACCAATCGCTTACCCGTTATTACAAATTAACAAAGGATCAGGAAAATTATGTTAGGTATAATGAGAAATATTTTGAACTCCGTGATAAGTATGAACAGTCCAATATGCGTTCTGCTAATCAGGTGGTGAAAGAATTAAGATTAAAACAAAAATCGACTACTTTCACTTTGTATGCCATTGCGGGCGTGAGTGCTTTCCTTATTCTGACGGGAGTTTGCGGTTATTTTTATCTGAAACGGAAAAGAAAGAAAGACCAAACACATTTTGACCTGGTTATCAATGAACTGAAACTGAAAACCCAAAAAATGCAAGTGCCGAGCCCGGCGCCATCAGGGCAAAGTAAACCACTTATTCCTGTGGAAACAGAGAAAAAAATCCTCCTAAAACTTGAGGAATTTGAATCTTCCACAAAATTTCTTGAAAAAGGATTTACCCTTCCAGTACTTGCCGTAGAATTGGAAACCAACACAAAGTACCTTTCCCGTATCATCAAAAATCATCGGCAATGTGACTTTAGCACCTATATAAATAAACTGAAAATTAATTATATCATAAATAAATTTGAGGATAACCCTGTTTATAAAAATTATAAAATCAGTTATTTGGCAGATGAATGTGGATTTTCTTCCCACAGCAAGTTCACGACCATCTTTAAAAACATTACCGGATTCTCCCCCACAGACTATATTTCATTTATATCAAAAAAAGAAAAGATACATGCAGGCTAAATTATTTACATTGTATAAAGGCAAAATAAAGGTATTGGCTTTCCATATTCCCGAAAACGATAAGACAAATGGTTGCACAAGCTCATTTAATAAAATAACTTTGAAAAACCTTAGTTAACCCAAAGACCCCTTTTCAATGGTTTACGCCTAAAAGGGGTTTTTATATTTTTATGTATTGAGATTAATACTCTTTTATAATTCCTCCTTGCCAGCTTCATTAATAAAAAACGAAAGAGATGACAGAAAGTGAAAAAATTGAATTTAAAAAAGAATTGTGGAAAAACAAGATTTCTTACAGAACCAAAATGGCAAAGTATTTTCTGAAGAAAAAGGCGCTGATTGGGAAAACAAAAAAAGAAATCGAAGCATTATTTGGAAAAGAAGAAAATTATTATGACCTGGATGAATGGTCTTATGAAATAAAAAAGAATATGCTTGGCGGACAAATTTTCCTTTTGCTGGATTTTAATAATGATGACTATGTAAAAAATTTACGCATTTACAGGGTATATTCTTTGGGAGAAACCCGGTTACTGGCCATTTGATAAAGACAAATGTTTATCAGCATAAATGTTATTTTTAAAATTTCATTGTTTTAAGTAAAAATATATATCTTTGCACTCATGAAACAACTCATTAAGTTTTCACAAGTGACTAACTTAGTGAGTGTTTTATGAAAAACTAAACTAAACTGATTTATTATGAAGAAGCTTTTACTAAGCTTTGTGTGTGCCCTATTCTGGGGTATCGCACTTGCACAGGTAGGGATTAATACCGATTCTCCACAAACAGAATTAGATGTAAACGGAAGCATACAGCTCAGAAATGAGTTGCAAGTGGACGGAAATCCCGGAACGCCCGGACAAATTTACTTTTCACAAGGAGACAGCCCTGCCGACCTCAACGACTGGAAAAATGTAAATGTCCCTTTCTTAGAAGAAGGCCAGTACCAGTTGGTAAACACTTATGCCGTAAAGGATGAAGTGGGGATTGATTGGGTGGGAAATGCGCTTTCAGCAATCAAGTCGTTTCCTTACACAGAATCTTTCAATAATAGCTCTATACCTAATCTTTGGTCGAACGAATATGTTTCAGTAACTCATCAAGATTGGGTATATGCAACAGATGGAACAGGCTACAGTGGTGTAGGGCCAAACTCTCCAAAAAGTGGTAGTCGAAATGCTAGGTTTGCGGATACAAATCCTCCAGGCCAGATAACTAAATTAGTAACACCTAAGTTAGACTTGTCGGAATTAATAAACCCGAAGGTTCGTTTTTATTATGCACAACCTAATTGGGTTGATGGCGGAACTACATATCAGAATGTCTTGAAAATTTATTATAAAACATCTTCTTCATCCTCGTGGGTCCTGTTCAACACATATAACGATAACATCACCGTATGGACAGAAAGAACTTTGGCATTACCAAATCCTTCATCCACTTATCAGATAGCTTTTGAAGCTACAAATAATTATGGCTATCCTACTATATTAGACGATGTAACAGTGTTTGGAGATAACACAGTTTCTGCGCCTTCCGAAGGTTATGACAACACATTAAGCACACTGGGAGAAACAATTACTGCAAAAAACTGGACGAAAATTCCCGGCCTGGACTTGGACATTCAAATCAAAGACAGCAATAATAAAATCTCCATGATCTTCCAAACCGGAGTAGAATCCAGGACAAATCCAGGTAATAATGGAAGTGCGCAAACTGAAGGAAACATAAGGTATATGTGCGGGGTATTCAGGAAATTAAAATCCGCTGCGGACAATACTGCCGTATTGGTAGCTGTTCGCGGAGACCAGATAAATAATGCGGTAGGCAAACCAAACCAGCTCAAATCACAGTCTATTTATACACTTACTTATACCGTACAGGATGTACCTGCAGAAGAATATACTTTTAGCGTTGCATGCAGAAGACTTTCTACAACCACAAGTGAAAGCCAGGCACTCCTTTCAATTGGAAATGCGGTAAACGGCTCAGGAACAGGGAAGACCAACGACTTTATGCTCAACTCCATATTAAAAGTAGATGTGATCGAATTAGTAACCGTAACCGGACTTTAAAATAAAATTTATGAAAAATCTGTTATACCTAAGTTTATTGATAGGAACTTTTGCACAGCTACCGGCTCAAGTAGCTATCAGCTCCAACCCTAACTATACACCCCCCGCTGGGGTAGATTTAAGTGTTGACGGTAGTATAACCGTACGGGATAAGATTTATGCCGGAGGAGATGGTTCTACACTGGGAGACCCTGGAAAAGCAGGGCAGGTATTGGTTTCACAGGGCCCGGGTTTACCACCCAAATGGCGTACACTCAACATTCCCAACATAGAAGAAAATGCTTTTTACCTTATTTATAATGAGCCATTTACTGATTATACTAATGATGGCAATGAAGCAAATGAAGGAATTGTGCTGGGAGCAACAGGGCTTACAGACAATGCCCCTTATAATTATGATGCTACTTTGACAAATACGGGATTTACTACAATAAACGGCCTGACTAAACCATTCACTGTTAACACCCCCAACGCGAGTCAGGTATATATCACCTTTGAAGCAGTTGTCCAAATTAATAATACCGGCACTCAATGGCATGGGGCAGATTTTGCTTGCGGAATTTTCGTAGATGACAAGCTGAAAGGTGTAAGGCGAATGTCTATGCAGGCACCTACTACTGCTGGTGGTGCTTTCATGACCTACACACAGATTGCATTAGTAGGAGATTTGGGACAGGGAACCTATACTGCAAAAGTAGGCTGTAAAAGACTTCTTAATCTTTCGGGATATAATAGCACTCTAGGAATAGCGAGGCAGGTATACACACCGGTAAATACAAACCTAAATAATTTCATGGCAAAGACTTCCCTAAAAATAGAAGTATATGAAATCCCCAATATGGATAATGGCACCAACATTATAGACTACCCTTAAAATTAAAAAAATGAAACAAAAAATATACACACTTTGCTTACTGATCTTTATTTTCATAAGCACACAAGCACAGGTAGGAATCAATACAGATGCGCCCAACCCGGATGTCTCTCTTGACGTAAATGGAAAAACCAATGTAGGAGAACGCGTTTACCTTGGGGGGACAGATTTGGCAGAAGGTAATCCGGGAGAAGACAAACAGGTAATTATTTCGGGAGGTGCTGATGCGGAGCCCTCATGGGAAGAAAAAAAATTGCCCCAAGGATATGGGGAGTCTTTCACCATGACCTATATGAATACTTATTATGATGACAATGGTTTGGGGAATTCAACACTTCCTGCATCAGGAACTGGAGTTTATACTCAGGGCGAAAGTATTGGTACTGATTGGAAAGAGATACCTGGCTTAACCAATGATTTTGTACTATACAAAACAGGCAGTAAAATCAATTTTATGTTTCAAACCACAGCCCAGTTAACCACTCAACAATCCAGTACATCTGTAAGCTTTGCCTGTGGATTATTTATTGCACCAGGAAAAAAAGATGTGGCAACCGCCTTTACTTTAAGAGGTGTCAGAGTTGGCGTAATACAGGGTGTATCAGGAAGCTTCAATATTATAAATCTTACTTCTACCTTAGATGGGAGTCCATCTGTTGATAATTTGCCCGGAAGTGCAGGAGGAACCTGGTACACTGCCAAAATCGCTTGCAGAGCAAGGAATAGGGGTCAAGCTGAGCTTTTTGGTATAGGAAGACCGGTAGATGCTAATTTTCTAAACCAGGATATGGCGCGTTCTTCACTCAATATTTTTGTATTGGAGAATTGGTAATATAAAGTCACAAAAAATTATCTAAAAACGAAATCTTTCTTTTAAGGTTTCGTTTTTTATTTCAAGTCTGTACAACGACCGCACGCTCCGGTGTAGCTCCCGTAGCACTGTACATTGCTATCAAGTCTTTTAAACTTTCTTCCCGGGATTTGCTTTCACAAATGCATCCCAGCCTGTATAAGATTTAGGTTGGGCTTCATTGCCCATATTGAAAAAATGGCAAACCGCAGCAGCAAGACCATCTGTGGAATCTAAACGTTTGGGTAATTCTTTTAAATCCAGTAAATTTTTGAGCATCCCGGCAACTTGCTCTTTGGAAGCATTTCCGTTTCCGGTAATGGATTGTTTGATTTTTTTGGGCGAATATTCCGTGATTGGGACTTCGCGGTATAAACCGGCGGCCATGGCAACGCCCTGTGCTCTTCCCAATTTCAACATGGATTGTACATTCTTTCCAAAGAAGGGAGCCTCAATCGCCAATTCGTCCGGGTGGTAAGTATCTATAATGGAAAGCGTTTTTTCAAATATTTTTTTGAGCTTTAATTCATGGGAATCGTATTTATGAAGCAAAAGTTCGTCCAGCAAAAGAAAATACATCTTTTTCTTTTCCACTTTGATCAATCCGAAACCCATTACGGTAGTTCCCGGGTCAATTCCCAAAATAATTTTCTCCATTGTACAAATTTAGAAGATGAAGTTGATTATTAATCTTAATTCCTTAAATTTAAATTTTTTAATCTAAAACTCTTTTTATGAAAACATCCTTTTACCTTTTCGGTCTCTTATGTTTTTTCAGCTTAAGCCATTTGCTCCATGCACAATCTCAAAGTCCAAAAGCTGGTCAGGTAGTAACCATCAAAGCTTATAAAAATGCCAATAACAAAAAAGTTAACGACAAAGTGAAAGCCATAAAAGTTTTGGAATTGCCACACATTAGTTTGTTTGTAAGTTATTCCGATTCTAAATTTATTACCAGTATGGGCAAAAATGCAGGAGGATTCAATACCTATGGGGCGGTAGATGTAAGTGATACATATTGGTATTGTTTACGAACGGGAGAAGATGTGGCATATATGGTTTCGTGGACGTTCAATACCCAAGTCAATAAAAACAATATCTTCCGAAAAAATGCGGCTGAGTATTTTAAAGATTATCCGGAATTGGCTAAAAAAATAAAAAGCAAAGCGTACAAATACGATGATATTTTCGAAGTAGTCGAGAAATACAATCAATGGAAATCAGGAGAATAAACTTATCCGCCAAAAGATTTATCTAATGCCATGGCTTCGCAGATTAGTTTATGCAGCGCATTTTGATTTATTTCTTCCACCGAGTGAAAAATCTTATAGAAAATCTGCTTATTGGTTCCGTGCGTTAAGTATTTGTCTTCGTCTTTCAAACGGTTTCCGTACCAAAAAGAAATCATCACTCCGCTCTTAATTCCTCCTCTGGGAATAGATGCCGGCCAAATCAGACAAATGGATTTATTCCCATAGAAAAAAGGAACATTGTAGGAGAATTTTTCTTTACCGTAACCTTTTAAGGAATTAAGCACAATTTGCCTTAGTACATCAGTTACAATTCTTTCTTCTTCCGGAAGGAATTCATATAATTCAACAAGGGATTTTATTTTGAGCTTTTCCTTCAAACCTTAATTCAAACTTTGCAGATAGGCGTCCCATCCGGCTTTCTGGTATTTCAAAGCCGCATCTTTTGGGTCGGCAGATTGGTAAATCCCCCGCCCGACAATCATAAAGTCAGTATGAATGCTCTTGAAAACCCGATCCGGCGTATTGTATTGCTGTCCTTTATTATCTCCTTTTGAACTTAAATTTACACCGGGTGTAAACAACAACAAATCATCAGATATTTTTCTTTGCGCCACTGCGCCCAAAACATTGGAAGCGCTTTCTGCAACATTCAATGCTTTGGTGATGTAGTAATCGTCTGTTAAAGTCCCTTTGGACGACATTTCCACAATTGCTACAACGCCTACATTTTCAAAAACTTTCAGGCTTTCTTCGCCTGCTATAACATGAGACGTAATCATGTCTGCCCAATCTGCAATTTTATAAATCCCTTCTTTGAACTGCAATTCCTGTGTATTGCCAATGTCCGCAAACTTGCGGTCTTCAAACAAAAGGAATTCCTTTTCTTTGGCAATTTGTTTTAGTTTTCCAATTAAATCCATGGAAAAATCTTTGATAATGTCTGTGTGCAGTTTCAAAGCAACCACATTCTCACCTATCTCTTCTGCCAGCTTCAGAAGCTCGCTTGAAGTAATCACATCGGCAGAAGCAATCAGGTTGGATTGTTTTTTCATGGCCAATTCAATCAGCTTCTTTCCAACAGGGTGGCTGATTCTTTTGTTTTCCAATGCAACGCGTTTTATTTCCGGTGGAAGTGGTGGGTTATTCAGGAAGTTTTTAATCCTGGCCATGTCACCGTCGCTTAATCTGTGGTAGCGGTGCAGAATATTAATCACTTCATTGATGGTAAACAAAGTATAGACATTGTATCCTTTTTCCTTTAATTTGGCAATCCCCCCCTGTTCACGATCCAAAACCACCACAATATCCGTCACTTTCAAACCTTCCCGCTCGATTTCTTCTATGGTTTCGAGCAAGCTTTGTCCGCTGGTAATAACGTCTTCGACCAACAAACAATTTTGCCCGTCGCTGTAAACGCCTTCTACCATACGCTTGGTTCCGTAGCCTTTGTTTTCTTTTCTTTTGATGATTAAAGGAATTCCGCTTGCCAAACTCATGGTCGTTCCCATGGGCAAAGCAGCATAAGGTACACCGCAAATCAATTCAAAGGGTGATTTCTCAACCAAATCCAATAAATTATTGGCCAGTGTTTTTAACAATTGAGGACTGGAGGAAAGCGGCCTTAAATCCACATAAAAAGGTGATTCAATTCCACTTTTGAGGGTAAAATTCCCAAATTTAATGATTCCTAATTCGTAAGCTTTGAGTAAAAAATCTTCGCGTTGCTGCATTTCTGAAAGGTTTGGGCAAAGTTAAAAGAATTCGACATTTAGGGCGATTATTTTGGATTATATCTTGACTTAATTTATTCACAATCGGAAAAATTGGCCTCAGAATAACAGAATTGCTTAAATTCGTCTTTTATTTTTTACAATTTTAATTCATCATTCAATGAAAAACATATTGATCGCGGCTGTTTTGGCCGGAACTTTTGCCCTTGGGCAGGAAACGGAATATAAATTTACAAAAGTCATTGACCTGACCCCAACGCCGGTTCTGAGCCAAGGACAAACCGGGACTTGCTGGAGTTTTTCTACCACTTCGTTTTTGGAATCGGAAGTAAAAAGAATCACAGGAAAAGATGTTGACCTTTCTGAAATGTATGCGGTTCGAATGACTTATCCGGACAAGGCTTTTAATTATGTGTACCGTCAGGGAAAAGCACAGTTTAGCGAAGGCGGATTGAGCCATGATGTAATAAACGCTGTCGCACGGCACGGGATGGAACCCAGTGAAGCTTATTTGGGAATGACTCCCGGAAAGGAAAATTTTGACCATTCGGAACTGGTCAAGAACCTTTCTGTTGAACTTGATTCAATTGTGGGAAATCCTAAAAAATTCCTCAAAGACGGCTGGATGAATTCCATCAACACAACATTGGACAAATATATGGGCGCTGCGCCGGCAAAGTTCTCTTATGAAGGAAAAGAATATACGCCGGAATCTTTTGCTAAAGAACTCAAAATCCACCCGGAAGATTACGTAACACTGACGTCGTTTACACATCATCCGGCTTATTCAAAATTCATCCTTGAAATCCCTGATAATTTTTCCAATGGTTCCTACTATAATCTTCCTTTGGATGAATATATTGAAACCCTGAATCAGGCTTTAGCAAATGGTTTTACAGTTGCTTTGGACACAGATGTGAGCGAAAAGACTTTTTCTGCACAAAGCGGAATGGCGATTTGGCCAAGCGAGGGGGATAAAAAAGATTATTTCAAAACAATTTTGCCGGAAAAATGGGTTACACCCGAAGAACGTCAGAAATCGTTTGAAGATTACTCAACAGAAGATGACCACCTGATGCACATTACCGGAATGGTGAAAGACCAGCTCGGGAACCAATATTATGACGTGAAAAATTCATGGGGAACAAAAAATTTAGGAAATGACGGGCACGTTTATATGTCTGTACCTTACATTCGAATGAAATCAATTGCCTACACGATTCATAAAGATGCTTTGTCAAAAGAATTGAGGAAGAAATTGGGGATTCAGTAATGAGGTTTTTACGTTTTACTACATTTTGTTTTATATTGATTATTTCCTGTAACCATAAGCCGGAAAGAGTTACCACTCCACAAAACGACGATGTGTCGGATTGGGTCAGCATCCATATTGACTCAAAAATGAAAAATGACACAACAAGTTACTATTATTATGGCCAAATTAGTCGGAATGTCATTGAAAAATTAAAGGAGCCTTCATCAAATGGAATGTTCTCGTTAAAAAATATTCGTTATTTTAATCCCAATGACCAATTGGAAGTTTACGAAGATATCGACTATAAAGGGGAAATGCTTTTTAAACTAAAAGATGTGATTTGGATTGAAATTTTCAAAAAAGACCCGATTTTGATTTTTGATTCTTTGAAACTGGCAGATAGTGCTAAAGATTTTTTAAAGTACAAACGTAATTCAAATAAAAAGGAATAGTACATTTAGAACAAATCCAGACATTTCGGAATGAAAATTGATTTTTTAGCGCAGTTAATTAGCCCTAACAGGGTTTGAAGCCCTGTTAGGGCTCTACACAAACCTATTAAAAATGCAAACAATAGACAAAGCAACAACAACACTCCCCATAAAAGGTTACCTCGACATGGAAATCCCAAAAGGAATTGACTTGGTAGCCGAGATCAATGAAATGCGTAAAGAAAAGAACGCGATTATTTTGGCACATTATTACCAAACCGGAGATATTCAGGATATTTCCGACTTCCTAGGCGACAGTTTACAGCTGGCACGTGCAGCAGCAGATACCGATGCCGATATGATTGTTTTCTGCGGCGTCCATTTTATGGCAGAAGCCGCCAAAATCCTGAATCCGACGAAAAAGGTCGTTTTACCTGACCTTCTTGCAGGCTGTTCACTTGCCGATTCCTGTACAGGAGAAGGCTTGCGTGCTTTCAGGGAAGAACATCCGGGTTCAATCGTGGTGAGTTACATCAACTGCGACGCAGGTGTGAAGGCCGAAAGCGACATCATCGTGACTTCTTCAAACGCCGAACATATCATCAATGCTTTGCCGCCGGAGCAGAAGATTATTTTCGCACCCGATAAAAATTTAGGACGATACCTGAATCAAGTCACCGGCCGGGACATGATTTTATGGGACGGTGCCTGTATGGTGCATGAAGCTTTTTCATTGGAAAGAATCGCCCAGCAAATGGCAGAAAATCCAAACGCCAAACTAATTGCGCATCCGGAATCGGAAGAACCTGTGTTGCGAGTTGCGGACTTTATCGGTTCTACTTCCCGACTCTTGGATTATGTTCAGAATGACGAATCCCGGGAATTTATCATTGCAACCGAAGAGGGCATCATCCATGAAATGCGGAAATTGGCACCCAATAAAAAATTAATCCCCGCTCTGACACAAGACGAATCCTGTAACTGCAGCGAGTGTTTTTACATGAAACGCAACACCATGGAAAAGTTGTATCTCTGCATGAAATATGAACTGCCGGAAATCCAAATCGAAGAAGAATTGCGTGTGAAAGCTTTGAAAT
>PJUF01000363.1_pt1 | contig 34905 bp, 31 predicted proteins | sample 1512191 | NCBI WGS metagenome assembly PJUF01 (sample SAMN08177673, study PRJNA422409) | Feces metagenome, whole genome shotgun sequencing project. | isolation source: Chicken feces (3) enriched on wood chips | host: Gallus gallus | place: USA: Madison | collected 2015-01-15 | reverse complement strand
TGGCGAGGGCCGGCCCCGGCTGCGCCGCCTGCGCCGCCTGCGCCACCGGCACATGAGCAAAGCTGAGCGACAGCAGCGCGAGCACGGCGAGCGCCGCGAGCAGCTCGCGCCCCAGTGCCGGCAGATGCGTGCGCCCGAGTGCCATGCCGGCCTTATAGCAGCCGCCGCGCCGCGCCGGAGCGCGGCATAACTGCCCGCCGCCATATTGATCGGCCCGCCCTTACCTGCAACATAGCGCCGACGGTGCCCCGCCCGGGGTGAAACGGGAAGCCGGTGACGAGGCCGGCGCCGCCCCCGCGACTGTGACGGATGGGAGCCGCTCCACCATGCCACTGGCCCTTTGGCCGGGAAGGCGGAGCGGGGATATCCGCGAGCCAGGAGACCGGCCGTCGCCGACAGCAACTGAATGGGGACGGCGGGTCCCCGAAAGGAAAATCATGCGCGCTCTCGCTTCGCTCCTCGCCCTGACGCTCGTCGCCCTGCCGACCGCCGCCTTCGCCCATACCGGGGTGGGCGACACGGCCGGCTTCGTGCACGGCTTCATGCACCCCGTCGGCGGGCTCGACCACGTGCTGGCGATGGTCGCCGTGGGCGTCTTCGCCGCCGTTCTGGGCGGCCGCGCGCTGCTGCTGGTGCCGCTCAGCTTCGTCGGCATGATGGCGATGGGCTTTCTGCTCGGCCTCGGCGGGGTGGAACTGCCGCTCGTCGAGCTCGGCATCGCCCTCAGCGCCGTCGTCATCGGCGCGGCCGCCGCCTGGGGCCGGCCCATGCCCGTCGCCGGTGCCATGGCGCTGGTCGGGCTGTTCGCCGTGTTTCACGGCCACGCCCATGGCGCCGAGATGCCGGCCGATGCCGGCGGGTTCGACTATGCGCTGGGCTTCGTGCTGGCGACGGCGCTGCTGCACCTGGCCGGCATCGCCGCTGCCCTCGGCGCGGCGCGCTTCACCGGCCGGCTCGGTCGGCCGCTGGCGCGGCTCGCCGGCGGCGTCTTCGCGCTGGGCGGTGTCGGGGTGCTCGCCGGCTGGCTGTGAGCGCTGGACTCCGGGGCATTTCTGCTCTATAGGCGCGCTCGCTCGCCTTCGGGCGGGCCGCGCTATCCGTGCAACCAAGACCGGGCGGTCGGGATCAACATCCCGGCGAAACGCCCCTTTGACAAGATCAGGACGGACGATCGATGCCCAATATCATTGCAGAACTCGACAGGGAGCAGCGCGACGCGCTCGCCGCCCGCGCCAAGCTGCCCGAATTCACCCATGGCGACACGGTGAAGGTGTGGGTGAAGGTGCGCGAGGGCGAAAAGGAACGCCTGCAGGCCTATGAGGGCGTCGTCATCGCCCGCTCCGGCGCCGGGCTCAACGAGAGCTTCACCGTGCGCAAGATTTCCTACGGCGAAGGCGTCGAGCGCGTCTTCCCGGTGCTGAGCCCCAATGTCGACCGGGTCGAGGTGCTGAAGCGCGGCAAGGTGCGCCGGGCCAAGCTCTATTACCTGCGCGACCGCCGCGGCAAGTCGGCCCGCATCTTCGAATCGACATCGGCGCGCACCAAGCGCATCGAGGCCGGCGAGCGCGAGGCGGCGCTGGCCGCCAAGGCCGCCCGCGAGGCCGACAAGATCGCCGCCGCCGAGGCTCTCGCCAGGGATCTGGCCGACAAGGAAGCGGCCGAGGCCGCAGCCGCGGCTGCCGCACCGGCCGAGACGACCACCGAGTGAGGGCCCGCCGCCTTTCGGACGGCTTGTAAATGACGCGAGCCCGGCCCTCAATCGGGCCGGGTTTTCGATTCTGAGGGATAGGACGTGCCTGGTTCCGAGCAGCGCGCCGAAACGGCCCGCCAGCTGCGCGAGGAGGCCCATGCGCTGCTCGCCGACAGCGGCCTGTTCGCCTTGCTCCAGCACGGCTTCGGCGAAGCGACGGTCACCGGCAGCGCCGGCTACGACCTCATGGTGCGGCGCGACATCGACATCCATCTCGCCGTCGGGGCCGACCGCTGGACCGACTGGATGGCCTTCGGCGGCACCCTGGTGCGCCATTTCGAGCGGGCCGGCATGCCGCTGCGCCGGGCCTGCTACGTCAATGACTGGCTCGAGCCCGGCCCGCTGGGGGCGGGCCTGTGCTGGCAGCTCGCCTTCACCGATCTGCGGCACGCCGCCTGGACGATCGATCTGTGGGGCTGGGACCCGTTCGATTTCGCCGTGCGCCAGGCCCGCGACTTTTCGCTGCGCACCGACCTCGCCGCCTGCGACCGCGACCTCATCCTGCGCCTCAAGACCGAGGCGCAGGCCCGCCCGGGCTATTACGGCACGCGGGTCACCGGCATCGACATCTACCGCTTCGCCATCGCCGGGGCCGGCGACAGCCTGAGCGCGCTCGAAGCCTGGAAGCAGCAAGGCTGAGCCCCGCCGCGCCGGCTCGGGCGGGGTACTATGCCGCCATAGCAGCGCGCCTCGCCGCCCGCCGCCTCTAAGATATATCGCACGACTGTCTTGAAAGCCGGGACGCCGAGGCATATTTCTCGACTATCGTAAGATATATCGGAGATAGGATATGCACACTTTCGACAACCGGCTCGACCGGGCAGAGGAGCGGCTGCGGCGCGGCGCCTGGCGCAAGTTCGAGGCCATGGGGCGGCGCGGCTTCGGCGGCTGGGGCGGCGGCCGCGACGGCAATTGGGGCGACTGGGGCGGCTTCGGCGACAGCTTCCGCATCGGGCGCATGATGGCCTCGGGCGATCTGCGGCTGATCGCGCTCTATTTCATCGAGCAGCAGCCCCGCCACGGCTACGACCTGATCAAGGCCATCGAGGAAAAGACCGGCGGCATCTATGTGCCCAGCCCCGGCGTCATCTACCCGGCCCTGACCTTTCTCGAAGAGGCCGGCTACGTCACCTCTTCGGCCGAGGGCAACAAGCGCCTCTACACGATCACCGAAGAGGGCAAGACGCATCTGGACGACAATCGCGCCGCCGTGGACGGCACGCTGGCCCATTTCGGCCGGCTTGCCGAGCAGTTCAGCAAGCTGCGCCGGCACTGGGCGGAAACCGAGCACAAGTTCGGCGCCGCCTTCGCCGACCGCGACATGGACGACGTCGCCCCCGAGGTGAACGAGGCCCGCCGGGCGCTCAAGGACGCCATCCGCCAGGCCGCGGGCAATCGCGACCCGCACAACCAGCGCCGGCTCGCCGACATTCTGCGGCGCGCCGCCGAGGAGATCCGCCGCGCCGATCCCGCCGCGGCGGACCCCGAGATCGACATCTGAGCCGCCGTGGGGCGCGGCGCGACGCCACAGGCGTACCGCCGTGCCCCGCATCCGACTCCCTCTTCGGGTCAAATCGGCCTAGATTCGCCTGATGGAGGATATGTCGTGAACCAGATGGCGCCCATCGGCCGGAGCGACCGGCAGCGGGCGGCGGCCGGCGTTGCCGCCCGCCTCGCGCAGCTCATCGCCCCCAACCGGGTGATGACCGACCCGCTGATGACCTTTGCCTATTCGGGCGACGCCAGCCAGTACCGGCTGGTGCCGGCCGTTGTCGCCATCGTCAATTCCGAGGACGAGGTGCGCGCCGTGATCGCGGCAGCCCGCGCCGAGGGCCTGCCCCTCACCTTCCGCGCCGCCGGCACGTCGCTCTCCGGCCAGGCCATCACCGACGGCGTGCTCGCCGTGCTCGGCGACGGTTTCAAGAAGATGCAGGTGCTGGAGGACGGTGCGCGCATAGTGCTCGGCCCGGCCATCATCGTCGCCCAGGCCAACCGCGCCCTCAAGCCCTTCAACCGCAAGCTCGGCCCCGACCCCGCCAGCCAGGCGACCTGCAAGATCGGCGGCGTCGTCAACAACAATTCCTCGGGCATGTGCTGCGGGGTGGCCTACAACACCTATCATACGCTCCAGCGCATGCGCGTCATGCTCGTCGATGGAACGGTGCTCGACTCGGGCGACGCCGCCTCCGTCGCCGCCTTCCGCGAGAGCCATGCCGAGCTGCTCGCCGCGCTCGCGACGCTGCACCGCGAGGTCGGCGCCGACCCCGATCTGGTGGCGCTGATCCGGCACAAATACCGGATCAAGAACACCGTCGGCTATTCGATCAACGCGCTGATCGACTATCACGACCCCATCGACATCCTCGTTCGCCTCGTCATCGGCTCGGAGGGCACGCTCGGCTTCGTCTCCGAGGTGACCTACGACACCATCGAGGACCATCCCCACCGCGTGACCGGGCTCGTGCCCTTTCCCGATCCGCACAGCTGCGCGCGCGCCATTTCGCGCCTCGCCAATGGCGGCGTGCAATCGACGACGGGCGTCACCGCCGCCGAATATATCGAGCGGCGCGCGCTCGGCACCGTCGAGCATCTCGAGGTGATCGCGCCCTATCGGCGCTTTCTCACCGACACCTCGCCGGCCGTGCTCATCGACGTGTCGGCCCCGAGCCCCGAGGCGCTGGCCGACGAGATCGCCAGGGCGTCGGCGATCCTCGCCGCGGAAGGCGCGACCGACATCGATTTCGGCCCCGCCGACGACGCCCGCGCGGTGGCGTTGTGGGATATGCGCAAGGGCTTTTTCGCCTCGGCCGGCGCCGCCCGGCCGGCGGGCACCTCGATGCTGACCGAGGATGTCGCCGCGCCCATCGACAGGCTTGCCGATTTCGTCATCGATCTGCGCGCCCTGCTCGACGCGCATGGCTATGAGGACGCGGTGATCTTCGGCCATGCACTGGCGGGCAATCTGCACTTCCAGATGGGCGACGACTTCTCGAAGCCGGGCCAGGACGAAAAGTTCGACGTCTTCTCCCACGCGCTCAGCGAGCTCGTTTCGGTGCGCTATGGCGGCAGCCTCAAGGCCGAGCACGGCACCGGCCGCGCCATCGCCCCCTTCGTCGAGCGCGAATGGGGTGCGGCCGCCTATGCCATCATGCAAAGGATCAAGCCGCTCTTCGATCCCGAGGGCCTGCTCAATCCCGGCGTGCTGATCACCCCCAACGCCCGCACCCATGTCGAAAACCTGAAGCTGATGCCGCTCGCCGATCCGATCGTCGATCTGTGCATCGAATGCGGCTTCTGCGAGCCCGCCTGCCCCAGCGCGCAGCTGACGCTGAGCCCGCGCCAGCGCATCGTCGTGACGCGCGAGCGCGCCCGGCTGCGCCGCTCCGGCGAGGACCCCGAGCGCCTCGCCGCCATGGACGAGGCCTTCGGCTATGCCGGCCTGTTCACCTGCGCCGCCGGCAATGTGTGCGCCGGCCGCTGCCCCGTCGGCATCGAGACCGGCACGATGGTGCTGGGCGAGCGCGCCCGGCGGCGCACCGATGCCGAGCGCCGCACCGCGGCACGTGTCGCCAACCACACCCGCGCGCTCGAGACCGGCCTGAAGCTCGGGCTCGGCGCGCAGCAACTGAGCCGCACGGTGCTCGGCGACGGCGCCACCGACGCCCTCGCCGGCGGGCTGCGCAGGCTTGCGGGCACGCCGCGCGTCGGCCGTACCCTGCGGCGCGGCCCGGGCGCGCCCAAGCCGCCGGCGCCGTCGCGCGCCAACCCCAGGACGTCGGGCTTTCCCGTCCCCATCGCCGCCGCGCCGCGCGAGACCATCGTCTATTTCCCCGCCTGTCCCACCCGCATGTTCGGCGCCAACCCGACCGACTACGATCTGAAGCCGGCACCCGAGGCGATGGTCGCGCTGCTGACCCGCGCCGGCTTCGAGGTGGTCGTGCCCGACGGCCTCGACGGGCAATGCTGCGGCCAGCCTTTCCTCAGCAAGGGCTTTCCCGAGGCCGCGGCACAGGTCGGCGACCGGCTCGTCGACAGGCTGGCGCCGGCCGGCGCCCGGATCGTCACCGACGCCTCGACCTGCGCCAAGCACCTCAGGGAGCACCAGCCGGCGGTCGCCATCGCCGACAGCGCGGAATTCCTCCTCGCCGAGGTGCTGCCCCGCGTCGGCGTGCTGCGCCGCCTGCCCGCCATCGCCGTCCACCACAATTGCTCGGCCCAGCGGCTCAGGGAACAGGCCGCGATCACCGCCGTGGCGGCGGCCTGCGCCGAGACCGTGGCGCCGCTCGAAACCGTCTCGTGCTGCGGCTATGCCGGCGACAAGGGCCTGTTCGCGCCCGAGCTCAACGCCTGGGCGACGCGCTTCGTCAAGAACGAGATTCCATCGGATTGCCGCGTCGGCGTCTCGACGGTCGCCACCTGCGCCACCGGCCTCAGCGAGCATGCGGGCATCCCCTTCGTATCGCTGGTGAGCGTCCTCGAATATGCGACGCGGCCGGATGCCGAGTGACCCCGCGGCGGCCGAGCCGTTCTGCCCCTATTTCGGCACCTGCGGCGGCTGCACCATGCAGGATCTCGGCCCCGCCGCCTATGACGCGGCCAAGCGCGGCCTCGTCGAGGAGGCACTGCGCGCCGCCCGCATCGAGATCCGGCCGGCGCCGCTCGTTGCCGCGCATGGCGCCGGCCGACGGCGCGCCACGCTTCACGCCCGCGGCCCGGCCGTGGGCTACATGGCAGCGCGCAGCCACGACGTCGTCGACATCACCCACTGCCCCATTCTCGTGCCCGCCCTCAGCCAGCGCGCGCCGGCCCTGACCCGCGCCATCGCCGCGACCATCGGCGATTGCGACGTGGCGCTGACGGCCAGCGACACCGGCCTCGACGTGGCGGTGCGCACCCAGCGCCGGCCGAAGCCCGAAAGGCTGACGCTGCTCGCCCAGCGCGCCGGCGTGGCGCGGCTCGCCCTCAATGGCGAGATCGTGCTGCAGAAGCGGCCGCCGGCCCTGCGCATGGGCAAGGCGGTGGTCGAGCTGCCCATCGGCAGCTTCCTGCAGGCCACGGCGGCGGCCGAGGAGCGGCTGGCCGCGCTGGTCCTCGAGGGCGTCGGCCCGGCCAGGGCGGTCGCCGACCTGTTCTGCGGGGCCGGCCCCTTCACCCTGAGGCTGGCCGAGCGCGCCCGCGTCGAGGCCGTCGACGCCGACCGCGCCGCCCTCGCTGCGCTCGACAAGGCCGTGCGCCACACCCAGGGCCTGAAGCCGGTGACGACGCGCCGGCGCGACCTCTTCCGCGAACCGCTGGTGCCGGTCGAGCTCAAGGGCCTCGACGCCGTCGTCTTCGATCCGCCCCGCGCCGGCGCCGAAGCCCAGGCGCGCGAGCTGGCGCGGACCGATATCGGCACCATCGTCGCCGTCTCCTGCGAGCCGCGGACCTTTGCGCGCGATGCGGCGATCCTCATGGCCGGCGGCTACCGGCTGGAGACGCTCACGCCGCTCGACCAGTTCGCCTGGTCGGCCCATGTCGAGCTTGTCGGCGTGTTCCGGAAATGACCCCCTCGACGGCCCATGCGACGCTCGGCACCGCCTTCTTCGATGCCGTCGCGCCGGCAGCCTTTCCCGAGCTGACCCTGCGCTACCGCAACCAGCGCGCCGCCGCGCAGGTCGGCCTCGACGGGCTGACCGACGCGCAATGGCGCGCCCATTTCGGCCGCTTCGCGCCCATCCCCGGCAGCTTCGAGACGCCCCTCGCGCTGCGCTATCACGGCCACCAGTTCGGCACCTACAATCCCGATCTCGGCGACGGCCGCGGCTTCCTCTTCGCCCAGCTCGTCGACGCGAGCGGCCGCCTGCTCGACCTCGGCACCAAGGGCTCGGGCCGCACGCCCTGGTCGCGCGGCGGCGACGGACGGCTGACCCTCAAGGGCGGCGTGCGCGAGGTGCTGGCCGCAGCCATGCTCGAGGCGCTCGGCGTCGACACGTCGAAGGCGCTGAGCCTCATCGAGACCGGCGAGGAGCTCGAACGCGCCGACGAACCGTCGCCGGCGCGCGCCGGCGTGTTGGTGCGGCTGAGCCACAGCCACATCCGCATCGGCACGTTCCAGCGCCTTGCCTATCTCGGCGACACCGCCGCGCTCGAGCGCCTCGTCGCCTATTGCCTCGCGACCTATTTCGGCACGGATGGCGGCGCCGCGCCGGCCGAGACGCTGCTTGCCGAGACCGCCCGCCGCGTTGCCGCCACCGGCGCCGACATCGTCGCGGCGGGCTTCGTTCACGGCGTGCTCAACTCCGACAATATAAACGTCACCGGCGAGAGCTTCGACTACGGCCCCTGGCGCTTCCTGCCCCATTACGACCCCGCCTTCACCGCCGCCTATTTCGACACCTCCGGCTACTACGCCTTTGGCCGCCAGCCCGACGCGCTGGCCTTCAATCTCACGCGCCTGGCCGAATGCCTGCTGCCGCTCGGCGACCGGCAGGGGCTCGAGGCCGCGCTCAATACCTTCTGGCCGGCCTTCCAGCGCGCCATGTGGACCGCCGTCCTGCGCCGCCTGGCGCTCGTTTCGGCCGGCGACGAGGCGGATGCCGAGCTGGTCGTTGCCATCTTCGCCTTCCTCCAGCAGAGCCGCATCGGCTTCGAGCGCTTCTGGTTCGACTGGCGCGGCGGCCTGCTCAGCAGCGGACGGGCGGCGCAGAGCCCGGCGGCCACGGCCTATGCCGGCGACGGCTTCGCCCCGGTGCGCGCCGCGCTCGCCGGCCGGGCGGCGACCGCGACGGCCAATCTCGACCATCCCTATTTCGCCCGGTCCGGCCCGCGCACCATGCTGATCGAGGAGATGGAGGCGCTCTGGACGCCCATCGCGGACGCCGACGACTGGACGGACGTCCACCGCGCCCTCGCCGACATCGAGACCATGCGCACCGCCTATGCCGGCGACGCGAAATCGGCGGCACGGCCGGGCACCAGCGCGTAAAAGCGCGCGAGCCGCGGCTCGATGGACGCCGCCAGCGCCACGCAGCTGGCGATGTCGCCCGTGCCGGCGAGGAGGCGCAGATGAGCCGCCCGCAGCGCCGCGAACTCGGCGGTCGCGGCGAGCGCGGCGTCGCCGACGAGGATGTGGATGGCCCGCCGCTGCGCCTTGCCGCGCAACGCCACGCTCCCCGCTTCGAGCCAGGCCAGCCCCGGCGCGGCCCGCCGCACTTGATCGGCGGCGACGATGTCGAAGCCGACGAGCTTGCTTTCGCCCTCGACCCGCGCCGCGACATTGACGCTGTCGCCGATGGCCGAATAGTCGAAGCGGCTCTCGAGCCCCATATTGCCCACCACCGCCTCGCCCGTCGCGAGCCCGATGCCGATGGCGATGCCGTTGAGCGCCCCCTCGCGATTGAGCGCGTCGAGCCGGGCGCGCATCGCCAGCGCCGCCTCGGCCGCGCGGCGCGCGTGGTCGGGCACGTCCAGAGGGGCGTTCCAGAACGCCATGATCGAATCGCCGATGAACTTGTCGATGGTGCCGTCGCGCGCCACGATCTCGTGGCCGAGCGCCCCGAACAGCGTGTTGAGCATGCCCAGCGTCTCGGCCGGCGCATGCGCCTCGGTGAAGGCGGTGAAGCCGCGCATGTCGGCGAACATGACGGTGATCTCGCGCGCCTCGCCGCCGAGGGCGAGCTGGTCGGCATTGCGCTCGATGCGGGCCAGCACGCCGGGGGCCACGTAGTGCCCGAAGGCGCGCCGCAGCGCCTGGCGGTTGCGCTCGGTGCGCGCGAACTGGAAATAGACCATCGCTCCATAAACCAGCAGCGCCCCGGCTGCCGGAAAGGTCGCGTCGATCAGCCAGCCGCGCGTGGCGAACGCGCCCCAGGAGGCGCCGGCGAGCCCGCTGATCAGCCCGGCCGCGACGAGCAGCCCGGCGAGCGGGCCGAGCCGCAGCACGATGACGACGAGCAGCACCCCGGCGACGACGAAACCCAGCACCTCGAGCCCCTGCAGCCAGTCGGCGCGGCTGAGGAACTGGCCGGTGACGATCTGGTCGATCACCGCGGCGTGGATCAGCACCCCCGCCCGGCGCGGCGCCAGCGGCGTCGCATGCAGGTCGAGCAGGCCGCTCGCCGACGTGCCGACCAGCACGATCCGCCCCGCGATCGCCTCGCGCAGCGCCTCGAAGTCCGGCCCGAGCACGTCCGCCGCGGACAGCATCTGGGCCGGTTGCGGCGGGCGGTCGTAGAGAACGATCTCGCCATTGGCCGTGGTCGGCACGCTGAAGTCGCCGATCCGCAGGCCGCTGAGCGTCTGCCCGCCGCCGGTGTCGCCCAGCGCCACCAGCGTCGACAGGCCCAGCGCCAGCCGCAGCGTCTCGACCGAGAGCGCCGGATAGAGCCGCGTGCCGTCGCTCCACAGCAGCGGCACGCGCCGCACCGTGCCCGCCGCCTCGGCGGCGCTGAGGCTGAGCCCGCCGAGCCCGGCCGCCGCCCCGGCGAGGGCCGGCAGCGGCGCGACCACCCCGCTCAGCGGCGGCAGCGCCGCTGTGGGGTCGCTCCCCGAGACGGCGATCGCCGCCTTCGGCGCCAGCGCCGGGGCCGGCGCGCTCGGCGACACGGCAAAGCCGAGTGCCACATTGGCTCGGCCGAGCGCTGCGGCAAAGGCCGCATCATTGGCCGCCCCCAGCCTGTCGGGCTCGGCAAACAGCACGTCGAAGCCGATGGCGGCGGCGCCCAGTTCCGTCAGCCTGTCGGTCAGCGCCGCCAGCAGGTCGCGCGGCCAGGGCCACTGGCCGAGGCGCGCCAGCGCCGCATCGTCGATGTCGACGACGCGCACCACGCTGTCGGCCCCCGCCCGCGGCGCGAGGCGCTGATAGAGGTCGAAGCCCATGTCGCGGATCGCCGCCACCGGCAGCGGATCGGCGAGCCGGATCAGCGCCAGCAGCGCGACCAGCGCGAGACCCGTGAGCGTGGGCGCCAGCCGGCGGGCGATCATGGCGCGCGGGACATCCTAGGGCACCCCGATGCAGTCGATCTGGCAGCCAGCCGGCGGCCGGGTCGGCTGGCGCGTGCCGCTGTCGTCGTCGAACTGGGGATAGCTCGGCAGTTGCGGCGGAGAGTTGAGGCAGTCGCGGGCGCGCGCGAACCAGAACTGGCGCAGCAGCGGCGCCTGGTTCATCGCATAGATGAACTCGCCCTTGAGCTGCTCGCGCGGCGTCCCGGTGATCTCGCGCGTGTCGCCGAGCAGTTGCGCCTCGCGGCTGCCGATCTGGCCGAGCGCGCAGAAATCCGACAGCGTCTTGCAGTCGCCGCTGTCGGCGCAGAACTGCACGACGCCGTGATAGAGCAGGATGCGCGCCACCTCGTCGGCATCGACGAAGACGTCGAAGCCCGTGCCGCGCACGCCGATGGTGCCGGTAGGGGTGTCGATCCTGTAGCGCGACTTGGCGCTGTTGCCGGTGGCGAAGCGGAACGCCCCCGACAGCATCTCGACGGCGAGCGAGCCGGCCGAACCGTCATTGCGCAGCAGATAATCCTCGATGACGAGCGCCGAGGACGGCCCGACGACGAGCTCGGTATCGTCGGCAAACAGGATCTGCACCTGCCCCCTGGGGCCGGTCTCCACCCGATCGCCGATGAAGATGTCGGCGCCCACAACCAGCGTCAGCCGCTCGCCCTGGCGCGCCGCCGCAGCGGCTTGGTTCACCCCGAGCGCGCTGCCGGCGGCCGCTCCCAGCGCGGGCAGCGGCGCCGCGCCGGCGAGCAGCGCGGCGAGAACCCAGAAAAGCTTTCCCATGGCTCGTTCCTCGTGATCCGGGCACAGGGCGGCCCGCATCGCACCGGTTCGATGAACCGCCCCTGAATATCGCCCATTCCGTCGCGCTTGGCGACGCCTCTTCGGTGCTTGCCCGCCTGCGCCGTTCTTGTCATGCTTTGCCGCACAGGAAGGGTGGCACCCGGAACGCCAGAACGCGGTCCGGCTTCGGCCGGGGGGCCGGAGACAAGACAATGGCGGGCGTCCTTTTCGCGCTGCTGATCGGGCTCGAGCTCAAGCATTCCCTTGCCGACTATTTCATCCAGCCCGGCTGGATGGTGGCGGGCAAGGGCGACATCTTCCACCCGGGCGGCTACGCCCATGCGGGGCTCCATGCGGGCCTGTCGCTGCTCGTGCTGGTTGCCGCCGGCACCCCCGTCGCGCTGGCCGCGGCGCTGTGCGCCGCCGAATTCGTGCTCCATTACGGGCTCGACTACGCCAAGGCCCACTATGCCGCCGGGGTCGATATGCAGCACCGGCCGCGCCGTTTCTGGGCGCTGCACGGCATCGACCAACTCACCCACCAGCTGACCTATGTCGCCATGATCTTCGTCGCGCTGCGCGCCGGCGGGCTCGCCTGAGCCGGAGCGGCGCCTAGCGTCCCCTGCCCCTGGGCGCCTCGGGCGACTGCGCCAGCTGGGCCAGGATGGTGTCGACGAGATCGAGATCCTCGCGCCGGCCCTGCGCCTGCTGCTGCAGATCCACCAGGTAGGAGGTCGTGTAGTAGAGCCGCCGCGCCAGCAGCGCCGCCAGCTCGAGCGCGATCTCGGCCTGTCCGCCCAGAAAGCCGAGCGCATCGTCGATGACATAGGCGCGCACCGGCGACAGCGCCTTGACCGTCGCCGAATAGGGCATGTCGAGCAGCACGCTCATTTCGCCGAACACCGAGCCCGGCTCGTCGACATAGGACACCTGGGTCTGCTTGCGCAGCACCTCGACCTGCCCCTCGGCGAGAACGAAGAGCCGGCGCTCCTCGCCGCCCTCGCGGATGAGCAGCGCGCCCGCCGCAAAGCTCTCGGCCGTCCGCTCGGCGCAATAGGCGAGAATGTCCGGCATCGTCACCCTCCACATGCGTAGCGGGGAGATAAAGCATAGCTGCCGGCGGCGCAATCGGCGGCGCCGGCGCGACCCGTCCCGGCGCTAGTGATTGTCGCGCGGAATCCCCGCCGTCTGCGCCAGCCGCTGATACGACACCGCCGGCTTCAGCACCATGCCCGAGCCGAGCTGGTCGACGATGCCGCGCTGGATTTCCTGCCACGGCGTCTGGTGCGCGGGGAACTTGTAGCCCCCCGCCTCGGCCAGCGCGGCGCGGCGCGTCGCGATCTCCGCATCGGAAATGAGGATGTCGGCGCGCCCCGCCCGAAGATCGATCCGCACCCTGTCGCCGGTCCTCAGGATGGCGAGGTTCCCCCCTGCCGCCGCCTCGGGCGAGGCGTTGAGGATCGAGGGCGAACCGGAGGTCCCCGACTGCCGCCCGTCGCCGATGCAGGGCAGCGCATGCACGCCCTTCTTGATGAGGTAGTCGGGCGGCCGCATGTTCACCACCTCGGCGCCGCCCGGATAGCCGATCGGCCCGGCGCCGCGCATGAACAACATCGTATATTCGTCGATCTCGAGCGCCGGATCGTCGATGCGCCGGTGATAGTCCTCGGGCCCGTCGAACACCACGGCCTTGCCCTCGAACATGTCGGGGTGGGCGGGATCGCCGAGATAGCGCACCCGGAACTCCTCGGAGATCACCGAGGTCTTCATGATGGCGTTGTCGAACAGGTTGCCGCGCAGCACGACGAAGCCGGCCTCGGTCTTCAGCGGCTGGGCGAAGGGGCGGATGACCTTTTCGTCCTGGATCGGCGTGTTGCGGCAGTTCTCGCCGATCGAACGGCCATTGACCGTGGGCGCCGCCTCGCGGATCAGCCCCTGCTGCATCAGTTCGTTGACCACCGCCGGCACGCCGCCGGCATGGTAATAGTCCTCGCCCAGATACTCGCCGGCCGGCTGCAGGTTGACCAGCAGCGGCACCTTGTGCCCGTAGGTCTGCCAGTCGTCGATACTGAGCTCGACCCCGATATGGCGGGCGATGGCGAGGATGTGGATGGGCGCGTTGGTCGACCCGCCGATGGCCGAGTTGACGACGATGGCGTTGATGAAATTGTCGTGCGTCAGGATGTCGGAGGGCTTCAGGTCCTCCTTGACCATGTCGACGATCCGCAGCCCCGTGCGATAGGCCATCTCCTGGCGGTCGCGATAGGGCGCCGGGATGGCCGCGCCGCCGGGCAGTTCCATGCCCAGCGCCTCGGCCAGCGAGTTCATCGTCGTCGCCGTGCCCATGGTGTTGCAATAGCCCGTCGAGGGCGCCGACGAGGCGACGAGGTCGACGAAGCCCTTGTAGTCGATCTCGCCGGCCGCCATCATCTGGCGGGCCTTCCACACGATGGTGCCCGACCCGGTGCGCTCGCCCTTGAAATAGCCGTTGAGCATAGGCCCGACGCTGAGCGCGATGGCCGGGATGTTGACCGTCGCCGCCGCCATCAGCATGGCCGGCGTGGTCTTGTCGCAGCCCACCGTCAGCACCACGCCGTCGAGCGGATAGCCGTAGAGCGTTTCGACCAGCCCGAGATAGGCGAGGTTCCTGTCGAGCGCCGCCGTCGGGCGCTTGCCCGTCTCCTGGATCGGATGCACGGGAAACTCGATGGCGATGCCGCCCGCCTCGCGGATGCCCTCGCGCACGCGCTCGGCCAGCACCAGATGGTGCCGGTTGCACGGGCTGAGATCGGAGCCCGACTGGGCGATGCCGATGATCGGCTTGCCCGATTGCAGCTCTTCCCGGCTCAGCCCGAAATTGAGGTACCGCTCGAGATAGAGCGCCGTCATGTCCGGGTTGTCCGGATTGTCGAACCAGGCGCGCGACCTCAGCTTCCTGTCAGACACGCTCTTTCCCTCGGACGTCATCATAGGCCTCGACTGTAAACTTCCGGCGTGAGCCATAGCGCATCGCCGTGCAAAAGCGGAGCATAATCCGAAGGCTCGGGGGCGGCAATTCGGCCTAGGCGCCGCCGGTGCTGGCGCGTAGCATCAGCTCCATCGGAACCTGTATGACAGGATCGGCCGGCATGGTCCCCTCGAGCCGTTGCCGGAGCAGCTGGCCGGCGAGGCGCCCCGTATCGTAGTCGGAGACCCGGATGCTGGTCAGCGGCGGCTGCATGTGGGCGGCGAAATCGAGATCGCCATAGCCGGCGACGGCGATCGCGTCCGGCACCGCGATGCCGCGCGCGCGGGCCTGCGCCAGCGCGGCCGCGGCCAGGACGTCGGAGCCGAAGAACATGGCATCGCAGCCCGGCAGCGCCTCGAGGATCGCATCGAACGCCGCCATGCCGCGCGCGAAGGTGCCGGTGCCTTCGAGCGCCTGCACATGGCCCACCGGTCGGGCCGCCGCCTCGTAGCCCTGCCGGAAGCCGCGCAGCCCGGCGCTGCCCGGCCCGTCCGTGTGCCCGCAATAGGCGACCCGGCTGAAGCCGCGCGCCGCGAAATGCGCGCCCATCAGCCGCGCGCCCGCCTCGATCGAGGCTCCCGCCGCCATGTCGATGGCCGCGGTGCTGTCGCTCCACACCTCCATCACCGGCACGCCCAGCGCCGCCACGGCGGCCCGCGCCGCCGGCTCGAGCTGCACGCCGGTGAACATCAGCGCCGCCGGCCGGAACGGCTTGATCGCATCGACCAGCGCCGCGCCGAGCGCCTCGGTATAGCCGGTCTGCGCGAACATCAGGCGGAAGCGGCTGTGCTCGAAGGCGTCGAGCGCGCCTTGCACCGCACTGGCGAAATGGCGGTTCTCGAGGCTCGCGACGAACACCGCGATGATCGCCGAGCGCCCCGAGCGCAGGCTCGAGGCGATGGAGTTGACGACATAGCCGGTGCGCGCCACCGCCTCCATCACCCGCGCCCGCGTCTCCGGGCGCAGCTTGTGCGGCGCGCTCAGCGCGCGCGACACGGTGATCGGCGAGACCCCGGCCTCACGGGCGACATCCTCGACGCGCACCGTCCGGGCCGCGGCGAGCTGCATCTTATTGTTCAAAATGACCCCCAAAATATGGGGCAAGCCTAGCAGAACCGCCGCCGCCGAGGGAACAGCCCTTTCACGCCCCGCCCGGGCGCGCGGATCAGGCGCGACGGGCCGCCACGAGGGCCGTCCGGGCCGGCAGCCACAGGGCGGCGACGAGCGCCAGCAGGGTGAAGCCGATGGCCCACTCGAAGCTCTGGGCGAAGGCGGTGGCGATGGCGCCGGGCTGCGCCACGGTGGCGCTTTCGAGCAGGATGGCGAGGACCGCTGTGCCGAACGAGCCGCCGATCTGCTGGGCCGTGCGCGTGATGATGCTGGCATGCGGCACCTGCGGACGGTCGAGATCGATATAGGCGGCGGCCATGACCGGGATGGTCACCGCTCCGAGGCCGAGGCCGCGGACCACGAGGGCCGCCGACAAAAGCCACGGATCGCCGGCCATGTCGAAGCTGGGCGCGGTGAAGGGCAGGGTGCCGGCGACGACGAGCCCGAAGCCGGCGACGACGATCCAGCGCGCCCCGATACTGTCGGACAGCCGGCCGGCGATGGGGCGGCTCAGTAAGGCGCCGACGCCCTGGGGCGCGAGCAGCAAGCCGGCCGCGAAGGTGCCGTAGCCGAGCACCTGCTGGGCGTAGAGCGGGATCAGCAGCATGGTGCCGTAGAGCACGAAGCCCGAAAGGAAGAGCTGCACCGTCGCAGCGGCGAGCGAGGGGACCCGCAGCAGCCCGATGTCGACCAGCGGCGGGGCGGTCATGGTCAGGGTGCGCGCCGTGAACGCGCCGACCAGCAGCAGGCCGGCAAGGAGCGGCAGCAGCACGCCGGGGCTGGCGACGCCGTCGAGCGCCACGCGCGACAGGCCATAGAGGATGGCGGCGATTCCCGGCGACACCAGGATGAAGCCGATGCCGTCGAAGCCCAGCCGGCGCTCGGGGACGCCGGCCGGCATCACCCGGGCGGCCAGCGCGAGCCCGGCAAGGCCGACCGGAATATTGATCCAGAAGATCCAGCGCCAGCTGACGGCCTCGATGATGAAGCCGCCCAGCACCGGGCCGAGGATCGGGCCGAGCAGCGCCGGCAGGGCGACGATGGCGGTGATGCGGCCGAGCGAGCGTGGGCCGGCCGCCTGCACCAGCAGCGTCTGCATCACCGGCAGCATGAGGCCGCCGCCGATGCCCTGGACGACGCGGAAGGCGATGAGGCTGGGGGCGTCCCAGGCGCAGGAGGCGGCGATGGACCCGACGAGGAACAAAGCCAGGGCGGCCATCCAGACGGGCTTGCCGCCGAAGCGGTCGAGCAGCCAGCCGGTGACCGGCACGGCCATGGCCAGCGCCAGCAGATAGCCGGTCGTCACCCACTGGATGACGCTGACCGGCACCGCCATCTCTTCGGCGAGCCGGTCGAGCGCAACATTGACGATGGTCGTGTCGAAGACGACGGCCAGAACGCCGACCACCAGCACGGCGGCGAGCTTGAGGACCTGCGGGTCGAGCGCCTCGAGGGGCTTTGCCATGGGAATGCCTGCCTAAGATACAACGATGTATCTAATAAGGCGGCGTCCGATGTCTTGCAATAGGGTACGTTTGTGTTTCTTATTACGTCATGACGACGAAACCGGCACAGCGGCGGCGCGGCGCCGATCTCGACGCGGCGCTGCTCAAGGCCGCGTGGGAAGAGCTGGCCGAGACCGGCTATGCCCGCTTCACCATCGAGGGCGTGGCGGCGCGGGCGAAGACCAGCCGGCCGGTGCTCTATCGGCGCTGGCCGGGCCGGCACGAGCTGGCGCTGGCCGCGATCACGGCGCAATTCGCGAGCGTCGCCATCGACGTGCCGGACACCGGCACGGTCCGCGGCGACCTGATCGCGCTCCTCAGCGGCGCGTCGGCGAGCCGCGCCGAAGTGGTGGCGGTGGTCGGCCTGCATATGGGCGAATTCTTCGCCGAAACGGGCTCGTCCATCGGCGATTTGCGCCAGGAGCTGCTGGCCGGTCGCCGCATGCGGCTCGACGACATCCTCGCGCGGGCCGTGGCGCGCGGCGAGATCGACGGCGCCCGGCTCACGGCCCGCGTGCGCACGGTGGCGATCGACCTGTTGCGCCACGAATTGCTGATGACGCTGAAGCCGGTGTCGCAGGCGACGGTCGAGGCGATCGTCGACGAGATCTTCCTGCCGCTGGTGACGCCGGCCCGCTCGTAAGGCCCCGCTACTGCGGAATGTCGAGCATCTCGTGCAGCTGCACCAGGCTGAAGCGGCTCACCCGGATGTCCACCGCGACCTGCCAGAGGCCCGGCACGGGAATGAGCGCCCCCTCGATCCGCCAATGCCCTTCGGCCGGCGCTGCGTCGAGGCGGAAGGGCTCGATCCCCCGCTCCGGCTGGGACAGCGTGACCGCGACAGCTTCCGGCGACAGCGGATCGCCTGCGGCATCGGTGATGTCGAGGACGATCGTCACAGGCCCCGCACGGCCCGGCGAGAGTTCCAGCATCGCCATGGTGCTCGCATCCATAAGATGCACGAAGAGCGGCGTGGCGGCCGGCACCGCGACGCTGGCGATGGCCCGGGGCGGCGGCGTGAAGCGCCAGCCGGCGACCAGCCCGATCACCAGCAGGACGAGGATGGCCTCGAGGCCGATCGAGCGGCGCAGCCGGCGTCGCGCCGCGGGAGCGCCGTCCAGCGCCGGCGCGGTGAGCCGGAAGCGGTTCCAGAGGGCGAGGCCGAAGAGCAGCACCAGCAGCCCGAGCTTGGCCGCGAGGATCGCCGTATAGGGGGTCAGCCAGTTCGCACCCGGCGGCCCGAGCTGGATGGCGGCGAGCGTGATCCCCGACAGCACCAGCGCACCCACCGCCCATGGAATGAGCCGTGAAAACAGGGCCAGCGCGCGGCTCGCCGCCGCCGAGCGATCGCGCAGCAGGTGCCAGAGCGGAAACAGCGCGCCGATCCAGAACACGATGCCGGCGATGTGCAGGAAGACTGCCGGCCGGGTCAGGCCCTGCGGCGCGGCGGAGCTGGCATGGCCGCTGAGCGCCAGCGCGGCTGCACCGGCGACCAGCGCCAGCCCGCCGAGACCCGTCGCCGCCAGCCCCCGGGGCAGGGCCAGCGAAAGGACGGCCAGCAGAAACGCCGCCGCGACGCCGATGGCGGTTGCCGCATAGCTGGTGGCGAGGCCGGCCGTCCAGGCCTCGCCCGCAAGGTCGGCCGCCAGCGGCAGGCCCAGGGCGTCGAGCCCCTGCAGGCCGACAGTCATCGGAGCGACGAGCAGGCCGGCCGTGGCGGCGATGAGAGCGAAGCGGCGCGGCGTGCGCGGCAGCGGGATCGCGGCGCCGAAAGCCGCCCCGCCGACGCCGGCGAACAGCGCCGCGAACAGCACAACCTTGCCGGCCCAAGTGGCGACGGCGACCGCGGGATCGGCGGCGGTCGGCGGCGCCGGTGCCCCGGTGACGCTGCCGATCGAAAAGATCAGCGAGCCGGCGACCGGATGGCCGTCCACCGAGGCGACCCGCCAGGCGAGGACATGCGTTCCGACACCCAGCGCGGGGGGCAGGTCGACCGTCACCGTCTCGCCGCCCTGCGTCGCCGCCGTCAGATCCACGTCGCTCCCGTCGGGCGCGACCAGCGTCATCCGAAGGGCCGAGACCGGCTCGTTGAACTGCAGCTGCACGGCACCGGGCGCCGCATCCAGAACGGCGTTCTCTGCCGGTGCCGCCGCCAGCAATTGCGCGTGCGCGAAGGCGGCCGGCGTGCCGGCCAGCACCAGGACGATTGCAAAGACGGCAGCAAGGCCTGCGCGCGCAAGGGGGAACGACATGGCCGTCACTCCGGCAGCTTCGGGGGAAGGGACGGGCGGAGCCGCGAGGCCCCGCCCGTTGCCGTCAGTGCGCCGCGGGACCGGCCGGGACCAGCTCGAGGCTGGGCGCCGGCATCGCCGCGTCGTCGTCGCCGCTCACCTCGATCCAGGCCTCTTCGCCATTGGCGCATTGCTGCACGGTGGGAAAGAAGAACCGGCCCGGCTCGAGCGTTTCGGCGAAGGTGCCGCGGAACACGAACTCGTCATACCAGGCATCGGGCAGGTTGCCGCCCGTCCAGGCGATCTCCTTGACCCCTTCGGTCAGGGTCGCGCCGTGATTGTCGTAGCCCTGGGCGTAGGGGCCGGTGACCGTCTCCAGCGTCCAGCCGGCCTTGGGCATCGGCTTGACGTTGAAGAAGCCCTCCGGGATCTGGACGTGCACGGCGAGGGTGGCGTCCCCGGCGCAGCCATGGGGGACGCGCAGCACGGCCTTGTAGGACGCGCCGATCGCGGCGGTGCCGTTTTCGAGCGTGACATGGGCGAAAGCGGGGGTGGACAGGGCGAAGAGGACGGCGGCGACGACGGTCGCGCCAAGGGGAATGCGGATCATGACGATCTCCAATGCAGGGGTCTGAACGCTGTGGCCGCAGCCACGGGGGACTCAGACGGTCGCTGGAGGCGCCCGCGGCTGGCCGGACTGCGTCCGGATCGGCAGCGGCGGCGCGGCAAATGCCGGCCCGTAGACCACCGCCGCAAAGACGGTCGGCGGCTCGATGTCGATCGATGCGGGCACGATGCCGGCAAATTCCGTCTTGCCGATGCCGGCCGCGGGGCATTTGACGACCGGCGTGTGGCCGTGCCCGTCCGGTGCCGGCGGGGTACAGATCGACCAGCTGTCGAGCGGCGCATGGCCGAGCCCGGCGAGATCGTGCTGCAGGCCGGCGGCCTGGTGCAGCGGCAGCAGCAGCGTCAGCAGATAGATCGCCAGCACCGCGAACGCGGCGGCGATCTCCCGTCCCATGCTGCCCCGTCGGAACACGCGCATCCTCCAAGCTGCACAGGCTTACCAGCCGCCCCGCGCGCCCCGCAAGAAACCAAATGTCGCGACCCGGGCCGCCCGTCCCCGAAAAGCAAAAACGGCCCCGAAGAGCCGTTCTTTACCACGCGACAGGTCTGGCAGCTTGGAGCGGGCGAAGGGATTCGAACCCTCGACCCTAACCTTGGCAAGGTTATGCTCTACCCCTGAGCTACACCCGCACTCCAGCGCCGCCGCATCGCCAATCTCTTGGCAGGGCGCGGCGCGGCGCTTATATGCCCAATCGATATCGCCTTTGCAACCCCAATCTCCCGGCCCCGCAGCCGCCTCGCGGGCCCGTCGGGAGCGGGCAACGAGCTTTCGAGGACGCCCCGTGAACGTGACCGCTACGCCTGCCGCCGCTCCCACCCCGCCCGTCGCGCTGGTCCGGGACTCTTCCGACCGCGCCTTCAAGGCCGACGTGATCGACGCCTCGCTCGAGGCGCCGGTGCTCGTCGATTTCTGGGCCCCCTGGTGCGGCCCCTGCCGGGCGCTGTCGCCCAACATCGAAAAGGTCGTGACCGCCCGCGCCGGCAAGATCCGCCTCGTCAAGATCAACATCGACGAGAACCCCGGCATTGCCGGCCAGCTCGGCGTGCAGTCGATTCCCGCCGTCTTCGCCTTTGCCGGCGGCCGGCCGGTCGATGCCTTCCTCGGCAACATCCCCGAATCCGAGATCGCGCGCTTCGCCGACAAGGTGATCGCCGCCGCCCCGCCCGGCCAGCCCGCCTCGGGCTCGCTCGAGGCCGAGATCGCCAAGGCGCTGGCCGCGGCGCGCGAGGCGCTCGACGCCGGCGACGCCAACACCGCCGCCCAGATCCTCGGCATGGTGCTGCAGCACCAGCCCGACAATGCCGAGGCGCTGCTCGCCATGTCCCGCCTCTATCTCGGCGCAGACCAGATCGAACAGGCCCGCGCCGTGTTCGACACCATCCCCGAGGCCGCCCGCACCGGCGCCGACTATGCCTCCCTGGGCGCCGAGCTGAAGCTGCGCGGCGAGGCGGCGTCCGTCCCCGGCAGCGCCGAACTCGAACGCGCGCTCGCCGCCGATCCCGACAACCACCAGGCCCGCTTCGACCTCGCCCTGGCCCTCAACGCCGCCGGCCAGCGGGTCGAGGCGGCCGAGCAGCTGGTGGCGCTGATGAAGCGCGACAGGAGCTGGAACGAGGACGGCGCCCGCCTCAAGCTGCTCGAGTTCTTCGAGGCTTGGGGCGCCAAGGACCCGGCGACGCTCAAGGGGAGGCGGCTGCTCTCGGCGCTGCTGTTTGCATGAGCGTGGCGCGCCCCCAATCGCCGGCCGGGCTGCCCCAGGCCATCCCCGTCTTCCCGCTCACGGGTGCGCTGCTGCTGCCCTTCTCGCACCGCCCGCTCAACATCTTCGAGCCGCGCTACGTCGCCATGGTCGACCACGCGCTCGCCTCCAACCGCCTGATCGGGCTGATCCAGCCCCAGGACACCGCCGAGGAGAGCCCCCGCGGCCGCGCCGCGCTGCAAAGGATCGGCACCGTCGGCCGGCTCACCCATTGGGAGGAAAACGGCGAAGGCCGCTATTTCATCATTCTCGAGGGGCTGACCCGCTTCGAGCTCGGCGCCGAGCTCACCGTCATGACGCCGTTCCGCCAGGCGGCGATCGACGCCACCGCCTTCGCGCTCGATTTCACCCGCGCCCATGGCGAGGACGAGGTCGACCGCGGGCGCTTTCTCAAGATGATGCGCGACTATGCGGAGTTCGCCAATTTCGAGCTCAACTGGGACGAGATCGACAAGACCGGCACCGCCGACCTCGTCAATTTCGCCTGCATGGTGTCGCCCTACGGGCCGCGCGAAAAGCAGGTGCTGCTCGAGGCGCCCTCGCTGGGCGACCGCGCCGAAACGCTGATCGCGCTGGCCGAGTTCGAAATGGCAAAGGGCGGCGCCGGCACGCCGCTGCACTGATGGCCGAGGCACCGGAGCGCCGGCTCGCCGTCGATCCGCGCACCCTCGAAATGCTCGTCTGCCCGCTGACCAAGACCCGCCTCGTGCTCAGCGCCGACCGTGCCGAGCTGATCTCGGTCGCCGCCCATTTGGCCTTTCCCATCCGCGACGGCGTGCCCATGCTGAGCCTCGACGAGGCCCGCCCGGTCGAGCCCGACGAGATGCGCGTGCATTTTCCGCCGCGAAGCTAGAGCGGCAGCCCGCGCAGCAGCCGCGGGCCGTTGCCCTCGAGCCCCGCCGCCCGCCCGATGAGGCCGGATTTCACCGGCGCGAGCCGGTCGACCAGCCCGAGCCCGACATCGCGCAGGGCGCGCACCGGCGCGACATCGTTCGAGAACAGCCGGTTGAGCGAATCGGTCACCGCCGCCATCAGCGCCGTGTCGAAGCGGCGCAGGCTCTGGTAGCGCGCCAGCACCGCCGCTCCGCCGTGATCCTCGCCGAGCCGCAGCGCGCCGATCACCGTCTCGGCCAGCGCCGCGACGTCCTTGAGCCCGAGATTGAGCCCCTGGCCGGCCAGCGGGTGGATGACATGGGCGGCATCGCCGATCAGCGCCAGCCGCGGCGCGACGAAGGCGCGCGCCAGCTGCAGGCGCAGCGCAAAGCTCTGCAGCGGCTCTTCGACCGTCACCCGGCCGAGGCTCGCCCCCATCGCCGCCTCGATCCGCGCCGCGGCCTCGGGCAGCGGCAGCGCCTTGAGCCGCGCCGCCTCGGCGCTCGTCTCGGCCCACACCAGCGAGGAGCGATCGCCGCTCAGCGGCAGGCTCGCGAACGGCCCGGCGGGCAGGAAATGCTCATAGGCGACGCCCTCGTGCGGGCGGCTGTGAGCGATGGTGGTGACGATCCCGGCCTGCCGGTAGTCATGGGCGACGACGCCGATGCCGGCCATCCGGCGCAGGCCCGACATCGCCCCGTCCGCCGCGATGAGCAGCGGCGCCGCCAGCACCCGCCCATCCGCGAGGCTGAGTCGCGCCAGCGCCGCATCGGCCGCATAGCCTGCCACCTCGACCGGCGCGAGGCGCTCGACCGTCTCGCCCACGGCCGCGAGCAGCGCTGCCGTCAGCACCCGGTTGGGCGCCATATGCGCATAGGGCTCGCCCGGCGCCACGTCTCCCTCGAAGGTGAGAAAGACCGGCCGCGCCAGATCGCCCCGTCCCGAATCGGTGATCTTCATGGCGCGCACCGGCTGCGCCTCGGGGGCGATCGCCGCCCACACCCCCAGCGCCTCGAGCACGCGCCGCACGCCGGCCGACAGCGCGAAGGCGCGCGCATCGTTGGGCACGCTGAACGGCCGGCGGTCGACGAGCGCCACCCGCAACCCGCGCTGGAAGCGGCTGAGCGCCAACGCCTGGGCCAGCCCTACAGGGCCGCCGCCGACAATTATGACATCATAGGGCTCGTCGGTCATCGCCTGAACTCCGCTGCGCGCCGGTTGTCGCCCCGCCGGCGCCCGCATGCAAGCCCGCGCCGACTGCCGCTTTTGCATGCAAAGACGCCGCCCATGCCCAATTCGTGAGCAACACCCGGCGCCGGCGGCGCGGCGGCGGCGCGGCGCGCACAGCTTTTGCCTTCGGAATCAGCGCCTTGGCGGACGATGGCCGCTCTGGCACGGCGCTTGAGTCCTTTGGGAGCGGACCAGCGACCGACCGAAAGGGGCATCCATGAAACTGGTGATCGCCATCATCAAGCCATCCCGGCTCGAAGAGGTGCGGCAGGCGCTCAACTCCCTCGATCTGCACGGCATGACCGTCACCGAGGTGAAGGGCTACGGCCGCCAGAAGGGCCATTCCGAAATCTATCGCGGCACCGAATATGCGGTGCATTTCCTGCCCAAGCTCAAGCTCGAGATCGCCGTCGAGGACGGCCAGGCCGACGCCATGGTCGCGGCCATCCGCGACAGCGCCCAGACCGGACGCATCGGCGACGGCAAGATCTTCGTGCTCGACCTCGAGAGCGTGACCCGCATCCGCACCGGCGAGACCGGCGCGGCCGCCCTGTGACGCCAATCCCGGAGACGACAATGACTGTGCTCAAGCTGACCAAGACCCTGGGGCTGGCGGCGCTCGCCGGCCTCGCCCTCGCCCTGCCCGCCCTCGGCCAGGACCTGCCCGCCGACCCGCTCGAAACCGTGGCCGCCATCGACACCGGCGACACCGCCTGGATGCTGGTGTCGACCATCATCGTCATCCTGATGACCATTCCCGGCCTCGCCCTGTTCTATGGCGGGCTGGTGCGGACCAAGAACATCCTGTCGGTGCTCACCCAGGTGTTCGCCGGCTTCTGCCTCATCGCCCTGCTGTGGGTGGCCTATGGCTATTCGCTCGCCTTTTCCGGACCGGGCGAAGGCGGGCTCAGCGCCTTCATCGGCGACTTCTCCAACATCCTGCTCGCCTCGGTCACGCCCGACTCGATTTCGGGCAGCCTGCCCGAGCTCGTCTTCGTGTGCTTCCAGCTCACCTTCGCGTGCATCACCTCGACCCTCATCGTCGGCGGTATCGCCGAGCGCATGAAGTTCGGCGCCGTGCTGACCTTCCTCGCTCTGTGGTTCACCTTCTCCTACCTGCCCATCGCCCACATGGTGTGGTCGGAAGGCGGGCTGTTCTTCAACATGGGGGCGCTCGACTTCGCCGGCGGCACCGTCGTGCACATCAATTCGGGCGTCGCCGCGCTCGTTGCTGCGCTCGTCCTCGGCCCGCGCCTGAGCTACCTCAAGGAGCCCATCGCGCCGCACAACCTCGCCTTCACCTTCGTCGGGGCGAGTCTCTTGTGGGTCGGCTGGTTCGGCTTCAACGCCGGCTCGGCGCTGGCCGCCGACGGCACCGCGGCGCAGGCCTTCCTCAACACCGTCACCGCCCCGGCGGCGGCGGCGCTGGCCTGGGCGCTGGCCGAAAAGTTCACCCGCGGCCACGCCAGTGCGCTGGGGGCATTTTCGGGCGCCGTGGCGGGCCTCGTCGCCATCACCCCGGCGGCCGGCTTCGTCGGCACGGTGGGGGCCATCGCACTCGGCGCGCTCGCCGGCCTCGTCTGCCTGTGGGCGGTGGTGACGCTGAAGCCGATGCTGAAATACGACGACAGCCTCGACGTCTTCGGCATCCACGGCGTCGGCGGCATCGTCGGCGCCATCGGCACCGGCGTTCTCGCCGCCCCTGCCCTGGGCGGCTTCGGCGGCGAGGGCTTCGACATGGGCGCCCAGCTGGTGACGCAGACGCTCGCCGTCATCGTCGCCGTGGCCTGGTCGGGCGTCGTGACCCTCCTCGCCATGCTGATCGTCAAGGCCCTGTTCGGCGGCGCCCGCGTCCCCGAATCGGCCGAGACCGACGGGCTCGACCTCAGCAGCCATGGCGAGCGCGCCTACAATTGACGCCTCGGCGCGGGCGCCTTCGCGCGCCCGCGCCCCCGCCGGCCCGCCCCGGCGTGCAGCCCACGCGCCTTCTGGCTCGCCACGAAGGCGCCCCACTCGCAACCCGCGTGGGCTGCACCCCCGGACGGGCGTCGGAATGGTTAGCCTCGGATTAACCACGCCGCCCTAGGATCGCGACTCTCGTTAGCGTTGAGTTTTGCGATGCCGGCCCGCCCCCTGCTTGAAGACCATTCGACCGCCGTGCCCGCCATCGCCATTACGATCCCCGTCAGGCTCGTGGGGTTCGTGCTGCTGGCGCTGGTGGCGCTGATGATGGCGGCCCTCGCCTCGTGGTCGGTCGACGATCCCTCGCTCTCCTACGCCGCCACCGCGCCGGTGCGGAACTGGCTCGGCTTTCCCGGCGCCGTCGCCGCCGATCTGAGCTTCCAGATTCTCGGGCTCGGCATCATCGTGCTGCTGATCCCCTTGGCGCTGTGGGGCTGGAGCTTCGTGCGCCGGCGCGTTCCCTCACATATGGGGCTGCGCCTCGTCGCCTGGATCGCCGCGACCCTGCTCGCCACGGGCGTCCTCGCCTTCCTGCCCACCCCGGCCAGTTGGCCCCTGCCGACGGGGCTGGGCGGGCTCATCGGCGCCGGCTTCACCAATCTCGCGCACCTCGTCACCGGCGAGACGCCGCAGCCGGTCACCGCCTGGCTCTTCGCCATCATCCTGCTGGCCCCGACGCTGGCGCTGTTCTGGATCGCGCTCGGCCTCGGCGCCGTCGGCCTGCCGCGCCGCCGGGCCGAAGCCCCGGCCAAGGGCGGCCGCAAGAGCGCCCCGCGGGCGCCCGACGAGCCCGAGCGCGGCACCGTGCTCGACGTCCTGCTCGGCGCCCTCGTCCATTTCGGCTTTTCCGCCCACACGGCGCTGCGCCGCGCCATCGCCCGGGCCCGCGACAACGCCGCCGCCCGCCGCGAGGCCGAGACCGCGCCCTGGCGCGACGGCGGGGTCGAGCCGAGCGTTGCGTCCCGCCGGCCGCCGGCGCTGGCCGAATCGCGCCGCGAGCCGCGGCTCGAGAGCCACGATTTCGCGCCGGCCGACGATGCCGACCCCTATGACGACGACGCCATCGACACCCTCGACGCGGCACCGCTCGCCCCGGCCCGGCCGGCCCGCGTCGTCGCCCCGGCCCGCCGCCCGGCACCGGGCAGCCGCGCCGCGCGCGAGGCCCAGCCCTCGCTCCTCGCCGAGGAGGGCGGCTTCGAGCTGCCGGCGCTCGGGCTCCTGTCGGAGGCGCGCCATCGCGGCCTCGCCGACGAGCACCGCCCCGAGCGGCTCGAGGCCATGGCCCGCCGTCTCGAGGGCGTGCTCGAGGATTTCGGCGTGCGCGGCGACATCATCAATGTGCGCCCCGGCCCCGTCGTCACCCTCTACGAGCTCGAGCCGGCGCCCGGCATCAAGTCCTCGCGCGTCATTTCGCTGGCCGACGACATCGCCCGCTCGATGAGCGCCATCTCGGCGCGCGTCGCGGTGGTGCCCGGCCGCAACGCCATCGGCATCGAGCTGCCCAACGAGAGCCGCGAGGTCGTCTATCTGCGCGAGATGCTGGCGAGCCAGGATTTCGAGAAGATGAAGGGCAAGCTGCCCATCTGCCTCGGCAAGACCATCGGCGGCGAGCCCATCATCGCCGACCTGGCGCGCATGCCGCACCTGCTCATCGCCGGCACCACCGGCTCGGGCAAGTCGGTGGGCATCAACACCTTCATCCTGTCGCTGCTCTACCAGATGACGCCCGAGCAGTGCCGGCTGATCATGATCGACCCCAAGATGCTGGAGCTGTCGATCTATGACGGCATTCCACACCTGCTGACGCCCGTCGTCACCGACCCGGCCAAGGCGGTCGTCGCCCTCAAATGGGCGGTGCGCGAAATGGAAGACCGTTACAGGAAGATGAGCAAGATCGGTGTGCGCAACATCGACGGCTTCAACCAGCGCGTCTCCGAATCGGCGGCCAAGGGCGAGACCATCACCCGCACCGTGCAGACCGGCTTCGACCGCGAGACCGGCGAGGCCATCTACGAGAGCGAGGAGTTCGATCTCGAGCCGCTGCCCTTCATCGTCGTCATCATCGACGAGATGGCCGATCTGATGATGGTCGCCGGCAAGGACATCGAAGGCGCCGTGCAGCGCCTCGCGCAGATGGCGCGCGCCGCCGGCATCCACGTCATCATGGCGACGCAGCGCCCCTCGGTCGATGTCATCACCGGCACCATCAAGGCCAACTTCCCCACGCGAATCTCGTTCCAGGTGACCTCCAAGATCGACAGCCGCACGATTCTCGGCGAGCAGGGGGCCGAGCAGCTGCTGGGCAATGGAGACATGCTCTACATGGCCGGCGGCGGCCGCATCAGGCGCCTGCACGGCCCCTTCGTGTCCGACGGCGAGGTCGAGAGCGTCGTGCAGCATCTGAAGATGCAGGGCGCCCCCGACTACCTCGAATCGATCACCGAGGAAGACGACGAGTTCGATCCGGCCAGCGCCTTCGGCGACGAGGCCGGCGGCTCGGGCGACGAGCTCTACGACAAGGCCGTGCACATCGTCCTCACCGACAAGAAGGCCTCGACCTCCTATGTGCAGCGCCGCCTCGCCATCGGCTACAACAAGGCCGCCTCGCTGATCGAGCGCATGGAGAAGGAAGGCGTCATCTCCCCCGCCAGCAATTCGGGCAAGCGCGAGATCCTCGTCGGCAGCGAGCCCTATTGATATAGGCGTTGGCCTATATCGGGCAGGCTTGGCTCGGCACCCTCCGCGGCTTCTGGACCCACAGGCTGCTGGCGCTCCGTACCGAGGGCGCGCGCGGCAGGAAGGCCTGCCGCCCCCCCCCCCGCGTGAGCCGCCCGCGGTCCGTGCCGGCCTTTCCCGGTCTTGCCGCATTTGCCCTCTAGCGGTTAGGCAGGATGTCGTCATCCGCTCCAGGTGCCCAAATGCTTCGTCGTTCCGTTCTCGCGCTGCTCGCCACCTCCCTCGCCCTGCCGGCGCTCGCCCAGCAGAGCCCCGAGCCGCGCCGGCTGACCGACGAGGAGATCGCCCTCATCAACGACATTTCGGCGCACAATTCGGCGATCACCACCATGGCCGGCCGCTTCCTGCAGGTCGACACGCAGGGCAACCGCATCGAGGGCACCTTCTACCTGCAGCGCCCCGGCAAGATCCGCTTCCGCTACAACCCGCCCTCGCGCGAGGAGATTCTGTCGATCGGCCAGGGCTTTTACGTCATCGACCGAAAGGAGAAGACGCAATACGCCTACCCGCAGGACAAGGTGCCGCTGCGCCAGTTCCTCGATTCGCGGATCGACCTGCTGCGCGCCGGCCTCGTCGCCATCTCGCATTCCGACAATTACGTCGAGCTCACCCTCGAGGACGACACCCCGGCCGGGCGGGTGCGCGTGGCGCTCGTCTTCGACAGGGACAGCAAGGATCTCGTGCAATGGGTGCTGGCCAGCCCCGACGGCAGCGAGCTCACCTTCTCGCTCTACGACGTCGAAAAGGGCGTCGACATCCCGGCCGCCTATTTTTACCTCAACATCAACGACTACAACAAGGTCGAGCCGCGCAGCTGAGGCCGGCGCGGGGATGACAGCCCGGCGGCCGCCGGGCTAAGAGGGGACATCGTCCCGTCGAGTTCTCCATGCCTGTCAGCCTCGCCACCTGGAACATAAATTCCGTCCGTCTGCGCCTGCCCCTCGTCCTGCAGTTTCTCGCCCGCCATCCCGTCGATGTGCTGTGCCTGCAGGAGATCAAGTGCCAGAACGAGCAGTTCCCCGCCGCCGCCTTCGCCGCGGCGGGCTACCCGCATCTGGCCGTGCACGGCCAGAAGGGCTATCACGGCGTCGCCATCGTCTCGAAGTTTCCGCTGACCGAGATCGCGACCCGCACCTTCTGCAACATCCCCGAGAGCCGGCACGTCTCGGCCCGGCTCGATTTCGGCGCCGGTCCGCTGACGGTGCACAATTTCTACATCCCCGCCGGCGGCGACGAGCCCGATCCCGAGATCAACGCCAAATTCCGCCACAAGCTCGACTTCCTCGCCGAGCTCAAGGCCTGGTTCGCCGAGCCCGCCTTCGGGCGCGGCCAGCTCATCTGCGGCGATTTCAACATCGCCCCGCACGAGGACGACGTGTGGAGCCATCGCCAGCTGCTCGACGTCGTCAGCCACACGCCGCTCGAGACGTCGCTGCTCGACGCGCTGCGCGACGGCAACCATGGCTGGACCGACCTCGTGCGCGCCCACATCCCCTACGGCACCAAGCTCTATTCGTGGTGGAGCTACCGCGCCCGCGACTGGCAGGCCTCCGACCGCGGCCGCCGGCTCGACCATATCTGGGCCACCGCCGACATCGCCGCCAGGTCGCGCCATGCCGAGATCGTCCGGCCGGCCCGCGGCTGGAGCGACAAGCCCTCCGACCACGTGCCGGTGATCGTGCATTTCTGAGGCGCGCGGCCGCCTATTGCCGGCCGCCGATCTTGCCCCGCACCTGCTCGATGGCGCCCAGATAGCCCAGCAGCTCCGCCCGCACCTTGTCGGCGGCCCGCACCGCGAGGTCCGGCGCCTGGTTGCACAGCTTGAGGAAGGCCGTACGCGGCACGAACAGCGTCTCCACCGCATCGACAGCCTTGACCGTCACCGGCCGCGGGCGCGCCACGACCAGCGACATGGCGCCCAGCACCGCCCCCTGATTCGCCACCACGAAGGGGTTGGCGTCGTCGCCCTCCTGGTAGGTCGCGACGGTGCCACGCACCAGCACATGGGCGCCCTCGGGCACCTCGCCGGCGGCGTAGAGCACGGCGTTGGGCCGCCACCTCTTGCGCTCGCTGGCGAAGGCGAGCAGGCGGCGCTGCTCGGCATCGCAGACTGTGAAGAAGTCAGCGCGCCCAAGGATTGTGGTCGCGTCGTCGAGCTGCATCGGCCCCTTTGCCCAAATTCAGCGGGCCGCCCCCACGGCCCAAGCCGCCGATATAGAGCATGCCGCTCCCGATACGGGAACGGTTTTCGCCGATTTGCTGTTGAGCACGCCCAAAAGCCTACGGCACGAGCCGGTAGCCGCCCTCCTCGGTGACCAGCAGGCGGGCATTGGAGGGGTCGCGCTCGATCTTCTGGCGCAGCCGGTAGATATGGGTTTCGAGCGTATGCGTCGTCACCCGGTTGTTATAGCCCCACACCTCCTTGAGCAGCACGTCGCGCGTGATGGTGCGCGGCCCCTGCCGGTAGAGATATTTGAGGATCGAGGTTTCCTTGTCGGTGAGCCGCACCTTGGCGCCGTCGGCCGCCTCGAGCAGCTTGGCCGCCGGCTGGAAGCTGTAGGGCCCGATCGAGAACACCACGTCCTCGGACTGGTCGTGCTGGCGCAGCGCCGTGCGGATGCGGGCCAGCAGCACCGAAAAGCGGAAGGGCTTCGTCACATAGTCGTTGGCGCCCGATTCGAGCCCGAGGATCTCGTCGGCGTCGCTGTCGTGCCCGGTGAGCATGAGCACCGGGCCCTTGAAGCCGTCGCGGCGCAGGATCTTGACCGCCTCGCGCCCGTCCATGTCGGGCAGGCCGACATCGAGCAGCATCAGGTCGACATGGCTGTCGCGCACCCCGCGCAGCGCCTCGGCCGCGGTGCCCGCCTCGATCACGTCGAATTCGCGATAGGGCTGCAGCTGGTCCATGAGGGTCTGTCTCAGATCCGCATCGTCATCGACGAGGAAAATACGACGGCGGATCATGGGCGCTCCCCTGCGATTCACTGAACGTGAGTTAAGCCGGCACCCCGGCACCAGCCAGTCACAAAGTGGTGACACGACGGCAGGAACGCGAGTGCGGCCCGGAAGGTTTCGCCCTCAGGCCGGGGGCGCCGCGCGCCCGGCGCGCCAGCCGGCGGCGTCGAGCGCATAGACATGCGCCTCGAAGCGCTCGCCGCCGGCGCTGAGCGTCGCCGTATGGTCGAGCCGCATGCCGAGCCGTGCCATCACCGCGTGGCTGCGCCGGTTGGGCACGTCGGCCACCGAAATCAGCCGCGGCACGCCGAGCGTCGCGAACGCATGGTCGCGCCAGGCCGTCGCCGCCTCGGTCGCATAGCCGTGCCCCCAATGGGCCGGCAGCAGCCGCCAGCCCAGCTCCAGATCGTGCGGATACCACGAGAGCACCGACAGCCCGCAGGTGCCGAGGAACGCCCCGTCCGTCTTGCGGGTGACGGGGATCATGCCCAGCCCGCGCCGTGCGAAGAAGGCCGAGATTTCCGCCATCTCGGCCGCCGCCTCGGCCGGCGTCAGCACGCCGCCCAGGTAACGCCGCACCTCGGGGTCGGCATTGAGCGCGACATAGGCGTCGCGGTCGCTCGCCGCGAAGGGCCGGAGCACGAGCCGCGCCGTTTCGAGCCCGGCAAAGCTCATGGCGTCCCTCATGGCGCCGGCCGCGGGCCGAACAGCGCCGAACCCACCCGCACATGCGTCGCGCCCATGGCGATGGCGGTCTCGAAATCGGCGCTCATGCCCATCGACAGCAGCGCGACCCCGGCTTCGCGCTGCAACGTCGCCAGCTGCGCGAAATAGGGGCCCGGCGGCACGCCCTCGGGCGGGATCGCCATCAGCCCGGCAATGGCGAGCCCGTGCACCGCGCGGCAGCGCGCCACGAACGCCACCGCCTCGGCCGGCGCGATCCCCGCCTTTTGCGGCTCCTGGCCGATATTGACCTGGACGAAAAGCTGCGGCGCGCGGCCGGCCCTGGCCATCTCGGCGGCGAGCACCCCCGCCAGCCTGTCGCGGTCCACCGTCTCGATGACGTCGAACAGCCGCACCGCCTCGCGCGCCTTGTTGGTCTGCAGCGGACCGATGAGATGGAGTTCTATGCCGTCATACAAAGCCCGCAGCTCGGGCCATTTGGCGGCCGCCTCCTGCACGCGGTTCTCGCCGAAGACGCGCTGGCCGGCCTCGAGGAAAGGACGCACCGCCGCGGCCGGAAAGGTCTTGGAGACGGCGACGAGCGTCGCCCGCTCGGGTGGCGGCCCGAAGCGGCGCGCGGCCGCCGCGATGCGGGCGTGGAGGGTTTCGAGCCGTTCGGCGGCGTTCTGCATGGGCTTGCTGTTGACCGGATTCGCCTTTTCTGATGATGGTCCGCTACCTCAGAATTCCCCGGCAAAGCAACCGATTGCCGGCAAAGGACAGCCGAAGTGAAACCGATCGAGCGCTACAACCCGCGTGTCGAGGAGCCGCGCTGGCAGAAGGCGTGGGACGAGAGCAACGCCTTCGTGATCGCCAATGACGATCCGCGCGAGCCCTATTACGTGCTCGAGATGTTCCCCTACCCCTCGGGCCGCATCCATATGGGCCATGTGCGCAACTACGCCATGGGCGACGTGCTGGCGCGCTACAAGCGGGCGAAGGGCTTCAACGTGCTGCACCCGATGGGCTGGGACGCGTTCGGCCTGCCCGCCGAGAACGCCGCCAAGCAGACCGGCCGCCACCCCAAGGAATGGACCTACGCCAATATCGCGGCCATGAAGGCCCAGCTCCGGACGATGGGGCTGAGCTTCGACTGGACGCGCGAATTCGCCACCTGCGACGTCGCCTATTACAGCCGCCAGCAGAAGCTGTTCCTCGACATGCTGCGCGCCGGCCTCGTCAGCCGCAAGAAATCGAGGGTCAACTGGGATCCGGTGGACGAGACCGTGCTCGCCAACGAGCAGGTGATCGACGGGCGCGGCTGGCGCTCCGGCGCCCTGGTCGAGCAGCGCGAGCTGACCCAGTGGTTCTTCCGCATCTCCGAATTCTCCGAGGAGCTGCTCGGCGCGCTGGACGGGCTCGACGGCTGGCCCGACAAGGTGCGCCTGATGCAGCGCAACTGGATCGGCAAGTCCGAGGGCCTGCGGCTGCTGTTCGAGATCGCGCCCAACGCGCTGACCCCGGCGCCGACGATCGAGGTCTTCACCACCCGTCCCGACACGATCTTCGGGGCGAGCTTCATCGCGCTGTCGCCCGACCATCCCCTGGCGGGCGAGTTGAGCGCCGCCAATCCCGAATTGCGCGCCCTCATCGCCGAGGCCCATCACCAGGGTACCGCCACCGAGGCGCTGGAAAAGGCCGAAAAGCAGGGTGTGGACACCGGGCTGCGGGTCGCCCATCCGGTGCGGCCGGGCGCGACGCTGCCCGTCTATGTCGCCAATTTCGTGCTCATGGAATACGGCGCCGGCGCCATTTTCGGCTGTCCCGCCCACGACCAGCGCGACCTCGACTTCGCCCGCAAATACGGCCTGCCGGTACTGCCCGTCGTGCTGCCCGAAGACGCCGACCCGGCATCCTTCACGGTCGCCGACGAGGCCTATACCGGGCCCGGGACCCTCTTCAACTCCGGCGTCCTCGACGGGCTCGCCATCGCCCCCGCCAAGGCGGCGATCGCCGCCCATTTCGCCGCGCGCACTGTCGACGGCCGCCCGCAGGGCGTGGTCGAGACCAATTACCGCCTGCGCGACTGGGGCATCTCGCGCCAGCGCTACTGGGGCTGTCCCATCCCCATCATCCATTGCGACGAACACGGCGCCGTGCCGGTGCCCGATGCCGACCTGCCGGTCGAGCTGCCCGACGATGTGAGCTTCGACAGGCCGGGCAACCCGCTCGACCACCATCCGCGCTGGAAGCACGTCTCCTGCCCGGTTTGCGGCAAGCCGGCGCGGCGCGAAACCGACACGATGGACACCTTCGTCGATTCCTCGTGGTATTTCGCCCGCTTCACCGCCCCCGACGCCGACACCCCGACACTGCCGGCCGTCGCCGACCGCTGGCTGCCGGTCGACCAGTATATCGGCGGCATAGAACACGCTATCTTGCACCTGCTCTATTCGCGCTTCTTCACCCGCGCCATGCACAGGACCGGCCATCTGGGCCTCGACGAGCCCTTCAAGGGCATGTTCACCCAAGGCATGGTCGTGCACGAGACCTATCGCGACGCCGCCGGCGACTGGGTACTGCCCGCCGACGTGGTGCTCGAGGGCGCCGGACCCGAGCGGCGCGCCCGCCATGCGGAAACCGGCGCCCCCATCGCCATCGGCGCCATCGAGAAGATGAGCAAGTCCAAAAGGAACGTCGTCGATCCCGACGAGATCGTCGCCACCTACGGGGC
>PJUF01000362.1_pt1 | contig 34907 bp, 30 predicted proteins | sample 1512191 | NCBI WGS metagenome assembly PJUF01 (sample SAMN08177673, study PRJNA422409) | Feces metagenome, whole genome shotgun sequencing project. | isolation source: Chicken feces (3) enriched on wood chips | host: Gallus gallus | place: USA: Madison | collected 2015-01-15 | reverse complement strand
TTTCCAGCTTTCAAGAATTCGATACGGATTATTTAGTTACCGGGGTTGGCATGGTCGCTACCGCCTATGCAATGGGTAAGCACCTGGCCAACAACAAGTACGATCTTTTGCTGAATGTGGGCATAGCCGGCACGTTCAATCATGCGGATGAAATGGGAAGTGTAAAACGGATTGTGTCCGACCGCATCTTTGATCTGGGAGCCGAAACCAAGGATGGCTTTATGCCGATCGAGGAACTTGGCTTTGGCAAATCGGTCTTTCAGGAGCAGCTGCCAGGTGTTTCATTAGGTCAATCCTTTGAATCGTTAAAGAAATCAACTGCTATAACTGTTAACAGGGTGCATGGTCGAAACTCCAGCATTGAACAGCTCAGAAAAACCTTACCCCTTGATTGTTTGGAGAGCATGGAAGGCGCTGCTTTTTTCTATGTTGCGGAGGAACAGAACTGCCCTGCCATACAGGTTCGCGCTATCTCCAATTTGGTGGAAGAGCGCAATGTATCCCACTGGGACATCCCGAAGGCCCTTCACGAACTCAACAGTTGGCTGCAGGGTTTTCTACGTTTGCATCGAAAATAGTACAATGCCGCTACGGAAATTCAAGAAATAATAGTATTTTTGCCTAATCTAAACAAACGACATTATCGGTATACTGATGAGAGAAATACAATTCAGAGAAGCACTTCGTGAAGCGATGAACGAAGAAATGCGCAAAGACGAAACAATCTTTTTAATGGGCGAGGAAGTCGCTGAATATAATGGTGCATACAAAGTAAGTCAGGGTATGCTTGACGAATTTGGCGCTAAACGTATAATTGACACGCCTATTGCAGAGCTTGGTTTTGCTGGTATTGGTGTTGGTGCAGCCATGAATGGTCTAAAACCAATCATTGAGTTCATGACATTCAACTTTTCCTTGGTTGCTATTGACCAAGTGATCAATGCCGCAGCAAAGCTTCACCAGATGAGCGGTGGACAGTTCTCTTGTCCGATCGTTTTCAGAGGTCCAACCGGTAATGCGGGACAACTAGGTGCTCAACACTCCCAAAACTTTGAAAACTGGTATGCAAATACGCCAGGATTAAAAGTGGTTGTTCCATCAAACCCATACGATGCTAAAGGACTTTTAAAATCGTCTATCATCGATCCAGATCCTGTGATCTTCATGGAATCTGAGGTGATGTACGGTGATAAAGGAGAAGTTCCTGAAGAAGAGTATTACTTAGAGATCGGTAAAGCGAATACCATCCAAGAAGGTACGGATGTAACGATTGTATCTTTTGGTAAGATGATTCCTCGTGTGGTTATTCCTGCAGTGGAAGAATTGAAAAAAGAAGGTATCAGCGTAGAGTTGATCGACTTACGTTCTGTGCGTCCTATCGATTATGCAGCGATCATTGAGTCTGTTAAGAAAACCAATCGTTTGGTGATTGTAGAAGAGGCTTGGCCGTTGGCTTCCATCTCTTCCGAAATCACTTTCAACGTGCAAAAGAATGCATTTGATTACTTAGATGCGCCTATTATCCGTGTTACATCTGCAGATGTACCTTTGGGATATGCACCGACGTTGGTAGAAGCTTCACTTCCTAGCATCGCTAAAGTAGTAAAAGCCGTTAAAGAAGTATCTTATATCAAGAAGTAATTTTAGCTTCTCTATAGAAAAGGCCTTAGCATTCGTGTTGAGGCCTTTTTATTTTAACAATATTTGCTGATTATTCTTTATATTTAGAGAGAACTTTTAAAAATCAGATTACTATTAACCAAAATTCATGAGAAAATTATTCTTATTATTTCTGTTGGGAACAGCTGTTTCCACTTTAAGCGCACAGACTACCGAATTTAAAATCAAACTGCCATTAAACAAAACGTTTACCCAAGTTGCAAAAGCCAAAATTGATATGGAAGGAGGAACAGGAGGAACTATAATGGATATGAATATCAAGACAGAATTGACGGCCAGCAAATTGGAAAACAATATTTACACCGTTGATAACGTCATAAAAGCGGTAAAAGTTGATCTTGATGCAGGTGTGGCACAAGGAAGTTATGATTCTGAAAATCCTTCAGATGATGAAATTGGAACCATCTTCGCGGCACAGTTTGAACCATTACTTGGTAAAAAGATGCCAACGAAAATGACCGAAGCGGGCGCAGTGAGCAGCGAAGATGAAGGGACAACCGCTCTTAGCCCTTTTGAAAACCTAACTTCTGGATCCGTATTACCTGATAAACCAGCGGCTCCAGGATATACATGGACAACCAAGGAAACTGCCAATGAAATGACGGTGGTTAGAACTGCTAAATACCTTTCCAAAACCGCAGAAGGATACAATTTTGAATTTACAGGAGATATCCAAGATGCATCAAATACCAAAATAGGTAATTATTCAGGTACCTACATATTAGATACCAACACCCATTACCCCACAGTAATGACAATAAAAATGAAATTGAATCAAGATGGGCAGAGCATCAATTTAGATTTGAACAATATCGTACAAGGTTTATAATACCTTCCCATAAAAAAAGAGGCATATCCGCGGATCTGCCTCTTTTTTTATGTATTAAAATACTTATGCGTTAACTTCTGATTTATATTGATCGGCAGAAAGCAAGCCATCAACATCAGCAACATTGCTTAATTTAACACGGATAATCCATCCTTCACCGTAAGGATCAGAGTTAACCAATTCTGGAGATGCATCGATCGCATCGTTTACTGCCAATACTTCTGCATTAACAGGCATAAAAAGATCAGATACAGTTTTTACCGCTTCGATAGTTCCGAAAACCTCATTAGCAGCAACCTCTTCACCAACAGTATTGATATCAACGAATACGATATCGCCTAATTCGCGTTGCGCGAAGTCTGTAATACCAATAACAGCTTCATCACCTTCCACACGAATCCATTCGTGGTCTTTGGTGTACTTTAATTCTGAAGGAAAATTCATGTCGTAATTATTTGTTTTTCCTTCAAAAATAGGATTAAGAATGCATATTACAAATTTAAATGTATTTTTATCCTATGAATACCTGCATCGAAAGCCTTTACCGCATCGCCCAGAAAAAGGAACGTTTGATCCTCGGATTAATGTCCGGAACTTCCCTTGATGGTCTTGATATCGCGCTTTGCCGCATCAGTGGTTCTGGCCCAAGCTCTAAAATCAGTCTTGAAAAATTTGTAACCCTGGATTATCAGGATGATTTCCGGAACTGGATCAGGGAAATATTCGCCAAAAGGCAGATTGATCAGCAATTGCTTTGCGGAATAAATGCTTATGTAGGCAGCACACACGCTGCGTTAATCCTTGAAGCATTATCTTCTTGGGGCTTAGCTCCCGAAGATATAGACCTGATCGCTAGTCATGGGCAGACGGTCTTTCATGCGCCTCAATCCCTGACAAAAGATCATCGCTTACCCAATAGCACGCTTCAGATCGGAGATGCAGATCATATTGCTGTTAAAACAGGTATCATCACCTTATCCGACTTCCGGCAGAAACATATTGCCGCTGGTGGCGAAGGTGCTCCTCTCGCCGCTTATGGCGATTTCCTGCTCTTTAGCGACCCTAAAGAAAACCGGATCTTATTGAATATTGGAGGCATCTCCAACTTTACCTTCCTTCCAAGCATCGGTTCGGAACAAAAAGCCTATGCTACCGACCTGGGCCCTGGAAACACCATGATGAACCAGTTCATGCACCAACATTTCGGAATGGAAATGGACAAGGATGCCGAGATGGCCAGCAAAGGGAAGGTAAGGCCCGAACTGCTCGATCTATTGCTGGAAGAACCGTTCTTGAGCCTAGGTTTTCCAAAAACCACCGGTCCAGAGTTGTTCAACCTCGCCTACCTGGAAAAGAAAATAAAAGATAAAGATCTGGAAAAGCTTTCCAAGGAGGATATCATGGCAACGCTCAATACCTTCTCGGCCAAGACCATGATACTGGGTATCCAAAAAGCAACTGCAGAACTGGAAAGTTTTCAGGTGTATGTCAGTGGTGGCGGACTCCATAATCCGCTGTTGATGAAACAACTGGAAGAGGCCTTTCCTAAACAAGTTCAGTCTTTCTCCAATTTAGGAATAGATCCTGATGCCAAGGAGGCTTGTCTATTTGCGGTGCTGGCCAATGAAACCGTAGCTGGTAATCCAGAAGATGTGAAAAACATCAAGGACTCCCCTGCTGTCTGTATGGGAAAGATCAGCCTCCCTTTATAAGTGCTGTTTGATAGGTATTAGCGCTGTTTGATAGGTATAACCTCTATTAAACGGATTAAACCGCTATACTATTGCTCAATCGCCTGATGAATGAAATCTTTAAAAGGAATCATCGAAGAATAAGTCTCAACAACTGTTTTTAAAGCCTTAGAAGACTCCATATCCTTTCTGCTAATATTCTTGTGCAAGATAAAGCTTCGGTGCTTTAAAAGGTCTATATTAGGGTTATCGGCCGCATATCCTGCGGGAGGTCGCTGCAATCTATCTTCCGCAGACATATCCTCCACTTTCCAGCCCCCTTTTTCCAATGCCTTGAACAATTCCTCCGCACTGTAATCGATCTCCTGGCGAATGGCATCCAAATGTTGCTTTTCTGGCCGCCAATAGCCTACCGCCAAAAAAGTTCCTTCCGGTTCAATATGGATATAATATTCCGGTCCGGCCAATTTTCGGCCATCTATGGAAATACCCGCTGCAAACCAGGATTTATAAGGATCCTTATTCTTCGAAAACCGAACATCCCTGTAAATCCGGAACAAACATTTCTTGGCAGAGATATCTGTATTGATGTGGGGATCCAATTTTGAAAGCTCGACAATGATCGCCTCAATAAATGCCGTTACATTTGCTAAAGCAGCTTCATAAGCCGGCTTATTTTCCTGGAACCACTCCCTGTTGTTGTTCTCTTTCAGATTGTTCAAGAAATCAAAAGTAGATTTTTCGATCTTCATGCTATTAAAATAAAGTCAGTATGATATAAACCAATGGTGCGGCGATCAGCAGGCCATCAAAACGATCCAGAAAACCACCGTGGCCCGGTAGGATCTGTCCGGAATCCTTGATGCCTAAACTTCTTTTCAACATGGACTCCACCAGGTCGCCAAGGGTACCAAAAATCCCGATGATCAAGGCAATAGAGATCCATTGGATCTGCGTTAGTCCTACAAAATAATGGTTCAGTAACAAGGAAACCAAAATTGCCAATACTACACCGCCGATAAAGCCTTCCCAGGTTTTATTCGGGCTGATACGTTCAAACAATTTATGTTTACCTAATGCTCTACCCGATAGGTAAGCACCCGTATCATTGGACCAAAGCATGATCAAAAATCCCATTGGGATATTCGGATTGAATGTCGTGTCTAAAAATCCCAAACCGATAAAAAACAGAAACGGGACACAGCCATACCATAATCCCAAAACGGTATAAGCGATATCATGGAAAGGTTTTTCCCTTTTGAGGTACAGGGAAGAAATGAACAGGAGCGAAACCAAAGGAACCGCCAATAACAGGCTCAAGGGCTGAAGCTGGCCAAAAAAGACCGCAGAAGCCAATACCGCCAGTACTGCTGCGCAGATGGTTCCTATCCACATCAGTGGCTTGGTATCCGCTGTTTTACAGATCCCGAAGAATTCCCTTGCGGAAAAAATCCCCACCAAGGAAAAAAAGGCCGCAAATACATAGGCATTGAAGATGGTTGCTGCCACCAGAACCAGCACAAAGAAAAAACCGGTAATTGCTCTAGTCTTCATGCTCCAGGTCTTCTTCGGAGAAACTATCGATCAGGGCAACGGCCTCCAATTGATGCTCCTTATCAACAAGCAATTCAATGTTTCCAAATACAGGATAAGAAGAATCCTGTTTGTTCATCAATACGGCCGGAATATCATTTTCAACCAGCATCAATTTCACGATCTCTGCCTGGACCCGGTTCGTATAGGTCCTTATTTTAACCCAATTGGGATTGCTCATAGATTTTCTTTTTATGGGTAACCTGGTAAAAATAATAGCCCAAGGCTATGCTAAATACCACACTTAATATATAATAAACAGTAGAATAGGATTCCATGTTCTGTAAATCTTGAAAAGATTTTCCTTGTTTTTGATAATAGTAGGCGACCAAGGTCACGGTAAAGTTATTGATAAAATGGCCAAATATCGGCACCCAGATGTTTTTGCTCCAATAAAAGGCATAGCCAAAGATCAATCCGAGGATCATCCTTGGGAAGAATCCATAGAATTGCACATGGATGGCCGAGAAGATAATGGCAGTTAACCAGATGGCCACATGCATATTGGGAATGATTCGCCCCAGAATACCCTGCAATGCCCCTCGGAAATAATATTCCTCCACAATGGCCGGCACAATCGCCATCACCAGAATATTCAACAGTAGGCCAGGAATATTATCCACCATGACAATATTTTCGGTCAAATCGGCCATGCTATCTTCCTTATCCCGCATCCATTCTTCTATGCCCCCAAACGAATCCGGCAACATCATCTGCTGGTTCAAGCGACTGATCCATTCCATGCTGGGATTAAAGGCCAACAGAAACAAAAGGGTCAACAAAAGCAATTTGATGATCTGGTTCTTTTCGGTAGGAAAATAATCAAAGACCTGTTTCTCGCGTTGTTGGAGCAACAAGGCCGGAAACAAGAATGTGCCGAGGCTGCTCACCATCAACGAGGTGTAAAGGAAACCCTTGGACCCCATAATGCTGCTCATATCCTGACTTTGCAGGATGGATCTAAAATTTCCTGAAAACAGCAGATAGCCAATTACCGCCAATAATTGGGTCACAAAGGCGCAAACCAATGTAAAGATCAATAAAAGGAACAGTGATTGCCAGGCTGAGCCCTGCTTTTGGTAATCCATTAATTATTCGTGATTTCTGGTTTGTTATCCTTCCATTCCTGATAACTCTTTTCCAAGACCTCTGTAAATGCTTCTACGCCCTGGGCGCCAGAAACAGCATATTTACGATCAAAGAGAAAGAATGGTACGCCGCGGATACCGATCTGTCTGGCCTTGTGCAGATCCTGCCGCACGGCCGTTGCATACCTATCCGTCTGTAAAGCCTCCTTGGTTTCTTCTGCTAATAATCCAACCTCGGTAGCCAATTGAACCAAGACCTCCAGTTTCTCTATGTTCAGGCCCTCTGTAAAATGGGCTTCGAACAAACGTTCCTTCATTTCCTTGGCATTCCCCTTGGATGCTGCAAAATGGATCAACTCATGGGATTTAAAGGTATTTGCAGGAATATTGGTATCAAAATTAATATCCACGCCTGCCTGTTTCCCCATCAGTACCACATGATTAGTCATCTCCTTCGCTTGTTCTACACTGATCCCCTTGGAACGGCTTAAAAACCCATAGGTACTATCGCCTTCCACATGGGTATATTCCGGGTTCAATTGATAGCTCTTATATTGCACTTCAATATCCTCCTTGAATGGTAAAGCATTTAAGGCTTTATCGAATTGATGTTTCCCGATATAGCAAAAGGGACACATAATGTCTGACCAGATCTCTATTAGCATACTCAAATTTAGCAAGATTTCCCAGTATCTGGAAAAACAAAGCAATTTGGAGACAACAAAACATGTTGTATGCAAAAAAACATATTGTATGCAAAAAAAGAAGCCATATCCGAAATGGATATGGCTTCTCTTATTTTATTAAAATATATTAATTCACCCGAACCGGATCTTTTGGTTTTTTAAGTTCTTTGTATGGATAGGTTTTTATTTCCTCCAATAACAATTGAACTGTTTTTTCCAATTGTGGGTCTCTACCTTCGATAAGATCCTTTGGCGTCTGTTCGATAAAGATATCTGGAGCTACCCCTTCATTCTCGATGATATAGTTACCTTTCAGGTCAAATACTCCGAAATTAGGTGCTGTAACACTTCCTCCATCCAACAATGGCGGGTAACCACTGATACCGACCAAGATACCCATCGTGGTACGACCAACCAATTTACCCAACCCTTTATGGCGGAACATATACGGCATCATATCTCCTCCAGAACCAGCATTTTCATTGATGATCATCGCCTTAGGTCCAAAAATTCCATTTCCTGGAGTCGTGAAGCTTCTTCCATCACGGATACCCCAACCGGCAATCAGATCCCGCGATAACAGGTCGATCACATAATCGGCCACGGAACCTCCTCCATTGTTACGTTCGTCCAATAATAGGGCTTTCTTGTCCATTTGGGAGAAATAATACCTGTTGAAAGAGACATATCCCTCTCTACCTGTATTCGGCATATAGACATAAGCAATTTGGTTATTGCTCAGCTGGTCTACCTTTTTGCGGTTTCTTTCTACCCATTCCTGACGACGAAGACCAACTTCATTGCCAAAAGAGATCGGTTTTACCACCACATCCTTCGCGCCGGAAAGACTTGGTTTATCATTCACCTTCAGGTTGACCTGTTTACCAACCGTATTATCGAATAAGCTGTAGATATCGATATCTGCAGTCAGTTCCTTGCCATTTACCGCAAGGATATACATGCCTTCATGGATGTTCAATCCAGGCTCTGCCAATGGCGCTTTAAAAGAAGGGTTCCAGTCCATACGGTTATAGATTTTGGAAATCTTATACCGGTTGTTCTCGATCACATAATCCGCGCCCAAAACTCCCGAAGAAACAGAAGGTGCAGATGGTTCATCGCCAGGATAGATGTAACTATGGCCAACAACCAACTCGCCCATCATTTCGTTCAATAGGTAACCCAGATCCGAACGGTGGTTTACATACGGAAGGAATTTCTCATATTTTTTCTTTACAGCTGCCCAATCAGCACCATGCATGTTCTCCACATAGAAGAAATCCTGCTGCATGTTCCAAACCTCGTTGTAGATCTGTTTCCACTCCTGCTCTGGTTCTACCAATAATTTGATGTTATCCAATTTCAGTTTACCACTTTCACCCTGAGGTTTCTGACCCGCATTTACGATGTAATACCCTTGACGACTGCTGTACAACATCTGCTTACCATCTGCAGAGATGGTAAATCCACCGGCATTCTCTACCAAGGATTTCTCTTCCAGCTTATTCAGGTCGAAGGCATAGATGTTACGATCGCGTGTATAGATCAATTGGTTCTCTACATGACCATCAAAGCCATAGGATCCCGCAGGGATCGGTAAAGCCATGATTCTGCTGTTGATGTTGGCGAAATCAACCTTGATATCTTTGGATTTCTCGTTTTTAGCATCCGATGATTTAGGATCAGCCCCTTTTTTATCAGCGGATTTTCCAGTAGCCTTCTCGTCTTTTGCATCCTTATTTTCTTGCTCCTTTTTTTCCTCTTTCTTCGGTTCATCCGATTTTACCGTCTCTTCATCACTTTCGTTCTTGAAAATGGAAGGCGTTTCGCTGGATAAAAGGAAAGCGTAGGCATTGTATTGCGGACGACGGTCGTAAGCGGTCATGTGCAGTCCGGAATTGGTCAAACCTACATCGGTACTGCTCAGGAATACCAGGTATTTACCATCTTTAGTAAAGATCGGAGAAGACACATTGCTCATGCCGTCTGTGATCTGTTGGGTCTGCTTGGTTTCCAGGTTATACATGTTCACTGCAGAAACACCGTTAGGCAATGTTTTCACAAAAGAAAGCCATTTGGAATCTGGCGACCAGCTTGGCTGGAACATGTTATAGGAACGTCCAGTATGGGAGCCAAGGTAATCATCAGCCACTTTTACCACCTTCTTGCTATTGACATCTACATAGTAGAGGTTAAGATGCGAATCATTGAAGAACAACTTTTTGCTATCTGGCGACCATGTTGGTTGAAAATAGAAATTGGTTTCTCCTAATTTGATATGGATCGGCTCGTCCACGGCCTTTTGATCACGCAATACCAATTCATATTTTCCATTCTTATCAGAAAGGTAGGAAATCCATTTTCCATTGGGAGACCAAGCCGGAAAACGCTCATGGCTTCCTGGAGAATTGGAGATATTGCGGGCATCACCTTTATCTTTTGGTACCGAGAAGATCTCGCCCCTGGATTCGAACAAAGCTCGCTGCCCGGTTGGGGAAATCTCCCAACCACGGATACTTTCATTCAGATCCGCATATCTGGAGCGTTTGTACATCGCATCCGCATTCAGACTGATGCTGATGGGTTGGTGTTTTTTGCTCGCCAAATTCAGGATATGAAGTTTGCCAGCCTGTTCGAACACCAGTTCACCGCCTTTTCCATTCAGCGTCCTGACATCATAATCAGCAAACTTCGTTAGTTTCTCCACCTGTTTGCTCTTCACATCATAGCTGAAAATATTTACTGTTTTATCCCGATCGGAAAGGAAATAAACCTTATCGCCCAACCAAACTGGTTTTACATCATTGCATTTTTCACCTGGAACGATCTGAATATCGTTGGTTTTGGTATCAAAGATCCAGATAGAAGGCATACCACCACCGCGATAACGCTTGAAAGCCACACGGTCGCGTTCAGTAGGATCGCTGTTTTTGATGTAAGCCCAATACCGACCATCAGCCGATGGTGAACCCTGATAGGCCTCTGGCATTGGCAATGGATAATCTACGGAAGCATTGATCTTGGATTTGTAAAGACGGCTTCCTAGGGAATAGGTAAGCTCTCTTTGGGTAGTGAAGTAAACCTCATCATTGGAGATCCAACCCCTCAATACATCCGATGCTGGATGGCTGGTGATTCTTTTTGGTGCTCCACCTTGTACAGAAACCACATAAACATCGGTATTACCGTCGTAGTTTCCAGTAAATGCAATTTGGTTTCCATCTGGAGAGAACATTGGGTTCTGTTCGACCGCTGGGTTTACCGTTAATCTTCTTGGGTTCTGGCCGTTTTTATCAGCTACCCATATATCACCTCCATAAACAAAGGTAATATGCTTGTCACTTATACTGGGATTCCGTAATAGTAAGGTTTCTCCCGATTGCTGGCCCATAACTAATTGACCCGCCGAAAGTGCAAGAATGGTTAATATTGATTTTAACATATTCATGATTTGGAATGAAGGCTAAAAATAGGAAAATTAGACTGTTTATTGTCATTCAGGCGGTTCTATATCTTAAATATTACCTAATTGTTAAAAAAAGAAGGGCTATCTGTTGAATAGATAGCCCTTAAAAATATTATTTGAAAGCAAATTACGATGCTTCTTCGTTTGCAATTTCCTCATCAACCAGGATACGTCCACAGTGTTCGCAGATGATGATTTTCTTACGTTGACGGATTTCTGACTGCAATTGAGGTGGAATCTTGTTGTGACAACCTGAACAGCTATCACGCTCGATAGAAACTACCGCCAATCCATTACGGAAAGACTTACGAAGTTTCTTGATCACCTTCAATAGACGCTCTTCGATTTGGGTTTCAGCTGCTGCAACATCTTTCAACAAATCATCTTCTTCAATCTGAGTTTCTGAAGTGATGGTTTCCAATTCTTGTTTTTTGCCGCCCAATTCGCCTTTGCTGAAATCAACATTCTTCACAGTAGCATCATAAGCTTCTGTTTTGTTCTTGATTTCGAACTCTGCCTCACGAATACGTTTTTCACATACCTGAATTTCCAACCCTTGAATTTCGATCTCTTTAGAAATAGCATCGTATTCACGGTTGTTTTTTACTTCATTAAGTTGTGATTCGTATTTTTTGATGGAAGCTTGCGCATCTTTGATCATGTTTTTACGTTTCACAATCGAGTCTTCTAATTCATCCAACTCATTGCGAATTTTTTCGATACGGGTGTCAAGACCTGCGATCTCATCCTCTAAGTCTGCTACCTCAATAGGTAACTCTCCACGTACCTGGCGTATCTTATCAATTTTTGTTTCAATTGATTGCCACGCCCATAAAGCTTTTAATTTTTGTTCTACGGTTTGTTCCATTAACTGTAGTATTTTATAGGATTTGTATCTATTTCTGTCAATAGGACAGCAAAGTTAGCAAATTTTTTCGTAATTACTTCCAACAATAATTCTTGAGTAAATTGTTCACTTTCAAAATGTCCGATATCAGCGATGACGATTTCTTCTTCGGCATCAAAAAACTCATGATATTTATAGTCTGCGGTGATGAAAATATCTGCGCCAGAGCGCTTTGCATCGTTCAACAGGAATCCTCCGGCACCACCACAGAGCGCCACTCTTTTTATCGGTTTACCGGATAAACTGGTATGGCGGATGACCTGTAATTGAAACTGTTCCTTCAAAAAGGCTAGGAATTCCTCCTCACGCATGGGCGTTTTCAGGTTTCCGATCGCTCCAGATCCTACCGATGAAAGGCTGTTATCCAGGCTGATGATATGATAAGCTACCTCCTCATAAGGATGTGCGGCCAACATGGAAACCAAGATCTTTCTTTCGCGCTGTACGGGATAAATCACTTCTATTTTGGTCTCCTCTACCCTTTCCTGGCTACCTATAGCGCCAATCGCTGGATTGGCTCCTTCCAATGGCCTAAACGTTCCATATCCTACTGTATTGTAGCTGCATTCATCGTAATCGCCGATGGCTCCGGCACCAGCTTCGAATAGCGCATTTCGCACTTCTTCCACATGCGTACGGGGCACATAGACCACCAATTTTTTTAACAATCCTGCCTTAGGCCGTAAAATGGCCTGGTTTTCCAGTCCTAATTTGTCGGCCATCTTGCTGCTTACCCCTCCGGCAATATTGTCCAGGTTGGTATGGATAGCATATAGCGCAATATCATGCTTTATCGCCTTTATAATCGTTCTTTCGACATAGTTTTTACCATTAAACCGCTTCATCCCGGAGAACACAATGGGATGATGGGAAATGATGAGATCGCATCCTTTTTCAATGGCATCTTCCACTACGGCTTCGGTACAATCCAAGGAGATCAGCGCCTTGTGGACCTCCTTATTTGGGTCGCCCACGATCAAGCCGGAGTTATCATAGCTCTCCTGGTAATTGGATGGCGCCAATTCTTCCAAAAACTGGGTTATATCTTTGATTTTCATTTTAGTTGTTGGTTTGATTATCCTTCCATTTATTATGTTCGATGATCAACTCCCTGAATTGATTGACTTTATACCAATAACTGATGAAATAGATCAGCATAACAAAGAAAATCACAAAAGTCACAAAGACCGGAATTGGAAAAAATAGTCCGAACGGTGTGAGATAGATCAGAAATGACCAAGCATAGGCTAATCCTGCTTTGAGTGCCGGGTTTTCTTCCACTTCTATTTTACGATCAAAAAATTCATTGTTGAGGGAATAGGAAAGTTTCCTTGCTACTTCAAAATTCCAATATACATTGATGAATGGAATCATGAGGATCCAAGCCTGATTGGGCTTTATGAACTGATTTTCCGGTGCTATTAAGGCTAATGTTTTGCGAATGGTATTGGCATATAGTGCCCATACAATTAGGGTGAAGATAAAAACGAATATACTGAGTCTATATAACTCATCTATCAACTCAGGAGATAGGGTTTCTGGCATTTAATGTTCTGTTATATTGATCCGCACTAAAATATTAAAATTACGATTTACCCAGCAAATAATAGAAAAATACAAGGTTTCTTATGGAGATCTATCTTCGTTTCCTTCCATTGACCGATGGATTGGGTGAAAATATATTCATCCTCTGCTGTAATATTACAGGCAATACAGAGTTTTGTTTGCGGTTTACAGCTCTTTAAAAGTTCTGCTAACAATTGATTATTCCGGAATGGCGTTTCGATAAAAATCTGCGTGGATTTCTCCCGTTGACTTATCTGTTCGATGTCTTTTATTTTTTTGGACCTTGTTGATTTATCGATGGGCAGATAACCCAGAAAACTAAAGTGTTGTCCGTTGAAGCCTGAAGCCATCAAGCTCATCAGAATGGAATTCGGTCCCACCATGGGAATTACCCGGATGCCTCTTTTATGGGCTTCGGCCACCACATCCGAACCCGGATCCGCTATGGCCGGACAACCAGCTTCCGACATCAAGCCGATATCTTCGCCAGCAACCGCATTCTTGAATATTTCATGGTAATTGATCTTCTCCCGCTGATGCTTGCCATAATCATGGATGATCAGTTCCTGCTGCGGACGTTTCAAACCCGCTTCTTTCAGGAATTTTCGAGCTGTTTTTTCGTTCTCTACCACATATTCCTTGATATGGTTGATTATATCAGCATGTAATAAGGTATAAGATGCTTTCTCAGCTTCCTGAGCCAAGGGTACAGGTATTAAATACAAAGAGCCTTTTGCCATGTTACAAACCTAATCAATTTTAGAGAAATTCAGGTTGACTTCTTGCGGCAAGTAGGGTGCAAGTGATATGTAAGTGAGTTGTAAGTGACTTTTAGCACTTACACCTCACTTACACCCTACTTAAAACTCACTTTCAGCCAGTCTACAATCTGAAGAAAATTTGAAAAAAAATGGATACTTAAACATTAAATTTCAAGGGATTATGTAATTTATTTGTCTAAAAAACGTAATTTAACTAGTACAATGGTTGAAGATAGTTGTGCATCTAGGGTAAATTAATATATTTGAAGCAATGACGACACAAACTACATCTGGCGTGAAAATATCCGTTGAGTCTACTTATCAATCCGAGTATTCCAATCCTGATAACGAGCATTTTATGTTCGCCTATCGTATCACGATTGAAAACAACAGCGAATACACCGTGCAATTGTTAAGAAGACATTGGAACATCTTTGATTCTACCGGCGATATCAAACAGGTACACGGAGATGGTGTAGTAGGCGAGCAACCTATTTTAGCTCCTGGCGAAAGCCATCAATACGTGTCGGGCTGCAACCTCAAAAGTGACCTTGGTTTTATGGAAGGATATTATGAAATGATCCGGGAGATCGACAATTCCATTTTCCATGTTCACATCCCTCGTTTCAACCTGATTGCCTCCTACAGGCTGAATTAATGGAACACTTTTATCAGTATAAGTACACATTTCATATTTAAGGGTTAAGGAGTAACAAATATTTAATAATTTTGTGCTTGGAATTTTACGTCAAAACATCTAGGTGAGTATTTTAAGCACAGAACAAGTTAGCCATTCGTTTAATGATCGCTGGTTATTTCAAGATTTACATTTTGCTTTACTGAAAGGCGACCGTGTAGCATTGGTCGGTATCAATGGTACCGGAAAATCTACCTTATTGAAGATATTGGCCGAACTGGTCGTCCCTACAAAAGGTAGAGTCGTTAAAGAGCGCGGACTGCGAATTGGTTATCTACCACAGGAACCCGATTTCTCCAACTTGAATACCATCAACGATTTCATATTTAGCTTGGACAATGAGCAGCAACAATTGATCAAAAAATACGAACAATTAGTTGAAAATCAAGATGTTAATTCAAAACATTTCATGGATATCACCGAAAGGTTGACCAACCTGAATGCTTGGGAATATGAAAACAACATTAAGACCATCCTGAATAGGTTCCAAATCAAAAACTTCAATCAGCAGATCGCTTCTTTAAGTGGAGGCCAAAAGAAACGATTGGCTTTGGCGAAGCTCTTGATTGATGAACCGGATATCTATGTATTGGATGAGCCGACCAACCACTTAGACATTGAGACCATTGAATGGTTGGAAAAGCTATTGACCACCGGACAGAAGACTGTATTATTGGTTTCACACGACCGTTATTTTCTCGATAATATCTGTACAGAAATTAGGGAGTTGGATAAAGGACAGGTCTATTCCTATAAAGGAAATTACGCCTACTTTTTGGAGAAGAAAGCCGAGCGTGAAGCAACAGAAATTGCAGCGGCTGAAAAGGCCAGAAACCTATGGCGGAAGGAGCTCGATTGGATGCGCCGTCAGCCACAGGCAAGGGGTACTAAAGCGAAGGCAAGAATTGAATCTTTCTACGACTTAGAGGAACGATCCAAGGGTCCGAGGAAGCAAGATAATGTGGAGCTTTCGGTTAAAGTTTCCCGTCAAGGAAATAAAATATTGGAGCTGGAGAAGGTTGGATTTGCCGTTGCCGGTAAAGACATTATTAAAGATTTTTCCTACATCTTCAAGAAGGGAGACCGTATTGGTCTAGCCGGAAAGAACGGAAGTGGTAAGTCTACTTTTCTGAATCTGATCACGGGCATCCTCCCTCCTACTTCAGGTAAAATTGATGTGGGTGAGACGACCAAATATGGTTACTATAAACAGGAAGGTTTGAGCTTCTCGACGGATGAGCGCGTGTTGGACATTGTCAAGAATGTGGCCGATTTCATCGAGATGAAAAATGGCGAAGTGATCACGGCTTCACAATTATTGACTAAATTTTTATTTCCACCGGAGAAGCAATTTGGTTTGGTAAGCAAGCTGAGTGGTGGAGAAAAAAAGAGGTTGCAATTGATGCGGGTGTTGATGGCCAATCCGAACTTCCTGATACTCGATGAGCCATCCAATGATCTGGATATTGATACCTTGAATATCCTGGAAGAATTTTTGGAGGAGTACCCTGGGGTATTGATCTTAGTTTCTCACGACCGTTACTTGATCGACAAACTGACGGAACAATTGTTCGTGTTCAAAGGAGATGCCGAAGTAGTAATCTATAATGGTAACTATGCCGACTTCAAATTGGAGCAGGAAGCCTTAGAGAAAAAGGTCGAGAAGAAGGTTGAAAAAGTTCAACCGGTTCAAGAGAAAAAGAAGAAGCTAAGCTTCAAGGAGCAGCATGAATTCGAGTCCTTGGAAAAGGAAATCGAAACCTTGGAGAACCAGGTAAGTGTGTTGACCGAAAAACTTTCGAGCACAACGAACCATGTGGAACTTCAGGAGATAGCGGAAGAAATAGAAAAGAACAAGACCAGTCTTGACAGCAAAACAGAACGCTGGATGGAGCTGGCAGAATTTATATAATACGTTTCACGTGAAACTCCTTTATCAGTTCCACGTGAAACCTGAGAATAATCTATGTTTAAAAAATATAATGTAATTGTAGTTGGGGCCGGCCATGCCGGATGTGAGGCAGCGGCAGCAGCGGCTAACCTGGGTTCCTCTGTTTTGCTCATCACCATGAACATGGGGGTAATCGCACAGATGAGCTGTAACCCGGCTATCGGTGGTGTGGCAAAAGGTCAGATCGTAAGAGAGATTGATGCCATGGGTGGATATACAGGAATCATCGCTGATAAATCTACTATTCAATTCCGCATGTTGAATCTTTCAAAAGGTCCAGCCATGTGGAGCCCGAGAACACAGAACGACCGTATGCGCTTTGCTGAAGAATGGCGTTGGCAATTGGAGTCCATTCCTAATTTGGACATGTGGCAGGATACGGTAAAAGAAGTCATCGTAGAAAACGGAAAAGCTGCAGGTGTGATTACGTCAATGGGTATCCGTATAGAAAGTGATGCTGTAGTGCTTACTAATGGAACGTTCCTTAATGGGGTAATCCATGTGGGCGAAAAGAAATTTGGTGGCGGTAGAACTGGGGAAAAAGCAGCGACCGGTTTGACCGAACAGTTGGTTTCTTTAGGTTTTGAATCCGGGCGGATGAAGACCGGAACCCCTCCTCGCGTAGATGGAAGAAGTTTGAATTATGAACGGATGGAAGAACAATGGGGTGATGAAAATCGCGGTCGTTTTTCCTATACCAATGTAGAAGTTCCAACCGAACAACGTTGTTGTTGGATTACCTATACGAACGATAAAGTACATGAGGTTTTGAAAACAGGATTTGAAAAATCTCCCATGTTCACCGGAAGAATCAAAGGTCTAGGACCTCGTTATTGTCCCTCGATCGAAGATAAAATCAATCGTTTTGCAGAGCGCGAAAGGCATCAGATTTTTGTTGAACCCGAAGGATTTCGTACGGTGGAAATTTATGTAAATGGTTTCTCCACTTCCCTACCGGAGGACGTACAATTAAAAGCGTTGCAATTAATCCCAGGATTTGAGCAGGCAAAAATGTACAGACCGGGATACGCCATAGAATACGATTTCTTCCCACCGATGCAATTGGATCTAACCTTGGAAACCCTAAAGGTAAAACACCTATTCTTTGCAGGACAGATCAATGGCACGACGGGATATGAAGAAGCCGGAGCACAGGGTTTCTTGGCAGGGATCAATGCGCATCAACGCATCAACGATCTGCATGAATTAATATTGAAAAGATCGGAATCTTATATTGGCGTACTGGTGGATGACCTGGTAACAAAAGGTACAGACGAGCCTTATCGGATGTTCACTTCCAGAGCAGAACACCGCCTATTATTGAGACAGGATAATGCGGATATTCGCCTTACCCCTATCGCCCATAAATTAGGATTGGTATCCGATGAAAGATTACAGATCGTAAATGATAAAGTAAAAAACTCGGATGATATCGTTGAGTTCCTAAAAACAAACTCAGTTTCCATCGATAATATGAACCAGGTGTTGGCGGAAAAAGGAAGCAGTTCCATCAATCAAAAAACAAGATTGTTCAATATACTAAGTAGGCCACAAGTCGAGATGAATGACATCATCAGAGCGGATGAAAACTTGGCAAACTACCTATCACAATTTGATAAGGAAACCATCGAGCAGGCTGAGATCAAAGTGAAATACGATAGCTACTTTGAGAAGGAAATGGAAATTGTGAACAAGATGAAAAAAATGGAGGACAAAGAAATCAATCCAGAATTTGATTATAATTCCTTAACTTCATTATCGATCGAAGCAAGACAAAAACTATTAAAGGTAAAACCTAGAACATTAGGCCAAGCTTCCCGAATTTCGGGAGTTTCTCCTGCTGATATCAGTGTTTTAATGGTACATATGAGTTAATTAATTGAAAATCAATAGATTAACATATTTATAAATCAACGTAAAATAAAGCGATTTAAGACATTATTTTAAAATTTATGACTCAGGATTCAAAAAAAAATAAAAACCCGTCAGATCAATTAAAAAACACCTTATTTCAAAGAATAGCTTTTTTAGGCTTTATTTTTATGCTGAGTTTGAGTTTTATGCAATGTGCGAACATGCAAAGACCAACGGGTGGACCAAAGGATTCCATTCCACCAAAAATTCTGAATGAGTCGCCGGCAAACCTTTCCCGGAATTTTAAGGATAAGGAAATCGTCATCACTTATGATGAATATATCAAATTGGCCAATTGGCAGCGCGAGTTCAACCTCTCCCCCGATGCCAGTACTTCTATCCAACCAAAAGTCAAGAAAAAGAATCTGATCATTACCCTACCAGATTCATTGGATGCCAATACGACGTATACCATCAATTTTGGAAAAGGTTTGGTGGATTATAATGAGAGTAATCCATTGATGAACTATACCTATGTTTTCTCTACAGGTGACAAATTGGATTCATTAACCATAGAAGGATCGGTGATGAATGGTTATACCAAGGAATTCGATCTCAGTAAGGACAAGGAAGTCATAGCTATTTTGATCCCTACCAGCAAGGATTCTATCTTCGGAAAGAAAAAAGCCTCCTATTATACCAGTGTGGATTCATCTGGAAACTTTAAATTCAATAACCTGAGAGAAGATACCTACCGGGTATACGCAGTCAAAGACCTTAACAATGATAAAATCTTCAATGGGGATGATTGGATCGGGTTCCAGAATGATAGCATAGTATTACAGGAGAATGTATCAGGCATCAAACTGGAATATACCCAGGCCCATCCGACCATCTTCAGAAACCTGGATAAAAAGATGGATACTGATGGTTCCATGTTATTCACGTTCAATAGAAGCATCAATAATCCAACGGTGCGGATATTGGAACCAGCTAACCTGGATACGGACAAGATCATCCGATTAAGTCCCGAAAATGATACACTAAGGATATATACTTCTTCTATAGATTACGATTCGGTACGTGTGGAATTATCCGAAAACAATAAGGTATTGGATACCCTGAAGTTTAGGAAGGCCAGAAATATCAAGGTGGATCAGCACATTCAACCAATCCTGAACATCAGTACCAAAGTAGATCGGGTAAAGCATATCCAATTGAGTGCGAAAACCCCAATAGCATCCGTTGATAAGAACAAGATCATCCTAACAGAGGACTCGGTATCGAGAAGGAATTTCCAATTGCAACAGGATTCTATTGACAAAGAACTTTATCATATCCGTTTCAATTGGCGACCCAATAAGAATTATGAATTAGTTCTACAGGAAAAAGCCATCTTAGGACCTTTCGATGAATTCAACAAAGAAAGTAAGACAAGTTTCACGTTGAACGAAGCCGATAATTACGGGGATATCAACTTGACTTTCAATGGATTGGATACCGATAAAAGTTATATTATCGAACTTATTGACGAGAAAAAGGATAAGATCTTTGATAAGAAGATCTTACCGGCCGATCATAAGCTTTCCTATATTAAATTTCCCGGAGGTAAATACAGTATCCGGATAATCGAGGACAGCAATGCCAATGGTAAATGGGATCCGGCGGATGTATATGCGCGGAAACAAGCCGAAAGAATATGGTACTTAGATAGGACCTTTGCCATCAGGGCAAACTGGGAACAGAATGAAACCATTGAAGTAGCCTTTCCATAAGGAAATCAATTGGTTAAGCTATTCAATGGCTTCAACTAAAACATTACTTTTCTTCCTGAAACCAAGAAGAATATAACACGTAATTATGTGGTAATTTTTTTAAGAGATTGAGCTGCCCCTCCGTGAGCGGCTTTATTTTTTTGGCAGGAACACCAGCGTACAGGAATCCCGATTCACAGATACTATTCTCCAATACTACAGCTCCAGCTGCAATGATCACATTGCTCTGAATATGGGCCTTATCCATGACGATAGCACCCATCCCGATGAGCACATAATCATCTATGATACAGCCATGTACAATGGCATTATGCCCGATGTTCACATAATTTCCAATATCGGTACCATTCTTCAGATAGGTTCCATGGATGGTAACATTATCCTGTATATTGGAATACTTACCAATACGTATATAATTCACATCCCCCCTGATCACGGCATTGAACCAGATCGAGCAATTTTCCGCAATTTCCACATCACCAACAATGGTACAATTGGGCGCTAGAAAGCAGTTTTCAGCTATTATAGGTTGTTTGTCCTTAACAGGAAGTATAGTTGCCATAGATTGGGTTTAAAGGATCGTATCTTCTAAAATATTAGCATGCTGCGGATAATCCGTGGTGTAATGCAATCCCCTACTCTCTTTACGCTGTGTAGCAGATTTCACCACCAAATAAGCCACCTGAATGACATTCCGAAGCTCACATAACTTAACCGACAATTTGGTGTTCTTATAGAAGGATTCCGTTTCTTCATGGAGTAATCCCAATCGACGCATCGCGCGTTCTAACCTAAAATCAGAACGAACAATTCCCACATAATCGCTCATCAACTTCTGTGTTTCCCGCAGGTTGTGGGTCACCAAAATATCCTCATTACTCAATTGGGTATTGGAATCATCCCAAGAAGGAATGTCTTCCTGATAGTCGATAGATCCAACAATTTTACTTGCATCTTCAAATATCCGGTGGGCATATACAGCAGCTTCCAATAAAGAGTTGGAAGCCAAACGGTTGGCTCCATGTAAGCCTGTTGAAGAACATTCTCCACATGCATATAAACTTTTTATACTGGTAGCTCCGTATTCATCCACCATAATACCACCACATAAATAATGCGCAGCAGGTGAAACCGGAATAAAATCCTTGGTCATATCCAGACCAACGGACAGGCATTTTTCATAGATATTAGGGAAATGGGAAAGAATATCGGCTTTAGATCGATAAGTAATATCTAAATACACATAATCCAATCCGGATTTCTTCATCTCCGCATCAATAGCACGGGCCACGATATCCCTCGGTGCCAGCGATCCGCGTTCATCGTATTCCTCCATGAAGGATTCTCCGTTTGCACGTCTCAAAATACCACCAAAACCACGAACAGCTTCAGAAATCAAAAATGCAGGATATTCCCTTGGATTATATAAAGCCGTTGGATGGAATTGAATAAACTCCATATTACGTACTTTACCTTTTGCGCGATAGACCATGGCAATACCATCACCTGTGGCAATGGTTGGGTTCGTTGTACTGGAATACACATGTCCAGCTCCGCCGGTTGCCATCAAGGTAACCTTTGAAAGGATTTTTTCCACCACCTTGCTTTTTGTATTTAATGCGTAGATACCATAGCAATTGATGTTTTCTGAACGTTTATCCACATGTATTCCCAAATGATGTTGAGTAATTAGATCAACGGCAAAATAATGTGTTAATATCTCAATATTAGGATTCGCATGGATCTGATCCAATAGCGCCCTTTCGATCTCATAGCCTGTAATGTCCTTATAATGAAGGATCCTGTGCATGGAATGACCACCTTCGCGGGCAAGATCATATTCGCCGGAATCTTCCTTATCGAAAGAAGTACCATAAGCAATCAGCTCATTTATACGAGCAGGCCCTTCTTTCACCACGTTTTCCACAACCTGGGTATCACATAGACCATCTCCTGCGATCAGGGTATCTTCAATATGTTTTTCAAAGCTATCGGTTTCATCCGTTACGACGGCAACCCCACCCTGTGCATATTTTGTATTCGACTCATCCTCATTGGCTTTCGTTACGATGAGCACTTTTCCTAGCTTAGCAGCTTTGAGCGCAAAACTCAAGCCTGCAATTCCTGATCCTACGACTAAAAAATCAACTTTTCTATCCACAACCTATGTTTACTGTTATATCCTTTATTAATACCTAATAAACCAACAAATTAACAAAATATGTGGAAAACCTGTAAATAACTCGTGGAATAAAATTGAAAACTTCTCGAAAATCAACATCGCTATCTATTTTCACACAATTATTACCAAAATATTAAGAGCAAATGAATGTAATATTAACAATTCCCCACAAACAAACATTTCACAAAAAAATATGGAAAAAATAAAGGGTCAAAAATAAGCGGACTGAAAATCAAGAGATAAGGTTTTTAGACCTGTGGATAACTTGTGAATAAATAGAGAATATCCATTAAATAAAATTAAAAATCCTAAAATTATCCCCATTATCCACATGCTAATAAACAACAAGATTCTTCATTTAAAAAAAGAGTTATTAATTATTGAAAAAAAGGAATGTGGATTTCGTTTCATTTTCTTTGTTTACTTTTGTGTAATCGATCAATGAAATCACATTTGTCAATTAATCGAAACCAAATGAATAAAACTTTTGAATACGACTTGGAGGCGAAGGGCTATATTGATGTGGCGATAGACCCGACCATCGATCTGGTTGCAGAAATCAATAGGCTGAAGAAAGAGAAGAATGCCGTTATCCTAGCCCATTATTATCAGGAATCTGAGATTCAGGATCTTGCTGATTATATTGGCGACAGTTTGGGCTTATCGCAACAGGCTGCAAAGACGGATGCGGAGGTGATAGTATTTGCCGGTGTTCATTTCATGGCAGAAACAGCGAAGATACTTTCTCCAAGTAAGAAAGTATTGTTACCTGATCTAAAGGCAGGATGCTCTTTATCAGATAGTTGTCCGCCACATTTATTTGCAAAATTCAAAGAGAAATATCCGGATCACTTGGTGATCACCTATGTGAACTGTACGGCTGAACTGAAGGCTTTATCCGATATCGTTTGTACTTCCAGTAATGCGGTGCAGATTGTGGAAAGTTTACCAGAGGATCAGAAGATCATCTTTGGTCCTGACCGTAATCTAGGGGATTATGTGAAGAAGAAAACGGGTAGGGATTTGGTGCTTTGGAACGGTGCGTGTATGGTGCACGAGATTTTCTCGCAGGAAAGGATCGTTGCATTGCGCGCAGAATATCCAGATGCGAAGTTTATTGCACATCCAGAATGTGAGGAACATATCCTTGCTCAGGCGGATTATATCGGTTCTACCTCAGGAATGTTGAAATTTACGATCGAGGATGCGGCAGATACCTTTATCGTCGCTACAGAATCAGGAATCCTTCATCAGATGCAGAAGGCCTCCCCTTCTAAGACGTTCATTCCAGCGCCACCAAACAACATGTGTGCTTGTAATGATTGTCCGCATATGAAATTGAATACCCTGGAAAAATTATACAATTGCTTGTATTATGAGCAACCAGAGATCATTCTTCCGGAGGATATCATCAAACGAGCTCAGCGACCTATTGAAAGGATGTTGGATATTTCTGCAAAATTGGGATTATAATATGTTCGATAATATTGAAAAAACAAATCTGAATGAAATGGGTGAATTTGGTCTGATCGATCATCTGACCAAGAATATTCAGCTTACCCAAAAAAGTACTATCAAGGGTGTTGGAGATGATGCTGCTGTATTGGATTTTTCCAATCAGAAGGTTTTGGTTTCTACGGATCTTTTGTTGGAGAATGTTCATTTTGATTTACGGTATGTTCCGCTTAAACATTTGGGATATAAGGCGATACAGGTTAACCTGAGTGATATTTATGCCATGAATGGTATGGCTTCGCAGGTTACTTTTTCGATTGGATTATCCTCTAAGTTTCCCTTGGAAGCAGTGGAGGAGATCTATGAAGGCGCATTGATCGCTTGCCAGAATTATAATGTGGATTTGATTGGTGGGGATACGTCTACTTCAGCGCAGGGATTGGTGATTTCGGTGACTAGTATGGGCTATGCAGAGGAAGCTAAGATTGCTTATCGTTCTGGAGCGAAAGAAGGCGATTTGGTATGTGTTTCTGGGGATCTTGGTGGAGCCTATGTAGGTCTGCAGTTATTGGAAAGAGAAAAGCAGATTTTCTTGGAAAATCCGGGTATACAGCCTGATCTGGAAGGAAAGGATTATATTATTGAAAGGCAGCTGAAGCCGGATGCAAGGAAGGATATTGTGCAGTTGTTGGCTGATCTGGAGATCCAGCCACATGCGATGATCGATGTTTCGGATGGCTTGGCATCGGAGATCTTGCATATCTGTAAGGCTTCGAATGTTGGTTGTAAACTGTATGAGGAGAAGATTCCTATAGATCCGATGACCTATGAAACGGCAAGGGAATTTGGATTGGATCCTACGGTTTGTGCGTTGAGTGGTGGTGAGGATTATGAGTTGTTGTTTACCATTGCGCAATCGGATTATGATAAGGTAAAAGGACAGCTGGATATTTCCGTGATTGGACATATTACGGAGGCATCGGCAGGATGCCAGATGATTTCTAAATCAGGGAATGTGCATGATATTACGGCTCAAGGCTGGAATGCTTTCAGTTAAAGATTATAGATGTTAGATTTTAGATTATAGACGTTACTAAGTCATTAAGAAATCGCATTATTAAGAATTCGCATAATTGCAAGGTGTTTTGCGTCATTGCGAGGAGGTACGACGAAGCAATCTTTAGCCATGTCATGGTGAGCGTAGTCGAACCATCTGTTCGTGTACTACCGTACAGATCCTTCGACTGCGCTCAGGATGACAAAGACCGCTCAGGATGACATGCGGGAAGATAGGATGACAAAGTCCAAAGATTGCTTCGTTCCTCGCAATGACGGCATGGTTCCTCATTATGACGTGAAAGTCGCAATGAAGTGAGAGTCGCAAGGACTACTGGCTCCCAATGACGGGGTCTATCATCTAATATCTAATATCTATCATCTATTATCTCCCTTCCCTACACCTGTATCACCCCCACATTATATTTTCCCATGTCAGCATTATGACTAGCTGCTTCTATACCCATAGAAATGATTTTCCGCGTCTCTGCGGGATCAATCACCCCATCAACCCATAATCTACTAGCTGCATAATACGGACTCAACTGCGCCTTGTATTTCGCTTCTATATCCGCCAATAACTTATTCTTATCTTCCTCCGAAAGGGTAACATTCTTTGATTTCAAGGCTGCTTCCTGGATCTGCAATAAAGTTTTTCCTGCAGATGCGCCACTCATCACCGCAATCTGTGCCGTTGGCCAAGCATAGATCAACCTTGGATCATAAGCTTTTCCACACATCGCATAATTTCCTGCTCCATAGCTATTCCCTACCATAAACGTAAATTTCGGAACCACCGAATTCGCCATCGCATTCACCATTTTAGCACCATCTTTAATGATACCACCATGTTCCGATCGCGAACCCACCATAAAACCAGTAATATCCTGAAAGAATACCAAAGGAATCTTCTGCTGATTACAGTTCATGATAAACCGAGCTGCCTTATCTGCAGAATCCGAATAGATCACCCCGCCCATCTGCATTTCCGTGGCATTTCCTGGCTTCTTCGCCTTCACCACTTCCCGTTGATTGGCAACAATACCTACCGCCCAACCATCAACCCGTGCCAATGCACAGATCAAGGTCTTTCCATAATCCTTTTTATATTCCTCAATACTTCCCTCATCCACAATGGCCTTCAATATTTCCAACATATTATAGGGCTTTAAGCGGTCTTCCGGTAAATATTGATAGATCTTTTCCACCGGATATTCCGGTGCCAAAGCTTCTGTTCTGGAAAACTTATACCTAGGCTCCTCTCCAAATTTATCCACGATATTCCGAATGGCATCCAAGCAGGATTCATCATCCGGATATTTATTATCTGTAACACCTGATATTTCAGAATGGGTAGAAGCCCCACCCAATGTTTCATTATCGATTACCTCACCAATGGATGATTTCACCAGGTAAGAACCCGCCAAAAACACCGAACCCGTACCTTCCACGATCAAGGCATAATCCGACATGATCGGTAGATAAGCCCCACCGGCAACACATGATCCCATGATGGCGGCAATCTGGGGAATCCCCATCGCTGAAATCTTGGCATTATTCCTGAAAATTCGGCCAAAATGTTCCTTATCCGGAAATATTTCATCCTGCATCGGTAGGTAAACCCCGGCAGAATCCACCAAATAAATGATGGGTAAATGATTTTCCATCGCAATTTCCTGCGCACGAAGGTTCTTCTTACAGGTCATGGGAAACCATGCTCCAGCTTTTACGGTTGCATCATTGGAAACAACGATACATAACCGGCCCTTTACATAGCCCATCACGACGACAACACCGGCATTTGGGCAGCCTCCATGTTCCAGGTATTGCCCATCTGCTGCGAAGCTTCCAATCTCTACATATGGGCTTTCATCGTCGATTAAATAGGCAATTCGCTCCCAAGCAGACATTTTTCCCTTTTCCTTTTGTTTTTGGATTTTATCTAATCCTCCACCTAAAACAAGGTCCTCGTGCTTCCTACGAAGTTCATCTAAAAGTTGTTGCATTTCGATTGAAATTATATAAAATATAAAGGTTTATAGCGTTAAATTATTTTAAATATCATAAAATATAATTTGTTTTTTATAATATTTGTAAAAAATAATTAGAACCCAAATATAAACTAAAATAAAATAATATTATGCATTACGTTGATTCTGACGAACAATTGTCAATGGTAAAGGAAAGTGCGCGTAATTTTGCGAACACCTACATTAAACCCCATGTGATGGAATGGGATGAGGCACAGATTTTCCCTAAGGATTTATTTAAAAAGCTTGGTGAGCATGGATTCATGGGTATTATTGTTCCTGAACAATATGGCGGATCAGGTCTTAGTTACCAAGAGTACATCACGATTTTAGATGAAATATCTAAGGTTTGTGGATCGATCGGATTATCCGTTGCTGCCCATAATTCCCTTTGTACAAACCATATCTTAAGTTTTGCGAACGAAGAGCAGAAAAAGAAATACTTACCGAAGTTGGCTAGCGGAGAATGGCTAGGAGCTTGGGGTTTAACTGAACCTGGATCTGGATCTGATGCAGGCGGTATGAATACCGTAGCGGTAGCTGATGGCGATTATTTCGTATTGAATGGCGATAAGACATTCATCACCCACGCTATATCAGGTGATGTGGCTGTAGTGATGGCGAGAACCGGTGAAAAAGGAGATAAAAAAGGAATTTCTGCCTTTATCGTTGAAAAAGGAACACCTGGATTTTCTGCTGGTGCAAAAATGGATAAATTAGGCATGCGTGCTTCGGAAACAGGAAGTTTATTCTTCGAAGATTGCCGTATCCATAAAGATCAGTTGATCGGAGAGATTGGGGATGGTTTTGTGCAGGCCTTGAAATTATTGGATGGAGGTCGTATTTCCATTGCTGCTTTATCTTTGGGTATTGCCCGTGGCGCCTACGAATGCGCGTTGAAATATGCCAATGAAAGAGAACAGTTCCAAACGAAGATTTTTGATTTTCAAGCGGTTGGTTTTAATTTAGCGGATATGGCGACCAAGATCAATGCTTCGGAATTATTGATCCGTCAGGCAGGTTATCTGAAAGATCATGGTAAAAAAGTAACAAAAGAAGGCGCTATGGCGAAACTTTTTGCTTCTGAAGTTGCTGTTGAAGTATCCAATGATGGTGTTCAGATATTGGGAGGATATGGTTTTACCAAGGATTTCCCAGCTGAGAAATATTTTAGGGATGCAAAATTATGTACCATTGGTGAAGGAACAAGTTCCATTCAGCGGATGGTGATTGCTAGAGAAATCAAGAAAGATGCTTAATCAATCCATTAGTTTGGTAGACTGTCCTCGAGATGCCATCCAAGGCATGAAGGTGCAGATTCCTACCTCAAAAAAGATAACTTACATCAATAGCTTGTTGGAAAGCAAGCTATTTGATTGTATTGATTTTGGAAGTCTCGTATCTCCAAAAGCAGTTCCGCAAATGGCGGATACCCAAGAAGTGTTGGAAGGATTGAACCCTTCTGATACGAAATTGTTGGCCATTATTGCAAACTATAAAGGAGCTGAAAGAGGCGTAGAATTAGGAAGGATAGATTATTTAGGCTATCCCTTTTCTATTTCTGAAACTTTCCAAAGGAACAACACGAACAGTACAATAGCGCAGGCTTATGATACTGTCCGTAGTATACAGGATTTATTGGCTTCCAAAGGGAACCAAGAGTTGGTGGTTTACATATCGATGGCCTTTGGTAATCCATATCAAGATCATTGGGATACCGACCTGGTATTGGATTGGGTCAATAAGCTAAAACATGCCGGTGTAAAGAATTTCTCCATTGCGGATACCACCGCCGAAGCCACACCAGAGGTAGTAAAAGATCTTTTTCTGAGGTTGAAACAAGAATTTCCAGAACTTCCGTTCAGTGCACACCTACATTCTGCCATTGAGAATGCTTTACTGAAAGTCAATGCGGCCTATGATGCGGGATGCAGACGTTTTGAAGGAGCTATTTTGGGATATGGTGGATGTCCTTTTGCCAAGGATGATCTGGTAGGTAATATTCCGACGGAATTATTGATCGATCGTTTCCAGAAAGGTACCTTTGAGCAGGCAGCGAAATTGATGCAAGGATTCCAAGATCTGATAAACAATGAAGTATAATTTTATTTCCACAAAAGTTGAGGGCCATGTCTTTTACCTGACCTTGGATAGAGAGGCCAAACGCAATGCCTTTACCCCTACGATGGTCAATGAGGTGGCTTATGCGCTAGAAGAGGCTAAACAAAATCCAACGGTCAATTTATTGGTATTAAAGGCTAATGGACCTGTTTTCTGTGCTGGAATGGATCTGAAGACCTATCAGGACAGAAGTTTGGATCAGTTGAATCCGGCTATTGAAAATAAAAATATATCCTTAGGTGAGGTTTTTGATCAATTCAATAAACCCTCCATTGCCATCTTGGATGGCGATGTGATCGCCGGTGGGTTTCTCTATATTTTGGGATGTACCTATGTATTTGCCAAAAAAGAAGTGCAATTCAAACTCCCAGAGCTATCGTTTGGCATATTTCCTTTCCAGGTCATGGCCAGTTTATCTCGGGTGATGTCCGAAAAAAAGATCATGCAGCTATGTCTTGATCCGAACGCTTTTGGAAGTGAAAAGGCGATGGAATTCGGCTTATTGGATGGTATCAAATCCGATGAGGAAATACAGGAATTCATTGCGTCATTTGCGGAGAAAAGCACCTTTGCAATGCAGGCTGGAGCTGATGCGCTAAAGGCGATCCGCGATATGGAAAGTGCTAAGCAATACAATTATCTGTTGTCCTGCTTAGAGCAATTGAAAGATCGGGAAGAAGTGAAGCAGCAGATCCAATCGGGAATAAAGAAACCTTAGGAGACGCGTTTTTCTATCCAGAAATTATTATAGCCCAATCCGATCTGAATATCCAATATCTTTTGTTGGAGCATTTCCAGAACCGCTAGGAAATTATAGACAAATTGAACTTTATTTTCAGAATTAGCCTTTAGGGCAGAAAAATCCATGGTATTGTTGATATCAATGAGCTCAGCAATGGCCTTTTTCTGCTGCTCAATGGTATAAGGATATTTGATGACGGTATGTTTTACCTCCTGTATCTTGTGCGAATAGGTATACATCAGTCGTTCGTAGACAAGCATCAATTTGTATAGGTCAAAGGAAGCAAGATCTTCTTCTATGGAACGAACACCGGTATTGGCCAATTTTAGGTCGAAAGCCGTATTTCCCCGTTCATAAAGTTTAGTACGATCTTCTTCCATAATTTTTAGCTCCTCACAGACTTCTTTGAACTGTTTATAGAGCAAAAGTTTCTGCACCAATTCCTTTTTAAGATCGATTTCATTCTCATTCTCATCGAGATCCGGTCTTGGAAGGAGCATCTTGGCCTTGATGCGCATCAAGGTAGAAGCCACAAAAATAAATTCGGAAGCCAATTCAATGTTCAGGGACTGCATATGCTGGATATATTCCAGGAAATCGTCCGTAATTTTTGATATGGGGATTTCATGGATATCCAGTTCATCGCGTTCGATGAAGAATAACAACAGGTCGAAAGGACCTTCAAATTGTTCCAGTTTGATCTCGTAGTTTGTCGTATCCATGAATTGGCATCAAAATTAAGAAAACAAACAGGATTATAAAATTGTATATATATACCGTATGTTAATGGAATTAATTGTTACTTTGTAACTTATTTCGAAAATTTTCACGTTATGCAGGTAGAAGCAGGACCGCTATTACAGAAAATTCAATACCCTTCTGATCTTAGGCAGTTTAAAGAGTCTGATTTAGAAGAGGTTTGTAAAGAGTTAAGGCAATATATTATAGATATTGTATCCGTAAATGGCGGACATTTTGCGGCGAGTTTAGGTGTTGTGGAGTTGACCGTAGCATTACATTATGCCCTAAATACGCCATATGATCAGGTACTTTTTGACGTAGGCCATCAGGCTTATGGTCACAAAATATTAACCGGAAGAAGGGATAATTTTCATACCAACCGCATATTGGGTGGTCTCTCTGGTTTTCCGAAACGTAGCGAGAGTGAATACGATGCTTTTGGTGTTGGCCACTCTTCCACTTCCATTTCTGCTGCTTTAGGAATGGCGGTTGCTTCGGCGTATAAAGGTGAGACAGATCGCCAACATGTGGCCATCATTGGAGATGGTGCATTGACCGGCGGTATGGCCTTCGAAGCCTTGAACCATGCCGGAATCGAAAAATCCAACCTGTTGGTTATTCTGAACGACAATTGCATGTCGATTGACCCCAATGTTGGGGCCATGAAGGAATACCTGACCAGTATTACCACTTCTAAGAGCTATAACCGTTTTCGGGACGATCTGGTAGCTGTATTAGCGAAGATCTCTAAGAATGGCCCAAATGCCTATGGATGGGCGAAAAAGCTCGAGCTGAGCATCAAAGGCACCTTATTGAAGAACTCTAACCTATTCGAATCATTAAATTTCAGGTACTTCGGTCCAGTTGATGGACATGATGTGAATAAATTGGTCAAAACCATTGAGGATTTGAAACATATCAATGGACCTAAACTTTTGCACGTTGTTACGGTGAAAGGAAAGGGTTATGCCTTGGCTGAAAAGGATCAGACCAAGTGGCATGCACCGGGTCTATTCGATAAGATCACCGGAGAGATCAAGAAATCGGTTAGTGATAAGCCTCAGCCACCAAAATATCAGGATGTTTTCGGACATACCTTGGTTGAATTGGCAGAGAATAATGATAAGATCATGGGTATTACCCCAGCAATGCCTTCCGGTTCATCGATGAACATCATGATGAAGGCGATGCCGGAAAGGGCCTTTGATGTAGGTATTGCAGAACAACACGCCGTTACGTTCAGTGCGGGTCTTGCAGCCCAGGGCTTGGTGCCTTTCTGTAATATCTATTCCTCCTTTATGCAGAGGGCATTTGACCAGGTGATCCATGATGTGGCCTTACAGAACCTGAATGTGATCTTCTGTTTGGATCGTGCGGGATTGGTAGGCGCTGATGGTCCAACTCATCATGGAGCTTACGATATTGCTTATATGCGCTGTATACCTAATATGGTGGTTTCTTCGCCGATGAATGAAGAAGAGCTACGTAATTTGATGTACACTGCCCAATTGCCAGATAAAGGACCATTTACCATCCGTTACCCAAGAGGTAATGGGGTAATGCCAGACTGGAAACTTCCTTTCAAGGAAATTGAAGTGGGTAAGGGCCGTAAAATATGCGATGGGGAAGAGATTGCTATCCTGAGTTTCGGAAGTATCGGAAATGAAGCCTGCAAAGCCATCTTGAGGTTGAGAGAGGATGGTATACATCCTGCGCATTACGATATGCGTTTTGCCAAACCGTTGGACGAGGAATTATTGCACGAAGTATTCAAGAAATATAAAAAGGTGATTACAGTAGAGGACGGTTGTTTACCGGGCGGTATCGGATCGGCGATCTTGGAGTTCATGGTAGATCATCATTACCAGGCCGAAGTAGTACGTTTGGGTATCCCGGATGGTATTGTGGAGCATGGAGAGCAAGCCGAGCTTTGGCAGATTTGTGGTTATGATGCCACAGGCATCGAATTGCAGGTTCGTAAAATGACAAAAGGAATAAAAACAGAAAGTTTGGTCGGATAATTGCTTAAGTTTAAGAGGTTATTCAAAGAATTAGACAATATAGGAAGGGGTGCCATTGGCACCCCTTTTTTAAGTTAAAAGTTTTCCACAATCTAAATCTACAGCCTTAAATTTTCATCTATAATGTAAAAAATTTCTTATCGGAATTCAATATGTTAATAAAATAATTTTGCTTAACATTTTAAGTGGAAAAATGCTAAAAAATGCTTCTAATTAATTGAATAACAATGATATCTTGTTTTTTTGATTTTTTAATTTTTTAGCTCAAATTTTTTTGTCATATTCGTTGTAGGCAAAAGTTATAAACAAGATTTTTGTCAAATATTGGTTATCAAGTTATTAACAAAAACAGAATGGAAAAAACGTGTACAAGTGTTTGGGAAAATTGTCTTTCAGTCATAAAAGATAACATTCCAACGCAAAGTTTTAAAACATGGTTCGAGCCCGTTAAAGCTGTACGTCTTGAAGGAAACGTTTTAACTATTCAAGTACCAAGTTTGTTTTTCTACGAGTGGTTGGAAGAGCATTATGTTGGTATCCTCAGAAAAACAGTTAAAAAGTTCTTAGGAGAGCAAGGTCGTTTAGAGTATAATATTGTAGTGGAGAAATCTTCTGCCAACACACCTTATACCACGAACATGCCTTCTAATGGAAATGGTGCGGAAGGAAAGAAACAATCTATTCCAATCCCTGTAGCAATCAATAAGGATTTCAAGAATCCATTTGTATTCCCGGGGTTGAAGAAGATGCATGTGGATCCACAATTAAACCAAAACTATACATTTGATAATTTTATTGAAGGAGAGTGTAACCGTTTGGCGCGTTCTGCCGGATTTGCGGTAGCAAACAAGCCTGGAGGAACTTCTTTCAACCCGCTGATGGTCTATGGTGATGTAGGTTTGGGCAAGACCCACCTGGCACAGGCTATTGGTAATGAGATCAAACGTAATTTACCGGATAAATTGGTTATCTATGTATCTTGTGAGAAATTCTGTCAACAATTTGTAGATTCCCTGAAGAACAATACGATCAACGACTTTGTGAACTTCTATCAAGCGATGGATGTGATCATTATGGATGATGTGCACAATTTTGCAGGTAAGGAAAAGACACAGGATATTTTCTTCCATATTTTCAATCACCTACACCAAACCGGAAAACAGATCATTTTAACCTCAGATAAAGCACCTAAGGATCTATCGGGATTAGAGGAGCGTTTATTGAGCCGTTTTAAATGGGGATTATCTGCTGATATTCAGGTTCCTGATCTGGAAACCAGAATGGCGATCTTGAAAAAGAAAATGTATTCGGATGGTATTGAATTGCCGGAGAATGTGGTGGAATATGTGGCGAATCAGATTGATAATAGTGTAAGGGAATTGGAAGGGGCCATGGTTTCTTTATTGGCACAATCGACATTGAATAAAAGGGAGATTGATCTGAATCTTGCGAAATCGATGTTGAAGAACTTTGTGAAGAATACGCATAAGGAGATTTCAATGGAGTATATCCAGAAGTTGGTTTGTGAATATTTTGAGGTTCCTGTGGAAATGGTGAAATCGAAGGTAAGGAAGAGGGAGATTGTACAGGCAAGACAGATTTCGATGTATTTGGCGAAGAACCATACGAAATCATCATTGAAGAGTATTGGTAATTTCTTTGGTGGAAGGGATCATTCTACTGTGATTTATGCTTGTCAGACGGTAGAGGATTTGATTGAGACGGATAAGAAATTTAAGACGTATGTTCAGGATATACAGAAGAAGCTGAAAGCTTCTTAGGTAAGGAGATAGTAAAGACTTGAAAGTCCTTCAGAAATGAAGGACTTTTTTTATACTTCATCATTGGGAGGAACATGCGTCATTGGGAGGAATACCCCGTCATTGAGACCCTACGTCATCGTAAGTTTGTAGAAAAGTTATAGGAATTAAAGAGACAGAATATAATTTTGTATTTCATTTAGGATACAGCGAGAGAGGGAGTAAGATTTTTAATCGTCATTGGTCCTTGAGAGA
>PJUF01000361.1_pt1 | contig 35127 bp, 30 predicted proteins | sample 1512191 | NCBI WGS metagenome assembly PJUF01 (sample SAMN08177673, study PRJNA422409) | Feces metagenome, whole genome shotgun sequencing project. | isolation source: Chicken feces (3) enriched on wood chips | host: Gallus gallus | place: USA: Madison | collected 2015-01-15 | reverse complement strand
GTAGAAAGCATCCTGATGTCCGTTAAAGCCTACTTTAAGATACGAAAAAAGGAGCAGAAAACTGTTGTTTTCCACTCCTTTTTTTGCCCAATCTAAAAGAGGACTTTTTCAGTGCCCTTCAAAAAGGATGGCTTTTTTTTACCTAACAATCTTCTATTTCAAAGCATCTAACTTCGCTTGGATTTCAGCAGATTTCGCTGTATCCTCAATGAAGTCATAGTAACTTTTCAAACTACGTAAAGCATCTTTATTATTTGGATCTAACTCAATTGTTTTATTCAAATAAGGAAGAGCTGTAGCGATTTTCGCTTTGATAGCCGCAAGCTTTTTATTGTAATCAGCAGCTGATAATGCTTTATCATCATTAATCGCCAATAATTCATCGCGACCAGAATTCATGATCACAACGGCCGCATTGATGTTTGCCTCAGGATAATTAGGATCAATCTCTAACGCTTTTTTGTAAGCCGCTAAAGCCTTTTCTGTATTTCCAGCTGTACCATATGCTAAACCAGAATAGTAGTGCAAGCTTTTATTTTGAGGATCCTTCGTGATTTGCGCTTCGATATCGCTCAAAATCTTCGCTTCATTACCTGTGATCAAATTAAACTCAATATTCTGTACAACAGCATCATTATCATTTGGATAAGCAGCAACTGCTTCAGCAGCAGCAGCTAATGCCGATGTTGTATCACCTTTAGACATATAAAGTTTTGGAAGATCCAATAATACGGTCTTATGGCTTGAGAATTCCTTGTTAGGGATCAATGCCTTGTATTTAGGAATCGCATTGTCATAATCTTTTGTCTGTACAGCCGACAAACCAGCGTAGAATGTCAATGTGGTATCGCCAGGAAGATAAGTCAATGCCTCGTTGAATTCATTGTATGCATTTTTATAATCTTGTTTATCCCATGCAGCAACACCTTGATTGAATTTAAACTGACCTAATGTTTGGCTTGCAACAGTAATATTATCTGTATGCTTTTTCTCCTTATCTAATTCAGTTGCTTTTTTAACAGCTTCGGAAGCTTTGGTAGCAGCTTCTGCATTCTTATCGATAAATGCAATATTAGAATAAACTAAGGCATAGTAAGTCCAAGCTTCTGGATCATTACTTGTTTTTTCATGCACAACAGCTGCATCAATTGCTTCTTGAGCAGTAGTTAGATTTGTTTTCCCTAAAGCAGCCGTTCCAGCAGCTTTTAGTTCTTCAAATTTAATAATTGCAGCTTTAGCTTTTTTTACGTTACTAGCTTGTGCAAATACAGCAGTAGTTCCTGTCGCCAAAAGTACGCCTGCCAATAATATGGATTTCTTCAGATTCATATCGTATTTGTTTTGTTTATTAATTTGTAAGTTGGTTCAATAACATGTTTACACGATCCAATTGCGTTGCATCTTCTGCCTTTTCATAATACATCGCCAATGATTTCAACGCATTGATCTCATAAGGCTTGATCTCATTCGCTTTTAAAAGATAGTTCTGTGCATTATACTGCGCTTCTTGATTCGAGGTATCAGACAAGAAATCTTTTAAATAGATTAATCCCAAGGCTAAATTAGATTCATAATTATTGGCATCCAATTGCAAAACCTTTTCATAATAAGTCTTTGCTATAGCTACCTGGTTTGCATTTTCATTTGCATAACCCGCTAAATAATTAAGATCTACATTCTCCGGCTCGTATTTTAATGCTTCTCCAATTAAAGGAACAATCGCATCGTAAGCTTTGTTCTTCGCATATTTATCAATCAAAAGGAACAATAAGGATTTTTCTTCCTGAAATTTGGTTCTACCAGTTTCAAGCGTGCTCAAAGCCAATTGCTTTTCCCCTAATTTATCATAAATATCAGAAAGTTCAATGTATTGCTGTGGAGTAACTTTTTCCGACTCAAGAATAGCTTTATAAAACTTAACCGACTCTGGCAATTTTCCAGCCTTATTGGCTAATAATGCCAGATTATAGGTTACATCTTCCGATTTGACGTGCATTTCATCTACTTTACTGAAATCTTGATATGCCGCATCAAATTTACTGTCTTTCAAAGCCTTATTCGCGCGTGTAATCAATGCTGCTGCCAAATTCTGCTTCACGTAATCCATCTCACCAGGATAACCTTCCTTATCCTTATCTGTTAATTTTCCAAGAGTTTGGAAAGTAAGATCAATAGGATCCTGATTGATGTTCGTCTTTACGGTACGATTTGAATCCGCATAAGCTAGTGAACTTAACACCATAGCGCGCAACACATTTACCCTAGTCTTCGTGGAGTCTTTTTTGGTTTTATAGATATTGCCCAACTGTTTCATGGCATTATCTAAATTCTTGATATCTCCAGTCTGCGTATATAAAGCAAACGCATTACTAGCCTCCTTATAAGCAGATTGCCCATAAGAGGCTTGTGAAAATAATACAAATAGGAGAGCTAATGCTCCGATAAATAGATTATTCTTGTTCTTCATTCTCAGGATTACTTGCGCTATTTTCAGATTGATTTTCTGTTTCTTCGCCATCAAATTCTTCCTCTTCTTGTCTTTCTACTTTAGTAATGGAAGCAATTGCATCCGTATCTTTCAATGTAATCAGTTTTACACCTTGCGTTGCACGGCCCATCACTCGTAAACTTTCCACACCAATTCGAATAACAATTCCTGATTTATTAATAATCATCAAGTCATTCTCATCGGTTACACCTTTGATCGCAACAAGTTCACCGGTCTTATCCGTTACGTTAATGGTTTTTACACCTTTACCACCACGGTTTGTGATTCGGTAATCTTCAATATCCGTACGTTTTCCGAAACCTTTTTCAGAAACCACCAATACAGTTGTCTCTTGATCATTAACACTAATCATGCCAACTACCTCATCATTTTCATGTGCTAAGGTGATACCGCGAACACCAGTTGCCGTTCTTCCCATCGGACGAACAGTCGACTCGTTAAAACGGATCGCACGACCTGAACGAAGCGCCATCACAATTTCACTTGTACCTGATGTCAAAGTAGCTTCGATCAATTGATCTCCATCATTGATGTTGATCGCGTTGATACCATTTGCTCTTGGTCTTGAGTATGCTTCCAAGGATGTTTTCTTGATCGTACCTTTTTTTGTACACATGATAATGTAATTGTTCTCCAGGTACTCTTGATCTTTCAGATTGGTGACTTTGATGTAAGCCTTGATCTTTTCATCTTTTGGAATATTGATGATGTTCTGAAGTGCTCTTCCTTTAGAAGTTCTGCTTCCTTCCGGAATCTCGAAGGCACGTAGCCAGAAACAACGCCCAGCTTCTGTAAATAACAATAAGTAGTTATGTGCAGATGCCGTAATAATATGCTCGGTAAAGTCTTCATCACGGGTAGTAGACCCGATAGCACCTTTACCACCACGTCCTTGACGACGGTATTCTGTTAACGGCGTACGTTTAACGTAACTGTTATGGGAGATCGTGATCACGACTTCTTCATCATCGATGAAATCTTCCATACGCATATCTTCTGCAGAATGTACGATATGAGATCTTCTTTCATCACCATATTTCTCTCTAACCTCAACAAGTTCTTCCTTGATGATCTTAAAGCGTAAAGACTCATCCGCTAAAACTTCTTTTAAGTATTCGATGGTCTTCATCAATTCCGCATATTCTTCTTTGATCTTATCGCGCTCTAGTCCTGTCAACCTTCTTAGGGTCATATCCAAGATAGCTCTCGCCTGTATGTCAGACAATCCAAATCGCTCCATCAATCCAACACGCGCATCTTCTGGCGTATCGGAATTACGGATCAATTGGATCACTTCATCCAGGTGATCTAAAGCGATCAAGTATCCTTCTAATATATGCGCACGTTTTTCAGCTTCGGCTAATTCAAACCTTGTTCTGCGAATAACCACATCGTGGCGGTGTTCAACGAACTCATGGATCATATCCTTTAAGTTCATCAACATCGGACGACCTTTTACCAAGGCGATATTGTTTACCGAGAAAGAAGTCTGTAAAGCGGTATATTTATACAAGTTGTTCAATACCACATTGGCATTGGCATCACGCTTGATTTCATATACCACACGGATATCCTTAGCCGATTCATCCCTGATCTCGGAAATACCCTCGATTTTCTTTTCATGAACCAGGTCAGCAGTACGCTTGATCATCTCTGCTTTGTTCACTTGGTATGGGATCTCCGTTACAACGATAATTTCTTTACCGGTTTTGGTTGTTTCGATCTCCGCCTTGGCGCGCATCACAATACGGCCACGACCTGTTTCGAAAGCATCTTTAACCCCAGAAAATCCGTAGATCAAACCACCAGTAGGGAAGTCAGGACCTTTTACATAGGTCATCAACTCCGAAATCTCAATGTCCCTATTGTCTATATAAGCAATAGTACCATCGATCACCTCCGTTAAGTTATGAGGAGCCATATTGGTTGCCATACCTACCGCAATACCAGAGGCACCATTTACTAATAGGTTCGGAATCCTGGTCGGAAGAACGGTTGGTTCCTGAAGGGAATCATCAAAGTTCAATTGAAAGTCTACCGTGTCCTTTTGGATATCGGCAAGCATTTCTTCTGCGATCTTCCGAAGTCTAGCCTCGGTATAACGCATTGCCGCAGGAGGGTCACCATCAAGGGAACCGTAGTTTCCCTGTCCATCAACCAATGGATAGCGTAAGGACCAATCTTGAGCCATACGAACCATCGTATCGTAAACTGATGAGTCACCATGTGGGTGATACTTACCTAATACATCCCCGACAATACGGGCAGATTTCTTAAAAGGTTTTCCACTAGTTACCCCCAAGTCCAACATACCGTACAATACACGGCGGTGAACGGGTTTGAAACCATCGCGTGCATCCGGTAGGGCACGAGAAACGATAACCGACATCGAATAATCGATGTAGGCCGATTTCATTTGGTCTTCAATATTGATGGGGATAATCCTGTTTTCGGCAGGTACTAAGTTGTTTTCGTTTTCTGTTTCTTCAGCCATTCTTTTTTGGTTTCAATCAAACATTCAGGTGCATCATCCAATTGATTACACCTAACAGGCGAAGGTACACAATTTTTGTGGCATTAAACAGTATTTAAGGCATTAAAAATATCAACATTCAATGGCGATTGTTAATTTTTTTGACAAAAGAATTTATGGAAACTCAAATGCCTATTGTATGACAAATTAACATCAAACAATAATATATTTTGTGATTTTTAAAACAAATAAGGAATTTGCTTTAAAAAATTTTAAAAATGTTTTACCTTTGTTCTTTCTTACGATAAAATCTGTTCTGCCAGACGTTTTATCATCCTTATTTTTAACAATTTAACAGTAAAAAATGAAACATAATTTCGGTGCAGGTCCTTGTATTCTACCAAAGGAAGTCTTTGAAGAAGCCGCAAAAGCAGTGCTTGATTTTAATGGTACAGGTCTTTCTATTTTAGAGGTTTCGCACCGTTCCAAAGAATTTGAAGAGGTAGTCGTAGAGACTGAGCGTCTCGTAAGGGAACTATTAAATGTCCCTGAAGATTATTCTATTCTTTTCTTACAAGGTGGTGCTACGCAACAATTTGCCATGGTTCCTATGAACCTTCTTCCAGAAAATGGAAAAGCAGCTTATTTAGATACCGGTGTTTGGGCATCTAAAGCCGCTAAAGAAGCTAAAAAAGTTGGGCAAGTGGAAATCGTGGCTTCCTCGAGTGACCAGAACTATTCCTACATCCCAAAGGATTTCCAAATCCCAGCAGATGCAGCATACTTCCATTATACGTCGAATAATACCATTTATGGTACAGAAATATTTGAAAAGCCTGCTACAGCTGTTCCTACAGTAGTAGACATGTCTTCAGATATCCTAAGCCGAAAAATTGATGTTTCCGAATTCGATCTGATCTACGCGGGCGCCCAGAAAAACATGGGACCAGCAGGGGTTACATTGGTGATCATCAAAAATGAACTGTTCGGAAAATCAGGCCGTACTTTCCCAACTATTTTTGATTACGAATCCCACGCAAAAGCAGGATCCATGTACAATACGCCGCCAGTATTTTCCATTTATGTTTCCATGTTAAACCTTCGTTGGTTAAAAGCGAAAGGCGGAGTGGATGTCATTGAACAGGAGAACATCATTAAAGCACGTACTTTGTACGAGGAGATTGATAGAAACCCATTCTTCAAGGGAACTGCTGCTGTAGAAGACCGTTCGAGGATGAACATTACCTTTGTGATGGACAGCCCTGAATTGGAAGCTGAATTCTTAGCATTAGCCAAAGAACGTAATTTAGTAGGTATCAAAGGTCATCGTTCCGTTGGTGGATTCCGTGCATCGGTTTACAATGCATTGACTATTTCATCCATCAATGCTTTAGTCGATACCATGAGAGAATTTGAAGAAAATCACAAATAATAATTTAATGAGAATTTTAGCAAACGATGGAATTGATCCCATCGGTAAAAAGATATTAGAGGATGCAGGATTTATCGTAGATACCATCCATATTCCTCAGGAGGAGCTTGCTCTTCGTTTGAACGATTACGATGCAGTAACCGTTCGTAGTGCAACAAAAATCAGACAGGCATTGATCGATGCTTGTCCAAATCTTAAAGTTATCGGTCGTGGTGGCGTAGGCATGGACAACATTGATGTGGATTATGCCGTATCAAAGGGAATTGCCGTAGTCAACACACCTGCTGCATCTTCGCATTCCGTTGCGGAATTGGTATTTGCCCATTTATTGAATGGCGTTCGGTTTTTATTCGATGCCAATCGCAAGATGCCTGTAGAGGGAGGAACCAATTTTGGTGCATTAAAAAAAGCTTATGCAGCTGGCGTAGAATTACAGGGAAAAACACTAGGCGTGGTGGGTTTTGGTCGAATTGGCCGTGAAACCGCCAAAATTGCCTTGGGATTAGGGATGAATGTGTTATATTCTGATCTTTTTGAAGGACCTAAATCCTTAACACTAACTCTTTCCGGAGGAATCCAAGTGGAAGTTCCGGTTGAACAGGCTGATCTGGAAACTATTTTCCGTCAAGCCGACTTCATCTCCCTGCATGTTCCATTTACAGATAAACCTGTCATTGGAAAAGAAGAATTCGCCTTATTAAAGGATGGTGTAGGATTGGTAAACGCCTCTAGAGGTGGTGTAATCGATGAACTGGCACTGGTTGAAGCATTGAATTCCGGCAAAGTTTCCTTTGCAGCACTTGATGTTTTTGACAATGAGCCTAGCCCTAGAACAGAAATATTAACCCATCCGAGGATTTCCTTGACACCACATATTGGTGCGGCGACCAATGAGGCGCAGGAAAGAATCGGTGAAGAACTTGCTCAGTTGTTGATTGAGAACCTGAAGAAGTAGTTCTTCCGCATAGAAATGTATGCGGCACAAAACCATTTAGGAATTTGTGCCGCTTTTTTTTGTGAAAAAACCTATATTCACACCCGCAAAAAAAATTGTATAAAAAGTAGATATGAAAATTCTAAAATTCGGAGGAACATCCGTAGGAAGTGCTGAACGTATCAAAGGATTACTAGACATAGTAAATCCCGCAGAACGTCAAATTGTTGTTCTTTCAGCAGTTGCTGGAACGACCAATGCCTTGGTAGAAATTGCTAAAGCCCTTTTAAATGGTAAGAAGGACGAGGCCAAACAATTAATTAGTGAACATAAGGATAAGTACGAAAACTTAATCAAGGAACTCTTCAGCACAGAGAACGGATATAAGAATGGAAAAGAATTGATCGATTATCACTTTAACTTGATCTCCTCCTTATCAAACGACCTGTTTACGCATGTGGAGGATAAGATCATCCTTGCGCAAGGGGAATTGATGTCCACTAATCTATGGCACCTGTATTTACAGGAAAAAGGAGTGAAGTCTGTGCTATTGCCAGCATTGGATTTCATGAAAATTGATGAAGACAATGAACCTATCGTGCCTTTTATCAAAGAAAAACTCGAGGCCATTCTAGAAGAAACGCCAGAAAACACCTTGTTCATCACACAAGGTTTTATCTGTCGCAATTCCTTCGGTGAGATTGATAACCTGCGTCGCGGTGGATCTGATTATACCGCTTCCCTGATAGGTGCAGCGATTCAAGCTGATGAAGTACAGATCTGGACGGATATTGATGGGATGCATAACAATGACCCACGAATAGTGAAGAACACAACTCCAATTGCTAATCTGAGCTTTGATGAAGCGGCAGAATTGGCCTACTTTGGAGCTAAGATCCTGCATCCTCAAAGCGTATTTCCAGCACAAAAATATAATGTGCCTGTACGATTATTGAATACCATGGATCCTAAAGCCTATGGAACCCTGATTTCGAAAGATGGTGGACAGAAAGGATTTATCCGTGCGGTAGCTGCTAAGGATGAAATTACGGCTATCCATATCCATTCCTCCAGAATGCTTTTAGCCTATGGTTTCCTACGCAAGATCTTTGAGATTTTTGAGCGTTATAAAACACCGATCGACATGATTACCACCTCAGAGGTGGCTGTGTCCTTATCCATCGACGATACCAAGAACCTGGGCGACATTATCCGCGAAGTGGAAGACTTCGGTAGGGTAAGTGTTGACAGAAATCAGACTATCATCTGTGTGGTTGGTGATTTTGGAGCAAACACCCATGGCTATGCCGCGCGCGTGTTAGATGCTGTAAAACATCTTCCATTACGCATGGTGTCTTATGGCGGTTCCGATTATAATGTTTCCATCCTGTTGGATTCTGAACATAAAGTGGAAGCCCTAAGATCTTTACATAACAGACTTTTCTAAACCTATAATGAACATACATCAATTAGATATCAATCATTTGAAATCCTTAGAAACGCCATTCTACCATTATGATATGGAGCTTTTGGCCAATACCTTGGATGCCGCTAAAAAAGCGGCTGACAAGCGGGGATTTCATTTACATTATGCCCTTAAAGCGAACTTCAACGACCGTATTTTGGAACTTATCCAATCAAAGGGATACGGGGCCGACTGTGTGAGTGGCAATGAGGTACAAAAATCCATCGATATGGGGTTCCCAGCTTCGCAGATCACTTTTGCTGGCGTAGGTAAATCCGATAAGGAGATCATCCTGGCCTTGGAACAACAAATATTTGCTTTCAACGTGGAATCTATCCAAGAGCTGTTGATCATTGATGAATTAGCTGGTAAATTGGGTGTAAAAGCGAATATTTCCCTTCGGATCAATCCGAATGTAGATGCGCATACCCACCATTACATCACTACCGGTCTGGATGAGAATAAATTCGGGGTTCCCAATTCCGAATTGGAGAAAGCGGCTTCGGTACTACGATCATGTGAGCATGTGAACCTGTTGGGTCTGCATTTTCATGTTGGTTCTCAGATTACGGACATGAATGTATTTAAAAGCCTTTGTGTAAAGGTGAATGAATGGAAGAATTGGTTCGAAGAGCGTGGAACGACCATTAAAGTGTTGAACGTAGGAGGGGGTTTGGGTGTTGATTACCAAAACCCAGATGAAAACCCTATGCCTGACTTTGAAGCCTATTTTGATGTTTTTGATAAGTTCTTGGAGCGAAATCCCAATCAGGAAGTACATTTTGAATTAGGGCGGGCTTTGGTTGCCCAAAGCGGAACCTTGGTTAGCCAGGTGCTGTACACCAAAAGCGGAATCAAAAAGAACTTCTTGATCTTAGATGCCGGAATGACGGAATTAATGCGTCCTGCTTTATACCAAGCCTACCATAAGATCGAAAAATTAGGAAGCTCCAATCAAGATGAGACCTTAAACTACGATGTGGTAGGTCCTATCTGTGAAAGTTCCGACTGCTTTGGAAAGGAAGTTACACTTCCCATTTCAGAAAGGGGAGACCTGATCGCTATTCGTACCGCCGGCGCCTATGGCGAAGTCATGGCATCCCGGTATAATTTAAGGGATGAGATAAGGTATGTGTATGGGTAGGTTTTTTAGACGTTAGATGATAGATTTTAGACGTTAGACCTATGTGGATATTGAAAAAGAGGAACAAATTTGTTCCTCTTTTTATTTTTCCCACCCCGCGTCATTGCGAGGAGGTACGACACCCGCGTCATTGCGAGGTACGAAGCAATCTTTATCACCACCCCGCGTCATTGCGAGGAGGTACGACACACCGCGTCATTGCGAGGACTCCTTCGTCATTGCGAGGAACGAAGCAATCTTTACACCGCCCCCCTACAAAGGCTGTGTCAAAGAACTGATCGCAATTCTATTCCAAACATTAATCGTAGCAATAGCCAATATTATCTTCGCGATATACCCCTCATCAAAAACCTTTTCCGCCTCCGCATAGGTCTCTTCCCTTAATCCTGCCTTAGAAATCATCGTAATTTCTTCCGTCATCGCCAGAATCACACGTTCCTTCTCATCATAAAGATTGGTTTCCCTCCAAGCATCCAATAAAAAAATACGTTGAGTCGTTTCTCCCTGTTTCAACGCATCTTTTGTGTGCATATTAATACAGAACGCACAACCATTAATCTGGGAAGCTCTGATCTTAATCAATTCAATATGCGATTTCTCTAAACCAGAATGCTGTACGAAATTTTCTAATCCTAATACCGCTTGATATCCCTTTGGCTCAATCGCCGAAATGTTCATTCTTGCTTTCATGTCTAATTAATTTTTTCAATTATTTAATACCACAAAGTAAATCCATTAGCGCCAAAGAAATCTTAAACCAGTTTAAGAAATACTTTTCTTGCGTATCTCACTAACATATTCCGGCGTTAATCCCAAATAGGAAGCTATTAAATACTGAGGTACCCGCTGCATAAAATCAGGAAAATTCCTGCTGAACTGTAGGTAGATTTCCTCTTTAGAATAAAGTTTAAATAAGATGTTTCGGTATTGAGCAGCGGCATATGCTTTTCGATAAACTGCCGAAAAATAAGCATACATGACAGGAAATCGTTCGCATATTTTCAATTCATTTTGTTTACTCATCCGTATGACCACACTTTTTTCAACTGCCTGTATGGCACATAAGGATTTGGTTTCCTGCAACAACGATTTATGATCTGAGATCCACCACTTCTCCAAGGCAAAGTCGGTAGTCATTTCTACTCCTTTTTCATTCAGGGTGAACATCCTTAAACATCCCTGCAACACAAAATATTGGTCATTCGAATAGTGATCCAGTTCCTGCAGGTATTCTTTTTTATTTAAGGAAACAACCTCTACATACGTTGTTAGTTCCTGAAAGTCCGCCGCAGGCATAGGAACGATAGCATTAATATGTTTTTCAAAAATCTTAAGCATGGGTTCAATCCTAATCCTTTCAAAAATAAAAAAAACAGGGAACACCACTGTTTCCCTGTTTAATATTATTTAATTGACCCAAAGATCAATGAATAATCATAAAAAGCTATTTTATCCTTCTTTATTCTTATCCTTATTGATGAATACAAATTGATGGTCAAAACTATCCAATTCAATAACCGAATCTGAAGTGATTTTTCCGGAAAGGATTTCTTTCGACAATTCGTTCAGAATACGTTTTTGAATCACCCGTTTTAAAGGTCTTGCACCATATACTGGGTCATAACCCAGCTGTGCCAACCAATCCAACGCTTCATCAGTGGCTGTTAAGAAAATATTCTGTTCGGCCAATTGCCTTTGGACCTTTCCAAACTGCATCCGAACGATATCTCCAATCTCATCCCTTGAAAGCGGGGTGAACATGATAATTTCATCAATCCTGTTCAAGAATTCCGGACGGATGGATTTCTGTAATAATTCAAACACCTCATCCTTGGTTTTCGCGATGATCTCCTCACGGTTTCCATCCATCAATTTAGAGAAATTCTCCTGGATGATATGGGATCCTGTATTCGAGGTCATGATGATAATGGTGTTCTTGAAATTGACCACACGCCCTTTATTATCCGTTAAGTGGCCATCATCCAACACCTGCAACAAAATATTGAACACATCTGGATGCGCTTTTTCGATCTCATCCAATAACACCACCGAATACGGTCTACGACGAACAGCTTCTGTCAATTGTCCACCTTCATCATAACCAACGTATCCCGGAGGCGCTCCGATCAATCTGGAAACGGCATGACGTTCTTGGTATTCCGACATATCGATACGTACCAAAGCCTGCTCATCATCAAATAAGAATTCGGCCAAGGCTTTCGCTAATTCTGTTTTACCCACACCGGTGGTTCCCAAGAATATGAACGAACCTATCGGCCTTTTAGCATCACTTAATCCTGCTCTGGATCTCCGAATCGCATCTGAAATCGCCTCAATGGCTTCATCTTGTCCGGCCACACGTTTGTGCAATTCTTCCTCCAGATTCAATAGTTTTTCGCGTTCCGATTGAATCATTTTATTGACAGGGATACCGGTCCATTTGGAAACCACGTCTGCAATATCTTCCGAGGTTACTTCCTCTTTTAACATGCGGCTGCTATCCTGTTTTTCTGCCAGTTCTTTTTTCAAACGTTCTACAGCATCCTGTGCTTCCTTGATCTTTCCATAACGTAATTCCGCTACTTTCCCGTAATCACCCGCACGCTCAGCTTGTTCCGCTTCTAATTTGTAATCTTCAATATTCTGCGCCTCTTGGTTAACCTGATCAACGAGGGTCTTCTCCGATTGCCAAGCAGCCTTCAAGGAATCACGCTCGTTGGAAAGATTGGCTATGGTTTCAGAAAGCTCTTTTACCTTCTTCTCGTCATTTTCTCTTTTGATAGCCTCTCTTTCAATTTCCAACTGCATGATCCTGCGATCCAATTCATCTACCGATTCTGGAACGGAGTCCATTTCCAACCTCAACTTTGAAGCGGCTTCGTCCACCAAGTCGATGGCCTTATCGGGCAAGAAACGATCGGTAATATAGCGTTGTGAAAGTTCCACAGCCGCAATAATTGCCTCATCCAATATTCTTACCTTATGATGGGTTTCATAGCGCTCTTTCAATCCGCGAAGGATAGAGATCGCATCCTGGGTATCAGGCTCTTCCACCATAACTTTCTGAAAACGACGCTCTAAGGCTTTATCTTTCTCAAAATATTTCTGATACTCATTCAAGGTTGTCGCACCAATGGCACGCAATTCTCCTCTTGCCAAAGCTGGTTTCAAGATATTGGCCGCATCCATAGCGCCTTCACCACCACCTGCACCAACCAAAGTATGGATCTCATCAATGAAAAGGATGATCTCGCCATCACTATCCGATACCTCTTTTACCACCGCTTTCAAGCGTTCTTCAAATTCACCTTTATATTTGGCACCTGCAATCAAAGCACCCATATCCAACGAGAACACCGTTTTGGATTTTAAATTCTCTGGTGCATCACCTTTGATGATCCGATGGGCAATTCCTTCCGCGATGGCTGTTTTACCAACACCGGGTTCACCCACTAAAATCGGATTGTTTTTGGTCCTGCGGGAAAGGATCTGCATCACCCGGCGGATTTCTTCATCCCGACCGATGACAGGATCCAATTTTCCTGATTCTGCATATTCATTCAGATTTCTCGCATATTTTCCTAAAGCATTGTAGGTAGCTTCCGCATTCTGATCCGTTACCCTGTTATTACCACGCAATTCCTTGATGGCCAATTTAAGATCCTTCTCATTTACGCCCTGATCTTTTAATAGGGCAGAAGCCTTATCATTGGCTGCTAATAAAGCCAAAAGAATATGTTCAATGGAAACAAATTCATCATTAAACTCTTTCAAATAGCTTTGGGCTTTTTGTAATACCGCATTGGCGCTATTACTCAGATAAACATTACTACCGCTAACCTTTGGCAGTGCGGCAATCTGCTTGTCGGCCTCTGCATTCACATAGTTCAGATTGACATTCAGTTTTTTCAAGAGATGCCCGATGATATTTTCATCAACGGTCAACAATGCTTTTAAAATATGAATGGGTTCTATCGCTTGCTGTTGGTTTCCCACAGCAATTTCAGAGGCTTTTTGTATGGCTTCTTGAGCCTTTATCGTAAAATTATTAAAATTCATAGATTAGTTATTTTCTTTTCTAACGTATTCATCAAAACCAATGCCCAGCCCATTTAAATGGATGAAAACTGCAATTATGACATAAATATTAAAAATAGCATGTCAAAATTACAGGCGCAGAAGGCTCCTATAAATTTAAACAAATTAAGAGTCAATATGTTAGGTGAAAATTGAAATTTAATGTAAATGGAAAAATGTTCTTAATCCATCAATTTCAATAGAAAATCTGCATTCAAACCTTTATAATCTTGGAAATACGCTTTACAGATTGGGAGATCTGCTTGTTGATGGGAGCTCAATACGCCCACCACATGCATTCCGGCATTTAATCCTGCGGTCACTCCAGAGAAAGAATCTTCAAAAACAAAACATGCCGAAGGATCTATTTGAAGGTTTTCAGCGGATTTCAGATAAACCTCTGGATGAGGTTTGTGCAGTTCCACATTTTCACTTCCTAGGGTAGAACTAAAGAAATCACGGATAGAAAGGCGGTCGAGTATCAGGTCCATATTCGCTCGAGGTGCGGAAGTAGCAACCCCCAATTTAAAATCATGAGCTTTCAGATCAGTTAGAAAATCGGGGAGAAAGGGGATAGGCTTAGCCTCTTCCTGATAGATTTCACGGAACAAACCTTCCTTTTCATCTTCTAAAGTCAACAGCTCCGAGCCTTGTATAGGTCTTTTAAAGAAATAGGTAAAAATATGGCTGTTGTGTTTACCGTACATGTGCTTTTCAAATTCCTCTTCGCTATAAGCGATTTGGTGACGGTCAAAAAAGACTTCAAAGGCTTTGGCATGATAGGGATTCGTATGGGCGATAACCCCATCCATATCAAAGATAACAGCTAAATTTTTCATGCTGCAAAGGTAAGAAATCCTATTCTGAAGTATTACTTTTTATCCGATCGCCCAACATGATATAAGCCTGATGAATGAAATTATAGAAGGAAGAAGCTGGATCTGCCTTGTTTTTACCGTCGTTACTATGTCCGAGTCTCACCACGATGAGATCATCTTCAGGAACCACGATCACAAATTGCCCCAAATGCCCATCCATATAGAAATAAGGCTTTTGTTGATAATTCCCCATCCACCAGCCATAGCCATACTCCGGAGAATCCGGGAATCGATTGGTTAATGATTGCGAAACATAGCTGGAATCCAGCAATTGCTGACCATTCCATTTTCCGTGCTGCAGGTAGAGTTTTCCGAAACGGGCAAAATCCCTGGCATTACTTGCAAAACAACAGTAAGCCTTTTCGATGCCCTTTTCCTTACTGTCCAACTGCCATAGGGCATCATGTTCTGCCCCCATAGGTTCCCAAAAATATTGGGTCATCAACTCTGAAAGTGATTTCTTACTTGCTCTTTGCAGGGCTATACCCAATAATTGGGTGTCCCCGCTTTGGTATTTAAAATCCTGTCCAGGTTTGGCATTGATCGGCATCGCTTCCAAGGCGCCAACAATATCCTTATCAAAGTATAACCTGGTGGTGATCGAGAATGGATCGTAATATTTTTCCTCCCATTTCATCCCAGAACTCATGGAAACCAGATCTTTTAACGTCAAGGAATCAGCAAATGGACCTTGCACCTCAGGCACAAAATCTTTTACTTTCTGATCGATACTTTTCACCAAACCGTTTTCAATGGCTTTACCAAGCAGGGCCGCGACCATACTCTTCGCCATGGAGAAGGAGTTGGATCTGGAGGAATCCGAATATCCAGCATAATACTCCTCAAACCAAATGCTATCCTGATGAATGATCATATACGCTATAGAACCAGTCCGTTCATGGATCCTCTTCAAGGAATCCGTGATCGGCACCTGATTATAGGATGCGGAGATTGGCCATGGTTGAGGTGGGCCATGCTTCACGGTATGGTTATCAAAATAGTGGTAATCGTCCAGATAGGCCGTCGTATGGCCTTTCATGTAAATGACATAAATGCCTTTAAGGATATAATCGACCTTGAAAACATAGAGGGAAACAATGGTCAAGAGTAGGAAAGAACCCAGCAGGATCCCCAACCATTTCAAAATCTTTATCAAAATTTTCATATATAGGTTTTGTATCAGCCTAAAGATAAGGAAATAAGAATGGAAAACCTGCTATTTTAAACGTTTAGCTTCGTTCCAATAGACATCCATCTCCTCCAGGCTCATCTGACCCAAGATCTTACCGTCGGCTTTGGATTTCTCTTCCAGGTAATTGAAACGGAACATGAATTTTTTGTTGGTTTTCTCTAAGGCATTCTCCGGATTAATACCCAGATGTCGGGCATAATTGATCAGCGAGAACAACAGATCACCAAACTCGGATTCAGCGCTTTCTAAATTGATGTTTTCCTGCTCGATATTGAATTCCGCCTTAAATTCGGCCAATTCCTCTTCTACTTTCTCCCAAACCTGCTTTTTATCTTCCCAATCAAACCCGACGCCTCTGACCTTATCCTGAATCCGATAGGCTTTGACTAAGGCTGGAAGACTTTTAGGAACCCCGGAAAGGACCGACTTATTTCCCTCTTTCAATTTTATGCTTTCCCAATTCTGTTTCACTACCTCATCGGTTTCCGCTTGTACATCGCCATAAATATGGGGATGTCTACTGATCAATTTATCACAGATGCCGTTCAGCACATCTACTATAGTAAATTGCTGTTCCTCCTCGGCAATCCGCGCATAGAACACTAAATGCATCAATATATCACCCAGTTCATTCTTGATCTCCTTATGGTCCTTATCCAATATGGCATCCGCCAATTCATACATTTCCTCGATGGTCAGATGTCGTAGGGATTCCATCGTCTGTTTTTTATCCCAAGGACATTCCAAACGTAGGGTATATAAAACTTCCAATAATCTTTCAAATGCTTCGCTGGGGGTGTTTTTTGCGGGAGGAATGGAATGGGCCATATGTTCAGAATAGATTTCGATTTAGTATATTTAATGAAACAATAGCCAAAGTTAACTGTTTTAAAATAAAAAAAGGATTTGATATGACCACTAAAAACGACTATGCAAGTGCTAAAGAAGCCTTAGATCATCTACAGGCAAAAGGATATACCGTTGATTATAATATTGAATTTGATGGTTTATTGGCCGAGGCATCTGATTATACCATCGATTATTTATATCGGTATGAAGGTATGAGCAACCCGGACGACGAAAGTTCAGTATATGGCATCAGAAATCTTAAAACTGATGAAAAAGGTATTTTTGTGGCTGGCAACCTTTCCTTTTTAGAAGGCAAGAAAAGAGATATTATCCTGGAGTTGGAAATCAAGCATCGTAAGCAAGATTAACTAACAATCTTTCATATTAATACTCATTAAAAAAGGCTATTTCATGTATCATGGAATAGCCTTTTCTTCGTTGTAAAACCATACTGAAAGTAATGTGAAAGTATGTTTTTCCTATGCTTTGGTTACAGAAACATGCTTTAAGTATACTATAACCATGATTTTATAGCGAAATCATCGTTTTACCATAGGGAAACAGGCCTTTTTCCCGAAGGCTTCTTTTTTTCAGGAATTTTGTAGCAATTCGGCTATAGTCGTCGTATGTTTGTATAATCAAAATTTATAGAATGACACTTGTACAATTAGAATATATTATAGCCGTAGATACCTATAGAAGTTTTGTTGCTGCCGCCGAAAAATGTTATGTGACCCAACCGACCCTGAGTATGCAGATCCAAAAGTTGGAAGAGTCTTTAGGCGTTAAGATTTTTGACAGGAGCAGACAACCGGTAGTACCTACAGAAATTGGCGAAAAGATTCTAGAACAAGCAAGGACCGTACTCACGGAGAGTAAAAAAATAAATGAACTTTTACAGACGGAGAAAGGAGAGCTCACTGGAGAACTACGAATCGGTGTAATCCCTACGGTTGCACCTTATTTATTGCCCGCTGTTATTTCTAACTTCCTAAAAAAACACGATAAACTAAAGCTTCAGATCTGGGAATATACCACCGAACAGATTGTACAGGAACTAAAATTAGGCACCTTGGATTGCGGGTTATTATCTACCCCTATACATGATTCATCCATCAATGAGATTCCCTTATTTTACGAGACCTTTGTGGCCTATGTCTCCGAAAAGAGTTCCTTATACCAGAAGAAAATACTCAGCGCAGAAGAGATTGCCGATGAAAAACTATGGTTATTGAACGAAGGGCACTGCATGCGCGGACAGGTCTTGAATATCTGCAACTACAAGCATAACCAATCCAAGGAAGGTTCTTTTGACTACAATACCGGCAGTGTGGAAACCTTAAAAAGAATGGTTGATCTGAATGGCGGTATGACTATCCTTCCGGAATTGAGCATCAGTAATTATGATGAAGATCAATTACAGAATGTACGCTATTTCCGCGCCCCGGAACCGGTACGGGAGATCAGCATTGTCACTCCACAGAATTATGTGAAGAAACAGGCCATCAATTTATTGAAAAATGAAATCCTACAGTTGGTACCGGATCGCTTTAAAACGAAACGCAAAAAAGAAGTAATGGGTTTTGCCCTTTAGGACCTAAGGGCAAGCAACTTGCTTACATATTTTCCGATAATATCGAATTCCAGATTAACCGTTGATCCAACTTCCACCTGATGTAGGTTGGTATGTTCCAGGGTATAGGGGATAATCGCAACTGAAAATGAATTCTTTCCAGAATTAACAACCGTTAAACTGATACCATTAACTGTAATGGAACCTTTTTCAACGGTTACATTTTGTTTCTCCGGATCATATTCAAAAGTAAACAGGGTACTACCATCTTGGGGTTCTACAGCCACACAGATCGCTGTTTGGTCTACATGTCCCTGAACGATATGTCCATCTAAACGACCGCCAATTTGTGTACAGCGCTCTAAGTTTACCTGATCACCTTCCTTTAACAGGCCAAGCGAACTCTTCTCCAATGTTTCTTTAATGGCGGTTACCTGATGAACATCGCCCTCAATGCCGACCACCGTTAAACAAACCCCATTGTGGGAAACACTCTGATCGATTTTTAAAGCTGAGCCAATAGGGGATTCCACAAAATAATGGTTATTGGATTGTTCATGTGCTATTTTCGTAACGCGTCCTAAAGTTTCTATGATACCTGTAAACATATATTGATTCTTTGATACAAAGTTAAGATATTATTTTAAGCTGCCCAGCTTCAGAAACCGAATATTGTTTAGCCATTTAGTTCAGGTTAAAAGCGATTTTTAAAAAAAAATAAAAAAATATTTGCAAAAGTGTAAATTGTACACTATCTTTGTGTCATCATAATTTAGGTTTATAATTGGTTATTAAAGGTTTTCATTCTCCCCGTTTGAAAACCTTTTTTTTTGAAATTTAATCTTCTGATTTCCAGATAGTTAAAATTTTTAGACCAGAGTACAGAAGCTAATTCCCACAAAACATTTGGATTTATTAATAGAATTTATCTACCTTTGTCTTAGGTTTAGGTTGATTACCTCATAAAGAGGTTATTTTTTAAAGCTTGAGCGATCGCCCGATTGACTCAAGCTTTATTATTTTTAAGCCATTTCCATAGCAATAACCCACCACAATTTGTAGCTGTAATTCTACTTTGACGATAGTTGAATAGAAGAGAATTTTTTCGGATGATACCGCCTAGCTTTCTTTCTTTTTGCTGAGCGCGGTTAACCATAGATAGCCCAAAAATCCAGAAATCAAGGATCCAATGAGCACGGCAAATTTAGCCTCTTCAATGAAAATAGGATCTTTAAAGGAAAGCATGGAGATAAATATGGACATCGTGAATCCAATACCACCCAACATCCCTACACCGATCATATGCTTCCAGGAAGCCAGTTCCGGCAAGTTAGCGATCTTTGATTTTACGCATAGCCAAGAAGTAAGAAAAATCCCGATGGTCTTACCAAAGAAAAGCCCGAGGATAATTCCCAATCCTAATGGAGTGGTCAATCCGCTTACCATTTCGCCGTGAATGGTAATATTGGTATTGACCAAGGCGAACAAAGGAATGATGATGAAGTTTACGGGATTTGCTAGGGCATGTTCTAATTTTTCCAAAGGAGATTCCGTTGCATCAGGCGTGGTGGGCAAGGTCATGGCAACCAATACACCAGCAATGGTTGCATGGATTCCCGAATGATGGATAAAATACCAGATGAAGACACCGGGGATGATATAAGCCCAAATACTTTTGACCCCAAAAAAATTAAAGGCTACCAAAAGCGCCAATAAGGCTGCGGCGTACATCAAATACGTATAATGAAGTTCTGTGGAATAGAATATAGCAATAACCAGGATGGCCAATAAATCATCCACAATGGCTAAAGCCGCTAGGAAGATCTTTAAACTAGCGGGAACACGGTTTCCCAATAAGGTCATGATCGCTAAGGCAAAGGCAATATCGGTAGCCATCGGGATTCCCCAGCCATGGAAAGTGGCTTCCCCTTTATTTAGAACCGAATAGATGATGGCCGGAACGATAGCTCCACCAATAGCGGCCAGAATAGGCAGTGCAGCTTTTTTAGGCGAGGACAATTCTCCTTCTACCAATTCCCTTTTGATCTCTAAACCAACCAAGAGGAAGAATATAGCCATCAACCCATCGTCTATCCAAGCCTTTAAGGAATATTTCAGTTGGACACTGTCATTCTCGAAACCAAAAGTAGTCTGCAGGATATTATTAAAACCAGAAGCAAGCCCCGTATTGGCGATTATCAAGGATAAAATCACACAGACAAACAATAATATACCTCCGGAAGTATTGGAGGATAGAAACTTCTTGAATACAGTAAGATTGATCAGATTTGACATAGGATGGTATTGCCGGTAATTCGTTTATTGATTTCTTATTCTATTATATTAATTCTTATAGCCAAACCACTTGATCAACTCTTTAAAGCTGGCTTTTTTGCCATACATCAAAATGCCTACGCGATAGATTCGGGCTGCTACCCAAGTGGTGAAAATAAATCCAGCGACCAATAAAGCAAATGATAAAGCGATCTGCCATACAGGAACCCCAAATGGAACCCTGACCAGCATGGCAATTGGCGAGGTCAAAGGTATAAAACTTAACCAAGTTGCAATGCTTCCATGTGGATCATTTATCAACACCCCAAAAGATAGCACATAGGCCAACAGGAGAGGGGCGGTTATAGGCATGGTAAATTGATTGGCCTCTGTTTCATTATCGACCGCAGAACCTACTGCAGCAAACAAGGCTGAATAAAGCATATAGCCTCCTAAAAAGAACAAAAAGAAACAGATCAACAGTTCTGGGAAATTCACAGAATCCAAAGCACTGCCTAAGCTGGCGACCATCGACATATCCTCATTCTCCGGATTGGCATTTTGAGTGGCTTGCTGTTCCGTTTGGGCGATAAATTCATCCTTGTCGATCAAGGTAGACGTGGCTAAGCTGATCAATCCAAAGCTTAGAATGATCCATAGGATGAATTGGGTAATTCCGACCAGACCAATACCAATGATTTTTCCCATCATCAATTGAAAAGGCTTTACCGAGGATATCACCACTTCGACAATCCTATTGGATTTTTCTTCAATAATACCACGCATCACCTGAGCGCCATACAAGAAAAGAGAAAGGTAGATCAATACAGACAAGGCCATGGCAATACCCATAGCAATGCGGGTGTCACTTTCTTTGGCTTCGCCCGAATCGGTGATCTCCTTGGCGGAAATCTTGACTGAGCTATCGATATTCTTGATTTTATCCGGGTCTATATTCAGTTTAGCATATTGATAATTCAACATGACCGTTTCCAACTGCTTCTCAATTTCGGATTGCGTATTGATATTAGGCTTTCCGGAGGATAGAAATTCGATTTTTTGGGTTTCGAAGAAATCCTGCGGGATTATCAAAAGACTGGTATTATCTCCTGCATCTTTGACCTTTTTCAATTGAACACCCAATTCATCCGCAGAATGCGTGAAGGTGATGTTTTTATTGTTCACCAACTCCTTGCCGACCTGGTTGGTATTGTCTAATACATAGACAATGGCATTATTGTCTTCAAAGCTTTTTTTCGTCAGATAAAAGGCCCCTACATAAATCCCAATGAAAAACAAGGGCACTAAAAATGTTGTCAATAGAAAGGTTTTTTTCTTAACCCTACTTAAATATTCTCTTTGAATGATTAATATAATCTTATTCATAACTAGGCTCTTGTCTTCTTAATGATTAGATGTTACTTTATCGATGAATATTTCATTCATCGTTGGAACGATTTCAAATATTTGATGGATCTCCATCATCGGGATCAGGTGAAGCAATACTTCATTCAGGTTGATACCAGGCTTTAGTTGAATCGTCAATTTAGACTCCTCGCCAACTTCATGCTGGATGATCTCATAGAGGTGGGAATGTTCAAGCAGTGCTGCATGCTCGGGCTTCAAGATATATTGAATCTTATAGGTCTGGTTTTTATATTGGTTTTTGATCTGTTTTACCGAACCTTCCAAGATCAATTTGGATTTATTGATCAAGGCGATATGGTCGCAGAGCATTTCTACAGATTCCATCCGATGGGTTGAATAGATGATGGTAGCTCCTTTTTTATTCAATTCCAGGATCTCGTCCTGAATGATCTGTGCATTTACCGGATCAAATCCCGAGAAAGGTTCATCCAATATGATCAGGTCTGGCTCATGCAATACCGTGGCTACAAACTGCACCTTTTGCTGCATGCCCTTACTAAGATCTTCTACCTTTTTATTCCACCAAGATTCAATCTGCAGTTTTTCAAACCAATACTTGATGCGTTGTTTCGCCTCCTGTTTCGAAAGTCCTTTCAATTGGGCTAGATAGATCATCTGTTCGCCGATCTCCATTTTTTTATAGAGGCCTCTTTCTTCCGGCAGGTAACCAATTCTTCCGATATGTTTGGGTGAAAGGCGTTCGCCATCAAAATAGATTTCACCGGCATCAGGAGCTGTAATCTGATTGATGATACGGATCAGTGAGGTCTTTCCGGCACCATTAGGACCTAACAAACCGAAAATCTGTCCTTTAGGGACTATAAATGAAACATCATTTAATGCCGTATGATTGGCATACTGCTTCACAATGTGTCGAATATCTAGCATCTTGAGGTAATTTGGGCATGAATGTAAATAAATTTTTCTTATTTATTGTACCTTTGTGCCATGATCATCAAACAGGCCGAATTTGTAAGTAGCAATACAGAGGTATCAAAACTACCGCTAGCTGATAAACCAGAATATGCGTTTATCGGAAGATCCAATGTAGGAAAATCCTCCTTGATCAATGCCATTACGGGTCGTAAATACCTGGCTAAAACATCGCAGAAGCCAGGAAAAACCCAACTCATCAACCATTTCATCATCAATAACACTTGGTATCTGGTGGATTTGCCGGGATATGGTTTTGCACAGGTTTCCAAAAAAAGCCGAGCAGAATGGGAAAAGTTTATTCGCGCCTACCTAAGACACCGTGAAAACCTACAATGTGTTTTTGTTTTGATCGATAGTAGACATGAACCTCAAAAGATCGATTTGGATTTCTGTTGCTGGTTAGGTGAAGAGGGAATTCCATTTATGTTGGTATTCACGAAGGCGGATAAACAGTCTGGCGTAAAATCGGATCAGAACGTAGCGAAATTCCGTCGTGCCTTAAAAAAATGGTTCGAAGAAATTCCGCCGAATTTCCTGACCTCCGCCGAAACCAAATTAGGCTGTGATAAAGTGCTTCAGGCCATAGACGATGTCAATCAAAATTTTGTATCGCCGATAGAGTAATTATGAAGAAATACATGTCTTTGGTGCTTTTTGCACATAGTATTTTCGCTTTACCATTTGCCATCATCGGTTTCTTCTTAGCCATCCACACCACAAATTATCAATTTGAATGGAAATTGTTTCTTTTGGTGTTGTTATGTATGGTAACCGCAAGAAATGCCGCCATGGCCTTTAATAGATACCTTGACAGGGATATCGACGCCCTTAACCCAAGAACAGCGGTTCGGGATATTCCTGCGGGAAGGATTGCACCCAAACAGGCCTTACTTTTCACCATCATCAATTGCTTGATCTTTATGCTGGCCTGTTATTTCATCAATCCGATGTGCTTGATGTTATCACCTGTCGCCCTGTTCGTGATTCTTTTTTATTCTTACATGAAAAGGATTTCACCTTTATGCCATATCGTGCTGGGAGTAGGATTGGGCTTGGCACCTGTAGGAGCCTATTTGGCTGTAACAGGACATTTTAATATTGTTCCCATTTTTTATGGTTTAGCAGTGCTGACTTGGGTGAGTGGTTTTGACATCATTTATGCCCTACAGGATGAGGAATTTGATAAGGCCAATGGATTAAACTCCATTCCGGCCAATTTTGGAGCAAAGAACGCCTTACGGATATCCGAAGTGCTACATATATTATCTTTCATTTTTGTGCTATTGCCGATCTGGTTTATGCCTACGGGTATCTTCTATTATATTGGAGTCGCATTGTATGGCCTGATGTTGATCTATCAGCATCGCATTGTAAGCCCTACAGACCTCAGTCGGGTAGACCGCGCATTTATGACTGCTAATGGTATTGCTTCTGTGGTATTTGCTGTTTTTTACTTGGCAGATATCATATTTTAATTTGCATTCCGTTTTGAAATCGTTTTCTTTGCATGAAATCTTATAGTAAATGGCGAAAAATCTATTGATAGTTGAGTCTCCAGCGAAAGCAAAAACAATTGAAGGATATTTGGGGAAAGATTTTTTAGTAAAATCAAGTTATGGACATATTCGGGACCTGGTAAAGACCGATGATGCCATCGATACCAATGATAACTTCAAACAGAAATACGAAGTACCTTCTGATAAAAAAGCGATCGTTTCGGAACTCAAGAAATTAGCTAAAGCAGCAGAAACAGTATGGTTAGCATCCGATGAGGACCGCGAGGGAGAAGCCATTTCCTGGCATTTATATGAAACCTTGGGTTTAAAGGATGACAACACCAAACGTATTGTTTTTCATGAGATTACAAAGCCAGCTATTCTAAAAGCAATTGAATCACCTCGAAAAATAGACTTTAACTTAGTGAATGCGCAACAGGCTAGACGGGTATTGGACCGTTTGGTAGGTTTTGAGCTTTCACCTGTTCTTTGGCGTAAAGTAAAACCTTCATTGTCAGCAGGTCGTGTTCAATCAGTTGCAGTAAGACTTATTGTAGAAAGAGAGCGTGAAATCAATAGATTTAATGCGGAAGCAAGCTTTAAGGTTGTTGCCATCTTTAAAACTGGTAAGGGCAAAGAACAATTCAAGGCCGAATTACCTAAGCGTTTTGGCAATTTTGAAGAAGCAAATACCTTTTTGAAAGATTGCGTCCAAGCAGCTTACCAAGTTACCTCTTTAGAAACCAAACCTTCTAAACGCACGCCATCGGCACCATTTACAACTTCGACGCTTCAACAGGAGGCCAGTCGTAAATTAGGATTCTCCGTAGCCAGGACCATGCAGGTTGCCCAAAGATTATATGAGGCCGGACGTATAACCTATATGCGTACCGACTCGGTAAACCTATCTGATACGGCTTTGCAGGCTGCACAAGATGAAATTACTAAGGCTTATGGGAACAAATACCATAAGCAGCGACAATATAAAACTAAAGCACAGGGAGCACAAGAGGCTCACGAAGCGATCAGGCCTACCTATTTCAGCGAACATAGCATTGATGGGGATAATTCGGAAAGAAGACTTTACGAATTGATCTGGAAGCGTGCAATTGCCTCACAAATGAGTGAAGCAGAGTTTGAGAAAACCGTGGCAAACATCGAAGTATCAACACGTTCTGAAGCATTTGTTGCGACGGGAGAGGTGATGAAATTTGATGGTTTCCTAAAAGTATATTTTGAATCATCGGACGATGACCAAGAGGATTTGGAAGATGATAATGCAGATAACTCCTTATTACCTCCATTGACAAAAGGTCAGGCTTTATCGTTGAAGACCATGCAGGCTACAGAGCGTTTCTCGAGACCTCCAGCGCGCTTTACGGAAGCTTCCTTGGTAAAAAAATTAGAAGAATTGGGTATCGGTAGACCTTCTACCTATGCCCCAACCATATCTACCATCCAAAATCGTGGCTACGTCGTTAAAGAGGACCGCGATGGTAAGGAGCGCGTGTATCAAACCATTACCCTACAGGATGGGGAAATCAGCAGTTTGAGCAAAACAGAGATCACGGGCGCTGAAAGGAATAAAATGTTCCCTACAGATATCGGTGTGCTGGTTAATGACTTTCTGGTTCAACATTTTAAAGGTATTGTGGATTATCACTTTACTGCAAAAGTGGAGAAGGAATTTGATGAGATCGCGCAGGGATTCAAAGGATGGACGGATATGCTCTCCAATTTCTATGGTCCGTTTCATTCGGAGGTGCAGAATACCATTGAAAACGCCGATCGTGCAACGCATGAACGCGAACTTGGTGTTGATCCGGTTTCAGGAAAACCTATTTCTGTACGTGTGGGAAGATTTGGACCTTTGGTGCAGATCGGAACTGCAGATGATGAAGAAAAACCACAGTTCGCTTCCTTACGTAAGGGGCAGATGATCGAAACCATTACCTTGGAAGAGGCGCTGGAATTGTTCAAGCTTCCAAAAAAGGTCGGTGTATTCGAGGATAAGGAAATGACCGTTGCCATTGGTCGTTTTGGACCTTATATTAGGCATAACAGTAGTTTCTATTCCTTACCTAAAGGATTGGATCCGTTGGATGTAGAGGAAGAACAGGCGATTCAGATCATTGAAGAAAAACGTCAGAAAGATAAGGATAAGGTGATCCGCGTATTTGAGGAGAATGCTGAGGCAAAGATAGAGAATGGCCGTTGGGGACCTTTTGTTCGTTTCGGTAAACAGAATCTGAAAATTCCAAAAGGCACAGAAGTAGAGAAAATTACCTATGCAGATGTGTTGAAATGGGCGGAAGAAGACAGTAAAGGTGGAACTGGTAAAAAAGCAAAAGCGACCAAAACCACTACTAAAACCACTAAAACTAGCAGAGCGAAGAAAAAATAGTTCCAATGAAAAAGGATTTACCATTAAATATCGTTGAGGATATCTCCATTGCGGTGGTATTGGAAAATGAAAGTCCTACGGCAAAGGTGTGGAATGTTTACCTGATCAATGAAAAGCCGGTCGGCATCAAAAACGTGTTGGTTTCTTCCAAAGGATATGGCGAGAAGGATGGCAAGCAGGTGAAAACTACCACATTAAGACATTTCATTGGGGATATGGAAGCCGAATCTGTTCAAAAGATTGAAGCAATTGATATCCAGGTTTTTGGATTGACCAATGAATATTGGTTAAGCTATTACATCGATGGAACCATCTATGATAAAAAATATATTTTCCTTCCAGAAAGTATTGTGGATGAAAATCTAATCAAAATCCCATTGGTCAATAAACCAGGCGTCATGATAGGAGGCACAAATTAAAATGACAAAGAAAAACTTTACCGTAGCCATCGACGGCTTTTCCTCATGCGGAAAGAGTACGGTTGCAAAAGCTGTAGCCAAGAAGTTGAATTTTGTATTTGTAGACTCTGGAGCCATGTACCGTGCGGTAACTTTATTTATACAGCGCAATGATATCGCTTTGGATGATGAAGTAGCGATACAGCAAGCTTTGGATAATATCCACATCGATTTTGTGCCCAACTTAGAAAAGACGCAGATACTGTTGAATGGGGAAGACGTTTCGGAAGCGATCCGTACGATGGAAGTTTCTGAATATGTGAGTGAAGTGAGTGCGATTAAAGCGGTTCGCAAGGCGATGGTTCATCAACAACAGCAATTGGGAAAGAAAAGGAATATTGTGATGGATGGTCGGGATATCGGCACGACAGTTTTTCCTTCGGCCGATCTAAAGATTTTCATGACGGCGAGCCCACAGGTACGCGCGGAAAGAAGATATGCCGAACTGGCTGCAAAAGGGGAGGAAATCACTATGGAAGAGGTGAAAGAGAATTTAGCTCACCGAGATCATATTGACAGTACCCGAGAAGAAAGTCCATTAAGACAAGCAGAAGATGCGATTGTATTGGATAATACAGATCTTACACAAGAGGAACAATTGGATTTTGTACTGAACTTGGTACGAGAGAAATTAACGAACTAAACTAAACAACGATAACAAAAAGAAAACCCCTCAATGAGGGGTTTTTCTATTTTACTTCAAGTTATCGATTTCTTGTTGTTCCCGAAGTTGATCGATATTGTTCTTCGATCCGAAATCATCGGTTTTTTCCTGGAAGGAATTTAATATCTCTAAGATTGCAGCAGAATTATCTGCCGTTCTTTGATATATATCAGGGATTTTCGATTCGATAGTTTTATCGCCTAATTCGATGTTATCGACTTCCACTTTGGCTATCTTTTCCAAAACTGCCTGCTGGCTGTTTCTAATGTCTTCCAATTCCCTGGATATTTTCTCCATTAGTTCGAACTTCTTTAATTTATCCATAAATTCTTCTCATTAGTTTCTATATATAGAACGCTAAAAAGGAGAAATTGTTTTATGGAAATTAATTTGTTCTACCAGGATAGGCTTCTAAGGCCTTCTCCAGGCAGATTAAAGCCTTTTTCAAATCATCTTGATTCAAGACATAGGCCAAACGGACTTCGTTGGTTCCGGCGCCAGGTGTAGAATAAAATCCCGTAGCAGGAGCCATCATCACTGTTTCATTGTTATAATCGAAGCTTTCGAGAATCCATTGGCAGAATTTATCCGCATTATCGATTGGTAATTTAGCCACCACGTAGAATGCACCACCTGGGTTGGGACAGAAAACGCCATCGATTTTGTTCAATCCGCTTACTAAGGTATCTCTTCGTGCGGTATATTCTTTAGAAACTGCTTCAAAATAGCTATCTGGTGTATCTACTGCTGCTTCACCGGCAATCTGACCTTCCAATGAAGGACTTAATCTTGCCTGAGCGAATTTTAAGGAAGTTTGATATAGTTCTTTGTTCTTGGTGATGATACAGCCTATACGAGCGCCACAAGCTGAATATCTTTTGGAAACCGTATCAAAAATAACTACATGGTTTTCTAATCCTTCCAACTGGATAGGAGAAATGAACTCTTTTCCATCATAACAGAATTCACGGTATGCTTCATCGGAGAATAAGTAAAGATCGTATTTCAAACAAAGTTCCCGTAAGGCTTCCAATTCTTCTCTGGAATATAAATAACCGGTTGGATTATTCGGGTTACAGATCGCAATGGCCTTCGTTTTATCGGTGATCACCTTTTCAAAATCAGCAATGGAAGGAAGGGCAAAACCATTATCGATGTAAGACATGATCGGTTTTACCACAATATCTGCTGAACATGCAAATCCATTATAGTTTGCATAGAATGGTTCTGGAATAATAACCTCTTCACCTGGGTTTAAACAAGCCTGCATAGCAATGGTAATGGCTTCGGAGCCTCCATTGGTGACCAAGATATCACTTGGTGTAATGTTGTAATTAAGCTTGTTATAGTATTCCGCTAATTTTGTGCGGTAAGATAGGGTTCCTTCGGATGGGGTGTAGGCCCAAACCTTAAAATCGATGTTCTTTAAGGCATTCAGCATGCCTTCTGGGGTCTCGATATCCGGTTGTCCAATATTTAAATGATAGATTTTTTTTCCTTCGCGCTTTGCTTGGTCAGCAAATGGCGTTAATTTTCTGATAGGTGAGGCAGGCATGTTGATGCCCTTTTTTGATATACTTGGCATTATAAATTGTTTACTGTTTTTTCAAAAATACGAATTAAATAGCTAGCAAGCTAAAAATAAAAGGATGCAGTAATTTCGTTTGAAGGATTTCTTTGCTTTAACTCTTGGTACAAGAAAAACAAAAAGAAAAGCCAATCTTTTGCAGACTGGCTTTTCTTTTTATTGGATTTTATATTTTGCTTTCCAATTATTCCACGATACCTTTTACGGTTAATGTTTTAACTGGAGTTTTTGTGTTCGATTTTACGACGAATGTTTTTGTGAAAGGACCAGTTGTAGCCGCATTATAAGTTACTTTAATAGTTCCGGACTCACCTTTTGCCACTGGAGTTTTGGTAAACTCTGCCACAGAACACCCACAGGTAGGAACAACATCGTTCACAATAATCACATCGCTACCAGCATTGGTAAATTTAAATTCGAAAGAAGCATCCTTATTTTGTGGAATCTTTCCAAAATCATGCGTTTCCTTCTCGAACTTAAATTCGGGTGTCAACAACGTCATCGCTGTTAAACTGATAAACGCAATCAGCACCGCACCTATACTCGCTATTTTTTTCATTTGTTTCTGTTATTTAGTTTGTGTTTACTCAATCAAATGTAAGACCAATTTTATAAACTATTTGATTTATTCTAAAGTAATTGGTTTAATTCAACAAGATTTTTACAATTTTAGGTGATAGAGGGGGGATAAGATGATAGATGAGAGACGTTAGATTATAGACCCTACGTCATTGCGAGGAACGAAGCAATCTTCCCGCTTGTCATGCTGAGCGAAGTCAAAGCATCTACATTTGGTACCCGAACATATCTTTCGGCGCTGCTCAGGATGACACAGTCCAAAGATTGCTTCGTCGTACCTCCTCGCAATGACGGGGAAAGATACCGCAAGAACGGCAAAGTCTATCATCTATAATCTAATATCTATAATCTATAAACTATATAATCCCCTCCTTAAGAATATCCTGTATATGCACAATCCCCGCATATTTCCCTTGATCCACCACAACCAATTGTGATATACTATTCTGCCTCATAGTATGCAACGCATTGACCGCCAATTCTGATTTCTCAATGGTTTTAGGTCCTTTGGACATTATATCCATCGCTTTCAAACCAGAAACATCCTCATGTTTCTCCAACATCCGACGAATATCCCCATCTGTAATAATTCCAAGAATTTCATCCCCTTGCTCCACAACAGTTGCACCAAGGCGGAATTTAGTGATGGAAATCAAAACAGTCCGGATGTCGGTTTTAGGTTCCACATGCGGAAGCCCATTATTATCGGACAAATCACCCACCTTAAGGTACAATTGCTTTCCTAATGCTCCTCCAGGATGGTATTTCGCAAAATCCTGATCGGAGAACTGACGCATGGTCTGAAGGCAAACTGCTAAGGCATCGCCCATCGCTAATTGCACAGTGGTACTGGTGGTAGGAGCAAGGTTATTAGGACAGGCCTCACGGGTAATGGTCGTATCCAAAATATAATCCGCCTGATCGGCCAAATAGGATTGACGATTTCCAACAATAGCTACCAACATATTTCCAGTTTGTTTAAGAAAAGGAATCAACACTTTGATCTCAGGCGTGTTTCCACTTTTGGAAATGGCAATGATCAGGTCATTTGCTTGAATAATACCCAGATCACCATGAATGGCATCTGCCGCATGCATAAAAATGGAGGGCGTACCTGTTGAGTTTAAGGTCGCTACAATTTTTTGCGCAATGATAGCGCTCTTGCCGATACCAGTGATAATTACCCTGCCGTTTAAGCCCAAAATGGCTTCGACAACCTGCACAAAGTCCTCGTCGATTTTTTCCGATAATGCCAAAACATTGGAAGCTTCTAATTCAAAAGTTTCCTTTGCAAGCATTTTAATATCTATGTTGTTTTTCACGTATTATTTGCGTAATTTTATTTAATATAATTAGAACAGTTCGTTGCAAAAATACAATAATTGTGACGTTTTCTTAATCGCTAAACACATCTATTTATTTGCCTTGTCAATGGAAATAGAAAAATCATTATTCGATAATCTTCAAGATTTTTTTGGGTTCGATACTTTTAAGGGTGACCAAGAGGCTATTATCACCAATGTCCTCAACAAAAAAGACACCTTTGTTATCATGCCAACCGGTGGTGGAAAATCCATCTGTTACCAGCTTCCTGCCATGATGAGCAATGGTACTGCCATTGTCATCTCGCCGTTGATCGCTTTGATGAAAAACCAAGTGGATCAATTACGTGCTTTCGGCGGAAGGGAAAGTATTGCCCATTTTCTAAATTCTTCCCTCACCAAGAGTGAGATCCAACGTGTGAAACAGGATGTTACCGACGGGAAAACAAAATTGTTATATGTTGCGCCTGAATCCCTGGCGAAAGAAGAGAATGTAAATTTTCTGAAAACCATTACGGTTTCTTTTGTTGCTGTGGATGAAGCCCACTGTATATCGGAATGGGGACATGATTTCAGACCTGAATACCGAAAGATCCGTCAAGTGATCAATGAGATCGGTTCGGGCATCCCGATTATTGCCCTAACAGCTACGGCGACTCCAAAGGTGCAATCCGACATCCGTAAGAACTTACAGATGACCAATGCCACCCTTTTTAAATCATCTTTCAACCGGACCAATCTTTACTATGAAGTGCGGCCTAAACAGGACGTAATCAAGGAGATTGTGCGTTTCATCAAAAACAATACAGGTAAAGCAGGCATCGTATATTGCTTGAGCCGAAAGAAGGTGGAAGAGATCGCCGAGGTATTGAACATCAATGGCATCAAAGCTTTACCATACCATGCTGGATTGGATGCGAAGACCCGTGCAGAAACGCAGGATAAGTTTCTAATGGAAGAAATTGAAGTCATTGTTGCTACGATTGCCTTTGGTATGGGGATCGATAAACCGGATGTACGTTATGTAATCCACCACGATATCCCGAAATCCATGGAAGGCTATTACCAGGAAACTGGAAGGGCTGGCCGGGATGGAGGTGAAGGTTTTTGCTTGGCGTTCTACTCGGAAAAAGATGTAGAGAAGCTGACCAAATTCATGAAAGATAAACCGGTATCTGAAAAAGAGATCGGCACACAAATTCTTAAGGAAGTTATCGATTATTCAGAATCTGCCGTTTGCCGTAGAAAACAGATCCTTCATTATTTTGGGGAAAAGTTTGATGAAACCGGTTGTAACAATATGTGTGATAACTGTCGCTCTCAGAAAACATATTTTGATGCGGAAGAACATTTACTGAAGGTCCTTAATTTTATAAAAGAAGAAGGGGATAAATTTGACGATCAGCATGTGATAAACGTGATGATCGGTCAAAACAACCAACCTATTTCTTCCTATAAGCACGATACCCATCCGTTGTTCGGATCGGGTAAGGAGCTTGGCGTCAATTATTGGAATTCCTTGATCCGGCAAGCAGAATTGGCAGACTTTATCAAGAAAGATATTGACCATTATGGCCTGCTTCAATTGATAGAAGGAGGGAAGCGTTATATTTCCAATCCTTATGGCATCAAATTTATCTTGAATAGACCAATGGAAGCTGCTAAAAAGGATAGTTCGGATGAACCTTCTGGCCATTCAGGCGCATTGGATGCCGAACTGTTAAAAATGCTGAAGGAACTTCGGAAGAAATTGGCAAAACAACGCTCTTTACCTCCTTTTGTGATCTTCCAAGATCCTTCTTTGGATGAAATGTGTACTCATTATCCGATTACGCAGGAAGAACTTAAAAAAATCCAAGGTGTTGGGTCGGGTAAGGCCATGAAATTTGGAGGCCCTTTCTTGGAACTGATTAAGAAATATGTGGAGGATAATGATATTGATCGTCCACAAGATTTAGTGATCAAAAGCACCGCAAATAAATCAGCGCTTAAAGTGTCGATCATCCAGAATATCGATAGAAAGATCAGTTTGGAGGATATCGCCTCTTCAAAAGGAATATCTTATGAAGATATGTTGAAAGAGGTGGAATCGATCGTTAATTCAGGAACTAAACTGAATATCGGCTATTTTGTAGATGAAATGATTGACCAGGATCGTCAGGATGAGGTCTACGATTATTTTAAAGCGGCAGAGAATGATAGCATCGATGCTGCATTGGATGAATTGGGCGAAGCGGATTATTCCTTTGAGGATATACAGCTGATGCGCATTAAATTTATGTCTGAACTCGGAAATTAATAATATAATATGATCAATACCTATTTACCATCCATTAAGAATGGTAATTCTACTGCCTTTTTTTTGATGGCAGGACCATGTGCGATCGAAGGGGAAGAAATTGCCCTACGTATCGCCGAACGAATCGTTACGATTACGGATAAATTGAATATTCCTTACATTTTCAAGGGTTCCTACCGTAAAGCGAACCGCTCTAGAGTGGATTCCTTTACCGGGATTGGCGATGAGAAGGCCTTGAAGATCTTGGAAAAGGTAGGAAAGACTTTTGGTGTTCCTACGGTTACTGACATTCATGAAAGCCACGAAGCGGCGATGGCTGCTGCTTATGTGGATGTATTGCAGATCCCGGCTTTCCTTTGCCGTCAAACAGAGTTATTGGTAGCAGCTGCAGAGACCGGAAAAGTGGTGAATATTAAAAAAGGACAATTCCTTTCGGCGGAATCCATGAAATTTGCCGTTGATAAGGTGAAGGATTCCGGAAATGATAAGGTGTTCTTGACAGATCGTGGGAATACTTTTGGATACCAAGACCTGATCGTAGATTACCGCGGATTGCCGGTGATGCAATCTTTTGGGGTTCCGACAGTAATGGATTGTACGCACTCCTTGCAACAGCCTAACCAGACTTCTGGTGTAACTGGAGGGAAGCCTGAACTGATCGGAACGATTGCGAAAGCAGCGATTGCGGTTGGTGCTGATGGGCTTTTTATTGAGACCCATCCTGATCCAGCTAATGCGAAATCTGATGGTGCGAATATGTTGCATTTGGATAGGTTGGAGGAGCTGTTGACGCAGTTGATAAGGATTAGGGAAGCTATTTTGTAGGTTGAGAAACTGAGATTGAGAAAAAAGCCTGGGTAAACTTCTCTGTCATGCAGAGCACAGTCGAAGGATCTGTTCGAATACAAGTTTACAGATCCTTCGACTTCGCTCTGGATGACAAGGAGATTTTGCTCAGGATGACAAAGAGACTTTGCTCAGGATGACAAGTGGGAGGATTGCTTCCTCGTACCTCCTCGCAATGACGAAAAGCAACTCCTCTCAATGAACAGGGAGGACTTAAAATAAAAAGGGGCTGTCTAAAAAGGTCTCTTAAAGAAATAACCCCGTCATTAAAAAATGGCGGGGTTTTTCTGTTTTTTGTCCTCAAGAT